>Ga0136617_10005592_pt1 | contig 11246 bp, 13 predicted proteins | sample AntDrymUQ3222106_2_FD_129672 | JGI IMG/M metagenome (GOLD analysis project Ga0136617, IMG submission 129672) | Polar desert sand microbial communities from Dry Valleys, Antarctica - metaG UQ322 (21.06) | ecosystem: Environmental > Terrestrial > Soil > Desert | place: Antarctica: Dry Valley...
CGCTGCGGCTGCGCGTTCGGGATCGAGCTCGACCGTCAGGAACGGCGTCTCGGGAGCGAGCGCCGAGAGGATCCACGCGGAGCCGACGCCGCAGCCAGTCCCGATCTCGCCGACGCGCGTGCGGCCACGCTGGCCCGCCAGCACCCGGAGCAGTCGACCGGCCTCTGCGCTGCACGAGCGATCGAACCCGCTCCGCTCGGCGAGCGCGAGGGCACGCTGCACGAGCGGCGGAACCACGATGCGACACTAACAACGTGCACGAGTCGCTTCCGTTGCCGCCCCATTGGGCTCCCGAGCACGTGGGCGAGGTCTGGCGCGTCGATTACGCCTCCCGCTTCGAGGACGCCACTCACTGGCGCGAGGAGCACGAGCTCGCCGGCGCCGCGAAGGATCGGTTCCGGATTGCGCTCGTCGTCGTCGACGTCCAGAACACGTTCTGCACGCCCGGTTTCGAGCTGTTCGTCGGCGGCCGCTCGGGCGCCGGCGCACTCGACGACTCGCGCCGGCTCTGCGAGTTCGTCTACCGCAACCTCGGCGCGATCACGCAGGTCTTCCCGACCCTCGACACCCACCAGGCGCTCCAGATCTTCCACCGGATTCTGCTCCTCGACGAGCAGGGTCGCCATCCCGCGCTGTTCACGCAGGTCACGGCCGCCGACGTGGCCTCCGGCCGCTGGCGGATCAACCCGGCCGCAGCGGACGGGCTCGGTCTCGACGCGAACTATGCCGAGGAGCACCTCCGCTACTACACCCGTACGCTCGAGGAAGGCGGCAAGTTCGGCCTCACGATCTGGCCGTTCCATGCGCTGCGGGGCGGGATCGGCTACGCGCTCGTCTCGGCGATCGAGGAGGCGCTCTTCTTCCACACGATCGCGCGGTACGCGCCGGCCGGTTACCAGCCGAAGGGCGACAACCCGCTCACCGAGCACTACTCGATGCTCGGGCCTGAGGTCGAGGCCGATCGCGAGGGCGAGCCGCTCGGCCGCCGCAACCAGCCGCTGATCGAGGAGCTCCTCCGCTACGACGCGGTCGTGATCGCCGGCCAGGCGAAGAGCCACTGCGTCGCCTGGACGATCCAGGACCTCCTCGACGACCCGACCGTCCAACGCCGCCACCTGGAGGAGAAGGTCTACCTGCTCGAGGACTGCACCTCGTCGGTCGTAGTTCCGGAGGTCGCCGACCACACCGACGATGCAAACGCCGCGTTCGCCCGCTTCGCCGAAGCGGGCGCGCATATCGTCCGCTCGACGGAGCCGCTGGTGGAGTGGCCGGGCTGCATCGGCGAGGCGCTGGGAAGGTAGTGGTCTGAGCCGCTAACCGGCACCTACTGGAGTGCGGGCTCGCACGACCGCCATGGACCGCGAACGAGGGAGAGGACGCTCACCCAGCCGACCGTGTCGGCTCAAACATCTTGTCTCAGGAGTGCTTGAGTCCGGCGCGGAGCAAGTGCAAATCGCCTTCAAGTAGATCCAGTTCGGCCCGGTTCAAGTTCCGATACTCCATACCGACGGTGGTGCGTCGGGATGCGAGTTCTTCATATCCAATGCTGTCGAGATGGCGATCCACAAGTGAGCCCAGAGGCTGGTGGCGGACTTCGCCGCTCGCCTTTGCGATGTCGTGCACGAGCCGGTCGGTACCGGGCGAAAACGTTGCGAGGCCGTGCGCAATGGTGTCCGTGTACCAGTCGTCGCCAGGCTTCCCGTTGGGCATCGCCTCAACTCTAGACTCCTAGTCCCCGCTAACGAGACTCCAGCCTCAGGGGTCAGGTCTTGCAATCTGGCGAACCTCACTCACCAATTCTTGGCGGGCGGCGATTCGTGCACCGCTCGAGGGAGAGGCCACTCGCCCACGCTGCGGTGTCGTACTCTGCTTCGTCCAACCAAAGGAGGTCGAGTGGCCGATCAGACCCCGAACATCTACCCGTTCATGCGCTTCGCCGACGCGGACGCCGCCCTCGAATGGCTCTCGCGAGCGTTCGGATTCGAGGAGCGCGTTGCTTATCGCAGCGAGGAGGGCGTGGTCGAGCACGCCGAGATCTCGCTTGGCCCCGGCATCGTCATGTTCGGTCCGGGCGATCCGGCCTCACAGGGCGTCTACGTCGCGGTCGAGGACGCGGATGCGCACTACGAGCGGGCGAAGGCAGCCGGCGCCGAAATCGTGCGCGAGCTCGAGGACACGGACTATGGCTCGCGCGAGTACACGGCGCGCGACCTCGAAGGACACGTGTGGAGTTTCGGCACCTACCGGCCCGAAGCTGGCACCTGAACGCGCCAGTGGTCTCCCGCGCGCAGGCCCGACAACTCGCGCTCGCTCTACCCGAAGCGGTCGAACAGGACCATCACGGCCGGCCGTCCTTTCGCGTCGCCGGCAAGATCTTCGCCACTCAGTGGGACGGGGAGCACCTGAACGTCATGCTCGACGAAGGCGGCATCCTCACCGCGGTCCAGAGTCAGCCCGAGACGTGTGAGGAGGTCTGGTGGGGCAAGCGGCTCACTGCGGTGCGCGTGAACCTCGGTCGGGTCGATGCAGAGACACTTGCCCGCCTCCTCGCCGACGCTTGGGAGGGGAAAGCCCCGGAGAGACGGGGACAGGTCTTGCGATCCGACAAACCTCAGTCGCCGCGTCGGAGCGGACGCAGACTCGTGTGATTGCAAGACCTGACCCCGGACACGCACGGGACGACTTCTCCGGGACGACTTCTCCGGCGCTCAGGGCGACGGGATATCGAGTCGACGGCAGATGGCCTGCACAAGCCCCGGGGGCCGTTTTCAGAGTGGCGCGGCACCGCTGTCGCCCTCGCTCCGTCCTCGCTTCGCCATTTCGTATGCCTGCGCCTCCGCGACCTTCCGGGCACCCTGCGCCCGGAGGTGACGCTCGAGGTCTCGGAGCTTCACGCAGTCAGCGTGAGCTCGAGCGGTTCGCTGCGTCCGCCAACTATGCGCTGGTCGTCGTCGTCGGGCGACAGCATCAAGCGAAGCGCGTCGATGAGGTTCACGCGCGCCTCCGCTCGGCTTCGACCCTGACTCATCGCGCCCGGAACCTCGATCACGCGAGCAACGATCCACCCCTTTTCGTTGGGTTCATCGAACGTGATCGTCAACTGGAGCCGTTCGCTCTGGCAACAGGATAGTCCTCGACAACGCTGAGGCGGGGCCGGCGGACGATAGATTCCGGCGGTGCACGACGATGGTTACTTCGACGAGCGGGTCGCCGCCAGGCACGACGGGTCCGGCGAGCTCGCGGGGATGTTCGAGCCGGCGGTCGTCGAGCCGGTCGTCGATTTCCTCGCCGAGCTCGCCGGGAGCGGGCGCGCGCTCGAGCTCGGAATCGGGACGGGCCGGATCGCGCTACCACTCGCCCGTCGGGGAGTGGCGGTGCACGGAATCGAGCTGTCGAAGGCAATGGCCGCGAGGCTGCATGCGAAGCCGGGCGGCGAAGAGATCGGCGTCACGATCGGCGACTTCGCGACGACGACCGTGGACGGGACCTTCGCGGTCGCCTACCTCGTCTTCAACACGATCATGAACCTGACGACGCAGGCGGCGCAGGTCGCGTGCTTCGGGAACGTCGCGGCGCACCTCCGGCCCGGCGGGTGCTTCGTGATCGAGGTCGGCGTCCCCGGGCTCCGGCGGCTCCCGCCCGGCGAGACCACCCACGCCTTCCACGTCAGCGAGACAAGGTGGGGAATCGACGAATACGACGTCGCGAGCCAAGGCCTCACCTCCCATCACTTCGAGATCGTCGACGGGAGAGTCGAGCGCAACTCGATTCCCTTCCGCTACGCGTGGCCCTCGGAGCTCGATCTGATGGCACAGCTCGCAGGGATGAGCCTCCGGGAGCGCTGGAACGGCTGGAGGCGGGAGCCGTTCGCGAGCGAGAGCGGCAAGCACGTCTCGGTCTGGGAGAAGCCGACGGTCTAGGAGACGAGCTCGAGCCGCTCGTTCGGGCGCCAGCGGCGGCCGACCTTTGCCGACGGGCGGCCGTCGGTCAGCACGATGTCGCCAGTAAAGTCGTTCTGGCCTCGGATCAGCGACGAGCCGACTCCGTAGGCGTCGACCGGGACGGCCTTTGCCTCGAACTGCTCGATCTTCTCGACCGTGAAGCCGCCGGAGGCGACGATCTTGACGCGCTCGAAGCCGTCCGCGTCGAGCGCGTCGCGCACCTTGCGCACGAGCCGCTCGTTGACGCCGCGCGGGTCGAAGTCGCCCATCTCGTCCCAGAGCGAGCGGTCGACGAGCTGACCCGACGTGTCGAGCCGAACCCCCCAGAGCCGTGGACCGAGCGCCCGTGCCACGTCAAGCGAGGTCCGCACCGAGTCGTTCTCGAAGTCGACGAGGACGACGATGTTCAAGTCGCCGGCCCACTCCGCGAACTTCGTCGCCGCGAGCACGGTGTTGCCGCCGTAGGCCGCGATCAGCGCGTGCGGAACGGTCCCGACGCCGCGGCCGCCCCACCAGGACGCCTGGGCGTCCGACGTGACGCCGATCGGGGCGCCGATCATCGCGCCCGCGACATAGGCGGCGTAGCCGTCCCCGGTCTGCACGCGGTGGTGGTCGTGGCGCGCCGGCATGAAGATGATCGGCTTCCCGTTCGCCGCCTCGACGACGCGCGCGACGTTCGTCGTGATCAGCGTTCGCCGAGTCAGGACGCCGAGGTAGAGCGTCTCCAGGTGCGCGAAGAGGGTGTAGTCGCCCTCGATCGTGAGCACGCTCTCCCACGGCTCGATCCGATCGCCGTCGTGGAGCGCGTGCACGGTGAGCGCCTCCCAGTCGTGCGAGCAGAGCTTGAGGATCGCGATCGCCTCGTCGGCGCCGCCGAGCATCGCCGCGTTCCGTTGAAAGACCTGCATCACGACCCGGGGGTGCCGGCCGTCGGCGAGCAGCGTCTCGCGCGTGTGGTTGAAGTAGGCGTCGGTGTAGTAGCCCTCCCGCATCTTCTCGACGGGGAGGTCGAAGATCCCGGGCGGAAGTCGTGCCGTCCGCTCTCGGGTAGCCATCAGCCCTCGAGCTCCAGACAAGCGGCGAGGGCGGCCTCGGCGACCTCGAGCTGCGCGGCGGAAGGCTCGGCCGTCGCAATCCGGTGCTGGAGCTCGTGGCCGGGACGCGCGAGCGCCTTCGAGAGCGGGTGCTGCGGATGCTTCGTCATCCAGGCGAAGACCTCGACGGCGATTCCCACAGCGCCGATCGAGCTCCCCAGCCGAGCGGTACCTCGCAGCCGCTTCGGCGCGCGCGCCGCGAGTACGTTGCCGGCGGCGGAGGCCGCGAGGAGCGGGCCGATCAGGTGCGAGCCGCAGCGCTCGTGCTCCTTGGCGCGCTTGACGCCGTGCTCGTAGCTCCCGATCGAGACGTGCTCGGCGCCGTGATACGCGGCGAGCTCGCCGCCTCGCAGCGCAAGCAGGGCCGGGGCGAGCGAGAGGGCTCCGGAGAGGAGCTCTCTCGCCGTGTCCCCGAGCCGGTTCGAGCGGCGCACGACCTGCACGGTTGCCGCTCCCGCAAGGGTGGCCGCGAGTACGGCCGGCCGCTCGAACGGGAGTCGCGCCTCGGGCAGCTTGCGGCGCAGCTCCGGCAGGAACGCGAACGATTCGACGAGCTTGATCGGCCCGCGCAGGAACGGCTGTTGGAGGCGCGGCGCGAGCACCCGCTTCCGCGCCGAGGCGATCTTGATCTCCCCGGCGTCGGTGCGGATCGCACAGGCCCAGGCGGTCGGCCCGTGCACGAGCACGCCGTTCGAGAGTGCCATACCTCCGAGCCTCACCTTGGTCACTCCGAGAGCGTAGCCTCGTGGCGTAGGGCGGCGGCTATTCGGCGACCGGCAGGAGGAGGTCGATCTCGCCGCGGCGGCGATAGTGCTCGATGTTCGGCCGCGTCGCGTCCGAGCCAGGACGCGCCGCCTGCTCGAGCGCCTCGAACGTCGGCCCGATCCGCTCGTACACCTCCGGCGGCTCGCCGCGAAGGCGCGCTCGCAGATAGCGCCCGCCCGGGAGGGTGCCCGACTCGAGTCCGAGCACCGTTGGGTCGTCGCGCTCCTTCGCCAGGACGCACACGCGGTACTCCAGCGTCCTCGCGTCGAACGCCCTGTAAAGCTTGCGCCCGCGCAGGCCGACCACCGCCTCCAACCGCTCCCAGGCGCGACTCATCTCGTCTACGTCATCCCTGACGCGCAAGAACAGGACCGGCACCTCGTCACGCTCGATCAGGTCTGCCGTCGGGCGGGCGTCGTCAGCCACGGGTCGCCTCGGCGCGTAGCGCCGCCTGGAGCTCGTCCGCCGCCGGCCCGCGGCCGAGCGGCCGCTCGTCGAGCTTAGTGACGGGCATCACCTCGCGAATCGACGACGACGTGAAGGCCTCGTCGGCGCCCGCGAGCTCGCCGAGCGGAAACGTGCCCTCGACCACCTCGTAGCCGAGCCCGCCGGCCAGCTCGAGGACTGCGGCTCGCGTCACTCCCGCGAGGATCCCGAGCTCGAGCGCCGGCGTGAAGAGCGTCCGGTCGCGCCGCCACCAGATGTTCGTCGTCGGCCCTTCGAGGACGACGCCCTCGCGGTCGACGAACACGGCGTCGTCGGCGCCGCGGCGCTTCGCCTCGGCCTCGGCGGCAATGTTGACGGCGTAGCTCGTCGACTTCACGCCCGGCAGGAGCCACGGCTCCTCGGCACGGATCCCGCGCAGCGCGATCAGGCGCTGGCCGCGCTCGCGCAGTGCGTCGTAGTGCGTCGCGAGCTCGCTGACGAGCGCCAGCGAGGTCGGCGATCCCTCCCCGTTCCCGGGCGTCCAGAAGAGCCGAAGCACGGAGTCCTCGACGTCTGCGGCCTCGACTGCCTGGGTTGCGAGCCCGGAGAGCTCGAGGACGTTCGCCGCCGGCAGTCCGATCCGCGCTGCCGACTGCGCCAGCCGTTCCAGATGCTCGGCGAGGCGGTAGGGTCGCCGGCCGTAGACGCGCACCGTCTCGAAGGCGGCCCGGCCTCGCAGCAGCGCCTCGTCGTCTGCCCGGAGCACCGGCTCGTCCGGGTCGACGAGGCCCCGCCCTCCCACGGCGACGGCAAGGAGGGTCATGCCGACACCTCGACCGGCGCCCCGATCGCAGCCAGCAGCGGCCGCGCCTTCGTCCACGACTCCTCGATCTCCTCCTGCGCGTCGGAGTCCCAGACGATCCCGCCGCCGACCCAGAGGTGAATCCGGCCCTCGGCTACGACGAACGTGCGGATCGTCAACGCCAGCTCGAGATCGCCGTTTCCCCGCACCGTCCCGAGCGCGCCCATCGAGGCGCCGCGGCCCACCGGCTCGAGCCGCGCGATCTCGTCCAGCGCGGCGAGCTTCGGCGCGCCCGTGACCGAGCCGCCCGGAAAGGTGGCGGCGAGCAGCTCGGCGAGCGAGACGTCCTCGCGCAGGGTGCCCTCGACCCGCGAGACGAGATGCGTGACGCCCGCGAGCTCGCGCTCGACCATCAGCTCGGGCCAGCGCACTGAGCCGGGCTCGCAGACGCGCGAGAGGTCGTTGCGCTCCAGGTCGACGATCATCACGTGCTCGGCCTCGTCCTTCGCGCCCTCGACGTGCTCGCCGAGTGGTCGCGTCCCCTTGATCGGCATCGTCCAGACGCGGCTCCCGCGCCGGGCGAGGAAGAGCTCCGGCGAGGCGGAGACGATCGCCCAGCCCTGGCCGGCGAGGTACGGGGCGAGCGGCCGGAAGCGGGCGAGCTCCGCGGCGAGCGCTGCGGGCTCACCGACAAAAGGGGCAGAGAGGTGCTGGACGAGGTTGACCTGATAGACATCGCCGCGCTCGATCGCCGCCCGCACTGCGTCGACGGCGGCGGCGTACTCCGCATCCACCCAGCTTCGCCGCCAGCTTCCGAGTCGCGCGGTGTCAACCGGCGCTGACAGGGACAGTCCCGCGGACATGTCTCGAATGGACACGACCGCAAGGGGCAGGAGGCACGGCTCCGGCGGCGAGGGTGCGCCCGATGCAAGCAGGGGCTCGCGGCGCAGCGGCTCCGAGAGGCCGTAGCCGAGGTAGAGATCCGCGACGAGCTCCTCCCCGCCGGCCGCGAAGAACCCCTGCTCGCGCAGATACGTCTCGATTCGCTCGAAGGCTCCGTGCGGAGACCACAACTCGAGCACGGCTCAGGCGAGCGACTGCGCGAGCTCGCGCAGGAACTCGACGCCGAGCTCCAGGTCGTCGACGTGAACGCGCTCGTCCGCCGAGTGGATCAGCCGGGCGGCGAGCTCGGGATCCATCGTCCGCATCGGGAAGAAGCCGTAAGCGACCGTGCCGAACGCAGCGCGGAGCCAGTGTGAGTCCGTGAACCCGGCGCAGCAGACCGGCACCACCTTCGCACCCGCCTCGGTCGCGTCGACCCAGCCCTCGATTGCCTCCCAAAGCGGCGTTTCCATCGAGGACCGGGTGCCGCCCCAGCGCTCCAGGAACTCGAGTTCGTAGTCGCCTTCCCCTACACCCGTCCGATTCAGCACGCCGCGGATGATCGGCTCCACGTCCTCGGGCGTCTTCCCCGGCAGCAGGCGGCAGTCGACGGTGACATCGCACGTCGCGGGAATCACGTTCCGCCGCTCGGACGCCGCGACGATGGTCGGCGAAAGCGTCAACGAGAGAAGCGGCTCGATCAGCTCGACCGCGAGTGCGTCTACCTCCGCCAGCCGGGCCAGCACCTGCTCCGGCGGCGGCGGCTCGCCGAGCACGGTCGCGAGGAACGCCTCGATCTCGGGACCGACCTCGGGCTCCGGCCGGTAGGCGCCGAGCGCCTGGATCAGCGGCGCCGCCTTGACGAGCGCGTTGTCGGCGATCCCCGGCATCGAGGCATGACCGCTGCGCCCGTGCACGCGCAATCGGAACGGCGCCGTCATCTTCTCGGCGCTCGCACAGAGGTAGTAAGCGGAGCCGCCGAGCTCGACCCGCTCGCCGCCTCCCTCGTTGACGGCGTAGTCGACCCGCACCGCCTCGGGGTGCTCCTCGCACAACCACTCGAGCCCGAACCTCTTTCCCACTTCCTCGTCGGCCGCCGCGATGAAGACGAGATCGCCGGCCGGCCGGAATCCGTCGCGCGCGAGCGACGCAAACGCGACGGCGCTCGCCGCGACCTGGTTCTTCATGTCGAGCGCACCTCGTCCCCAGACGTGATCGTCGGCGAGATCGCCCGACCACGGATCGCGCGACCACTCGCTGGGATCGGCGACGACCGTGTCGGTATGGCTGAGGAAGGCGAGACTCGGGCCGTCTCCGCCCGGGATCCGCGCAACCAGGTTCGCCCGATCAGGGGCGCGCGCGTAGAGCTCGCACTCGACCCCGTGCGCACCGAGGTAGTCGCGCAGCACGTGGGCCGCGATCGTCTCGTTCCCCGGCGGATTAACGGTGTTCAGCCGAATCAGCGCCTGGAGGAGGCCGACCGCTTCGTCGCGCAGGCTGCCGCTCACCGGCGCTTCCCGAGCACGAGCAGGTACTCCATCGGAAACCGGACGCCGCGCTCGTCGCGATAGCGCTCGTGCAGGTCGACGAAGGCGTTCCGCAGGGCAGGCCGACGCTCGTCCGGCAACGAGCCGAGGAGCGCTCGCACGGGCGGCGCCGAGCTCGCGAAGAGCTCCCAGACCTCCGCGCCGTTCCGACCGGTCACGAGCCACGAGTCGCGCTCGACCTCGAGGTCGAAGTGGTCGCCGAGTAGCCGCTCGAGGCTTCGCTCCTCGCCCCAGACGTCCGTCGGCGCCGGCCGTCCATCTGCGAACGGCTCCCAGACCGCATCCAGCTCTTCGTTCGGAACCCAGGTCGTCAGCCCGAGCCGCGCCCCCGACCTGCAGACCCGCGCCAGCTCGGCGACCACCCGCTCCGGCTCCGGCGCGAAGATGACGCCGAACGCAGAGGAGACCACGTCGAAGCTCGCGTCCTCGCAAGGCAGCGAGCGGGCATCCGCGACACCGAGGTCGAGCTCGACGCCCGCCGCTGCGGCGGCACCTCGAGCTCGTTCGATCATGGCCGGGGCGAGATCGGAGGCGGAAACCCGCGCGCCCGCCTGCGCAGCCCGGATCGCGACCGCGCCGGGCCCAGCGGCGACGTCCAACCAGCGCTCGCCCGACCTCGGCTCCAGCCGTCGCACGAGCTCGTCGTGGATCGGGGCGAGCCGCTCCGCGAGCCGCTCGTAGGTTCCCTCGCCCCACCAGGCGGCGGGATCGCTCACGCGCGCCTCTCGCGGGCACTGGCTCCCGCCCGGCAGAGCCGGGCTCCGCCGGCGCCTGGCGTCGCGCGCCCGAGGAACGCGCGAGCGTTGGCGGTTGATCCAGAGAGGCTCACGTTTCCTTGGAGAGCGCCGTCAGGTCGTTCCGGGCGCGCCAGAGCTCGGGGAAGAACGTGTGGTGGATCAGTCGTCCGAGCACCTCGACGGGCGTCCCCTGCGTGCCGACGACCGAGTCGCCGATCACGCGCGCGACGACCTTGTAGTGACGCACGCGCCACATCGAGATCCGCTCGTCCCATTCCAGCAGCGCCTCGGCGAGCTGGTAGAGCAACTCGTGCTCGCGGCCGCGCACGTAGACGTCGACGACGCTCAGGCTCTCCTGCTCGCGAAGCGCGTGGAACGCCTGGCCGAGCGCGGGAGTGACGCGCCGGATCTCGCGCCAGCCCGGCGAGTCGAAGCCGCTCCCGTGGCCGAGCACCTTGCGGATCTCCTGGTACTCCCACGGCGACATCTGCTCGAGCATGTCGAGCTGCGTCGTCACGTAGACGAGGCAGAGCGCCGCGCGGCGCAGGAGCCGCAGCGCGGCTTCGCCCTCGTCGCGGCCGAGGTGCGCCACGGCCTCCTCGACGTCGTTCCACGCAAGCTTGAGCCAGAGCTCGGAGGACTGGTGCACGACCTGGAAGAGGAGCTCGTCGCGATGTACCCACTCGTCCGGACCCTTCTGGAGCGCGAGCAGGCCGACCGTGTTCAGGTAGCGCTCATAGTCGCTTCCGGCATCGCCCGGGAGAACGGGTTGCGAGAAGTCCTCGGCCTCGTGGGTCGCCACCGGCGGAGCATACTTTGCCCATGTCGGACCTCTTTGCGGATGCTGCACGCGAGCGCTCGGCGGCCTACGCGCCGCTCGCCCAGCGCGTGCGGCCGCGGACGCTCGACGAGCTCGTGGGCCAGCAGCACGTGCTCGGGCAGGGCTCCGCGCTGCGCCGCTCGATCGAGGAGGACCGGCTCCGCTCGCTGATCCTCTACAGCCCGCCGGGAGTCGGCAAGACGACGCTCGCGCGAATCGTCGCCGAGACCAC
>Ga0136617_10005593_pt1 | contig 11245 bp, 12 predicted proteins | sample AntDrymUQ3222106_2_FD_129672 | JGI IMG/M metagenome (GOLD analysis project Ga0136617, IMG submission 129672) | Polar desert sand microbial communities from Dry Valleys, Antarctica - metaG UQ322 (21.06) | ecosystem: Environmental > Terrestrial > Soil > Desert | place: Antarctica: Dry Valley...
AAACGCGTCCTGCAGCGCCTCCTCGGCGAGGTCGAAATCACCGAGGAGGCGGATGAGCGTCGCCAGAACTCGGCGAGACTCCGAGCGGAAGACGGACTCGATGGTTGGAATAGGTCGAAGGTCGAAAGTCGGTCGAAGGTTGAAGGCCGAAGGTCAAAGGGCCGCGGGCCGGAACTCTGCAGTCAGGACCTTCGACCTTCGACCTTCGACTTCCCACCCACCTTCGACCTTCGTCTCACCCGTGTGCAGCCCCCTCTGCGGTCTCGGTCAGCTGCTCGGAGAAGTCCACCACCGGCCGAATTTCTACCGAGCCCAGCCGCGCCGACGGAATGCGTGAGGCCACCTGAATGGCGTCGTTCAAGTCCTGGGCTTCGATCAGGTAGAAACCACCCAACTGCTCCTTGGTCTCGGCGAAGGGCCCGTCGGTGCTCGAAACCTTGCCGTTCCGAACCCGGACCGTCGTGGCGGTGGCGGTCGGCTGGAGGGCCTCGCCCGCCACGTACTTGCCATTGCTCCGGATCTGCTCGGTAAAGGCAAAGTACTCGCCCATGATGGCTTCCGACTCCGCCCGCGGCATGGACTCCCAATACTTCTCGTTTTCGTAGATCAGGCACAGGTATTTCATGACTGCCTCCCGGAGGTAATGTGATCAGCGACTGTGAGTAGTCGTTCGGGACCGCCTCAGATCGACATCTGCCCCGGTTTCCCCTCACGGCTCGATCGTCCCCTCCCATTCGATCACCGACGCCGTTGCCGAGGTGAAACGACCCTTGTACGTCCCCTGCCCGCTGACGCGGCCATAGACCCCCGATCCACTGAGCGTCTTCCAGGTGCCCTGGAACGTGCTGTTCGGCTGCTTGTCGGCCGCGAGCTCCGTAGTCACCTGTCCCTTCCATGCGTAGACCACCCTGTCGCCACCCTTCGACATGGTGATGGAGCCGTAATGCGGTCCGGTCCCATCAACCAGATTGGCGGTGTCGGCGGTGGAGATTTCCGCCCCATTCATGAACTCGGCCGCTCCCGTGCTCCGATTCTTGCCCTTGGACTCGCCGATGAATGCGGCCCGCCCGGCCGCGTCTTTGCCTACGGCGGGGGTCGTAGTGGCCGTAAGCACGATGGACCCAGCGACGTCGAGCGAGGTGTCGGTACCGGGTCCGTACCCGATCGTGGGCATGAGCATCAGCGAGACCAGCAGCCTCGGCTGGGCAAGGGGGCGCAGCTTCATGAGATTCTCCTCCTGGGAAAACGCGAGCGGGGTTGCCCGACCGACGTCGGATGGGGTAGCCTGGAGAACTTACCTCCAGTTCCTCAGCCTTGCCCCATCCCGCCCGGTTCGCGCTGAGCTGAAAGGTGCTCGATTCGGGAGCAAGAATCGGAGTGCGGGGGGCGCTGCCGGGAGCTAGACTTAGGCTCATGTTGTGATAGGGCCCAAGGGACGCGTCAAAGGGACGCCATGCATATGTCAGTGAAAGCCAGAGAGCTTGCCGCCGCCACGGAGCGTGACCCCCGTTGGCGGTCCATCGTTGCCCGCTCCCGCGATGCGGCCGACACCTTCTTCTACTCGGTCAGGACGACGGGAGTCTATTGCCGCCCGTCGTGTGGGGCTCGGCTGCCGCTGCCGGAAAACGTGCGGTTCCACCAGACATGCAAGGACGCCGAGACCGCCGGGTTTCGACCCTGCAAGCGGTGCCGGCCCGACCAGCCCACCCTGGCCGAGCAGCACGCGGCCAGGATCACCGAGATCTGCCGCTTCATCGAGACCTCAGACAACGTTGCCACCCTGGAGGAGTTGGCAGGCCGCGCGGGGCTGAGCCCCTTTCACTTCCATCGGGTGTTCAAGTCGGTAACCGGGCTGACGCCTCGGGAGTACGCCGCCGCCCACCGCGGAGCCCGCGTCCGCCAGGAGCTTGACCGAACCGGCAGCGTAACGGCGGCGATCTATCAATCGGGGTACAACTCCAACGGCCGGTTCTACAGTGAATCGCGCCAGCTCCTGGGGATGACCCCTACGGACTATCGGGCAGGCGGCGTCAATGCCGAAATCCGCTTCGCCGTAGGGGAGTGCTCGCTAGGCTCGATCCTCGTCGCCAGGAGCGAGCGGGGCGTGTGCGCCATTCTTCTGGGAGACGATCCCGATCTACTGGCCCGCGATCTTCAGGACCGCTTTCCCAAGGCCACCCTGATCGGCGGCGACGACGAGTTTGAGGGGCTGGTGGCGCAGGTGGTAGGGTTGGTGGAAGGCACCCGGTCGGGACTCGATCTGCCGCTCGACGTCAGAGGCACCGCGTTCCAGCAGCGTGTCTGGCGGGCGCTGCGGGACATTCCCCCAGGGATGACGGCCAGCTATACCGAGATCGCGAGCCGCATCGGCGCACCCTCATCGGTCCGGGCCGTGGCCGGAGCATGCGCGGCCAACGCCCTGGCGGTCGCGATACCCTGCCATCGTGTGGTGCGGAGCGACGGCGGCTTGTCGGGGTACCGTTGGGGGGTCGAGCGCAAGCGCGCTCTCCTCGAGCGTGAGGCGGCCGGGTAAGACGCCGGCAACGGCTCACGCGAACGCCCCGACGACTGACCGTCGCCGGGGCGCTCTTTTCCAGGTGACTTCTACGGCTACGTCTTCAGGACGACCTTCATGCACTCATCCTGCTTGTTCGAGAACATACTGTAGCCCTCGGAGGCGTCATCCAGCTGCAGGCGGTGAGTGATGATGAACGTGGGATCTATGTCACCGCGCTGAATGTGTTCCAGCAGCGGGCGCATGTAGCGGTGCACGTGGGTCTGCCCGCTCCTGAGGGTGAGGGAGCGGTTGACGATGGCGCCCATGGGGAACTTGTCAATGAGCCCACCGTAGACCCCGATCACCGAGACGGTCCCCCCGCTCCGGCACGCCAGAATAGCCTCCCGCAGAGCGATCGGGCGGTCACTCTCCAGCATCATCGCCTGCTTGACGCGGTCATAGGCGTAGACCGGCCCATGTCCGTGTGCCTCCATCCCCACCGCGTCAATGCATGCGTCCGGCCCCCGCCCGCCGGTCATCTCCTTGAGCGCCTCCTGAACCGAAACTTCCTCGTAGTTGATCGTCTCGGCTGCACCCGCGCCCTCCTTGGCCATGCGAAGCCGGTAGGGGAAGCGGTCAATGGCGATCACCTTCTCGGCGCCGAGCAGATAGGCGCTGGCGATGGCGAACTGCCCGACCGGACCGGCTCCCCAGACCGCGACGATGTCGCCTCGCTTGATGTTGCACATCTCCGCACCCATATAGCCGGTGGGAAGGATGTCGGAGAGGAAGAGCACCTGCTCGTCGGTCATGCCATCGGGCACCTTGAGCGGACCGATGTCGGCGAACGGCACCCGGGCGTACTCGGCCTGGCCGCCGGCGTACCCACCGAGCATGTGCGAATAGCCGAAGAGCCCGGCCGGCGAATGACCGAACAGCTTCTCGGCTATGTAGGCGTTCGGATTGGAGTTTTCGCAGCAGGAGAACAGATCTCGCTGACACATAGTGCAGTTGCCGCACGCGATCGGGAAGGGAACCACCACCCGGTCGCCGACCTTGAGCTTGTTCTTGAGGCCAGGCCCAGTCTCGACCACCTCGCCCATGAACTCATGGCCCAGGATGTCGCCCTTCTCCATCGTTGGGATGAAGCCGTTATAGAGGTGCAGGTCGGACCCGCAGATCGCCGTCGAGGTGACCCGGATGATGGCGTCGCGAGAATTGAGGATCTTGGGGTCCGGCACCTCCTCGACCCGAACATCCCGCTTGTTCATCCAGCAGGCGGCCTTCATAGTATTTCTCCTTCGGCATTCACCGGGGCACCGTTGATCCGCGGCGGCTGAGAGACGGGTTTCTTGGAAGGTTGTGCCGGATGCATGGTCCGGTGAATGCTGGCGTCGGACCGGACGACTTCGCCGAGCTCCATCACCTGCTTGAAGCGCCGCAGATCTCCCTTGACCTGCTGGTTCGGCTCCTCACCGAAGAGCTTCGCGACCATAGCGCCGAGCTTGCCTCCGGGCGGGTCGTAGCGCAGCTCCACCATGATCTCGGTGCCCCCATCGCCGGGCGCCGGGGTAAAACGCACCGAGCCGGAGTTGGGCACGTCGGCATCCTCAACCGACCGCCAGGCAATCAGCTCGTTGGGGCGGTCCTCGGTGATCTCGGCCTCCCACTCCACCGTGGATCCGGCCGGGGCCTTCGCCTTCCAGCGCGACCTGCGGTCATCGGTGACCCGCACTGATTCCAGGTGTTCCATGAACAGCGGCAGGTTCTCGAAGTCGCGCCAGAAGGTGTATACCTCCTCCGGCGAGCGGTTCACCGTAATCAGCTGCTTCACGTGGGTGATCCCAGTCTTTGCTCCGGGTGCCGACCCTGACCCATTCCCGAGGGAATTGTGGGTGAGTCGCTGCCCCGCGATGATATCCAGGATCGTCACCCCGACAACTGCGGCGGTCGCGGCGGTCACGCGGCTCTTGTCGGAATTCTGAGACTTCATGGCCGTACCGAGGAGGGCGAGATCCATCGCGTCGCCCCCGACCCGGCCCCAGACCCAGCCGGCCGGCCGGGGCCGCGACAGGATTCCCACGCCGGTAGCGAGCTCGCGAAGCCCGATCGCCAGCATGGTGTTTCGATTGTCCTCGTCGTCCCGGACCCCAATCATCCGTGCCAGCCCACGCGGCGCAATGATCTGGGTCAGCCCCAGCCCGATGCTGAACCATCCCAGAGCGCGCGCCAGGCCCTCGCCGTCCTCTGATCCTTCCCGCTCCGTTCTATCTGTTTCTCGACCGTTGCGCGCCGGCATCTCCCCGCCGGTGTCATCCCAGGGCTCGCGCGTTGATCCAGAGTACTGTCTCTCTGGTTGCGTTGCTGTGGTCATTCTTCCTCCTCAGTCAAAGGACCGCTGGTACGAGTGCGAGCTATCCTGCCGTAACGTCAGGCCGCCGGAGCTGTGGAAGTGTTGGAGTCAGGGCATGCAGAAACACTTGCTTGTATCCGGCGTCAGGCGTGGCAAAGCGCGGAGGGCTGTCAGCATCGGTGTGTCTTTAGCCCGATTGACGGCCAGAATCGGTGAGCGGCATCACCGGTTTTCGCGGTCAGATTGACCGCCCGCAGCCAAAGTTAGGGTGACCGGCGACGCTGACGTGGTCGAAGAAGGTGAGCAAATTTGCTCGGTCCACAGCGCCAGGAGGGCCAATGGGGTCAGGCGATCAAGCGGAGGGTGGAGGGTTGGTGTTGTTGATGGACAACATGTTCGAGACGCGGCGCGCCAGCCGACACATGCTGGAACAGCGCGGGCTCGAGGTGGTCCAGGCATCCAACGGAATGGCAGGCTTGGAGCTGGTGCAGCGCCTGCCGCAGAGTTTTCGCTTCGTACTGGTTGACCTCGACCTACCCGGATTGCCGTCCGCGGTGGTGCTGGAGACGCTGAGACTGTTTCGGCCGGAGCTGCCGGTGCTGTGCATGGGAGAGGCCCACGCCGCTGCGGCGGCGGGGTGCCTCACGAAGCCGCTGCGGGAGGAAGAGCTGGTGGCTCATCTGAGCGCGGCGGTCGGCAGCGCTTCACGGTGGGTACATCCTGCCGGACCTCGCTCCGAGGATGCAGTGGCGCGCGCTCGGGCCCGCTTCGCTGTGATCGGCGATCTCGTCGAGGCGGCGCTGGAATTGGCCCGTGGGTTGCCGGAGGAGTCCTGAGCGGCTAGCGCTCCCGCGAGCGGCCTGCTTCCTTGTGCTCACCGTTCGGCTTCTTGGGGCCCAGGGCCGCCGCGACCGTCTTGAGCAGCTCGTCTCGGGTAAATGGCTTCGCCAGGAACCTCACGTTCAAATCCTTCAACCCCTCCCGCGCCAGGATCTCAGCCGGATAGCCGGACATGAACACCACCTTCACCTCGGGAGCTTTTTCCTGCATCAACCGCAGGGTGTCTACCCCGCCTACATCCGGCATCACGACGTCCAGGACCACCAGGTCCACCCGCCCTCGAGCCAACTGAAGCACCTCGAGCGCTTCGGTTGCGGTCGCCGCCTCGAACACACGGTATCCCGACTCGGCCAGGATCCGAAAGGCCAACCGCCGAACCACCGCGGTGTCGTCAATGATCAGGACGGCTTGGGAGCCGGGCAGCGCGGCCGCCGGGGATGGATCGTCAACCATAGGAATACTCACGGTGGGTGTCAGGCTGAACGCTGCGACCCCCCAAGAACGCTTTTCCCGCGCTCCCAGGCCGTGAGCGGCATCACGGCGGGGAGGCGCTCGCTGGACCCTTGTTGACGTGAGTGCCAGCCGGGGTGGTGGCAGCCCCGATTTATCCGAATGCAGCCCGAAGGAGGCCCAACTATGGAACAGGTCAAGGACCCGGTGTGCGGAATGACGATCGCCCGCGGCGAAGCAGCGGGCCAGACGTCCCGCGAGGGTCGAACCTACTACTTCTGCTCCACCGAATGTCGCCAATCGTTTCAGGCCAACCCAGAGCGTTATGCCTCGACCACCGATGAGCCGCCTTTCACCGCAACCGACAGCATGGCCGCGCCCAAGTTCGGCTCTGCCGGCAGCGGAGGCCTGGAGCTGGAGGGCCCGCCGGATACCCGCCGCGGCGGGTGACCCCGTCCCGGACGCGTTGGAGAAGATTCGGCTGGTCAAGCTGGAAGGCGGGATACCTCTGGAGATCGCGCCTAGAGCTCCGGCGGGGCTGACGTCGGGCTGGCCAGGTGGGCCCCAACCAGCAAGAGGAGCTGGTCCGCGGAAAACGGTTTGTTGAGGAAGGGTCCTCCTACCTCAAGCAGGCCCCGGCGGATCATCTCTTCACTCGGGTGCCCCGACATGGCCACCACCGGAAGATCGGGATAGCGCTCCCGCAGCTCGGTGGTAAGGTCGTTTCCATTCATCACCGGCATGACCAGGTCGGTGAGCACCAGATGCACCGGCCAGGCCTCCCGGCTCAGCCGGTCCAGCGCTTCTTGGCCGTCCCGGGCCTCCAGTACCCGGTAGTCTTTTTCAGCCAGCATTCGCACCACGACCTGGCGGACTGCCTCCTCATCCTCGACCACAAGAACTGTGCGGTGGGCTGTGGGAGCTTGGGGATGCGGCGGCTGCTTGGCCAGGGGAATTTCCCCGGCGGGCACGGCCACCTCCGGGAGGAGAATGGTGAAGCGGCTGCCGCGTTCGGGATCGCTCACCGCCCAGAGAAATCCTCCGCTCTGCTTTACGATCCCATAGACCGTGGAGAGGCCGAGCCCGGTTCCCCGCCCAACGTCCTTGGTGGTGAAGAACGGCTCGAAGATGTGGGGCAACACTCCCGCGGGTATACCCCGGCCGGTATCCTCGATCACCAGCTCGGTGTAGCGCCCCGCCGGTATGACCACGGTCTGGCCGGGCAGGCGATTCCCCGGGTCCATCGGAGCCGAGCGGGTGGAGAGCAGGAGCCGGCCACCGCGAGGCATCGCATCGCGGGCGTTGAGCGCCAGGTTGATGAGGACCTGAATCAACTGATCGTGGTCCGCTCTGACCGCGCCGAGCCCTGTGCCCAGCTCGAGTTGAATGGCGACATCTGCGCCGATGACTCGCTGGAGCAGGTCCCGGGTTTCGCGAAGTAGGACGTTCAGGTCGAGCAGCTCGGGCTTGAGCACCTGCTGCCGGCTATAGGCCAGGAGCTGCCGGGCGATCCCGCTGGCGCGGTCGGCGGCCCGCTGGATCTCGAGAGCATCCTCGCGGAGATTGGCCGGCAGGTCCGGGGACTTCAGAATGAAATCGGTGAACGCTCCCACCACCGTGAGCTGGTTGTTGAACTCGTGGCTCACCCCTCCCGCCAGCCGTCCGATCGCCTCCAGCCGCTGGGCGTGGAGCAGGTGACTCTCCATCTCGCGGCGCCGGGTGACTTCGTAAGCAACGCCCTCGACGCGGATCACGACTCCTGCCCGGTTCCGCATTCCGCAGCCCCGGAAAGCGATCCAATGAAGCGTCTCGTCGGGCCAGACGACGCGGCATTCCACGTCGTACACCTCGTCATACTCCGTCGTCCGCCGGGCCGCCTCGGTTACCCGCTGGCGGTCGTCCGGATGTACTGCGGCAAGGAGCTGTTCCTGGGAGGCTACGGCATCGGACGGCAGTCCCAAGAGCTCCCTGCAGCGCTCGCTCAAGATCTGCTCGCCGGTACCAGGATCCCAGTGCCACGTGCCCATATCCGCCGCATGGAGCGCGGCCAGCGCCCGCTCGGCTGGGCCCCCCGGGGAGGTGTCTTCGGCCCGTCGAGCCTCTGTGAGCCTGCCGGCGAGGTGCGAGGTGTCAGCCATCGGCTCGCTCCTCGGCCCAGACCCGAGCCAGCAGCTCCCGGCTATACACCAGGTGATGCGGATCCGGAGTGAACACCTCCAGGGTGATGGTGCCGTCGTAGCCGTAGCTCTGAAGCTGACGCACAGCGTGGCGCAGATCTACCGTCCCCGCGCCCAGCGGAAGATGGAGATCGGCGCTTCCTCCCCGGTTGTCGTGCAGGTGCACGTGGCGCAATCGGTTTCCGTAGGCCGCCAGCAGCTCGTCTACCGAGCTCCGGGCGACGAGCAGGTTGGCGTGGCCGACATCGAGGTGAAGCCCTACGTCGGGAAGCGGATCGAGCAGCTCACCTAACTGGCGGGCCGTGTTGAAGTCTCCCGGGAGGTTCTCCAGCATCAGCCCGATGCCCTGACTCCGCGCGTAGGGCTGCAGCTCTCTCAAAGTATCCAGATTGCGCTCGATGAAGAAGCTACGATCGTGCATCGGGGCGTGCCGGTCGGGATGCAGATTCATCCAGCTGACCCCGACCGCGGCAAAGACGTCTACGCAACGGCGCAGCTCGGTCACCGCCGCGCAGCGTATCTCCTCTATCCCGCTGGCCAGGGGGAGATAAAAGGCGGTGTGGCCCACCACTCCCAGACCGTGGCGCTCCAGCACCCTCCGGATGGCTACGGGGTCCACCCGCGACGACGCGGCGCCCGGCGGCTCCAGCGTCAGATCCACGAACTCGAACCCCAGGGACGCGATCCACTCGATCTGTTGCACAGCGTCCTGAGCCGGGTGGTTCATGGCGCCGATGCGCACGGATGGGTTCAGCCGGCCGCGTTGGCGCCGCGGAACCAGGGACGGCTGTCCAGCAGGTCGGCGCGGGCCCGGCTCAGGTCGTGTCCGGCGCTGGGCGTGGGGAAGGCGTGGAGACGATCCCATATCTCGCGCGGGATGTCCGCCGAGCGGTTCGGCTCGAGCCAGGCGAACACCGAGAGCACGCCGGCCAGCAGCGGAGTGTCGGGCCCGAGCCGGGCGAGCAGGCGGTGCCAATCCAACGTGGCCAGGCAGGCATCCAGCAGGTTAAGCACGTCCCCCCAGTCGCAGCGGGAGTGCTGCAGGACGTACAGCTTGCTCCATATCAACTCCTCCACCGGAATCACGGGTAACGACTGGCCCCGAACTTCAACCGTCGCTCCCCGGGTGAGCCAGGTTTCGTCCACCAGGGCGCGGCGGTTGGCCATGGCCCAGATGGCGTCTACCATGCTCTCAGCGCATATCCCGCGATAGATCCACGCCCGATCGTAAGGCTGCCGTTCGTAGAAATCGGCGAGTCCTGCCCGGGTCATCGCCTCGATCATGGGTTGGCGGTCCTCCGGCAGGATGTAGAGATCGAGATCCTTGGTATTGCGGAGCTCGCCGGTGTAAACCGCCAGAGCGAAGGCGCCGCCGATGGCCACGCCGATGCCCGAGGCGCGCGCCTCGTCAATCACCCGCTGATAAATTCGCCATTCGGTCTCGGGCACTTCGTCCAGACGGCTCATCATTCACGGTCGGCGCGGCGAAGCCCGCACACTGCTCTCGGCCGGTGCGAGACGATCGGCCGTGAAGGAATCCACCCGGTACACCGTGGCGCCGCTGTCGGCCCGCACCCAGAAGCCGCCTGCTGTCGAGTCGAAGGCCAGCACCAGCAGCGCGGCGCCGTCGGTCCCCAGCAGGGTGGTGCGCCGGTCGGGGGGTGAAAATCTGGCGGAATCGGCCTGCGCCGGCGCGGCAAAACCGGAGGCGTCAACCTGACGGAAAGCAGCCAACAGTTCGGCCACCGCAGCGGAGTCGGCCGGCGCCCGGGCCCCGAGTGCCCAGCCCCGTTCACCGCGGCGCAGCGCATAGGAGCGGAAGCCGCGCCGCACCTCGATTCCGGCCACGCTGTCAGGCGCCACGCCCGCGATTTTCCGGTCGCGCCAGTCATCGGGCGTCCGGCTGAGCAGCTCGGGCAGCCGCCCGCGCACCAGGTACACCAGGGAATCGCCCGCGCGGCGCAGATAGCCGCCGGTGAGGTCGGGAGTGCGCTGTCCGACGATCAGATCGGCGAGCAGGCTGTCGTTTCCCGCAACCCGCACTCGGGTGCCGCTCGCGCTGTCTATCCCGAGCCCTGCGTGGGATGCGGATCGCTCAGCCACCAGCTCGGCAGCAAGCGCGGTGTCGGCCAGTGCGGTGAGAAGCTCGCCGGGGGCGCCGGCCGAGGCTGGACGGCCGTTGACCGTCCAAGTGCTGCTGTCGCGACGGACGAGCAGGGTGGTGTCGGCGGCCCGGACGATTCGGACGGAATCCACGTCGCCGGGAGCGAGGCGGGGGAGTGCGAGCCCTCCGCCCTCGGAGGCGGACTCACGGTCGCGGATGAGCGCCGCGGCGCCCCACAGAAGCAGCAGCACGCCCAGGCCGACGGCCAGCCGCACCAGCTGCTTGGCGCTCACGCGGCGGACTCCGATGCCGGCAGCAGCGGGCGGTAAGGCTCCCGGGTCCGCCGCCTTCTGCGGAGCAGGCGGACCAGGCCGAAGAGGGCGACGGCCAGCGGCACCCCGAACACGTTGGCGTACTTGACCGCTTCCCGCTCCACGTCGCTCCCGAATAGGAGTGAGGGCGGTCGCCGATCCTTTGACCGAATCGCGATCAGCGCCTCATCCTGGGCCAGCCAGTCCACCGCGTTCAGGGCAAAGGACAGATTTTCCTGCGCGGTCTGCACGAATCGGTCGGTGGCGAACTCGACGCTCCCCACTACCGCTACCCGCTGTTTGCCTGAGGAGGCCACGGCGGCGAGCAGCCTGGGCTCGAGCCCGGTCTGGGGAAAGTCTTGGGTGGGCGCGATGGTGGTGGGACCGGTGAAGCTCCCGGTGGCGCGGCTGGAGACCAGCAGCGGGGTGATGCTCCCCTTGGCGGCGCCGGTGGTGTCTATGGTGCTGGCCCAGGTGAGGACGACGGTGCTCAGCTCCTGGTTGATCGGCGAG
>Ga0136617_10005594_pt1 | contig 11245 bp, 9 predicted proteins | sample AntDrymUQ3222106_2_FD_129672 | JGI IMG/M metagenome (GOLD analysis project Ga0136617, IMG submission 129672) | Polar desert sand microbial communities from Dry Valleys, Antarctica - metaG UQ322 (21.06) | ecosystem: Environmental > Terrestrial > Soil > Desert | place: Antarctica: Dry Valley...
CGCGAAGGGCACGTGCTGCCCGGCGTCCGTGAGATCCTCGACGACCTTTTCGGCCGCGACGACGTCGTCAACCTGCTGCTCACGGGCAATATCGAGGCCGGCGCGCAGGCGAAGCTCGCCCACTACGGGCTCGACGGCTATTTCCGCGCCGGCGGCGCCTTCTGCGTCGGCCGCGGCGAGCGCTCGGAGATCGCGCGTCGTGCGCTTCCGCTCGCGAACGGCTCGCCCGCGTTCGTGATCGGCGACACGCCCGCCGACGTCGAGTGCGGGAAAGCGATCGAGGCGAGGACGATCGCGGTCGCGACAGGCTCGTACTCAGTCGAGGAGCTGCGGGAGAGCGAACCCTGGCTGGTCCTCGAGGAGCTCCCCGAGCCGGCGCGCTTCCGGGAGCTGCTCCGGATCTAAGTCCGCTCGAAGATCCCGTACCAGAGGCCGGGCAGGGGCTCGCCGTACCGATCATCGATCCGCCGAACGAGCGTGAACCCGGCGCTCTCGAGCTCGCGCAGGACAGGATCCGTCACCGCGTTCTCGACCTCCACGATCAGCGAGCGCAGCTCGGGCCGCTGCAAGGTCTGGCGCGCGCCGGCCAGCACGTCGGCCTCGGCGCCGTCCACGTCGAGCTTGACGAGCGTGGGCGCGGGCAGGCCGAAGCGCTCGAGCAGGTCGTCGAGGGCGAAGACGAGGACCGGTTGCCGATAGGCGCCGCTCTGCTCGCTGTCGAGCTCGTGGATCGCGGCGCCCGCCGACACGTCGCGATAGCTGAGCGAGCCGAGGTGCGTCTCCGCACCGAGGACGAGCGGGAGGGGCACCACCCTCTCGGCGATCCCGTTCAGGAGCAGGTTGTCGCACAGCGACGCAAAGGTCGCATACCCCGGCTCGACCGCGACGATCGTCGCGCGAGGGGCAACGGTCGCGGCGATCAGCGCATAGACGCCGACGTTTGCGCCGATGTCGTAGAGGACGTCGCCCTCGCGCAGGTTCCGCTCGATCCAGTCCACGGTCCAGGGCTCTTTCGCGACCGGCCGCAGGCGCAGGTGGATGATCTCCTCCGTGTCGGCCCGGATCCGGATCCGCGCTCCCGGATAGTCGATCTGGGCCACGCCGCGGCGAAGGATGACGAACCCCTTCGCGCCGCCGTAGAGGTTCGCGAGGCCCGGAACGCGGCGGCCGAGAGCCCGCAGCCGCCTGTTGTGGATGAACGGCACCGCGGCAGCCTACCGGGGCCAAAGAAGGAGGGCGCTAGGGTATTCCGGCGATGGCGGCCCTCGAAGCGACCGACCCGCAGACCGGGTCGCCCCGGCCGCTGCGGATCCTGTTCTCGCTCCTGCACGCCGGGTATCTCCGCCACTACGGCGAGCCAATCAGGCTCCTGGCGGGTCGCGGGCACACGATCCACCTGGCGCTCTTCCGGGACGACGAGAAGGATCCGGGGGACTCGCGCCTCCTCGAGCGCCTACTTGCGGACTGCCCGACGGTGACGGCCGGGCTCGCGCCGAAGCGACGGTACGCCGACGGTTGGCGCCCGCTCGCCTGGATCGTGCGGGCGCTGGTCGACGTCCTCCGCTATGCCGATCCGCGCTATGAGCACGCGACGGCTCTCCGCGAACGCACCGCGGACAAGGTGCGGGTGCGTGTCACCGAGAGTCGCGTCGATCCGCTTTCCCGCTGGCTCGTTCTGCGCGTGCTCGGCTGGCTCGCGGGCGGCGCGGACGCGAGCCGTGCCGCGAGGGCGACCCGGATCCTCCTGCGGATGGAGGCAGCGATCCCGACGAGCGCCCGGACCGATCGCCTCGTCGCGACGTTCCGCCCGGACGTGGTGCTCGCGTCGCCCGTGGTCGAGATCGGCTCGCCCCAGGTCGAGTTCGTGAAGAGCGCGCAGCGGTTGCGAATCCCGACCGCCGTCTGCGTTGCCTCCTGGGACAATCTGACCAACAAGGGGCTGCTCCGAGTCGTCCCGGACCGCGTGCTCGTCTGGAACGAGCAGCAGCGGCGAGAGCTCGAAGAGATGCACGGTGTTCCACCTGCGCGCGTCGTCGTCACGGGCGGGCAGAAGTTCGATCCCTGGTTCGACCGGCGACCGGGTCGCTCGCGGGAAGAGTTCGCGCGTGCGGTGGGGCTCGACCCTGCCCGGCAATTTCTTCTCTACGTCTGCTCGTCGACGTTCATCGCTCCCGACGAGGTGCCGGCAGTCCGCCGCTGGATCACCGCGCTCCGGGAGAGCCCGGACGAGCAGATCCGGGCTCTCGGCGCCCTCGTCCGGCCGCACCCGCAGAACGCGGCCCAGTGGCTGGACGCCGACCTCACCGATCTCGGCAACGCCACCGTCTGGCCGCGCGTGGGCGAGTATCCGGACGAGGGCGATGCCCAGGCCGGATTCTTCGACTCGATCGCGTACAGCGTCGGCGTCGTCGGCGTCAACACGAGCGCCCAGATCGAGGCGGGCATCGTCGGCAAGCCCGTCTACACCGTCCTGGCGCCGGAGTTCGCCGCCACCCAGGCGGGCACGCTCCACTTTCACTATCTGCGCCACGAGAACGGTGGCTTCGTCCACGAGTCGACGGATCTTGAGCAGCACCTCGAGCAGCTCGAAGCGGGACTCGCGGACCCTGACGCCGCCCGCCGCCGGATTCTCGGCTTCATGGAGTCGTTCGTCCGACCTCGCGGGCTCGACGTTCCCGTGGCCCCGATCGTCGCCGACGAGATCGAGGCGGTGGCCCGTCTCGAGCCGGTTGCAGCTACCAGACTCCCCCGGTCGGCGCTGCGCGCGCTGCTCTACCCCGTCGCGCTCGGGATGGGCCTGGCTGCGACGCCGCTCGCCGTCGTCCACCGACTGCGGGGATCGGCGCCGGTCGCAAGCGACGACGAGGGGTCGCTCCGTCCTCGGGCGCCGGCCGACCCGGCTCGTCAGTAGGCCGCGATGTCCCCCACGGACGACGTGATCGCGGTGATCGCGGTCCCGCTCTTCGAGCAGGCCGCGCACGTCGAGGAGGCGTTGCGGTCGCTGCTCGCCCAGTCGCGACGCGACCTGGCGCTCGTCGTTGTCGACGACTGCTCGGCCGACGGCTCCGCCGAGATCGTGCGGAAGCTCGCCGGCGAGGACGAGCGGATCACGTACGTGCGCAACGAGCGCCGGCTCGGGATGATCCTGAACTGGCGCCGCGCGTACGAGCTCGCCCGGGAGCAGCATCCGGACGCGCCGTACTTCGCGTGGGGAAGCGATCACGACCGCTGGGATCCCGAGTGGCTGGCGCGCCTCGTCGCCGGGCTCGAGGCGCGGCCGCAGGCGGTGGTGGCCTATCCCCTCTCCGCCCGCCTGACCGCGGCAGGCGAGGAGGAGCGGCGGAGCAGTCCCCCGAGCTTCTCCACCCGCGGCGTCGGCAGTCCCGCTCGCCGCTTCGCCGCGACGGTCGTCGTCGCGCCGGGCGGGAGCTTCGTCTACGGCCTCTATCGGGCCGAGGCGCCCGCCCGCGCGGGCATCTTCCGGCGGGTGCTCGCTCCCGATCGGCTGCTGCTCGCCGAGTTGGCGCTGCAGGGCGAGGCAGTCCTCGTCCCCGAGCTGCTCTGGTGGCGCCGCTTCAAGCACGAGGTCACCGCGGCGCGCCAGCGCCGGGCTTTCTTCCCCGACGGTGATCCGCCGCTCTGGAGCTTTGCGCCGTGGTGGCTGCAGCACACGGTCGCGCTCGCCCGGGCAGGGCACGACGCCCGCGCAGCCGCCGCGTATCCGGCGCTCGCCGCCGCGCGCAGGGGACGGATCGCCTGGCGTCGCGCGCGCAAGTGGCTGCGATACGCCAGGCGACGGCTCAGCGCGAGGAAGCTGCTCGCAAAGCGGCCCGACTAGCATGGCCGCCATGCCCGCGATCGTCGTCACGGACCTCTCGAAGCGCTATCACGCCGCCTCGGCCCGTCTCTTCGACGCTCCGACGCCGATCTTCTCGCGCCGTCGCGGTAGGCAGATCTTCGACGAGGACGACGAGGACGAGGACGAGGTCGAGGAGGAGGAAAGCCCGACTGCCGAGGGCGTCGAGCCGGCCGCGGACGCCGAGGTGGTCTGGGCGGTCTCCGGCATCTCCTTCACTGTGCCGGCCGGAACGGCTCTCGCGCTCGTCGGCCCGCCGAGCTCGGGCAAGTCGACCCTGCTGCGGATCCTCGCCGGCGCCGCGCCTCCCACGGCCGGGCGCGCAACCGTGCGCGGTGTCATGGCACCGCTCGTCGAGGTGGCGACCCACTTCATGCCACCGGCCGAGCCGGCAGCGAAGAACGTCGTCCGCGCGGGCGTGACGGCGGGGATCCCGAAGAAGTGGACGAGGCAGCGGCTCGAGGAGATCTTCGACTTCGCAGGCGTCCCCGAGGACGAGCGCCGCCACGGAGGCACGAGACGTCCGCGAGAGCTCGCGATCTCGACTGCCCTGAACATCGGCGCCGACATCATCCCCCTGATCGACCCGGCCACACTCGTCGCGCCGGAGTATCGCGATCGGTGCCTCGAACGGCTCGAGCAACGCCGCCGCGAAGGGCGCACGATCCTGCTCGAGACCGATGACCTGGAGCTCGTCGAGCGCTTCTGCGACGCGATCCTCTGGCTGGACGCCGGCAGCGTCGTTCGACACGGGACCGTCGAGGACGTCCTGCCCGAGTACGAGCAGGCTCGAGCACGCACTGCGCGACCGCGAAGCCCCGGGCTCCGGGGATTCAACCGCTGGAGCGCGATCGCGTCGGTGTCCGTTCGGGTCGATCCCGACGAGTCGATCGAGGTCGACGTCGTGCTCGAGGTTGCCAGGGCCCCGCTCGAGGTTCGCGTCGCCGTGGCCCTTGCAGCTCACGAAGAGGACGTCGTGCGAGTGGAGCAGTTGCGCCCGGAGACGATCGCAAAGCCGGGCCTACACCCGGTGACGCTTCACGTCGAGCCCGGCTTGCTTCGGCGGGGGCACTACGTCGGCCGGATAGAGGTCGCAGTCGTCCACAACGGCCACGAGGCTCCGATCGGACGGGCGGAGGCGTTCGCGCTCACCGTGGACGGTGCTCCGGGAGCCGAGACGGTCGCGCTCGGCGAGCGGAGCCTAGCGGCGGAGAGTTGATCGACTAGGCCCGCCGCGGGAGCCCGAAGCGCCGCGGCTCGCGGCCGTGTAGCAGGCCGACCTCCCGGCGGTCGAAGAGCCAGAGGCCCGGGACCCAGAGAACGAAGACGGCTATGACCGTCACGAGGATCGCATCCGTGCTGAGCTCGTGCGACGACGAGAACAGGCCATCCTTGACCATCTCCATCGCGCCGGTCACCGGGTTCAGCTCGGCCAGCGGCCGCCACTTGTTCGGGACGGCCGAGATCGGATAGATCACCGGGGTCAAGAAGTAGACGAAGCCGAGCACGTAGCCGAGGCTGAAGCGGACGTCGCGGGCACGCGCGCCCGCGCTGGCGGTGAGGAGGCCGGCGCCGAGGCCGAGGAGCGCGATCAGCGCGAGCCCTGCCGGCACGAGCAGCGTGCGCCAGCCGATGTCGAGGTAGAAGTAGTCCGCGCGGATGTAGTAGTAGACCGTGCCGAAAACGGCGAAGCCCACGTACATTCCGAACTCGACGAGGCTCGGGATGATCGCGGCGAGGATCACCGTGACCTTCGGCACGTAGACGTACGGCAGCAGTCGGCGGTTCAGCTCGAGGCTCCGGGACGACCAGTACGTCGTCTCCCAGAAGAGCATCCACGCGGCCGTCGCGACGACGAAGAAGAGCGGGTACGGCACGCGGCCGGTCGAGATCCCGATCAGGCCTCCGAAGACGAGGATCCGCGTACTCAGGATCGCCGCGGGGCGGAGCGGGAGCCAGAGCCAGCCGAGCCACGTGTTGGCGAAACGCTTGAGCAGGAAGCGGCGGCCGAAGAAGCTGAGCAGGCGCCGGTAGCGCCAGAACTCACGCCATACGTTCAGAAGTCCCGCCTCTCTCGGCGCAATCGTCCGCACCGGCGCGTCGGGCGCGCTGAGGCCGGTGCTGCTGCGAGCGGACGGTCGATCCGTGAGCTCGACCATGGGCTCACGGTACCTGGCTAGGAGGAAAGAGCCGGGCGGCCCCTCACGCTCAGCGTCGGCTGAGGTGCGAGAGAGCCCACTCCCATTCGGCGGTCAGACCGTCGCGGAGAGCGGTGCGGGCCTGCCAGCCGAGCGCGTCGCGGATCCTGCTCGTGTCCGCGCACGTCCGCTTGACGTCGCCGAGCGCCGCCGGGCCGTAGGAGACCTCGAGCTCGGCACCGGCGATCTCCTCCAGGAGCTCGATCGCTGCGCGCACGGATGCCTCCTCGCCGCCGCCAACGTTGAAGATCGCTCCCTGGGGCCCGCGTTCCATGGCGGCGATCGTGGCTGCGACGGCATCGGCGACGAACGTGAAGCTGCGTGACTGGTGCCCGTCGCCGAAGACCTCGAACGGCTCCCCGGCAGCGAGCGAGTCGACCACGCGCCGGAAGAACATGTCAGGACGCTGGCGTGGCCCGTAGACGGTGAAGTAGCGGAGGACGACCGCATCGAGGCCGAAGCTTCGATCGTAGGCGCGCGCGAGGTGCTCGCACGCGAGCTTCGTGATCCCGTAGGGCGAGATCGGGGCGGGCACTGCGTCCTCGTACGTGGGATAGGCGGCAGCGTCGCCGTACACCGACGAGGTCGACGCGAAGACGACGCGCACGCCCGCGTCGGCGGCCGTGCTGAACACACGCTGACTCGCGAGCACGTTGCGCCGCACGTACGTGGGGAAGACGTCTCCGAAGCTCCGGACTCCGGGCTGACCCGCGAGATGGAAGACCCCGTCGACCCCCTCCAGCGGAAGGTCCTCGTCGGCGAGATCGAGCACGAGGAGCTCGAGCTCCCGGGCGTTCGCCTCCTTCTCGGCGACCGAGTAGTAGTCCGTGAAGCAGTCGACGCCCAGCACGGAGTGGCCGGCTTCGGCGAGGGCGTTTGCGAGGTGCGAGCCGATGAAGCCGGCGGCGCCGGTGACCACGTATCTCATCGCGGCACCGTATCGGGCACGAGGATTTTCCCGCCGGCCGAACGGCTGGCTAGCGGGTGGAGCGCGAGCGACGCCGGGCGAGTCGGCGCAGCGGAGCGGTGAGGCGCCAGCTGAAGGATCGCTCCATCGCCGAGAGGCGTTTCTGCTCGCGGGTGAGCCGGGCACGAACGTCTGCGAGCTCACGCGAGGCTGCTCGCACGAGCTCGTGCTCTCGCTCGACGACGAGGAGCGGGTCGAAGCTCGATTCGTGCTGCGCGGCGAGACGGGTGAGGATCGCGCCTGCCCTCGTCCGGGTCTCCGGAGTCGTGAGCAGCGCGACACGGCTCCCCGCGAGCACAGGGCTGACGCCCGCCACGGGCAGGTATTCGAGGGCGGGGTCGACCTCGAGTAGGTCTGCGACGACCGCCTCGACGAACGGGACGGCTCGAGCCCGGTCGCCCAGGAGGACGATCAGGGGCACCGGTCTCCACTCGCGCATCTGCTCGAGAGCCCGCTGCAGCTGCGGCCGCCCCGAGCAGTGGACGAGGACGACGTCGACGCCGTCCGGAGCGTCCTGGGGAAGCCGGGACTCCTCGTACGACGACAGGGGCCGGTCGGGATCGCGCGCCGCGAAAAGCGTGGCGAGGCTCCCGTGCGCACCGTGCACCTCGGCGAGGCCGGGAGCGTCCTCGAACCCCGCGAGGAGCGAGTCGAGGACGACTGCTTCCCGGTGCTCGAGGGAGTGGGCACCATCGTCGCCGCTCGCTTGCCGGGCGCGGATGAGGGTCAATGAGCCGGCGGACACGATCGCGATCCTAGTCGCTGTCGTCGTCCGAGCCGGCCCCCGCCTGCTGCAGGAAGCCGGTGGCCGGGTGGTAGATCCCGCCGAGCTCGAAGGGGAGCCAGTCGCGAGGGCCGCTCTGCTGGTACATCCTCCGGAGCACCGCGAGCCGGGCTTCCTTCTGGGGGCTGAGCTGTCGGCTCATCGAATCGGGGACGCGGTCGTACCAGCCCATCGTCACGGGAACGAAGACGAGCCGCTCCTCCTCGGCGAGGAGGTGCAACACGAGCTCCCAGTCCTCCCAGCCCGCGAGCTCCGCGTTCGTCGTATATCCCCCGAGCTCGAGGATGCGCTCGGCATCGACCAGCGCGAAGGCATCGAGGTAGTTGAGGTCGTAGAGGCGTGCGGAGGCGACCTCTGCCGAACGGAGCCCGACGACCTCGCCGCCGGAGCGGACGAGGAGGTTTCCGTGCACGAACGCGGCGCTCGTGGCGGCGATGCTCTCCACGAACACCGGCAGGTTCTCGGGAACGAGCTCGTTGTCGGCGTCGTGCATGAGGGCGTAGCGGAATCGCGCGAGCCCCAGGCCGAGGTTGCGGGCGCGCGGGAGCCCCACGTTGTGGTCGAGGAAGACCGTGAGGAGCCTCGGGTCGTTGAGGGCCACCTCGGCCGAGCGAAGGAGCCGGTGGGTGCCGTCCCTCGACGCGTCGTCGATGACGAGGAGCTCGCCGGCGAATCCGGAGTCGGCGAGCCTGTCCAGAGCTGTAAGCGCCGAGCGGATCGCGCGCGGGAGAAACTCGCGGTGATTCCACGTAGGGATGACGATCGTGACTCCGCCGGTCTCCTTCCGCTGCCGAATCAGACGGGTCAGCGCAGGGTCGAGCTGCTCGAGCAGCTCGACCTCGGCTCCCGCCGCCGGCTGGCGCTCCGTCACGGGAGCACGCTCGCGAGGGCCGGCTCGAGCCCCTGGGCCAGGGTGGGGCGCGTCAGGTACCACGCTCGCGCGTCGTCGTACAGCGTCCGCGCGTCGCGATGGGCGAGCTCCGCGACCGTCTCGAAGACGTTGGGGATCTCGAACGCGCCGGCATGGCGAGCGTCGATCTTGCCCGGGGCCGCGCCTGCGACCAGGGCGTCGACGAAGCGAAAGCTCTCGTAGTAGAGGTGGGAATGGTGCGACTCCCAGACGTAGATCTCGCTCTGCTCGAGCACTGCGGTCACCGCTGCGGGGTCCAGGGTGCCGCCGCCCGCGCGCACGCGCTTGCTCCGCGGCAGGAAGACGAAGCCGCCGGGAGCCAGCTCGGCCACGAGCCGGGCGGCGAGCGAGACCCGCTCGTCCGTTCGGTGACCGACGAACGACCAAGGGATGGGGCGCGCCCCCGGCGCGTGCGCCTCGATCGCAGCGAGCTCGGGGCCGGTGGGGCCGTTGAAGACGAAGCCGTACGGCGGCCCCTCGACGGCCGTCTGCTCGACGAAGCCGACATCGAGGATCGCATCGAGGGAGACACCGGTCGCGAGCTGATTGCGATACCACCGGGTGTCGACCGACTCGGCGAGGACAGCGATCCTCGTTCCGAAGGCGCGAGCGCCCGAGACGAAGGGCTCTCCGCTCAGCGCGCACTCGCTCGGGTTGACGAGGAGGGCCGTGCACCCGGCGATCCCGTCGCCGAGGTCGCCGGCGGCGCGCAACTCGACGTCGATGCCACATTCGGATGCCGCCGTCACGACCCGCTGCGCGAGGGCTCGGTAGAAGAGGTTCCCCTGCTCGGGGAAGACGACGACGGCGTCCACGCGGCCTGATCCTACGGTCGAGACCGGCGGGGGCGCGTTCTCGGGAGGAGCGGCGCGGCCAGCAGGCCCGCCGCCAGCAGACAGCCCGCGAGCGTCAGGCCGAGGCCCGCTCGCAGGCCCGGCGGCTCGTAGCTCATGCTCACCTCGATGTCGCCTGCGGGAATCCGCACGGCACGAAACGCGTAGTTCGCCTGCAGCACCCTTGTCGTCTCGCCGTTGACGGACGCGTGCCAGCCGGGAGCCCAGGAATCGGCGGTCACGAGCCAGCCCGGGCGCGCGCTCCGAACCCGATACTCCACCTCGTTTGTCCCACGCCTAACCGCTGCGACCGGCCCGGGCCCGCTCCCGGCCGCCGGCGCACCCGACGAGCTGTCCTGCTCGAGCACCACACGCCGCCGCCAGTCGAAGCCCGGCTCGCTGAACGCCTCCAGAGCCGCGCCGGGCGAGTCGACGCCGAGGCTGTCGTGCACGACGTATGCCCGAGGCTCCTCGCCGACGATGTCGAGCACCCGTCCGTCGAAGCCCCTGTAGCGATCGCCGAGCCGGAGCGGCGCGTAGCGGTCGGGAGCGAAGTTCGGGTCGCGCTCGAGCCCGGGCCCGCTGAAGAGCGTCGTCACCCCGACGCGCGGAAGCAAGTCGTAACGAGTCTGCCCCACGAAGTACGACGGGAGGAACGCGTCCTGGAGCGGATTCGCGATCACGCTCGCGGGCGCCTCGCCTGCCACCACGCGCCAGAGCCCCACAATTCGCTCGGGAATGATGCTCTCGTAGCCGGCCGCGCTCTCGACCTCGAAGATGGTCGGGGTGTTCGCGTAGAAGGCCGGTGGTGTCCAGTTGCCCCCCACCCGCGAGCCGCGGAGTGGCAGCACCCGCTGTGGGGCGCGGTCGGGCCTGGCGTCGCGGTCCCGGAGGACGGCGGTGATCGCGGGAGTCTCGGGATAGAGATACCGCTCTTCCCGAGGCTGAAAGGGCGGGTTCGCCGTCCGGCCGTAGAGCCCTGTCTGCAGGGCGGTTGCTGCGACGACGGCAAGGGCGGCGGCTGGTACGGCCAAAAGGAGTCGGTGCGTTTTGCGATCGCCCCCGGCCCGGCTCTTCTGCCGGGCGAGCCGGAGGATCGTGTCGAGCCCCAGCGCACCGAGGAGCGCGAGCCCGAAATCCCAGAAGAAGAAGATCCGGCCGAGCGGCCTGAAGTGCGCGAAGCCCGGGACGAGGTGATAGGCGGCGAAGGTCAGCGGCGTCCCGATCGCGATCAGCGCTGCGCCGACGGCAAGCACGAGCCCGAGCGCCAGCCCGGCCCGCCGGCGCAGTAGTGCCGCGACCGCGAGCAGCGCCGTCAGCGAGCCGACGAACGTCATCGAGTAGTTCAGATCGTCGGCGTCGATCCTGTCGACGCCGGCCGGGAACAGCGAGTGCCGGAGGATGTCGAGCGGCGGCACGGTGAAGCCGTCGAGTAGCTGCTCGTAGCTCCGCGGCGCGCGACCCAGCGTCTCGAAGGCGAGCGCGGTCGGGAGCAAGCTGACCGCTGCGAGCAGGAGCGGGAGCGCGGCGATCACAGCGGCGAGGGCTCCGGACCGGAGGGCGACGCGCCGTCGCTCGCCGCCGGCCCGGCGCACTGCGAGCCCCGCGAGCCCGACTCCGAGCCCGACGACGGCCAGGTACACGAGCAATGAGATCTCGGCGTTCGCGCCGAGGATGAGGAGAGCCAGCGAGCCGCC
>Ga0136617_10005595_pt1 | contig 11245 bp, 7 predicted proteins | sample AntDrymUQ3222106_2_FD_129672 | JGI IMG/M metagenome (GOLD analysis project Ga0136617, IMG submission 129672) | Polar desert sand microbial communities from Dry Valleys, Antarctica - metaG UQ322 (21.06) | ecosystem: Environmental > Terrestrial > Soil > Desert | place: Antarctica: Dry Valley...
GCCGGTGGGCGAGTCAAGCTCGCTGGGGAGATAGAGCCGTTGGACGGCGACCACGATCGCCTCGGCGACGACGTCGCGGAAGTCCGGGTCGCCGAGGCGGGCGGCGTCGTCGGGGTTCGTGACATAGCCGAGCTCGATCCGGACCGCCGGCATCCGCGTGTACCGCAGCAGGTCCCAGGTTTTCGAGTGCGTTCGGCAGTCGCGCAGATCGGTACGGGCCACGATCTCCCGCTGGACCAGGCCGGCGAAGCGCTCGCCGGCGGCGGAGTGCCCGTTCACCTGTGCTCCGAAGTAGTACGTCGCGACGCCATGGGCGTTGGGGTCCACCGAGCCGTCGACGTGCAACGAGAGGACGACATCGGCGTTCGTCGAGTTCGCGAAGGCGGCCCGGTCGGTCTCGGTGACGGGCGCTCCGTCAGCGCCACGGGTCAGGTAGACGGTGACCCCGGTGGCAGCAAGTCGCCCTTCGACCCGGGCGGCGAGGTCGCCGACCACCGCGGCCTCGGTGAGGCCGTGCGCCGACTTGCCCGGGTCCTCGCCGCCGTGCCCCGGGTCGATGACGACGATCTTGCCGGGCAGGGTCGGCCCGGCCGCCCGGATCTGCTCGGACTCGCGCAGGTCGCGGGCGCGCCCGCCGACCACCGTACGGGCGAGCCGGTCGAGCGCCTTGAACGTCCCTGGCCCGCAGGTCCCGTCGGCGCGCACGCCGACGTTGTACTGGAAGTCCCGGACGGCCCGGGCGGTGTGCTCCCCGAAGACGCCGTCGGTGCGGCCGGTGTCGAAGCCGAGCTCGACCAGCCGGCGCTGCAGCGCTGTGACGTCGTCGCCGACCATCGGGTGGGTGGCGCTGTGGCTCAGGATCCGGTCCCCGAGCCGCCAGCGCGCCTCCTCCAGCGCGCCGTACGTCGCCGGGCCGACCACGCCGTCGACGGTGAGACCCCGTTGCTGCTGGAACTCCCGGACGGCCCGGTCGCATGGCTGGTCGAACTGCGCGTCCAGGTCCGGGACCGAGGTCTCGACGTCCGGCTCGAGCAGGTCGAGCCAGGCGAGCTTGCCGCGGATCTCGGCCACCGCCGGCCCGGCATCGCCGAGGCGGTAGTGGACGGCCTGGTCAGGCGTCCGCGCGGCCGCGGGGTCCGCGGCGGACGGCTGGGGCATCGACGGACCTCACGGGGCTGGACGAAGGAACGGGACGTTCGGGTCATCGTACGAACCGAACGCCCCGTCCGGGGTCACCCGCCGCGCAGGTGGACAGATCGTCGGGTTGGCCGACCGTTCAGCTCGGCCGCACCGGGTGTTCGCTCAGGCGATGTAGTCGGCGAGCTCAGCCAGGATCTTGGGCTTCGGCCATGCGCCGACGATGGTCTTCACGACCTCGCCGCCCTTGTAGACGTTCATCGTCGGGATCGAGATGACCCGGTAGTCCTGCGCCGTCTTCGGGTTCTCGTCGACGTTGAGCTTCACGATCTGGATCTTGTCGCCGTGCTCGGCAGCGATCTCCTCGAGGATCGGGCCGACCTTGCGGCACGGACCGCACCACTCGGCCCAGAAGTCCACGAGCACGGGCAGATCGCTCTGCAGGACGTCCTCGGTGAACGTCGCATCGGTCACGACCTTGGTCGAAGCCACAGCATTCTCCTTCTGGCACGGGCCGGACGGGCGCCAGCCCGCGTACGGGCACTAGAACGCCGAGCTGGGGTGACCTTATGCCCGCCCTGCGACGCTCGCCCGCGGGCTCGCCGGGTCAGACGGCGGTGACAGTCGCCGGCTCCAGGCCGGTGATCTGAGCGGTGTCGTCGTGGCCCGCCTGGGACGCGAGGTAGCGCTCGGCGTCGAGCGCGGCGGCGCACCCGGTGCCGGCCGCGGTGACGGCCTGGCGGTACGTGTGGTCGACCACGTCGCCGGCCGCGAAGACGCCGGGGACGCTGGTGTGGGTGGTCGGGTGCGCCACCAGGACGTAGCCCTGGTCGTCGAGGTCGACCTGCCCCTTCACGAGCTCGCTGCGAGGATCGTGCCCGACGGCGACGAACAGTCCGGTCACCTCGAGCGTCGTGCGCTCGCCGGTCAACCGGTTGCGCACGACCAGCCCGGACACGCGGTCATCGCCCAGGATCTCGTCGATCTCGGAGCTCCAGATGAACTCGATCTTGGGGTCGGCCATCGCCCGCTCCTGCATGACCTTGCTGGCGCGCAGCACGTCGCGGCGGTGGATCACGTACACCTTGCGGGCGAAGCGGGTCAGGAACGTCGCCTCCTCCATCGCCGAGTCCCCGCCACCGGCCACCGCGATCACCTGGTCGCGGAAGAAGAACCCGTCGCAGGTCGCGCACCACGAGACGCCGTGCCCGGACAGCTCCTTCTCGCGCGGCAGCCCGAGCTCCTTGTACGCCGATCCGGTCGCCAGGATCACCGTGTCCGCCGTGAACGACCCCGTCGCGGTGCGTACCACCTTGGGCGTGACGGCGAGGTCGACCCCGGTCACGTCGTCTGGCACCAGCTCGGCCCCGAACCGGGCAGCCTGGGCCCGGAAGCTCTCCATGAGGTCCGGCCCGAGCACGCCGTCGGGGAAGCCGGGGAAGTTCTCGACGTCGGTCGTGTTCATCAGGGCGCCACCGGAGGTGACCGACCCCTCGAGCACCAGCGGCGCCAGCCGAGCGCGGGCGGCATAGACCGCAGCGGTGTAGCCGGCCGGTCCCGAGCCGATGATGACCACCTCGCGGTGGGTACTCGCCTCGGAGGTCGAGCCACCGGGCTGGGTCGTGGACTGGTCCGTGGTCACGCAAGCTCCATGCCGTCGTCGGTCGGCGCTCCGTTCGCTCACCTGGGGTGGTGGGCTCGGGCGCCTGGCCATCCGTGCAAGCGCATCGTAGGCACGCGGCATTCCGTGCGCCTCACCGTGCGCCCCACTGCTCGGATCGACCGCGCGACACTGCGGCTCAGCGCAGGACGGTCCGGTTCCGCAGCACCTCGAGGGTGCGCTCCGCCTGCGCGACATCCTTGTCGTCGGCGCCGGCACAGGCGCTGCTGACCACCCACACGTCGACCGAGTCGGTCTGTGCGCCGTCGGGCAGCACGATCACCACGGCCGGCTCACCCTCGTACGTGCTGAGGTCGACGGCCAGCGGGTCGGCGTCGGAACCCGCCCGGCGCTGGGTCGCGGCGATGCAGGTCTTCGTGCCCGGGCTGAGCTCGCCGTCGGGCCCCAGGACGGAGTCCTGCGACGCCCGCTCGCTCTCCGCCGGGACCGCAGGTGGCGCCGCCAGCAGCTGCTGCACGTCCTGGTCGAGGGAGTCGGCGCTGTACGTCAGGACGTCGGCTGAGGTTGACTCGCGCGCGCCCTCATCGCTGCCACCGCCGTCCTCCGCGAACTGCTCAGCGTCCTCGACCGCTCCGGCTGACGTCGGGCTGGCGCTGTCGTCCCCGCCGCCGAGGCCGGACAGCACGAGGTAACCACCGCCGAGCACGGCGGCGGCGCCGAGCAGGCCGGCCCCGAGCCGAGCCCCGAACCGACGGCGCAGCCCGGCGCGCTCGGGCCAGGCCCGTGCGGTGTCGCCAGCCCGCGACGTCTCCGCCTCGCCGGCCCGCGCGATCTGCTCGCGCTCGATCGCGGCGACCACGCGGGCAGTCACGTCGGCCGGCATCGCGACAAGCGCGGCGCTCGCCAGCAGACCCGGGACCTCGGCGAGCAGGTCCTGGGTCTCCCGGCAGGTCTGGCAGGATCGTAGGTGCGCGTCTGCTGCAGCCGCGTCGGCCGGGGCGGTCAAATCGGCGCCGAGGTCGGCGAGCTGGTCGATCGAGAGGTGCGCGTCGTCGTGACTCATGGTCGCCCACCTCCTCCGGCTGCATCGGGCAGAACGCCGTTCCCAGGTGCGACGTCACGGGCGCCGCCCTGGTTCCGTGCTTCGGCAACGGGTTCGTTGCCGGTTCGTGACCCGGTCGCCACGGCGACGTCCCCGTCACCGCGCAGGTGGGCCACCAGCGGCAGCAGCTTGGCCCGGCCGCGAGCGCACCGGCTCTTGATCGTGCCCGACGCGACCCCGAGCATGGCGGCGGCCTCGTCGACGGAGTAGCCCTCCATGTCCACGAGCACGAGCGAGGCCCGCTGCTCGTACGGCAGCGTGGCCAGCGCCGCGCTGACGTCGAGCGCCTGCAGGTGGACGGCGATGTCGTCCCGGTGCGTTCCGAGGCGCTCGGAGTGGTCCCCTTCCGGCAGCGGGTCGGCCGCCCGGATGGCCTCGCGCCGGACCCGATCGAGGCAGGCGTTCACCACGACGCGGTGCAGCCAGGTCGTGACGGCAGCCTCGCCGCGGTAGCTCGCGGCCCGGCGGAACGCGGAGACCATCGCGTCCTGCAGCGCGTCCGCGGCGTCGTCGGGGTTGCCCAGGGTTCGCAGGGCGATCGCCCAGAGCCGGTCCCGGTGCCGGCGGAACAGCTCGCCGAACGCGTCGGCGTCGCCGTCGACGTGGCGCGCCATCAGCTCACGATCGGTCAGCACTGCCGGCGACGTCGGGTCCAGGGGGTCCGCCGCGGCCGACTGCCCGCTCGACGTGCTGCTGCCGGTCATGTGCCGCGGATGACAGCCTCGACGATGCCGTCCTTCAGCGTGTCCTCGAAGGCCGGCAGCTCGGTGAACCACACCAGGACGTAGCGGGTCGTCAACATCGGGTCGAGCGGGATCTCGAGGTCCGCGGGCGGCTCCTCCTGGGTGCTGACCACCGTCCAGTCGTCGATCTCGCCAGGCACCTCCGTCGCGCCCGGCGGTGCGACGCGTAGCTCCAGCACGCCGCCTTCGGTGAGCAGCGTGAGCTGCACCTCGCTCACCTCCCGGTCAGCACCCAGGTCGAGCACCAGCCCGACCCCCTGCTTGCCCTGGGCGTCCATCGGGTCGTTGTAGTTCACGGTGGTCCAGGCGGTCTCTGCGTCGCCGTCGATCGCGTTGCCGGCCAGCTCCTCGTTCTCCTCGCCGTTGCCGCCGGTGGACTCGCGGTCGTACGAGGTGGCCAGGGCGATGTCGAGCTCTGCCGCCGACGGGGCGGTTGTCGAGGTGGAACCGCCGGTCGGCGGTGGGGTCGTGGCGGTCTGGTCGTCATCGCCGCCGCCGAAGACCTGGGTGGCGAGCTGATAGCCGAGCAGCAGCGCTCCGGCGAGGAGGACGGCCGCGACCAGGCCACCGATGAAGGTCCGGCCCGGCCGGCGCTCGTCCGGGCCGGCCACTGGCTCCGGACGCGTGTCCGGCCGGCGCCAGGTCGCCGTGGAGTCCACCGATGCGCTGGTCGAGGACGGCGGCGGCGCCGCTGCCGGCAGCGCGATGGCGCGACGGCGGGCCGGCCGCCCGGCGACGTAGTCGAGTGCCTCCTCGATCTCGGCAGGCGTGGACAGCGGCGAACGGCCGGCACGCGGGGGGTCGCCGAGGATGCGGTCGCAGACCTCGTCCAGGGGCCCGGGCACGCCGGCGAGGACCTGGCGGGGCGAGCACAGCCGGCCGTCCTGGGTGGGCGCGGCGGACAGTCCGTGGTGCGGACCGTCGGGCCAGCGCGCGGTCAGGCAGGCGTAGAGCACCCGACCGATGCCCTCGGCATCGGCCCGGGCGACGTCGTCGGCGCTCGTGCCGCGGAGCACCCGGTCGACGGCGAGGTCGACGACCTTCACCTGCCCGTTGTCGGCGAGCACCACGGTGTCGGGCTCGAGGCGCAGGTGCGCGAGGCCGGCCCGGTGGGCGCTGGCCATCGCGGTGGCGAGCTCGCGGGCGACGTAGACCGCGTCGTCGGCGTCGAACGGCCCGTCACCCAGGGCTGCGGTCAGGTTGCGGCCGGACACCCACTCGCGGACGACGAACGCGTACGCGCCGTCACCGGCAGCCGGTTCGGTGGTGACGTCGAGCATCCGGAGGAAGTGTGGGTCGGCGAGCCCGGCGGCTGCGCGCGCAGCGTTGGCCATGGGTTCGACGCGCGGGTCGTCGACCGGGAGCAGGTGCAGGGCGACCGGTCGGCTGAGGACCTCGTCGACCCCGCGCCAGGTGGTGGCGCCGCTGGAGCGGGCCAAGAGCTCCTCGAGCCGGTAGCGCCCGGCGAGCAAGGTGCCAGGTTCGGCGGCTTGGCTCGGCACGGTCCCCCTCGCTGCGTCCGGACGGTCGGTGTCCACCGTCGGGTCGGGCCCGTCCGCCACGCCGGCGGGCGGTGCACCCGCATCGTGCTCGCGGGCGTCGACGAACACCGGGATCACGCCGGTCCCGAAGTCCGCCGCAGCGTGCTCCGCCGTGCTGTCCACGAGGGACGGTCCGGACGCGTCCTCCTCGGCCCGGCGTTCCGGTTCGTACGGGTCCGGATCGACGTCAGAAGACATTCGCGTGCTCGGTTCGACGGTGCTGGTCCCCGCGGCCGGGGTGCTCGGTCCGGCGGTGCCCTCGATGGACGCCGTCGTGGTCATCGTAGGAGGTCCCGGCCTCGGCTCCGAGGAGGCACGTGGGTCCGGTGCGGAACGACCGGCTCGACGGCCGCGCCTGACCCGGCCGACGACCGCGTCGATCACCTGGGCGATCTCGCGCAACCGGAAGAGCCTGGCGGTGGCGAGATAGGTCGCGATCGCGAGGCCACCGCCGAGTCCGACCGCGGCGACCGACTGCAGCCGGGTCCCGTCCGCGCCGATGTACGCGTTGGCAAGGACCAGGCCGACGAGCGCGGCAAGCGCCGCCGGCGCGGTCGCGACGAACGCCCTGAGGAGGAACCAGGCGAGCTCGATGCGGTGCAGGCCACGGAGCCGGCGGGACAACGCCGCCGTCGACACGAGCGCACCGACGACGTAGGCGATGCTGAACGACGCAGCGAGGCCCGCCGATCCGACCACCGGCAAGAGCACTGTGAGCAGCAGCGCCACGCCGACGTTGGTCCCGGCCACCGCGCACTGGACCAGGAAGGGCGTCTTGGTGTCCTCCAGCGCGTAGAAGCCGCGCAGCGTGAGGAAGTGCACGGTGAACGCGATCAGGCCGGGCACGAACAGCATGAGGGTGTAGCCCAGGACCTCGGTGTCGCCTGCGCCGGCGCCCCAGCCGAACAGCAACCGGGCCAGCGGCAGCGCGAGCACCAGCAGCAGGACGCCGGCCAGGATCACGCCGGCGACCGCGAGACGCATCGTGGAGACCAGGTCGCGGCGCAGGGCGACGAGCTCGCGGTCGGCAGCGAGCCTGGACAGCCGGGGCAGCGCCGCGGTGGCGAGCGAGACCGTGAGGAGCGCATGCGGGACCATGATCACCAGGAACGCGCTCTGGTAGACCGTGGCGCCGAGCCCGACCTGGTCGCCCTCGGCGGCGACGGTCGCCGAGCCCGCGACGGCGATCCGGGTGATGACGAGGTAGGCCAGCTGGTTCACCACCACGAAGAGCACCGTCCACACCGCGAGCCGACCGGTCCGCCCGAGCCCCGTGTGGCGGAAGTCGAACCGCGGCCGGTAATGGAAGCCCGACCGGCGCAACGCAGGGACGAGCACGGCCGCCTGCACGGCGACGCCGACCGTCGAGCCGAGCCCGAGCAGGAGCTCCTCGCCCGTGGTGTAGCCGCCCGATCCCGTGGTCGGCCCGAACACGACGAGGTAGATCCCGAGCGTCGCGCAGGCGATGACGTTGTTCGCGATCGGGGCGAACATCATCGGGCCGAACGAGCCGCGCGCGTTGAGCACCTGGCCGGCCAGGACGTAGAGACCGTAGAACACCACCTGCGGCAGGCAGAGCCGGGCGAACGCCTCGAGTGACTGGCGCTGCTCGGCCAGCTCCGGGGTGTAGATCTCGCCTGGCGCGTACAGGTGGATCAGCCAGGGCGCGGCCAGCACGAGCATGACGCTGACGATGATCAGTCCGCCGCCGACGAGCGTGAAGACCCGGTTCGCGTACGCCTGCCCACTGTCGGCGTCGTCGCGCATGGTGCGGACGAGCTGCGGGACGAGCACGGCATTGAGTACACCGCCGGCAACCAGGATGTAGATCGCATTCGGGATCGTGTTCGCCACGGTGAAGAGGTCGGCGTGGAGCTGGAGACCGATCGCGGACACCAGCAGGATCGAGCGGACGTACCCCGTGGCCCGCGACAGCAGGGTGCCCAGCGACATGAGCGCGCTGGAGCGGACCAACGCGGACGGCGTGGAGTCCAGCTCGGGGGCGGTCGGCGCGGACGCCGACCCGACCGGTCGGTCCGCCGTCGGCGCGGCCTGCTCCCACTGGCGGCGCCAGTCGGGCAGGTCTGCCTCGGCGGCGGCACCGTCTGGCTGTTGGGCGGCGTTTCGCCTGGCTCCCGGCGGGGGCTCGGTCACGACTCGACCCCGGGCGGCGCGGACGTGCTGCGGGCGGCCCGGACCCGGCGGTTGATCCGGCGCGCGGACCCGATCAGGAGCAGACCACCGGCGGCGCCCATGACGACCCACGCCACGGTGTCGTAGTCCGTCGCCCGGATCGTGAGGGAGGAGGCCGACCCGAACCGCTCGCCGGTCGAGGTCGCGAGGCCGGCATCGACGACGTACTCGCCGTCCGCGTTCGCCTGAGCCGACACGTCCACCGTCGTCCGGGCGCCGGCCGGCACCTCGATCGCGGTGACGTCCGGCACCCGCAGGCGCGCGGGCGTCCGCGAAGCGAGCGTGATCTGCACGGTGACCGGAACCGTGAGGTCGTTCACGACCGTGAGCGGGAACCGCCCGGTCTGGCTCGACAGCGTGATGCTGCCGCCGTCGAGGATGCGGACCTGCCCGAGCTCGGCCTCGATCGCCCGGACCGCCTCGGCGACCGCGGCGGCGGCGCGGGCGGGTTCGGCTCGCCAGGCCGCGGCCGCCGCCCGCAGCCGGGTCGCCGTGGCCGCGTCGAGCGCGGGTGGGTCGGGGGCGGCCGGGTCGTCGGCAGGGGCGAGCGCAGCCCGCAGGCGTGCCTTCTCCTGCAGCGCGCCGATCCCGGCCACGTACGCGCCGGGCAGCTCGGCCGCCACCGCGTCGTCGGGGTACCTGAGCGCGCCGTCGACCATCGGGCTGGCCTCGGCAGCCTCCAGCGTCGTCTGCCGGAGCCACGGCACGTCCTGGTCGAGCCCGGCCAGGACCGCGCCCGGCGAGACCGTGGATGCCTCGTCGCCGGACACCACGAGCACGGTCGGCCCGATGTACGCGGCGTCGGTCGGCGCCGCGATCGCGGCGAGCGCGGTGTGCGCCAGCAGCAGCTGGCGGGCCGCGAGCTCGGTCGCGGCCGGGCTGGTCGCCGATTCGCTCGGGTCGGCGCTGAACAGGCCCCGGAGGGCATCGTCGGCAAGCACCGCTACGACCGTGCCCGCGCCGAGCTCCAGGCGGACCGTCGTCGGTGCAGTCGCCGCCGTGACCACGTTGCTGGCGTCGAGCAGGAACCTGGTCACGCCGCCGGCGGCGAGCCGCTCGGCGGTCGGCGGATCGACCCGGCCGCCGGGTGGGCGCAGCAGGTCACGTGCGCCGTCGGCCTGATCCAGCCCGAGCGCTTCCGCGGCCTGCTCCGCTGCGTCGAGGGCAATGACGGCGTCATCCCCGAGCCCGGCGCGGCCGAGGGCGACGGCGTCGACGTCGGCGTACGGCATGAGCGTGACGCGACCGGCGTCGGCGAGGCGGCTGACCTGCTCGAGCCAGTCCGAGGCGTCCTCCGCTGCGGTGCCGGGACGCGTCGACGCAGGGTCGCCGGGCTCCTCCCGTACGTCGTAGCCGTCGGCGAGATCGGCGGCCGCCTCGACGACGGCGGGGTCGACCAACCAGGTCACCTCGGCGTCCGTCGGCGTCGCCAGGATTGCCGCCAGCCGCCCGCCCGGCCCGAACGCCTGCCCGAGCTCAGCACTGAGGTACGAGCCGTCGGCAGCCCGGTCGACCGGGGCGGTGACCGGCCACGCCACGGCGACCCCCACGGCTTGGATCGCTTCCGCCGCTGGCATCCACGGCAGTGCCGTCATCGCCCGACCGACGGTGCCGCGGCCGTCCACGCTGGAGGCGAGCACCTCGATCCCGGCGGCGTACACACCGGGCTCGGTGAGTCCCAGATCGGCGCTCGCGATCTCGAGGCGGAACGGGGCGCTGGCCCCGGGCGACAGCGCGTCCGAGGCCAGGACGAATGCCGGTTGGCGGGCGCCCGGGCGGAAGCCGGGCTCGTCGAGCCGGACCAGGTCGGTCCGGTCGAGCACGGGGATGCGCGAGAGTCGCAGATAGGCGTTCAGCGCGGTCAGCGGCTGGTCGGAGCGGTTCGTGATCGTGCCCTCGAGGGTGACGGTGTCGCCCGCGGCCGGGTCCAGCGGTCCGAGGCCAGTGAGCTCCACCAGCGCGGGGGTGGTGCCGGTGTCTCCGGGAGTCGTGGGAACCCCCGGTGAGGCTGGCGGGGTGGCTGCGGTCGCAGGCACCCCCACCGCGGGCAGGGCGAGCGCAAGTGCAAGCGCGGACAGCGACCCGGCGGCGGCCAGCAAGGATGGCCGTCGGCGCGTTCGGTCGCTCGGTCGCCGCGGCGGGGCCGACCGGGGCACCCCGGTCGACCGGCTCACTCGCGGCCGTCGAGCAGGTCCGGCACCTGCTCGACCAGGCGTCGCTCGTCGTCGTACGAGAGGCGCGCCGCCATCTGGTCGAGCGGCACCCAGGCCACCTCGTCGACCTCGATGTCGTCGGCGGAGAGCTCGCCACTGTCGGCGGACATGAGGTAGTGGTGGACGGTCTTGTGCACCCGGCGGTCCGGCGCGGTGAACCAGTAGTCGACGGTGCCGAGCTCGGCGACGATGTGGCCGCTGATGCCGGTCTCCTCGGCCACCTCGCGGACGGCGGTGTCCGCGACGCTCTCACCGGCCTCGATGTGACCCTTCGGCAGGAGCCAGCGCAGGATGCCGCGCCGGTCGCGGCGTCCGATCAGTGCACCCTGCACGACGCCGTCGCGAGTGGTGAACACCAGCCCGCCGGCTGACGTCTCGTTCACCAGCGGTCGCCCGGAGGGACGGCCCGAGGCCGAGGTGCCGCCTCCAGCCGGTTCCCGACGAGCCATTCGCCGATGGTAACTGTGGTGAGCCGGCGGACTGGATCTGTCGAGGCGCCGTCCATCTGCCGTTCTTTCCAACCGCCTACCCGCACCCGCCGGGAGACATTTGCGTCGCTGACCGAGACTGCTGCCACCGCGCAGACCGTGTGGATCGGCTACGTGGACAACAATGGCGGCGCCAGCGAGCGCCTGGTCGACCCGTTGCGCGTCCAGGGCGGCTGGCTCACGGCGTACGACCACGTCCGCGACGCC
>Ga0136617_10005596_pt1 | contig 11244 bp, 7 predicted proteins | sample AntDrymUQ3222106_2_FD_129672 | JGI IMG/M metagenome (GOLD analysis project Ga0136617, IMG submission 129672) | Polar desert sand microbial communities from Dry Valleys, Antarctica - metaG UQ322 (21.06) | ecosystem: Environmental > Terrestrial > Soil > Desert | place: Antarctica: Dry Valley...
CGCGGCCGCGAACTTCGCCTACCTCATCGCGATCGCGCTGCCGTCGATCGCCGTCTGGCTGCTGCGCCGCAACGAGCCCGACCGCGAGCGCCCGTGGCGGGCGCCGCGCGGCACGATCATGCTCGGCGTCATCGCCGCGGCCTGCTGGTTTCTCGCCACCGCCCTGGGCTTCGAGCAGTTCGGGCTGCCGACCGTGCTGCTGTCGCTCACGCTCGCCTACGCCGGCTCGCTGCTGTACGCCTGGCGCCGCGCCAGCGACCGCCGCCGCTCGGGCAAGCCGGGCGTCAAGCACTCGCTGCACCTCAAGCTGACCGGCGCGATGATCGGCGTCATCGTGCTCGACGGCGCCGGCTATCTGCTGGCCGTCAGCCACGTGCCCGACGGGGACCCAGCGCTGATCTCACTGCTGCAGGACATCTTCGTCGCGGTCGCCATGCTCACGGTCGCCGTCGGGCTGATCCTGCCCGGCATGATCGGCCACGCGGTCGAGCAGGTCTCCGCCGCCGCCGACCGTCTCGCCACCGGCACGCTCGCCGACCTCACCCGCGCGATGCAGGCGCTCAGCGTCGGCGACCTGCGCGCCGCCAAGGCCCGCGTCGACGTGCTGCCGGTGGTCGTCACGTCGCGCGACGAGGTCGGCGCGATGGCCAATTCCTTCAACACGATGCAGCGCGAGGTCGGCCATGCGGCCAAGGCGCTCGACGGGGCGCGCGAGGGCCTCGCTGCCGCCGAGCACAAGCTCGAGCGCAGCCTGCGCCAGCAGGCCGCCGTCGCGCGGCTCGGGCAGGTCGCGCTCGAGGGCGAGAACCTGTGCGAGCTCGCCGACGAGGCCGTCGCGATCGGCCGCGCCGCGCTCGGCCGCGAGATCCAGGCCACGATCCTGCCATCCACCGCCGGCGGCCGTGTCGTCACGGGCAGCGCGCCGGTGGACGCAGAGGAGATTCCGATCGGCTCGCCCGACTCGCCACTGGGCAGTCTCAGCGTCGCCGCGCAGCCACCGCTGAGCGGCGACGAGATGGCGTTCCTGCAGACGATCGCCAACGTGCTGGCCGACGCGATCGAGCGCCTGAAGGCCGAGGAGGACATGCGCCACCAGGCGCTGCACGACCCGCTCACCGGTCTGCCCAACCGGACGCTGCTCTCCGACCGCCTCACGCACGCGCTGCGCCGCTCCACGCGCCGCGGCCCCGTCGCCGTGCTGTTCCTCGACCTCGATCAGTTTAAGCTCATCAACGACAGCCGCGGCCACCGCGCCGGCGACGAGCTGCTCTGCGCCGTCGCCACGCGGCTGACCAGCGTCATGCGAGCGGGCGACACGATCGCGCGGTTCGGCGGCGACGAGTTCTGCATCGTCTGCGACGACGTCGAGGACGCGGTCGAGGCGGTCGGCATCGCCCGGCGCATCATCGCGGACATCGGGCGCCCGTACACGCTGGCGACGGGCGAGCACTTCGCGACCGCGTCGGTCGGGATCGCGCTCGCCGAGGGTCCGCTGCGCCCCGCCGAGGACCTCGTCCGCGAGGCCGACGCGGCGATGTACCGCGCCAAGGAGCAGGGCCGCGGACGCTACGAGATCTTCGACGAGGTCATGCGCGGCAACGCGACCGAGCGCCTGCGCCTGGACCAGGACCTGCGCCGGGCGCTCGACGTCGACGACGAGCTGATCGCCTATTACCAGCCGATCGTCTCGCTGCCCGCCGGCGAGATCATCGGCATGGAGGCGCTGCTGCGCTGGCAGCACCCCGATCGCGGAATGGTCGGCCCGGGCGAGTTCATCCCGGTCGCCGAGGACAGCGGCGCGATCATCGCGCTCGGCGAGCGCGTGCTGCAGCAGGCCTGCGAGCAGACGGCCGACTGGTGCCGGCGACTCGGAGACCGCCCGTTTCGGGTCTCGGTCAACCTCTCGCCGCGCCAGGTCAGCGAGCCTGGGCTCGCGGCGCGTGTCGCCGCCGTGCTGCAGCGCACCGGCCTGCCGCCTGCGGCGCTCGCGCTCGAGCTGACCGAGAGTGCGCTGATGGAGGAGTCCGCGCTCGTGGGAGAGAACCTGCGCGACCTGAAGGCGCTCGGGGTCGCGCTCATGCTCGACGACTTCGGCACCGGCTACTCCTCGCTGGCCTACCTGCGCAAGTTCCCGATCGACACGATCAAGATCGACCGCCGCTTCATCGCGGGGCTGGGCGAGAGCACGGACGACACGACGATCGTCGAGGCGATCGTGCGCATGGCCGCGGGCCTGCGCATGGACATCGTCGCCGAGGGGATCGAGACGACCGCCCAGGCCGAGATCCTTCACGGCATGGGCTGTCGCCGCGGACAGGGCTTCCTGTGGTCTCGGGCGGTTGCGCCGGGTGAGGCGGCGGCGCTGCTGGGGCTGGTCTCGATTGCCTAGTGGGCCACCCCCGCGCGCGTCCAGTGTCAGCCGGCGCTGGCGGAGCCTGGCGGTACCCCGGGCGTGCGGATGAACCCATAGGTCAGCGCGCCGAGGCAGGCGCCGAAGACCGGCCCGACGACGAAGATCCAGAAGTCCTGCCACTGCCCGGCCGCGAGCGCCGGACCGAACGAGCGCGCGGGGTTCAGCGAGGCGCCGGTCAGTCTGGCCGCCGATGAGGATGTCCAGCACGACGGTCCCGCCGATCGCGATCGCGGCACCGGCTCCGACCGCGCGGGTGTCGGTCGCCACCGCCATGATCACGAACATCAAGATCGCGGTCAGCAGCACCTCGTAGAGCAGCGCGGTGCCCGCCCCCACCGTCGGGACCGTAGCCCCCAGAAAGGCCGGCTTGGTGCGCCAGGCGGCGAGCAGCACCAGCGCGGCGGCCGTCGCCTCCACGAACTGCGCGGCGATGTAGGCGGCCGCATCGCGGGCGGGGAAGTGGCGTGTCAACGTGAAGGCGATCGTCACCGCCGGGTTGATGTGCGCGCCGGAGAGGTGGCCGGTCGCGTAGATCATCGCCATGACGATGAGCCCGAACGTCGCCGCGATCCCGGTCAGCCCGAGCGCGCCGCCCTCCGTGGCGTTGGTCACGACGGCCCCGCAGCCGGCGAACACGAGCGCGAACGTGCCCAGCAAATTCGGCCGCCGCACGGCGCATCAGACCGGGCTTGAGCATTGTCAGGTGCCGGGCAGGCACGCGTGGGAGGAGGGCGCGAGGGCGTCCCACGACGACAGACGCGCGGGCGACGAGCGAGCCACGCGCCACAGTATCCATGTGACCGGTTGTTGGTTGATCGAACCCTCACGCGCACCTCAATCTGGTACGTCTCAAGTCGTCTCGACAGATTGCCGATGGGTACCTTGCCGCTGCCAGCAGCACCTCTCCAGGCGGCTCGTCCTCGTCATCGCACCACAAGCGAGGGTCGCCCGACGATCGCGGGGGCGGCCTTCCACCCGCCGCTGCGTGACGGCCGTTCGAAGCCGCACATCGTGTCACCCCATCTTCCCGCCGCACTCAGCCACAGCGACGCCTACCAGGAGGCTCCGGTCGCGGTCCACGCCGTGACCCGGTTCACGGCCGTGACCGTGCACGAGCGCCAGGCGATGCTCGACGAGATCGGCGTCGCCGACGTGGATGAGCTGTTCGCCGACATTCCCGCGCACCTGCGGCTCGGGCGCGAGCTCGAGCTGCCGGCGGCCGCCTGCGAGGACGACGTGCTGCGCGAGCTGTCGGGGATGGCCGACCGCAACGTCTCCACCGCGCGGGAGGTCTGCTTCCTCGGCGCGGGCATGTATGACCACTACGTCCCCGCCGTCGTGGACGCGATCGTCGGCAGAGCCGAGTTCCTGACGCCGTACACGCCCTACCAGCCCGAGGTCTCCCAGGGCACGTTGCAGGCGATGTTCGAGTACCAGACGGCGATCACGGAGCTGACCGGCCTGCCGGTCGCCAACGCATCGGTCTACGACGGGGCGTCCGCGGTCGCCGCGGCGGCATACCTGGCCAAGCTGGCCAACGGGCGCGGGCGCCTCGTCGTCTCAGGCGGCCTGCACCCGCACGCGCGCCAGACGCTTGACACGCACGCGGTGGGCTACGGCATGGAGGTCATCGAGGTCGCGCTCGAAGGCACCGTCACGGACGCCGCCAAGCTACGCAGCGCGATGTCCGACGAGGTGTCGGCGGTGTTCATCCAGCAGCCCAACTTCCTCGGCGCGGTCGAGGAAGTCGAGGCCGTCGCAGCGAGCGCGCAGGCATGCGGCGCGCTGCTGGTCTGCTCGGTCGACCCCATGACGCTCGGCGTGCTCGAGGCCCCCGGCCACCAGGGCGCGGACGTCGTCGTGGGCGAGGGCCAGGCCCTCGGCGGCCGGCTCAGCTTCGGCGGGCCGTCGCTCGGGTTCTTCGCCGCGCGCAGAGATCTGATCAGGCAGATGCCGGGGCGGATCGCCGGCGAGACGGTCGACGTCGACGGACGGCGCGGGTGGGTGACCACGCTGCAGACCCGCGAGCAGCACATCCGCCGCGCGAAGGCGACGTCGAACATCTGCACGGCGCAGAGCCTCAACGCGCTGGCGGCGATCGTCTACCTGAGCTGGTTGGGGCGCGACGGGCTCGTCGAGCTCGGCGAGCGGCTGCTCGCTCAGACCGACTACAGCCGGCGCGTGCTCGCGACGCTGGACGGCGTCACAGCGGTCGACGCCGCGCCCGTGGTGCGCGAGTTCACGCTGCGGCTTCCGGTCGACGGCCTCGCCGCCGTGCAGCGCGTTCACGAGCGCTGCGCGGCCGCGGGCGTCAACCCCGGCTACCCGCTCGGCATCGACTACCCCGAGCTCGCCGACTGCCTGCTCGTCGCGGTCACCGAGCGGCGCACGCGCGCCGACATCGAGCGGCTGGCGGTCACGCTGGACCGGGCGCTCGAGCCCGAGCGGCTGCCGCTGACGCGGCCGCTGGCGGCGGCATGACCGCCGACCGCTTCCCCACGAAGACCATCTTCGAGAAGTCGCGTCCCGGCATCCGGGCAGCCGCGCTGCCGGTCGCGGACGTCTCCTCGCCGACGTCCGGCGAGCTGCTCCCCGCACGCTATCGGCGCGCCCAGCCGGCCCGGCTTCCGTCGGTCTCCGAGCCGGAGATCGTGCGCCACTACACCCGCATGTCCAAGCGCAACTTCGACCTCGACTCCGGCTTCTACCCGCTTGGATCGTGCACGATGAAGCACCCGCCGAAGCTGCGCGAGCGCGTCCTCTCGCTGGACGGCCACGCCGCACTGCACCCGCTCCAGAGCCCAGCGCAGGCGCAGGGAGCGCTCGAGCTGATGTGGAAGGTCGAGCGTGCGCTGGCGGAGATCACCGGCCTGCCGCACGTCTGCCTGCAGCCCGCCGCCGGCGCGCAGGGCGAGCTCGCCGGGCTGCTGCTGACCCGCGCCTACCACACCGCGCGCGGCGACCGGCGCAGCGTCGTGCTCACGCCGCAGACCGCCCACGGGACCAATCCGGCGACGATCACGATGGCCGGCTATGAGCTGGTGACGATCGCCGTCAACGCCGACGGCGACATGGACCTCGACGATCTGCGCGCGAAGCTCACGGGCGACGTCGCCTGCCTGATGCTCACCAACCCGAGCACGCTCGGGCTCTTCGAGCGCAACATCGACACGATCCGCGACCTCGTCCACGCGGCCGGCGCGACGCTGTACTACGACGGCGCCAACCTCAACGCGATCATGGGGATCTGCCGGCCGGGCGACATGGGCTTTGACATCGTCCACCTCAACCTGCACAAGTCCTTCGGCCAGCCGCACGGCGGCGGCGGGCCCGGAGCGGGGCCGATCGCGGTCAGCGATCGCATCGCGGAGTACCTCCCCAACCCCCGCATCGTGCGCCGCGACGACGACCGGCGCGGCACCGTCTATGACCTCAGCGACGACGCGCCCGCATCGATCGGGCGGTTGCGCGGCTTCCACGGCCCGTACGCGATCGCGGCATCGGCCTATGCGTACATCCGGCTGCTTGGCGGGGCGGGCCTGCGTGACGCCTCCGAGACGGCCGTCCTCAACGCCCTGCTCGCCCGGCTCACGACACTCGGCGTCACCGAGTACCTGCCGGCGGCGTACGACCGCACCTGCATGCACGAGTTCGTCCTGTCCGGGGTCCCGATGAGGCGCAGGCTCGGGATCAGCACCCTGGATCTCGCCAAGCGCCTGCTCGACTACGGCTTCCACCCGCCGACGATCTACTTCCCCCTGCTCGTCGACGAGGCCCTGTTGATCGAGCCGACGGAGACCGAGACCAAGGAGACCCTGGACGCGTTCGCCGACGCGATCGCCGAGATCCTGCAGGAGGCGGCCGCGGATCCGACGATCGCGCAGACGGCGCCGCACACCACCCCGGTCCGCCGGCTCGACGAGGTCCGCGCGGCGCGCGAGCTGACGGTCACCCAGCGCTGGTGAAGGCCGTCAGCGGCCGCTGGCCGCCGCAGCCGCAGCGGCGACCGCGGCGTCGTAGTCCGGCTCGCGCATCTGATCGCTGACGTACTCGGCATAGGTCACGACGCCGTCGCCGTCGATGACGAAGACGGCGCGCTGAAGCAGCCGCCACTCCTTCAGCAGAACGCCGTAGTCGCGCCCGAAGTCCTCGCTGGCGTGCGCCGACAGCGCCTCGTGCTCGACGTCCTCCAGGCCACACCAGCGCGCCTGGGCGAACGGCAGGTCCATGCTGACCGTGCACACGCGCACGCCGTCGGGCAGGTCCTGGCGCAGCTCCTCCCAGCGCCGCGTCTCCAGGCGGCAGACCGGCGTGTCAAGTGAGTTGACGACGTTCAACAGCCGCACGTCGCCGGTCGATCGCTCGAGCCTGACCGTCTCGACGGCATCGGTCGAACGATCGAGGTGCGCAAGCTCGAAGTCCGGCGCCCGGTCGCCCGGTTCGAGCTTGCGACCAACGACCGTGAGCTGCTCGTCGAACTCGAATGCCTCACCCGTGCGCTCGGTCATGTCGGTCATCTAAGCACGATCGCAGGAGCCAGAACGAGACTTCGCACAAGGCCCGTCGCTGGGGTGCCCGCGGCGCAGGCCTGAACGCACTCTGGACAGCGCCAGCGCGTGCGCGCCAGGATCGCGCTGGCGGGGAAACTGCCGATCTCCGCAGGCCGCCGACGGGTAGCGCACCGGAAGTCCGTTCCTTCACCGCCGGGGTTCTTGGACGAGGGCCCCGGCATAGAGAAAAAGGAGGCTCTGCCGCATGTCAGAGCAACGCTTGAAGGTGCAGTCGGGGCCGCCAGAGCAGATGATCTCCGACACCGCTACAGATACCGACGCGTCTCCGGCAGCGGCGCAGCAGGAGGATTCCGGCGGCGCGGCGCAGCAGGTCAAGCAGGCCGCCGGCCCCGCTGAGGAGAAGGCGCGCGAGGTCGCCGGCGAGGCCAAGTCCCACGCCCAGGCCGCCGCCGGCCAGGCCAAGGACCACGCGGCGGCGCAGGTCGACCAGAAGTCGACGCAGGTCGGCCAGCAGATCGGCTCGCAGGGCGAGGCGCTCGAAGGCGTCGCCGGCGAGCTGCGCAAGCAGGGCAAGGACGGTCCGGCGAAGGTCGCCGAGCAGGCCGCCGAGAAGGTCAAGAACGTCGGCGACTACCTCGAGCAGGCCGACGGCGAGAAGCTCCTCGAGGGCGCGCAGAAGGTCGCCCGCGACAACCCGGCCGCTGCAGCCGCCGTCGGCGCCGCGGCAGGCTTCGCCGCCGGGCGCGTCATCAAGGCCTCACTCGACGACGGCGGGTCCACCGAGTCCGCGCAGGCGCCGGATCCGGCGCTGGCCGATAGCACCCAGCCGGGCACCGGCGGCCCCTGATGAGCGTGCCAGGCAACGCCCTCGAATGGGAGGGCCAGACGGTGCTCGATCCGGCGGGCGAGAAGATCGGCAAGATCGAGGAGATCTTCCTGGTCGAGGAGACGGGGCAGCCGGAATGGGCGCTCGTCAAACTCGGTCGCCTGAAGGGTCGCACGACGCTCGTGCCGCTCACGAAGGCGCGCGCGGTCGAGAAGGGGGTCGAGGTCGGCGTCAAGAAGGACGTCATCGGCGACGCGCCCGAGATCAAGGCCGACAACGAGCCCAGCGAGCAGGAGGTCGACGCGCTCTACCGCCACTACGGCCTCGAGCCGCACACGGGTGACGAGCCGACGGCGAGCAACGGCAACGGCGCGGCGTCGATGTCGGACGCGTCGCCGAACGCGGTGTCCACGGCGGCGTCGGAGCCGACCCCGCCCGCGAACGGCGGTTCCGCGCCCGCCGCCACCGGGTCGTCCAACGGGCCCTCCGATCCGCGTGACGAGCCGATCGGCGACCTGCTCAAGACGGTGTCCAACGAGGGGTCCACGCTCGTCAGCCAGGAGCTCAAGCTCGCCAAGGCCGAGATGTCCGGCAAGGTCAAGGACGTCGGGATCGGCGCCGGGATGTTCGGCGGCGCCGGCTACGCCGCCAACCTCGCCGCGCTCGCGTTCATGATCACCCTGATCCTCGGGCTCGCCGAGGCGATGCCAGCGTGGCTCGCGGCGCTGATCGTGACGGTCCTCTTCGGAGCGGCCGCCGCCGGGCTGGCATTGATTGGCAAGAAGAAGATCCAGCAGGCAGGACCGCCGATTCCGGAGCAGACCGTCGAGTCGGTCAAGCAGACGATCGAAACCGTGAAGGAGGAGGCCAAATGGGGTCTGGGTCAGACGAAGTAGAGGAGCTCCGCAAGGAGATCGATGAGACGCGCGAGAACCTCGGCCATGCGGTCGGCGGTCTCGCCTACAAGGCAGACGTCAAGAACCGCGGCAAGGAGGTCGTCGGCGAGAGGAAGGAGGCGATCATGGAGAAAGTCGACGACCTGAAGTCCAAGGTGCCCGGCGGCGGCGACGACGCCGAGGGCGGCCTCGGCGACAAGATCAAGTCCAAGCTGCCGTCCGGCGAGGACGTCAGCGGCAAGGTCGACGCGCTGAAGTCAAAGGTCCCCGGCGGCGTGGGCGATGCGGCCGGCAGCATCGGCGACAAGACGCCGTCCAAGGACGACGTCAAGGAGAAGGCGCACGGCGTGGCCGCGACGGCCAAAGAGCATCCGGCCGCGATCGCCGGCGGTGCAGCGGTGGCCGGCCTGGCCGCCGGCCTGGCGCTACCCGAGACGCAGATCGAGCGCGAGAAGCTCAAGCCGCACGCGCAGGAGGCCCGCGCGGAGGCCACCCAGCGGGTGCAGGAGACCGTTCAGCAGGTCAAGAGCGGCGTGCAGGATGCGGCCGGCAGCGTCACCGACGCCGTCAAGGACCAGGCCCAGCAGCAGGACGGCAAGGTCGGCGAGATGGCCGAGAAGGCCGCCGACAAGGCGCAGGAGCAGGTCGGCAAGGCCTAGCGACAGCGCAGCGGCAGGTCCTTCAGGGAGGGCGTGGGCCGGTGGCTCGCGCCCTCTTTGTCGTTCGCAGGCCTACAGCCCGAGCTTCTGGCGCACGATCCGCGTGACCTCGGCGCCGTCGGCGCGGCCCTTCGTCTCGCGCATGACGTGTCCGATGATCGCGCCGATCGCCTTCAGGTTGCCGGCGCGGATCTTCTCGGCGACGTCGCCGTTCGCCGCGAGCGCCGCCTCGACGACCGGCTCCAGCGCGTCGTCGCCGCCGGCCATCGCGCCCAGCCCCTCGGCCTCGACGATCGCGGCCGGGTCGCCGCCGCCGGCGACGAGCCGGTCGAGCACGAGCTTGCCGTTGCCGACGGTCACGGCCTTGGCGCTGACCAGGCCGACGAGCTTGGCCAGCGCGCCGGGCGTGACGTTCGAGGCGTTGGGGTCGTCCTCGCCGACGCGCGCGACGAGCTCGTTGCAGACCCAGTTGGCCAGCGGCTGGATGTGCTGCGCCTCCGGCGCGTTACCGGATGCCAGCGCCGCCTCGAAGTAGTCGCCGAGCTCCGTGCGCCAGGCCAGCTGGCGCGCGCTGGCGGCGCTGATCCCCAGCGACTGCAGGCGCTCCTCGCGTGCGGCGGGCAGCTCGGGCATCGCCGCGCGCGCGGCCGCGAGCATCTGATCGGATGTGGAGACCGGGACGAGGTCGGGCTCCGGGAAGTAGCGGTAGTCGTGCGCCTCCTCCTTGGAGCGAAGCGACGTGATCCGCTCGGTGTGCGGGTCGAAGTGCAGCGTCTCCTGGACGACTTGGCCGCCGGAGCGCAGCAGCTCCTCCTGGCAGGCGATCTCGGCGTTGACGCCACGCTCGAGGTAGCGGAAGGAGTTCATGTTCTTCAGCTCGGTCTTCGTCCCCAGCTCGGTCGAGCCGACGGGGCGGATCGAGATGTTCGCGTCGCAGCGCAGCGAGCCCTCCTCCATGTTCACGTCGCTGACGCCGAGGCGGCGCAGCGTCGTGCGCAGGAGCGTCAGCCACTCGCGTGCCTGCGCGGCCGAGCGAACGTCGGGCTCGGTGACGATCTCGGCCAGCGGCGTGCCGCCGCGGTTGAAGTCCACGATCGAGGCATCCGAACCGTGGATGCGCCCGCTCGCGCCGGCATGGACGAGCTTCGCCGCGTCCTCCTCGAGGTGCACGCGGTGGATGCGCACCTCCCCGAGATGCCCGCCCCGGCACAGCGGCTCGTCGTACTGGCTGATCTGGTAGTTCTTGGCGTTGTCGGGATAGAAGTAGTTCTTGCGATGAAAGATCGAGCGCGGCGCGAGCTCGGAGCCCAGCGCGAGGCCGATCATCAGCCCGAAGTGGATCGCCTGCGCGTTGGCGCGCGGCAGCGTGCCGGGCAGGCCGAGGCAGACCGGGCAGGTCAGCGTGTTCGGAGGCTCGCCGAACGCCAGCGCGCAGCCACAGAACATCTTCGTGTTCGTCGACAGCTGGACGTGGATCTCCAGGCCGATGACGGGCTCGAACTCCGTCGGGGGAATCGGCTGCGACGCGCGCCGACTCTGCTCCGGCCAGCCACTCATGCTCGCCCTCCAGAGGCGTCGAAGCCGATCGCCTGCTCGAGCGCGAACGCCGCCTCCAGCACGCGGTTCTCGCTGAACGCCGGGCCGCACAGCTGAAAGCCCGTCGGCAGCCCCTCGCTCAGCCCGTTGGGGATCGAGATCGCCGGGATCCCGGCCAGCGACATCGGCACGGTGCAGTAGTCGTTGAAGTACATCGACAGCGGGTCCGCCGTCTTGGCGCCGAGCTCGAACGCGACGGAGGGCGAGGTCGGCGTGACGACGAAGTCAAACGCGTCGAACGCGGCGCGGAAGTCGTCGGCGATCTTCGTGCGCACACGCTGCGCGCGGCCGTAGTAGGCGTCGTAGTAGCCGCTGGACAGCGAGTACGTGCCGAGCATGATGC
>Ga0136617_10005597_pt1 | contig 11243 bp, 14 predicted proteins | sample AntDrymUQ3222106_2_FD_129672 | JGI IMG/M metagenome (GOLD analysis project Ga0136617, IMG submission 129672) | Polar desert sand microbial communities from Dry Valleys, Antarctica - metaG UQ322 (21.06) | ecosystem: Environmental > Terrestrial > Soil > Desert | place: Antarctica: Dry Valley...
AGCGCTATACCGGAGTTTCGACCCAAAGTTTTCGCGAGTGGCTCGGCTGGGAATGGGTTCTCGAGGCGGCCTTGCGGCGCTGGGGTTACTTGGACAAGAGGCCCGCCCTCAAGATGGCCAAACCAGCGTGACGGATCGCAAGCACCCTGCCATCAAGCGTCCTTCGGACTTCCCTCCCTCGCCGCTACGCCAATCTCGGTCATGGCGCGAAGGTTTAGGACCTCCTCGAGCTCTTCTCCCTTCAGGATCCCCTTCTTCACGACCAGTTCCCTCACGGTGAGGCCGCTGGCGACTGCTTCCTTGGCCAACTTCGCCGCTTCAGCGTAGCCGATCTTGGGCGCCAGCGCAGTGACGAGAGCAGGGCTCCGTTCCAGCCAGTAGGCGCACTGCACCTCATCGGCCTCGATGCCGTCGATACACCGCTCGGCCAGCACGGCGCTGGCGTTGCCAACGATGATCAGCGCAAAGACGATGTTGTGGGTCATAACCGGCATCATCACGTTGAGCTCGAGCTGGCCCGCCTCGGCGGCCAGAGCCACGGTCGTGTCCAGACCCAGGGCCTGGTAACACACCTGGTTCACCATTTCGGCGACTGACGGATTGACCTTTCCAGGCATGATGCTCGAGCCTGGCTGCACCGGAGGCAGCAGGATTTCGGCTAACCCGGTGCGGGGCCCCGAAGCAAGCAGCCGGATGTCGTTGGCAATTTTGTTCAGGTCCAATACATAGGCCCTGAGCGCGCCGCTGACAGTGGCGATGTCACCCATCGACTGCATCAGCTGGATGCGGTCCTGGCCAGCGCGGAGCTCGATACCGCTGATCTGCTGGAGGTGACGGACCATGAGATCCGGGTACTCGGCCTCCGCGTTGATGCCGGTGCCCACCGCGGTGCCGCCGATGTTCATCTCCCGAAGCCAGTCGGCGGCTTCCGCGATCTTCTTCCGGTGCCGCTCGATGGTGTGTCCGTAGGCCGTGAACTCCTGGCCCAGGCGGATCGGCGTAGCATCCTGGAGGTGGGTGCGCCCTGACTTCACAATCGCGTCGAACTGCACGCCCTTGGCCAGCAGCGATGCCGCCAGACGGTCGAGCGCGGCAAAGGTAAGCGGCAGGGTCGCAAGCGTCGCAAGCCGCATGGCGGTGGGGATCACGTCATTGGTGCTCTGCGCCATGTTGACGTGATCGTTGGGATGGACCGGCTGGTAGGTACCGCGGGCGGAACCGAGGAGCTCGTTGGCACGGTTGGCGAGCACCTCATTACAGTTCATGTTGTGACTGGTGCCCGCACCGGCCTGATACACGTCCACGATAAACTGGTCGCGGTGCTGTCCCGAAAGAACCTCGTCGGCAGCCTGCACGATGGCATCGGCAAGCCGGGCCTCGAGCCGTCCTGTCTGCTTATGCACCAGCGCTGCTGACCGCTTGATCCAGACGACAGCGTCCACGAATGCGGGCAGCGGACGCAGCCCGCTGATCGGAAAGTTCTCCGCCGCGCGCAGCGTCTGGATACCGTAGAGGGCGGCCGCGGGGACGGGCTTCTCGCCGAGAGGATCGCGTTCGATTCGCGTCTTTGTCATGGCGGCCAGGGGTGAGGAGGACTCGAATGACTGATTATTTCCAGTCGATTCACGCGGCGGCCACGTTCGACCCCGAGAAGGCGACCAAGGCCGACCTGTTCCACGGACAGCAACTGTTCGTGGGCCTGAACTGCTTCGAGCCCGGGCAGTCGCAGAAGACTCATGTCCACGCGGGATCCGACAAATTTTATCTAGTCCTGACAGGAAAGGCGAGGATGACGGTGGGACACGAAACCCGAGAGGTAGAAGCGGGGACGGTGGTCTGGGCTCCCGCCGGAGTACCGCACGGTGTGGCCGAAGCGTTGGAGCGTACCACGATGCTCCTGGCCATCGCCCCCCCGGCCGGCACGGTCAAGCGTCCACCCGCTCCGTAACGGGAGGCACTTTCCCGCGCAGGAGCTTGCGCAGAAACGGCCACCCATAGATGCTTGCCGCAAGCCAGACTCCCAGCAGCAGTCCGATACCATTGGTATAAAAGCGCCAGGCGAGAAGAATCCATCCTTCCTCCGCGCCGAGCTCACCCGCAGCCCCACCGAGAAAACCGAGCTCCACGACGCCTGCCCCCGATGGCGTGGGAAGCACCATCTGACTGTAGAGGAGCGCGAACGATCCGAAGATCACCGGTCCTGTGGCCGGCGGACTTGGCAGAGTCAGGGCGAGCACGGGGAGGATGGCAATGCGGGTGGCAATGGCAATGGCGCTCAGCGGTACGCTTGCCACCAGGGGCCAGCGAGGCATCCGCCTCAGGTAGACCCGTACTCGCCGCATCGGGCGGCGCAGACGTTGGGTGGAAGGGGCGACCACCCGCCGGGTATAGTGCCAGATAATGATGCCGACGAGGAGCGCCACCACTACCCACGGCCAGGCTTTCACGGCCGCGGCCCGGAGACTTGGCCCGGCGGTGACCCACCACGCGGGCGCGTACTGCCAGATCAGCCAGGACGCCGCGGCGATGAGAGCAAGGCGCGAGAGCACCGCCTCGAGTGTGACTCCCACGAGGGCAGCGGTCATGCGCACTCCACTCCGCAACAGTCCCGCGACCCGGGCAGGCTCGCCTCCGAGCCGAAGGGGCGTCAATGCGTTTGCCGCATCTCCAAAGGCGTTGATCACGAAGGCATCCCTCAGCCGTAAGCCCGGCCCCAGACCCTGCATGAGCCACTGAATGCGCCACGCCCGGACCAGAAAATCCAGCGCCACCAGGCCGAAGCAGATGAGGTGAGCTTCAGCCGAGCTCATGAGGCCAGTACATCCCGGTAGACCGAGAACAGCCGGTCAAACACCGCACTCCAGCTGTGATGGCTTTCCGCATAATGCCTGGCCCGGACACCCAGGCTCCGGAGGTCGGCCCCCAGCAGACGCTCGGCCGTCTCCGCCATGTCACTGGAATCCCCCGAGACGTACAACATGCCGGCGCCGGATCGTCTCACGGTCTCAGCCACCCCGCCTTGATCTACCGAGAGTACCGGATTGCCGCTCGCGAGAGCTTCGAGGGAGGCCAGTCCAAACGTCTCAGCGGGACCGGGTGCCACATAGAGATCCGCGGTCGCGTACAGATCAGCCAGCTGGTTGCGGTCGCGCTCGAACGGGAGCCATATGGCCCGGTCACCGCCCGGGCTGGCACCGAGACTGCGACGGGCCGGACCGTCGCCCACGATGACAAGGCGAGTGCCGGTGCGCTGCTCGACCCGCGGCCACCCACGAAGGAGCACATCCAGGTCTTTCTCTCCGGCCACCCGTCCGACATACATCGCCAGCCGGCCAGCGGGTAAACCGAAACGGCGCCGAGTCTCGGCGGCATGCGCGCGCCGGCTCGGATGGAAGCGCTCCAGATCGACGCCGAGCGGAACCCACACGACTCGCTCCAGGCCTGCCTCCTGGAGTTCCCGGACGACTGTCTCCGAAGGCGCGAGGGTGGTGTGGACCAGCCGGCCGAGGCGGCGAACGTAGCGCCAGGCGGCAGAGCTAAGGCCACGGCGCAACCAACCCGCCGACTTTGGGCGCGGGGCGATGATGCGGGGAAAGTTGCTATGGTAGAACCAGACCGTCGGCACATCGATACGCCGGGTGGCCAGCCGGATCAGCCAGGGCGCGCACCAGGCGCTACCCACCTCGATCAAATCGGGGCGCTCGTGGGCAACGATCCGGCTGGTCGATTCGGTGGCGAGCATGAAACGGTAGGGTTTCTGAGTCGGAATCGGAGCGCCGTGCAGCCGGTAGCAACGAACTCCCCCACCCTCCAGTATCTCGTCCCGGGCACCGGGCACCACCAGCACCTGGCGAAGACGTGGATTCCGCTGAACGTAGCGGGCCTTCTCCAGGAGATAGGTCCTGACGCCTCCGGTGGTCTCGCCGAAGAACTCCGAGATGTCGAGGATGCTGAGGTTGGCCCCGGCGCGGAGCCTGGGCGGGAGCTCGGAACGAGCGATGTTGAGCCCCGCACCGGCGGGGACCCTGAGAGGCTGGAGATCCAGGAGGCCGGATGCCGCCGCCTCACCCAAGCCGATAGGCCCCGGTGAGAAACGGATTAGTGAGCCGCTCGACGCCGATAGTCGTGTCAGGTCCATGCCCGCTGCGGACCACGATCGAATCCGGTAAGGACAGGAACTGGGACTGGATGCTGGCCATGAGGGCTGTGGCATCGCCACCGGGCAAGTCGGTACGGCCGACCGATCCGTTAAAGAGCACGTCGCCTCCAAAGATCATGCCCTCTCCGAAAAAGCTCACGCTCCCGGGAGAATGTCCCGGAGTGAAGCGCACTTCGAACGCGAACCCACCCACGCTGAGGACATCTCCGGGCCGGAGGTCCCGGTGGGGGGCCGGCGGCCGTTCGAGCTGCATGCCCACCCACGCGCCATACTGCGGCAAGGCATCGTAGAGCGGGCGGTCGAGCGGGTGGAGGCAAATCGGCGCCCCGGTTGCGGCGTGCACGGCCCCAACACCCATGATGTGGTCGATGTGCCCGTGGGTGAGCCAGATACTGCGGAGCGTCCAGGCTCGGGTGTTCAGCTCGGCGAGGAACATTGCGGAGTCCTCGCCCGGATCGATGATCACCGCTTCGCGGGTGCGGTGATCGGCAACCAGATAACAGTTCTCGGCAAACTGCCCGTTGGGGAGGGAGACGACCTCCAGCTCAGACACCGACCTGAGCCTTCGAAGTCAGTCGGCTCTTCCGATCGGTGAGGTATTTCTCGACGGCGATGGCCGCGGTGGTCGCGTCTCCCACAGCCGTGGTGATCTGCCGGGTGAGTTGAGAACGCAGATCTCCTGCCGCATAGAGTCCCGGAATCGACGTCATCATGCGGTCGTCGGTGATCAGATATCCGGCCGGATCATGCTCGACGTGCTGCTGCACCAGGCCGGTATTGGGCCGAAATCCAATGAAGATGAAAGCCCCGGTGGCGGTCAGCGTGGACTTTGCACCCGTCACCGTGTCCACCAACTCCACCGCTTGCAGGCCGGCCGGACCGCCCTTGAATTCCCGAACCAGCTTGTTCCAGATCACCTCGACCTTGGGGTTCGCCCGGAGCCGCTCCTGAAGGATCTTGGATGCGCGGAACTCATCGCGCCGGTGGACGACATACACCTTTTCGGCGTAGCGGGTGAGGAAGTCGGCCTCCTCCACTGCGGCATCGCCGCCACCGATAACCGCGAGCGTCTCGCCTTTGAAGAAAGCCCCGTCACACACGGCACAGTAGGAGACGCCCCGGCCGGCGTACTCCACCTCGCCCGGCACCTCCAGCTTGGTTGGCGTGCCACCGGCAGTGAGGATCACACTGGGAGCTTCGTAGACGAAGCCCAGGGCGGTGGCTACCTCGAAAAGGCCGTCCTCGCGCCGGACAATCGATTCGACGGTGTCCTGGCGAATGTCGGCTCCGAACTTGACCGCGTGGGCGGTCATCAGATCTGCCAACTGCCGCCCCAGAACATGCTCAAACCCGGGGTAATCGTCGATCCACTCGGTGTTGAGGAGTTCGCCGCCGGGCACACCCCGCTCCACTAGCACCGAGCGAAGCAGCCCCCGGCCAGCGTACATCGCGGCGCAAAGGCCGGCCGGACCGGCACCGACGATGACAACGTCGAACTGCTCCCTGCGGACCATGGATTCCCTGTCAGCTATTGGCTATTGGCTATTGGCAAATAGTAGCTCTCAGAATATAGAACACCCTAGGGTTCCCGCACGTTCCATTGAGAGCAGCTCAACCCCGCCCGGCCGCGGCAGAAAGTGGACTCTCCAAAGCGCGCGTCAGTGAGCGGCCGCTCCACTTGTGATCTCCTGCGAAAGAGCGAAACTGCAGCGCGCGGAGGAGAGCCACTCTGCCGCGGAGTGGGGAGGTTGAGGCGAGCCACGGCCACTGCGGAGGGGTGGCTCGTAGCCGAAATACTGGCCCGACCTACCCCAAGTGCAGGAGATTCACGGCCCCGTGGCACCGGGAAACCGTGCCGACGAGCACGTCTACCGGTGAACGCTCCTCGCCGGCGGCGGCAACCTGCGCATTGCCCGCCAGAACAGCGCCTACATCGAACATCCCCACACCGAACACACGGTGCTCGCAGACGAAAAGGACCGGCCCCGCGGTCGGGTGCGATGCATCGAGCCTCCGAGTCAGGCCCTCCATGGCGTCGGCCATCTCCCAGGTGCGCGGCCCGCGGATCACAGGACAGATAGCCGGCTCGATGCAGTGGGTAGGGCAGGTCCAGTCCGCAAAGGAGATGTAGCGGGTTCCATCCGGGGCGCTGGCGTCGTACGGAGTGCCCGGCCCTTCCGCTACCGGCCGGTTTTCTACCGGACGGCCCGGCCAGCGAGCGCGAGCGCGACGGACGAGCCATTCGTACATGAGGTGAGGCATAAGAGGGGATGGAACGATGGCGTCGACGGGCTCACCCTTCGGCGGCTCGACAACCTCGGCAAGATACTTATCGAAGAACTCACCCCACTCCTGGGTCACCACCAGCCGGGCGTCGTTCTGCCCCAGCTCACGAGCTGCCTGGCAGGCAGGGTTGCGATCCACGAGCAGTAGCCTGCGGTAAACGGCTTTCCCTCGTGCGCTCGCTCGCTCGAGCTGTCGGGCGTAAAAGGTCCCGTAACAGCCGCCGCCGACAATGACCACGTCGCGAAAGGCTACCCTATCGGATGTTCCGTCCACCGTCGACAACCAGAACCTCCCCCGTGACGAAGTCTCCACCTTCGAGAAGGTATAACAGGGCGGAGATGACGTCGGCGGGAGCACCCAGACGGCGCAGAGGGGTTGCGCGGGCGAGGCGCTCGCGCTCCTCGACGTCGTAGTCGTCAGGCACCAGCACCGCGCCAGGGGCGATGGCGTTGACTGTAACCTCGGGTGCAAGGCTGCGCGCCAGCACCTTGGTAAGCATCACGACGCCGGCCTTGCTGACGGAATGGGCGGCGAATCCTGGCCATGGCTCCAGACCAGCCAGATCGGCAAGGTTTACAACCTTTCCCCGGGCTGAGCGGAGCGCGGGCACGGCGCCCTGGGTGCAAAAGAAGACGGCGCGCAGATTCAGGTTCTGAATGGCATCCCACTGCTCCGGCGTGGTTTCCTCCAAGCCAAGCCGGTGCATGACGGCCGCCGAATTGATCAAAACGTCCAGCCGGCCAAACTCAGCCAGGACGCGTTCGGGCAGCGCACGAGCGGCGTGCGCGTCGGTCAAGTCAGCCTGGAAACAGGCGGCACGGCCACCCGAATCGACGATTTCCTGGCTCAGCTGGCTGGCGCCGGCCCTGGAGCCATGATGGTGGATGGCGAGCGCCATTCCCCGTCCGGCCAGAGCGCGCGCCATCTCCCGGCCCAGCCGCCGCCCCGCGCCGGTGACCAGGGCGACCCGGCCCTGGAGCTGCATCAGAGGGGGCCGGCGGGTACGGGAGCGATGGGGAGAATCTGCCCGGTGACGACCGAGTCCGAGCTCGCGAGGGACATCACCCCATCGGTAATCTCCTCCATTTCGACGTACTGCGCCTCACCGTCTCCCGCCGCCGCCACGTTGTCCACGGTACGCACCATGGCGGGAGCAACGGCATTGACCCGAACGTGCCGGTCTTGCAGCTCCAGAGCCAGGCTGCGGGTAAATCCGGCAACGGCCGCCTTCGCGGCCGAGTACACCGCCATCGAGCTCTGCGGATTGAAGTAGGCGATTGACGAAAAGTTGATGATGCAGCCGCGGGTCCGGGTCAGTGCATCGATGGACGCTTGGGAAACCAGTACCGCGGTCTTGAGATTGATGGCTATCTCCCGGTCCAGAGCCCGGTCCGTAGTCTGGCCGATAGGGCCGAAGGTGGTGAGCCCACCCGCCACATTCACCACCACATCCAGCCGGCCGAAGTGTTTGAGGGCCACCTCGACCGCCAGCGCGGCAATATCGGGCTCGGTGAGATCTCCGGCGCACGGCCTGGCCTCAACACCTTGTGCCGCAAACTCCCGCACCCGGTCGGCGACGCCCACGGCGTTGAGGTCGCAGGCGACGATTTTGGCACCGGCCTTACCAAAGGCGAGCGCAACGGCATTGCCTATCTGGCCGGCTCGGCCTACTCCCGTCACCAGCACCACCTTGCCCCGGAAATCAACGCCCGCGCCGCTCATGGACCTCCCAGGCTCTCGAGGATGACCGCCGCCCCCGGTGCGCCGGCTTGGGTGTAGAGCACTGTGCCATCGCGCTCGATGAGGCAGACCGACCGGGCAATGCCCGGCAGGATCGGTTTGAGCGAGCCGTAGGCGCCACTGATCGCATGGTCGGGATCGGACAGCAGCGGAAACGGCAGCTCGAGCTTTGCGGCGTAGGCCGTATGGCGCTCCGTGGATGCTGGATTCACGCCGAAGGGGCGAATGTTGTTGTTGGTGTAAGACTGAATCTCATCGCGCACGGCGGAGAGTTGACGGTTTCAGCCAGGGGTGTTGTTCCCGGGATAGAACACCAGCAGCACCCGCGACTCCTGGAGCAGCCGGCGAAGCTGGTAGGTGTGCCCATCCGACGCGATTGCGGTGAAATCCGGCGCGATGCTGCCGGGCTGGAGCAAGCTCATGAGGCGGCACGGTTGAGAGAAGTGGCCCGAGAATCGTCGAGCCGGTCGAGCCACTCGTACGGCACTTGTTGGGAGCCGATGGTACCGTGGGTTACGCCTGGCTCCGGATCGCCGTGCCAGTCGCTGCCGCCGGTACGCAGCAGGCCCAGCTTGAGAGCGATATCGGTAAGCCGCGCGCGCAGGTCGGGATCATGACTGGGATGGCGAGTTTCCACCGCATCGAGACCCTCGCCCTTGAGGCGCTCGATAAAGGCGCGGGTTCCCCGCTCCTTCAAATGGGCCACCGAGACCAGGCCGCCGTCAGCGTGTACCAGCTTTGTGATCGTAAGAAATGCAGGTAACGTCTTCTCCACGAAAGCGGGCCGACCCCGGCCCAGATAGCGATCGAACGCATCTCCCAGGTCTACGGCGCCGCCCTGTCGAACGATTGCCCTCGCGACGTGCGGCCGGCCCACGGCTCCACCTCGGGATTCATTGAGCACATGGTCGAACGAGAGACCCACGCCCAACCGTTGAAGCCGCTCCACCATCGCCTGGGCCCGGCGCACTCGATCCGCCCTGCAGCCCTCGAGGAAAGCCTCCAGCGGGGCCGAGCTCCGTGGCAGAAAGTACCCCAGGACGTGCATCTCCCCCCAGGGCGCCGCGGCTGAGAACTCGCATCCGCCCACCACCCGAACCCCGAATCGCTCCCCGGCAGCCACCGCTTCCGGAATGCCGATCACGGTGTCGTGATCGGTGAGGGCGATAGCTTGGAGGCCCGCTGCCATTGCCCGCTTCACTACCCCCTCGGGAGCAAGGCTTCCATCCGAAGCAGTCGAGTGAACGTGCAGGTCGATGGTTCCGGCGGACTGGGACCCGTGGTCCATCGAGCTCAGCGTCGGTACCCCATCTCGGGAGCGGTCCAGGAGGGTTGGGAGTGAGCCAGGAGGTTGCCGAGCTCCGCGTCGCTCAAATGGCTGAGCGACAGTTCCCGACTCTTGGCACCGAGCGGAGAGTATCGGGTAACACGCTGCTCGCGGTCGGGTCCGACTCCGCGAGTGAAAATCAGTCCAAACTCGTCCTTTACGTACTGGGTGACGCGACCGCTGACCGTAACCTCCCACTGCTCGCCGCCCGCGTCGATGATTCGTCGGGGCATTTCAGGTACCGGTCTCCGGAAACTCCTGGAGGCCCGCCTTCACCTCGGCCATGAACCGGTCGGCGTTGGCGCCATCCACGATCCGGTGATCGAAGGCGAGCGAAAGCATTCCCTTACTGCGAATCGCGATCATGTCGCTGTTGTCGATGGTGACGACCGCCGGCTGTTTCTCGATGCTTCCTACACAAAGAATCGCGGCCTGGGGCTGATTGATGATGGGAGTGCCGATCACCGAACCGAAGACTCCGGGATTGGTGATGGTGAATGTCCCCTTCTGTACTTCGTCAGGACTCAGCTTCTTGGCACGCGCCCGCTCGCCCAGATCGTTGATGGCGCGGGCGATTCCCAGCAGAGAGAGCTCATCGGCGTGCTTGATCACGGGAACGATCAGCCCCCATTCCAGAGCCACCGCGATGCCGAGGTTGATGTCCCTGCGGAACAGTGTGCTCTCCCCCGAAACGGCGGCGTTGAGCACCGGGTGCTTCCGGAGGTTGTCGGCCACCACCTTGGCGATAAACGCCAGGTAGGTGAGGTTGACGCCCCGCTCGGCGTATTCCTGCTTCTTCCGGGCCCGCACCTGAGCCAGCCGGGTATAGTCGATCTCGAAGATCGTGTTGACATGCGGTGAAACCCGCCGCGACATGACCATGTGGTCGGCGGTGAGCTTCCGGATCCGGGACCAGGGTTCGACCCGGTCGCCGGGCCAGGGGTCGACCGTCGCTGCCGCTGGCAGCGAGGCAGGTATGCGGGTAGGCGGGGAAGCAGGTACTCCCGAGGAAGCCACCTCTCCTGGCCCGCTTACCCGCTTACCCGCTTGCCCGCCTTCTATGTAGCTCAGGATGTCATTCTTGGTGACCCGGCCCGAGAGTCCGGTGCCGGCGATCGCGCTGATGTCTACCTGATGCTCCGCTGCCATCTTCCGGACCAGCGGAGTGGACTTCCGCTGCAGCCGCTCCTCGATCGACTCGACGGCCCCGTTGCCGCCAGTGGCATCACTGAGTGACCGTCCATCAGGCAATGACCCGGCCGACGCGGCGGCGGGCGCTGACTTGGGCGGCGCCTGTGGCTGGCTGGGACGAGAGCTCCCCTTGGGCGGCGCTGAGGGAGCCGGTGCCAGGGGTGCCGGAGGAGCTCCGGCCGGCGTGGCTTTCTCAGGGACGGGTGCACCGGGCGATGGCGCGGCCGGGGCTTTCGGCTTTTCCGTGGCCGCCGCGCCGGCATCCGTCTCGATCCGGGCTACGACTGTTTGTACCGCAACCGTCTCGCCCTCCTGCACCAGGATCTCGCTCAAGACACCGGCGCTGGGAGCGGGAATCTCGGCATCGACCTTATCGGTCGAGATCTCGAAGATCGGCTCGTCCCGCTTGATGGGCTCTCCCACCTTCTTGATCCAGCGCGAGAGTGTGCCCTCGGCGATCGACTCGCCCATCTGGGGCATTATGACATCTATTTTTGCCATCGGAACTCCTCGGCTTTGCTGGTCTAGAGTCTAGGGTCA
>Ga0136617_10005598_pt1 | contig 11243 bp, 9 predicted proteins | sample AntDrymUQ3222106_2_FD_129672 | JGI IMG/M metagenome (GOLD analysis project Ga0136617, IMG submission 129672) | Polar desert sand microbial communities from Dry Valleys, Antarctica - metaG UQ322 (21.06) | ecosystem: Environmental > Terrestrial > Soil > Desert | place: Antarctica: Dry Valley...
AGGCAGTTCGACGTCGTCTGCATCCGTCGCTATCAATTCCTCAAACTCTTCTTCGGCAACCATTTCCTCAAATGGCACGAAGGTAACGTCATAGCCAAAGCGCTTACCCAGGTCCATCGCCACATCATCGTTCAAAGGCTGATTGATGGTGGCGAAAACCCCGCGTTGCAAAAGCAGCGTCACGACATCCTTGGGCTTGATTCCGAGCTTCTCGGCAAACTCTTTGACGGTGGAACCTTCAATGATGCGAGTAGATTTCAACTCGCCCGTTGAGGGCTCCATTCTCCCTGCAATGCGGTCCTCAAGCGACAGAGCTTTTGGCGGCGGAATGAAATCACCTTTATCAAACCGGCTTGCCTTACCTTCCACCTTCCGTCCGCCGCGCGCAGGTGTGCGACGCGACCGTCGCCGGCCCGAATCCGGAGGCGGAATGTAGGTGGTTTGAGGTGTTGCAGTTTCGCCTGGTGTGCCCAGGCGTTCAGTTCTTGATAATGAGTTGCGATCTCTAACGCGCCCACTTCGCTCGGCCCGCTCCTTGGGAGTGACAGCAGAAGCCGCAACGGGGCTGGGAGCGCGCTCACCGGGGCGAATGCCGGCGGTAAGAGCGGCTGCAGTAGGACGCATGACCCTGATCTGATGTGATGCCGCCGTGGCAGTCTTTGCCGATTCGACAGCCACGCCTGGCGCATTGGCGCTCAGTGGGCCAGTTGGTACGACGTCTTCCTCACGATAGTCGGCCTCAGACTCCAGTTCCGGAAGCGGAGCTGTCTCAACACCTGCTGCAGCCGGCTGTTCGGCCCGCGCTGCCGGAGGCAGCTTCTTCATTAGTCTTGCCGCGGGGCGGGGCTTTGCTAGGTCGGGAACGGCGGCGAGTATTGCCAGGGGAGTTGGCGGCTCTTCGGCTTCGACGTGCTCAAGTTCTGTAGCTTGGCCAGGCTCTTCGACCTCAGCCGTAGGAGCTTCTTCCACTGGGCGCGCAGCTCGTTTGACAACCTTAACGGTCCGTTTTACTGCTGCTTCTTTCTTGGGGAAGTACTTGTTGCGGATCTTCTCCGCCAACTCCTTGGAGACAGAGTTGGATGGAACGCTGACATCGACACCTTCGCGACGTACCTCTTCAATCAGTCGCTTAGTGTCGAGCTTCAGCTCCTTGGCCAGGTCATAGATACGAATCTTGGAGGTAACTGTCATGCACTCCTTCTCGGACTCTCACGTAGTTCGAGGTCCCGCCGTCTTCAAAAGTGATTAAGAACTCCCTCTCAACCACTTAGAAGCGTGCGCTCAGAAGTGCGACGCGGGGTGGTCGAGCGGGCAGCGCAACCCACTGGACGAACCAGTGAGCGCGCCAAGTTTACTGCGCTGCATCTGGGGAAGCATCTTGCTTCTCTTCGTCATTGCTCCCGTCCGACGCAGCATCTTCCGTAAGCTCGGGAGCAGGTGTTTTTGCGGATCCACCGGTCTCCGCGGCAGCGGCTTGAGTATCGGCGTCTTCACTCGAAGCAATTTCCTCAAGCGAAAGCCCATTCTCATTAATCTCGTTGACGTATTCAACGGCGGCGGCTCCGCTTGACGTGATGTCAGGAGAGGGAGTGATGGTATCGGGACGCAGATCCCGGCCGGGCTCCTGCAGTATGAGCTCCGCTTCACTGAGCGGTTCTATCTCGGTAAGCGCTACTGGATCCGCGGAATACTCCGCCAAAATCTCCGGCTCAGCGGAGAATGGTCTACCATTCTCAACGGCTTCGTCGTAACCTGCCGCCGTCGGATCAAGAGATGGTCTACCATTCTCAACGGCTTCGTCGTAACCTGCCGCCGTCGGATCAAGAGAATGCTCTTCATCACTGATCTCAATCGACTCGTCCAGCTCCGCGGACTCGGAACGCTGCTCAGTCGGCTGCTCGGATCCAGCCTCTAATTCATCAGATCCTTCGGTGGCACCCTGCATGCTGCGGTCGCGCATAGCTATTACGGCCCTAGCCGCATTCAAGATCGTCTCAGCCTCATCCAAACTCAGATCGAGAAACTCAACCAGATCGTCGACTGAGGTTTGAGCCAACGCATCAATATCATTAATGTTGTGTTCCGCTAGTGCATCAGCCTGTTGTCCAGTAACACCTTCGATCGCCGAAAGCGGCACCGACTCGCCGGAAGCGATCAGAGCGCCCATTTGCTCGGTTACTTCGCGTTTGATCTCTTCTTCGCTGCGGATGTCGATATTCCAACCCACCAGCTTCGTGGCGAGACGAACATTCTGCCCCCGCTTACCGATTGCGAGTGAAAGCTGATCTTCATTCACGATCACTTCCATTTGGCGATTCTCGATATCGGTTATGCGAACCTGGTTTACCTTGGCGGGTGAGAGCGCATTCGCGGCGAATACCGAAGGCTCATCCGACCATTCGATTATATCAATCTTCTCTCCCCGGAGTTCGCGGATGATCGCCTGCACCCGGGAGCCCTTCATACCGACGCAAGCGCCTACCGGATCCACATCGCGTTCGTTTGACATCACGGCAATCTTGGCGCGTTCACCAGGTTCCCGGACAGCCGATTTAATCACCACCGTGCCATCGTAGATCTCCGGAACTTCCATTTCGAACAAGCGCAGCAGCAGCTCGGGAGAAGTGCGGGAGACCTCTACCTGTGGTCCCTTGGATTCTTTTGAAACATTGTTGATAACAACCCTGATGCGCTCGCCCTGGTTCCATTGCTCGCCGCGCGACTGCTGCGAACGGGGCAGGATGGCTTCCAGATTTCCCAAGTCGACAATAATGTTGCCGCGCTCGAATCGCTTGACGTAACCGTTAACCAGATCGCCAATCTTGTCGATGTACTGCTCGTAGACGTTGCTGCGTACAGCGTCTCTTACCTTCTGGAACAGGATCTGTTTCGCTGTTTGCGCCGCGATGCGGCCCAGTTCTTCCATCGGCAACGGCAGTAGCAGGGCATCACCCAACTCCACTTCATCACCAGCAAGTTCGCGGGCCTCGTCGATGGAAAGCTCTGTGGCCGCATCGGCCACTTCGTCGACGACCACTTTCGAAGCAGACAATTCAATACCGGTGTCCGGATTCCAATCGACCTGAATATCTTCACCAGATCGGAACTGTTTCTTGGCAGCAGCGCGGACAGCCTCTTTCATGGCCTCGATGACCAGATCCCGCTCGATCCCTTGCTCCTGACAAAGAGCCTCGATGTTTTGCGCAATGGATGAACTCATTTAGGTCTCGCTATCTTGTGGCTCGACACCCAACAGCTCCGTGTCGTTGAGCCTATTCAATTGTATGTGGCGCAGGCACAGCCGGCGCCTTATCCTTCGCGGCTAGAGCTACGCCAAAGGGTAACTCAAGCCTTCCTTGCCCTAAGCTCTGTCTCAACATCAATCTCAATATTTGCCTTCACAATCGAGTCGAGCGGCACCCTGATACGACCGCTGGTCTTGTCCTCGAAGAGCACTTCCTCGCCGTCCACTCCAATCAAACGGCCCCGAAAGTTGCGCTGTCCGCCGATCGGCCGATGCGTCTTCATTTTTGCGGGGCTGCCGGCAAAGCGTTCGTAGTCAGCCCGTTTATAAAGGCCCCGATCCAGACCCGGCGACGATATTTCCAACGTGTAGCTGGAATGAATGAAGTCTTCCACATCGAGGATGGTGCCCAGGTGATGACTCACTTGGGAGCAATCCTCGTGGGTGACGCCTTCTGGCTTGTCAATGAAAATGCGGACTATCGGCTTATTCTCCGGGCCGGCTACTTCTGCGTGGACTAGCTCCAGTCCGTTGTCGATTGCAACCTTTTCAGCGGTTTCCTGCACTCGCTTTTCAATCGACCTGGCGCCCACGTTCCCCCCAAAAACACTAGCCCAAAAGAAAAAGTGGGCGCGAACCCACCGGACGAAACCGCCGTGCTTCGAGCAAGCCGTGGATTATACGACGCCGTTCAGGGGGAAGCAAGCAGACCGGCGAATTGCACCGATTGAACTTTTCCGGAAGGAGCGTCCGCGGGGGCTGAATCCGGAAGGTCACTTATTGTAGTTATCCCCCCACATTGCTCCATGTGCTGATGATTCCTCTCCGTCAATTACAGCTTGCGTTTATGAGATCGCCGCGTTATGAGAGGAAGTGTGCGGGAGAAGGATTTCACGGACCTATATGCTTTGGAGGAGCGCTTCTGGTGGTTCACGGGGATGCGCGAGATTACGTCCGTGCTGCTCGCTTCGGTGTTGCCGCGGTCGGGGGCCAGACTCATTCTCGACGCCGGGTGCGGCACGGGCGGGATGCTGTCTTGGCTCGCGTGCCTTGCCGGGCGCGGGAGGGTCGTAGGGATCGACGTGGTCCCGAGCGCGCTGAGGTTTTGCCGCGAGCGACGTCACATGCATTTAGCTCAGGCGTCCGCGTCGCACCTTCCGTTCGCTGGCTCGACGTTCGATCTGGTGACGAGCTTTGACGTACTGGTGCAACTGCCGGGCGAGGGAGCGGACGAACAGGCTATCCGAGAGATGTACCGCGTGCTTCGACCGGGCGGCGTCACTTTCGTGCGTGTCGCCGCTTACGAGTGGATGCGGAGTGGTCATGACGCGGCGCTGGGGACTCAGCGTCGCTATACCCTCGGAGCATTGATCGGGAGGATGGAAGGTGCGGGGTTCAAAATCTCACGCGCGACTTACGCCAACACACTGCTCTTGCCTGCCGCCGCGTTGGGGAGGTTGGTGCTGAAGCGCGTGGGTCTGGTCGACAGCGGTTCAGACGTGAAGCCGCTTCCGCTAAAGTTAACTTGGCTGAACCGCGTACTTGCCGGCGCACTCGAGAGTGAAGCGCGAATCTTGAGAAATCCACGGGCCAGTTTACCCGCCGGCCTCTCCGCCATTTGCGTCGCCGAGAAGCCTTACGGCTGAGTTTTTAACTTCTTTGACATACCGCGCATACCGCGCCTGTCAGCCGTCATGGTTCGAAGTGGAGGATTTTCTCCGCGACTTCGCGTGTCTCATCTTCAGTGAGGTGAGGATACAGGGGCAATGATAGGATTTTGCCCGCGGCGTCTTCGGCCACAGGTAGAGCGCTCTGCTCAGGTCGGCGGAACAAGGGTTGTTGGTGGAGCAGGAAAGGATAATGAATTAACGTCTCGATTCCGTTTGCGGCCAGGTGCGAGCGCAAGCGGTCCCGACGCGGGTGCTGCATCACATAAAGGTGGTAAACGTGAGCTTCGGGCTGGCGCGCCGAAGGAAGTTGTAGCGCCCCGCTGCGTCCTAATGTTTCGTCGTAAATTCGCGCGAGACTCCGCCGCCGCTCATTCCATTTTTCAAGGTGCGGGAGTTTGACGCGCAGCAGCGCCGCTTGCATCTCGTCGAGACGCGAGTTGCGACCCTCGAGGCCCGCGCCGAAGGCTGCGGCATGGCCGCCCTGCCTCAATTTTTTCACGCGCTCGATCAGGGCCGCGTCGTTTGACGCGACGGCGCCGCCGTCCCCGCACGCGCCGAGATTTTTCGTCGGGTAAAAACTGAAAGCCGACGCGTGGGCGTGGGCGCCCGCACGCTTTTCTCCGAGTCGCGCGCCGTGTGCCTGCGCCGCGTCTTCGATGAGAGTTAGACCGCGTTGCGCCGCCACTGCGTGGAGCGCGGGCATGTCAGCCATCTGGCCGTAGAGGTGCACGGGCACGACGGCCCGTGTGCGCGAAGTGATCGCCTGTTCGACGGCAGACGGGTCGAGCGTGTAAGTTTGCGGATCGATGTCGGCGAAGACCGGGACGCCGCCGGCATTGAGAATGGCGAGCGCTGTGTAGGCGGCGGTCAGGGGCGACGTGATGACTTCATCCCGCCTCCCCTGACGCACAACTCCGGACGCAATTAGTGCGAGCGTGAGCGCATCGGTGCCGGAGTTAACGCCCGCCGCGCCGCGCACGCCGCAAAAGCCCGCCCACTCTTCTTCAAATGCTTCGACCTCGCGACCGAGGATAAAGACGCCGCCCGCCATCACTTGCTTGAGCGCGGCGGCGGCCTCCACCTCAAGCTCCCGGTGCTGCCGCGTTAGATCGAGAAACGGGATTCGCATCCGGCTCCCAATAATGTGCCCGATTCCTTTTGTAAAACTCGACGGTGCGCCCCAGCCCTTTGCTCAGAGGCGTGCGCGGGCGCCACCCCAGCGCCGTCTCGATCTTCTGATAGCTCGAATAAGCGTTGCCGATGTCGATCAACTGTCGTTCGACAGGGAACGGCACGCAATTGACAGAGCCGCGCCCCGTCAGCGATATCAACTCTTCCGCGAGCTCGGACAAGATCACCGGGGCGGAACCTCCGAGGTTGAAAATTTCGCCCTCGGCGGCCTCGTTGGCGCCGGCCAACAGTAGCGCCTCGACCACATCATCAACGTAATTCATATCGCGCCGCTGCCGGCCTTCGCCGAAGAGTTCGATCACGCCGCCGTCGAGCGCCTGACGAATGAACCACCCGATGAAACCCTGACGGTTATGGCGGACGAGTTGGCGCGGGCCGTAAGTGTTTGTCAGGCGCAGGCACACGGTCCGCAGGCCGTAAACCCGATTGTAAAGTTGGTGATAGTTTTCGGCGGCTAGTTTGTGGATGCCATTGATGTCGAGGGGCATCACACGGTGCTGTTCATCGATCGGCATATACACGGGTTTGCCGTAAACCTGCCGCGTACTCGTGAAGACGATCTTCACGTGTGGGTTGAAATTGCGGCAGGCTTCGAGCAGCGTGAGTTGCGCGGCGCAGTTCAACTCCAAGTCGCGTTGCGGTCGCAACATGGATTCGAGGTGGCTCACGTTTCCCGCGAGGTTGAAAATGTAATCGACCCCGCCGACGAGGTGGTTGATGACATAGTCGTCACCTATGTCGGCGGTATGCACCCTGATGCGATCTTTAATGTCTTTAAGGTTAAAGAGGTTGCCGCCCTGATCCGGCACCAGGGCGTCAATAATTGTCACTTCGACGTCGCCGATCTCCACGAGCCTTCGCGCCAGGTTGCTACCGATAAATCCGAGGCCGCCGGTGATAAGTACCGAACTGCTCTTATATGCGCCGAGGTATTGGGTCGTAGTCCTCATAATCTTACTTAATAGAGTTGACACTGGTTAGACTCAGCGTTCTGGGCCGTGACAGGGAAAAAGTATGCTTGCTACCCTGTTGTCCTCCGCGAGCCGGTGTTGACCGTAGAATAAGCGTTTTTGCCTGGGATCACGTGCCCCGAGCCTGTCCGTTATGGTGTTCAGGTCTGGCGCCGACAGAGAGCCGCCGCAGGGCGACGAGCTTCAACCACAGGACGAGAAAATCGAGGGTCATGCGTGCCACCCGCTTTGGCTTGAAGAATTGTGACTGGCCGTGGGCACGCGCGTAGTGACGCACTGGGGATTCCGCGAAGACGCAACCCGCGTCGTGCAGCTTTCGCACTAACTCGACGCAAATGACGCCGCTCGATGACACTAGTTTGATCCGGCGGAGAGCGCCACGGCGCAACAGGCGAAAGTCACAATCAACGTCACGGATCGGGAGTCGAAATAAAAAGCGCGCCGCCCGATTGTACATCGAGCCGATCAGGATACGGTGACGTTTGTCTGCACGTTTTATCTTATAACCGTTGACTACGTCAACCGCGCTGGTCATCAGCGAGATCAGATTAATGAGTTCGCGCGCGTCATATTGTCCGTCGCCGTCCGTGTAAAAAATCAACTCCTTACTCGCAGCGCCGAACCCCGTGCGGAGCGCCGCACCGTAACCCTTGTTCGTTTCGTGGTGGATGATTTTGACGTGCGGCAACTCGCGCGCCAACTCGTCAAGCACATGCGGCGTGGCGTCCGCGCTCCCGTCGTTAACTACGATAACCTCATAGTCGTCCGTCAAAGTCTCTAGGACGGCGACGGCGTTTCTCACCAGCGGCACAATCGAGACCTCGTCGTTGTATGCCGGGAAGAAGACACTAATGCTGGCGCGGCGATCTGTTAGCCTCATGCTCACTTGCCGTTCGGCGTCAAGGTTGTTTGAATGACGTGCATGCCGTCGAGTTGAAAAGCCTTGCCGGTGCGCGCGTCAAATGCCCAGGCGGTGATGATAACCGGGTCCGCTGGGAGGTCGGCGATGGAGAAAGATTTTTGCCATCTCGAATAGTCGGAGGGCGACCTCTTTAGCAGAAGTCTAGCGATGACGCCCCTTTCCGCACCCGTGGCAGCCAGAGCAAAAATGACGGGGCTCTCGTAGGCCCTTTTATAAGCGAGAAGAATCGCGTCGGCAGGGGCGCCCCCTCGCTCCGGTAACACCGCCCACCCCGCAGCGGTATACCCGCCCTCGCCTTCTTGAATGACGGCCGCGAGTGAGCCGTCGTGTGCAGGAGGACTCCGGGCGCCAGCCGCCGCGAGCTCCTCCACCCGCCGGCTCTTGATCAGACCGGGCCGCAGGAAGCCCAGGCCGTCGAGGCCGTTCGCTGCCCGCTTCAGGTGTGCGAGATCGGGATAGACCTTCTCCGTCAAGCACGCGTCCGGGACGACGTTGATGAAGAGCAAGCAGGCCTTACTCTGTAACAGGTGTGTGCTGAAGGCGCTCATCTGGCTGATGCTGCTTAGGTAGATCAGGAAATGCGATGAGACGAGGACGCCGACAAGAGCGGCGAGAAGCAGTCTCTTCTTGCCAGCAAGGCGGCCTTCAGTCACATGACGTTCAAGGGCGAGCGGCAGGAGATGAACCAAGGCGACGGGCAGGTATAAGGTGAAGGTGGTGTAGCGCGAAGACAAAGCGTGTTCGACCCCGAAACCGACGCGCCCGACCGTTACCAGAAAAGCGGTCATGATCGAGTAAGCCCCGAGCATGAACCATCCCGTCGCCCGGTATGTCAAACCTGAATCCCTCCGCGCTTGGAAAAACAACACGACGAAAAGAGTCGCCAGCGTCAGTCCGGTAACGGCGGAAGTGATTATGTGTCCCGCGCTAAACGGGTTATTGCGAAAAACCAGCCCTCCAGGCTCTAACGCTTTACCTAACAGAGTCAAGAAGTAGCTTGACGCCTTCACCGGATGAATTAGAGCTTCGGAAAGATCCGGGTGGCCTTGAACCTCTTGATAGCCGTTCAGGTACAGCGCGGCGCTCACGCCGAACCCGACAACCCATGCCAGCGTCAGCCACTTCTTGTTGAACAACTCCTTCCGCGAGTTCGGCCATACGAGCAAGGGGAGAACCACCAACCAACACAAGATTCCGTTGGCGGAGGAGAAGGTGCTGATAGTCGCCAGGCACATGCACGACAGAAACTTCGCGCGCGCGCCGAGTTTTGAATAGGCGATGACCAAACAGGTCGTCACGCAGGCGATGGGCATAAAATAGATGACCTGCATGCCGAGCAGCCAATTATCATATTGGACAGGGGAAAAGATGAGAAGATTCGACAAGAAATAGATCATCAGCCGGCACGTCGCGTTGCCGCCGACTGTCAATTTCCCCAGCCGATAAATGTTAAAAGAGACGAGGCTAGCGAGCGCGAAGCTGACCAGCAACTCGTACCTCAAATTCCACTTCGTCAGCCACCCGAGGCCGACGAAAATAAGGTTCGGGAAAAACTGTCTGTACTCGTTCTCCTGTGCGAAGAGGTCACCGAGAGTGAGAGTGCCCTTAGAGAATTTTTCGAAGAATGAGACGTAATGCCAGTTGTCCCAGAGGGGCATGTCAACGCCGTATTTTAAGATTAGCGTTAAGAGGATGCAGGCGGGTATTATCGACAGGGAGGCGACCCACGCTGGCGTCGATCTAGAGGGCAGCGTCCTCATATTTAGTCTGCCGTTCAGGGTCATCGTTCTCTCAATGATGTGCGAGCCGTCGAGTTGAAAAGCCCTGCCGGTGCGCGTCGCATGTTCAAGCGGCAACTAACCGGCTTGCGTCGAAGCCCTCCCTCGAAATCTACATTCAATCTATCGCCTTAGCGATAGACTCGAGCGGCGCCGTAATGCGGTCACTCTTCGTCGTCAAAGAGGACCCACCGTGAATGAAGTCCTCCACGCGAGATAGTGCCGATGTGATCCGTTAAAAACTCTCGCCAAAAAGAAAAGTGGGCCGAACCCACCAATGAAACCGCCGTGCTTCGAGCTAGGATTATACGACGAGCTTCAGGGGAAGATCATCAGACGCCATCAAATTGAGAGCGCCACGCCTAGACCGATCATCAACACAACGGCGGCAAATACCTTAGGCGTTTCCGATTTCCTGGCGATAGTTGCGCACACCCATCCACCCACGACTGCAGCAATAAAGCTGAAGGCGAAACTGACTACCAACCAAAGAGGGGTTACATCGTAAGTTCCAGGTTCTGAATGCTCGTCAGCCCCCATGAGCAGGTATGCCAGCGAGAACGTGGCAAACACCAAAAGTGCCATCGCCACATAGCCGACGATTACAGCCAGTACAGCCTTAAACATTTCTCCTCAAGATCTCTGTGGACTGCGGTGGCAAGCGCAGCGCGACACCGCTTTGGATCTGTCGAGAAAGCGGCAAATCCAAAGCGCCGTCGCCGCTTCGCTCTGCTGACGCTCCACAACGCGGTCCCCGTGCTACGTTCGCTTCGTAAATCAAAGTCTCTAATGCCCGATTTGCCAAGCCTTGAGCGACTCAATCGGATAGATCAACATCAGAATTTCCAGGAGCAGGCTGTGTCTAATCCAGATGAGCAACACCAGCTCTGCGCGATCAAGAATCCAATTCCACACGTCGCCACATCGCCAAGTGAGTTAGCAACGGAGTCACCGTAGTAGCCCAGCGCTGCGGTCGTTTCGCGGTAACGCTGAATTGTGAACTCAGTATTCTCAAATACTTCCCAGAGCGTCTCCAACACGATCGCCAGGGAGAGCTGCCATAGCCGCGTCATCCCAGGCAGTAACCACGAAAGCAACCAGAAAAAGACAAAACCGTGTAGAACGTGCGTGAACGCATAGGGATCCAGAAGGTGTTGAGAGTTGTGAGAACTCCAGATGTCGCCTGCCCAGAGAAAGGCCTGGCCACAGGAACACCACCATGAACGGCCCTGATTGCGCAGTTGAAACGCGGCGGTCACCAACACCGCTACCAGCGCGATTAGCGGCCATAGTTTTCGAACTGACATCTATCTCTTAGCTCTTCCCTTTGTGCATCCACACCTAACCCGGTCGCTACCGCTCCTTCTTAGAAACTCCGTTTACGTTGTCGATGGAACAAGTTGGAAACCAAGTGATTTGGCTTGCGTCGTTAGGTGCTTGAGCCGACGTTCCTGATACTTTTGTTCA
>Ga0136617_10005599_pt1 | contig 11240 bp, 10 predicted proteins | sample AntDrymUQ3222106_2_FD_129672 | JGI IMG/M metagenome (GOLD analysis project Ga0136617, IMG submission 129672) | Polar desert sand microbial communities from Dry Valleys, Antarctica - metaG UQ322 (21.06) | ecosystem: Environmental > Terrestrial > Soil > Desert | place: Antarctica: Dry Valley...
ATCGACGGCCTGATCCACATCTCCGAGCTGTCGTGGTCGCACGTCAACCACCCGAGCGAGATCCTCAACATCGGCGACACCGTGCAGGTCAAGGTGCTCGACATCGACCGCGACCGCCAGCGCATCTCCCTGGGGCTCAAGCAGACCCAGGAGGACCCGTGGCAGCGCGTCGTCGACACCTACAACGTCGGCGACGAGCTCGAGGGCAAGGTGACGAAGGTCGTCGCGTTCGGAGCGTTCGTCGAGATCCTCGAGGGTGTGGAGGGGCTCGTGCACATCTCAGAGCTCGCCCAGCACCACGTCGAGAACCCGCGCGAGATCATCCAGCCGGGCGATGACGTGAAGGTCAAGATCCTCGAGATCGACTCCGAGCGGCGCCGCCTCTCGCTTTCGATCAAGCGGGTCGAGGGCCAGGTGCTGCCGCAGCGCGACGTCATGGCGGCTCCGGAGGAGACGCCCGACGGTGGCGCCGGCGACCTCGATCACGTGCCCGAGCTGGGGCTGTCTGAAGACGTCTTCGCCGCCTCGCCCGCTGACGAGCCTGCCGCCGAGGCGGCGGTCGCACCCGCCGAGGAGCCGGCTCCCGCCGCGCCCGACGCGGCGGTCGAGGAAGCATCGGCCGCCGAGGCGGCGCCGCCGGTTGACGAGCCCGTAGAAGCGCCGGCTGCCGAGGCGCCGGCTGTCGACGAGGCCGAAGAGACCACTGGCTAGGCCGCCGTTCGTCGGCCTGACCGGCGGCATCGGCGCTGGGAAGTCGGAGGCGCTGGCGGCGCTCGAGCGCCTCGGCGCATCCGTGCTCTCCACCGATGCCGTCGTGCATGAGCTCTACGCATCGGCGCAGGTGCGCGACGCCGTGGTGGAGCGCTGGGGCAACGAGGTCGCGCCCGGGGGCGTCACCGACCGCAAGGGTGTCGCGGAGCGCGCCTTCGCCACCCAGGAGGACCGCGAATGGCTCGAGGGCCTGCTGTGGCCGCGGGTGGGCGAGCGCATGGGGGCGTGGCGCCAGGAGCAGTCTGAGCGCGAGCCGCCGCCCCGCGCGCTCGTCGTCGAGGTCCCGCTGCTGTTCGAATCGGGGATGGACGCCGCCTTCGACGCTACCGTGGCGGTCGTGGCCGACGAGGCCGCCAGGCGCGAGCGCGCCGGGGCGAGGGGGCACGCGGCGCTCAACGAGCGCACGTCGCGCCAGCTCAGCCAGGAGGAGAAAGCGGCTCGTGCGACGTACACGGTCGCAAACTCCGGGACGCTCGAAGCGCTGGAGCACGCGCTGACCGAGGTACTTGAGAAGCTGGACCAGGGACAATGAGCACGCGATCCGCCACCACCCGAGCCCGCCCGCGGCGCACGCCGCAGCGCCGCCGTGCGCTGCTGCGCCGCCTCGCCTGGCTGTTCGCCGCCGTGGTGGTCGCCGCCGTCGCGGTGACCGCGATCGTCGCCCCCGGCCTCGACAAGGCGGTCAAGGAGATCGCCCTGCCGCTGCGACACGACGACATCATCCGCCAGCAGGCCGCCGACAAGCAGCTGGACCCGGCCCTGATCGCGGGCGTGATCTACACCGAGTCGCGCTTCCGCGACCAGACGTCGCACGCGGGCGCCAAGGGCCTGATGCAGCTGCTGCCCTCGACCGCCGACGACATCGCGCGCAAGTCCGGCGGCACCGCCTTCGTGCAGGGCGACCTCGCCGATCCCCAGGTCAACATCTCCTACGGCTCGTTCTACCTGCGGTACCTGCTCACGCGCTACGGGGGCAACACCGTGCTCGCGGTCGCCGCCTACAACGCCGGCGAGGGCAGGGTGGACGAGTGGATCTTCGCGGCGCGCCAGTCCGGCGAGGACTTCGACCACACGCGGCACATCCCGTTCCCCGAGACGCGCAACTACGTCAGGCAGGTGCTCGAGATGCGCGGGCGCTACCGCGAGCGCTACCCGCGGGAGCTCGGGCTCTGAGCACCGGACGGGGCGCGCTGGTGACCGGCGTGAGCCGGAGCGAGGGCATCGGCTTCGCGATCGCGCAACGGCTGGTCGCGGACGGCTTCGCGGTCTTCACCCAGGGCTGGGAGGCGCACGACGCCTCGCAGCCGTGGGGCGCGGGCGAGGTGCCGCTGCGCGAGGGGCTCGCCGGCCACCTCGAGGCGGACCTCGGCGATCCCGACGCGCCGCAGGCGGTGATGGCGGCCGCGCGGATCGCGCTCGGCCACGTCGACGTGCTGGTCGTCAACCACGCCGCCTCGGTCGGCGGCACGCTCGAGGAGGTGACCGTCGCCGCGATCGACACGGCACTGGTGGTCAACGTCCGTGCGACGCTGCTGCTCGTCCAGGCGTTCGCCGCCGGGTTCGAGGGCGGCCACGGCCGCGTGGTGCTGCTGACCTCCGGGCAGGGGCGCGGGCCGATGGGCGGCGAGCTGCCCTACGCCGTGAGCAAGGCGGCGATCAGCGGCTCGGTGCTGTCGCTGGCCGATCACCTGGCGCCGCGCGAGATCACCGTCAACGCGATCAACCCCGGGCCGACGGACACCGGCTGGGCGCCGCCGGAGGTGGTGGAGCGGGCCACGGCAGCGATGCCGCGCGGGCGCTGGGGCACGCCGGAGGACGCCGCGCGGCTGGTGGCGTGGCTCGCCTCCGAGGAGTCCGGGTGGGTGACGGGGCAGGTCATCGACTCGGACGGCGGGTTCCGCTATGGCGGCGCTTAGCGCGGGCGGTCGCGGCAGGCACCTCCAGCGTCGCTCCCCGGTGAGATAACGACGCGCGCTAGGCAGGACACTGATCCCGAAATCGCTCCACTGTCCTGCCCTGACCTCGCATAGCGAGGTCTAGGCAGGACGGTGGTCGCCGCGGCCGTTCGCACCCACTCCCACCCTGCCGCTGTTGACGTTCGCTACGAGTCCCCGCGCGAGCGGGGCGGCCGCCGCGAGGTGATGCGCCCGTCGCCGGGGGCGGCGTCGCCGCGCGCGGCCGCCTCCTCCTCGCGCGCGCGGTCCTCGCTGCGGCCGACGGCGAAGAAGCCGAGCGAGACCGCGCCGACCGCGGCGCCGCCCAGCAGGACGATGCCGATCGGGATCAGGACGTCGCCGCCCACGAGGATGAGGACGAGGCCGAGGACGGCGATGGCGACGAGCGCGTAGCTCCAGCGGCGCATCGGCGATCAGCGTAACCGGGCCCGGGCGCGCGGCCCGGGCCCGTCCACGCCAGAGGGCGCTAGCCCTTGACGGCGCCGGCCGTCAGGCCCGCGACGATTCGCTTCTGGAACAGGAGTACCGCGACGATCAGCGGGACCGAGATCACGACGGAGGCCGCCGAGATCGTGCCGAGCGGCTGCTCGAACTGCGTCGAGCCCGTGAAGAACGCGATCGCGGCCGGCACCGTGCGTGCGTTCGGCGACGACGTCAGCGTCACGGCGAGCAGGAACTCGTTCCAGGCGAAGATGAAGGTGAGGATGCCCGCGGTCGCCAATCCGGGCGCGGCCAGCGGGACCACCACCTTGCGGAACGCCTGGAAGTACGTCGCCCCGTCGACGAGCGCCGCTTCCTCGAGGTCCTTCGGGATCTCCTTGAAGAACGACGTGAGGATGTAGATCGCCAGCGGCAGCGTGAACGTGATGTACGGGATGATCAGGCCGATGACCGTGTTGAAGAGCCCGAAGTCGGTCCACAGCTTGAAGATCGGCGCTGCGATCGCGATCGCCGGGAACGTGGTGATCGACAGCACCGCGCCGAGGATGAAGAACTTGCCCTTGAACCTCAGGCGCGCCAGCGCGTACGCGCAGAACGACCCGAAGATCAGCGACAGCACGGTCGTCACGAGGCTCACGATCACGCTGTTGCCGAGCGCCCGTACGAAGTCGTCGTTCCTGAAGATCGACTCGTAGTTCGAGAGCGATGGGCTGGGCGGCACGAGATCCGAGCTCGAGAGGTCGGATCCGGTCTTGAGGGAGATGTTGATCAGCCAGTAGAAGGGGAAGAGGCAGAAGACGACGATCACGACCACGGCGACCCACATCCACCACGGCGTGCCCTTCCGCGTCGCTCTCGCCTTCTTCTTCGTGCGGACGCGCGGCTGCGCCCGTTCGACCGTTGCTGCTTCCATGATCAGTCCTCCGCCAGTCCGCGAATGTTGCCGCCGACGAACCGGATGTAGATGAATGACACGGCCATGACCACCACAAAGGTGATGACCGCGAGCGCCGAGCCGAGCCCGAGGATCCGGTTGGTCTGAAAGGTCTCATAGGAGATCAGCGACAGGGTGTTGGTGCCGTTCGCGCCCTTGGTGAGCACGAAGGGGAGGTCGAAGATCCTCAGCGCGTCGAGCGTGCGGAAGATCAGCGCCACGAGGATCGCCGGCTTGAGGAGCGGCAGCGTGATCCTCACGAATCGCTGCCACGCCGTCGCACCGTCGACCTTCGCCGCCTCGTAGATGTCATCCGGGATCACCTGCAGCCCGGCGAGGATCAGCAGGCCCATGAACGGGGCCGTCTTCCACGTGTCGGCGATGATCATGACGATCAGCGCCTCGGGCTCGGAGCCGAGCCATACGACGTCGGTGCCGAGCAGCGTGTTGACGAGGCCGAGCGTCGGGTCGAAGATCGACTGCCACATGATCGCCGTGACGACCGTGAGCACCGCCCACGGGACGAGCACGACCGTCCGCAGCACGCCTTGGCCCCGGAACGCCGCGTGCATCGCAAGCGCCATCGCGAGGCCGATCATGAGCTCCAGGAACACGGACGCGCCCGTGAAGATGAACGTCGTCTTGAACGCGTCCCAGAACGCGTAGTCGCTGAGCGCTTCGCGGTAGTTCTTCAATCCCGCCCAGCGGGAGAGGCCGGCGACGCGGACGCTGTACTCGTTCAGCGAGAGCCAGACGGCGTACACGATGGGGTACGCCGCCACCAGCGCGATGAGCACCATGGACGGCGAGACCATCAGCGCCGCCAGGCGGCCCTGCGAGAGACCTCGCGAGCGCCGCCTGGGTTCCGTGCCGGCCGGGAGGGAGGCCGATTCCATGATCTATGTGCCTAGAACGTCTCGAGGGCCTTGGCGATCTCGCCGTCGGCCTTCTCGATCGCGGCCTTCGGCTCCATCTGCCCGCCCAGCGCGGCGTTCACGTTCTTGAAGATCGCCTGGGACATCTGCGTGTACACCGGCGAGACCGGGCGCGACTTCGCCTGCGCGACGGCCTCCTTCAGCTCCGCCGAGAACGGCAGCGCCTTCTTCACCGCCGCGTCCTCGTAGGTCGCGTTGAGCACCGGCGCGAGCGAGAACTTGGCGGCGTCCTGGGCCATGATCTTCTCCGACGTCAGGAAGTCGATCAGCTTCAGCGCGCCGCCTGCGTTCTTGGAGTACGCCGAGACCACGAGGTTGTGGCCGCCGAGGATGCCGGCCGTGCCGCCGCCCTCGAACTTGGGGAACGGAGTCACCTCGAACTTGCCCTTGATCTTCGACATGTTGCCGAGCGCGTACGCGTAGGGCCAGTTGCGCATGATGTTGACGCGGCCGGCCTCGAAGGCGCGGCGCGACTGCTCCTCCATGTAGGTCGTCACGGCCTTGTCCGCGGCGCCGTCCTTGATCCCGTTGACCATGAACTCGAGCGCCTTGACGTTCTCGGGGGAGTTGAAGGCCGACTTCTTGCCGTCCCCGGAGAGCACCTCGCCGCCCGCGGCGAATGCGATCTCGAGGAAGTCGACCGTCAGCCCCTCGTACGCCGCGCCCTGGTAGGCCATGCCGCCGTTGGCCGCGGCGACCTTGTACAGCTCCTGCCAGGTCGCAGGCGCTTCCTTGACCTTGTCGGTCCGGCGGTAGATGAAGGCGGCGTCGGTCTGCTTGGGGACGCCGAAGAACTTGCCTTCGTACTTGACCGACTCGAACGTGGCCGGGATGAACTCCTTCTCCCGCTCCTGCACGTACGGCGTCATGTCGTACAGCCACTTCTGGGACGCGAACTCCGCGGTCCAGATGACGTCGGCGTAGAAGATGTCGCAGTCACCCGACTTCGCGCGCTGGCGCTGGATGAACTGGTTGCGCTGCTCGTCCGCGGCTTCGGGGAACTCCAGCAGCTTGGCGGTCACGCCCTGCGAGCCGAACTCCTTGTTGAAGTCCTTGACCGACTGCGCCTGCGCACCCGACGTGTCCTTGCCGGTGCAATAGACCACCTCGCCCTTGGCGCTGTCCATCGACGCCGGGTCGATCTTCTTCGCGCCCTTGGTGGTGGTTGTCTCGGTGGCGCCGGAGCCGCCGCCTTCATCGTCGCCGCCGCACGCGGCGACGGCAAATGCCATGGCGACAGCCAGGCACACCACCCATAGAAGCTTGTGACCCTTCATGTTTCCCCCTCGAATTGCTTGGGCTCGCGCATCATGCCATTTAGCAGGCGCGTGCGTATAGGACGGCTTTCCATGACGTTCGTGCTGCATCCCGCGGGTGCTGCAGTGGTGCCCCGGACCTGCAGTTCCAGCCGCAGCTCCTGTGAGCGCGGCTCGCAGCCGGCGAGCGCGTCGAGGAGCAGCTCGGCTCCACGCGCCCCGCTCGACTCAAGCGGCTGGGCGACAGTGGTGAGCCCGCAGTAGCGGGCCAGCTCGACATCGTCGAAGCCGATGACCGACAGCCGCTCGGGCACCTCGACGCCGGCCATCGTCGCGGCCTCGACCGCGCCGAGGGCCTGGTGGTCGGAGGCGGCGAAGACCGCGGTCGGCGGTACGGCGAGAGCGAGCAGCTCGTGTGTCGCGGCGCGTGCGGCGTCGCGCCGGTGTGGGCCGCGGCGCACGTACTCGGGGTGCGCGGCGATCCCAGCCTCGTGCAGCGCCTGCTCGTAGCCGCGACGGCGCGCCTCGCTCGAGGTGAAGCCGAACGGCCCGTTCTCCGTGTCGCCGACGAAGGCGATGCGCTCGTGGCCGAGGCGCAGCAGGTGCTCGGTGGCGAGCCGTCCGCCGGCCTCGTCGTCGCTGAAGACGGCGGTGGCGCCCTCGACCCGGCGGTCGACGAACACGACCGGGACGCCGGTGGTGCGCAGGCGCCCGAGCTGCGGGCCGCTGAGCGGCAGAGAGACGACAAGCAGGCCGTCGACACGGCCCTTGACGGCGAGCGAGCGCAGCGCGGCGTCGCCCTGCTCGGGCAGCTCGACGTCGAACAGGGTCACCTGGTACCCCGAGCTCGCCAGCCGCCGCGTCACGCCGCGCAGGCGCTCGACCACGGAGGGCTCGGTGAAGAACGGGGCGAGCACGCCGATCGTCGAGGTGCGCCCGGTCGAGAGGGCGCGCGCAGCGGCGCTCGGCTCGTAGTCCAGCGCCTCGATCGCCTCGAGCACGCGCATGCGGGTGGATCCGCTCACCGCGCTCGAGTCGTTCAGCACCCGCGAGACCGTGCCGACCCCGACGCCGGCCAGTGCCGCGACGCTCGCGATCGTGCTCACTCCGTCCCTTCCGCCATCGAGTCTCCCCCTCATCGGCTGTGGAAGCGGTTCCATCCAAGCAAGGCGGCGGGGAGGTGTCAACCCGGAGTGGTCCCTAAGGTGCCCGTCATGGCGGGGAGACCGGAGGCGGGTGAGGACGTCGCGGCGTCGTGGTGGCGCGACGGCGTGCTCTACCAGATCTACCCGCGCTCGTTCGCGGATACCAACGGGGACGGGATCGGCGACCTGCGCGGGATCACGGCGCACCTCGATCATCTCGAGTGGCTCGGGATCGACGGCATCTGGCTCAACCCGACGATGCCCTCGCCGAACGACGACTGGGGCTACGACGTCGCCGACTACTGCGCCGTCGATCCGGCGCTCGGCACGCTTGAGGACCTCGACGAGTTGATCGCCGAGGCGGGCCGGCGCGGCATCCGCGTCCTGCTCGATCTCGTCCCCAACCACACCAGCGACCGCCATGACTGGTTCCGGCAGGCGCGCGGCGGCCGCGACGCCCCGCAGCGCGACTTCTACGTCTGGGCCGACCCGAAGCCCGGCGGCGCCCCGCCCAACAACTGGCAGAGCTCGTTCGGCGGGCCGGCATGGACGCTGGACGAGGCGTCGGGCCAATTCTTTCTGCACAACTTCCTGCCGACCCAACCCGACCTGAACTGGTGGAACGAAGGCGTGCGCGAGGCCTTCGACGACATCCTGCGCTTCTGGTTCGACCGCGGGATCGCCGGCTGGCGCATCGACGTCACGCACGGCATCGTCAAGGACCGCGAGCTGCGCGACGACCCCGTGGCGACGGCCGAAGACCACCCCCTCGTCCAGGCGCGCGGGAACAAGCAGGTGTACTCGATGAACCGCCCCGAGGTCCACGACGTCCTGCGGCGCTGGCGCGCGGTCGCCGAGGAGCCGGAGGAGAAGCGGATCCTGGTGGGGGAGACCTACGTGCTCGACCTCGCGCAGTTGATGCCGTTCTACGGCGAGGGCGAGGACGAGCTCAACCTGGCCTTCAACTTCCTGTTCGTGCACTCGGAGCTCGAGGCGGACGCGATGCGCGCGAGCGTCGAGGGCGTCGAGGCGGGGCTGCCGCCCACGTCGTGGCCGGTATGGACGGGCTCCAACCACGACGCGGGCCGGCTCGCGACGCGCTGGGCGCAGGACGACCCGGTCCGCGCGCGGCTCGCGGTGATGATGCTCATCTGCCTGCGCGGCACGCCGTTTCTCTATTACGGCGACGAGATCGGCCTGCCCGACGTCCCGCTCGACCCGGCGGACGCGCTCGACCCCGTGCCCGGGCGGACCGGCAAGCCCGAGCGCAACCGCGACCCCTGCCGGACCCCGATGCAGTGGAGCGCCGAGGCGGGCGCGGGGTTCACCGGCGCGGGGGTCGAGCCGTGGCTGCCGCTCGGGGACGCCGCGGCGTACAACGTCGACGCCCAGCGCGCCGACGCCGGCTCGCAGCTGCACCTCACGCGCGACCTGATCGCGCTGCGCCGCGCGCAGGCGGACCTGCGCGGCGGCGACTACGAGACGCTGCCCGCGCCCCCCGGAGCCTGGGCGTGGCGGCGCGGCGAGCGCCACGCGGTCGCGCTCAACCTGTCGGGCTCCGAGGTGACGATCGAGGGCCTGCGGGGCGAGGTGGTGATCGCCACCGACCGCGCTCGCGACGGCGAGGCGCTCGACGGCGCGCTCACGCTCGGTCCCTGGCAGGGCGCAGTCGTCTCCACGGCATGAGCGTCGAGGGCCTCGAGCCGCTGCTGTCCGACGAGGGCTGGGTCTACGCCTCGACGCCGCCGCTGGCGGAGGGCGATCCGGGCCGCTACCACGCGCTGTTCGGCCGCGACTCCCTGATCACGGCGCTGCAGGTGCTGCCTGCCCGCCCCGACGTGGCACGCGCCACGCTGAGCGCGCTCGCCGCCCTCCAGGGCCGGCGGGACGACCCGGAGACCGACGAGGAGCCGGGCAAGATCCTGCACGAGCACCGCCTCGAGGCGCCAGCGTGGCACACCGAGCACGGCTGGCCGGTCCGCGACGGGGAGCTGCGCTACTACGGCTCGTCGGACTCGACCCCATGGTTCCTCGTGCTGCTGGCGGCGCTCGGCGACGAGGCGCTGACGGCAGAGCTGGAGCCGGGGTGGCGCGCGGCCGGCGACTGGCTCGAGCGCGCGCTCGCCGACGGCGGCGGCCTGGTCCGCTACGGCCCGCGCGAGCTCCCGGGCGGCCTGACGCAGCAGGGCTGGCGCGACGTCATGGGCCCGGCGGCAGGCGACGGCGACGGCAGCGGCATCGTGCGGCCCGACGGCTCGACCCCGCGCGCCCCACTCGCCGACACCGACGTGCAGTCCGTGGCCTACGCGGCCCTGCGCGCGCTGGCGGTGCTGTCGGGCGAGCCGGCGTGGGCGAGTCGCGCGGAGGCGCTGTCACGCCGGCTCGAGCGCGACTTCGGGCCCGGCGTGATGGCGCTCGAGGGCGACGATCTCACGGTGCCCGGGCCCGGCTCCCAGCTCGGCTGGCTGCTGTGGTCGGGGGCGCTCTCGCCCGCCCGCGCAGAAGCCGTGGCCGAGCGCCTGTGCGAGCCCGACGTCCTGACCGCGTGGGGGCTGCGCACGCTGGCGGACTCGAGCCCGGTGTTCGACCCGCAGAGCTACCACCGCGGCAGCGTCTGGCCGTTCGACTCGTGGCTGGGGTGGAGCGGGCTGCGTGCGGCGGGCCATGAGGAGGGGGCCGAGCGCGTCCGCTCCGGCGTGCTCGCGGCGCTTGACCGGCTCGGCCACGCGCCGGAGCTCTACGCCGTCACGCGCGAGGGGGAGCTCGAGCCGTCGCGGCTCACGAACCTCGTGCAGGCCTGGACCGTGGGCGCCCGCTGGGCGTTCGAGAACGACTGGGGCGGCCGGCCGGCCTGGCTCTAGCCTCTGAGCACGGTGCCACCGTGAGCGAACGCCGAGGCGGGATCGCCGGTGGGCTGACGGCGCTGCTCGCGCTCGCCAACGGCGCGATCGTCGTGAGCCTGTGGTGGCGCGCCGGCGGTGTCAGCGAGGTCGAGGACACGGCGAGCGCCTTGACGGGCCTCGGGCGGCTGTGCGGCCTGCTCGGCGCCTACCTCGTCCTCGTCCAGGTGCTGCTGCTCGCGCGCATCCCGGTGCTCGACCGCACCGTCGGCTTCGATCGCCTGACCGTCTGGCACCGCCGCAACGGCAAGGTCGCGCTGTCGCTGCTGATCGTGCACGCCGCGGCGATCACGACCGGCTACGCGGTCGGCGACGGCGTCTCGCTGCCCGAGGAGGTCGGGCGGCTGCTGAGCGGCTATCCCGGCGTGATCACCGCCCTCGCCGGGCTCGTGCTGCTGATCGGGGTCGTGATCAGCTCGCTGGTGATCGTGCGGCGCCGGCTGCGCTACGAGACGTGGTACTTCGTCCACCTCTACACGTACCTGGCGATCGCGCTCGCGTTCAGCCACCAGATCGCCACCGGGCGCGAGTTCGTCGGCGACCCGGCCGCGCGCGCGTACTGGCAGGGGCTGTACATCGCCACGCTCGCCGCCGTCGTGCTGTTCCGGCTCGGGGTGCCGGCGCTGCGCAACGCGCGCCACCGGCTGCGGGTCGAGCGGGTGATCGAGGAGGCGCCGGGCGTGGTGTCGCTGGAGATCGGCGGCGCCCGGCTCGAGCGGCTGAAGGCGCGCGCCGGCCAGTTCTTCTCCTGGCGCTTCCTGACCCCCGAGCACTGGTGGCAGTCGCACCCGTACTCGCTGTCCGCCGCCCCCGACGGCCGGCGGCTGCGGATCACGGTCAAGGAGGTCGGCGACTTCAGCGCGGGGTTGCAGGCGATCCGGCCGGGCACGCGCGTGATCTTCG
>Ga0136617_10005600_pt1 | contig 11240 bp, 9 predicted proteins | sample AntDrymUQ3222106_2_FD_129672 | JGI IMG/M metagenome (GOLD analysis project Ga0136617, IMG submission 129672) | Polar desert sand microbial communities from Dry Valleys, Antarctica - metaG UQ322 (21.06) | ecosystem: Environmental > Terrestrial > Soil > Desert | place: Antarctica: Dry Valley...
GCGCTCGATCGGCCTGCCGCCGCGCCCGTCGATGAGCCTGGCGTTCTGGATCACCGTGGTCCCGGACTCCGGCGTCAGGCTCAGGAGCTTGGACCCGATCGGTCCAAGCTCCGTGGTCCGCCACATTTCAAACCCCCCGGGGCGACCTGCCGAACGGCATCTTGGCTCGCGACCCAGCCGTCGGCAAGCTCTGTCGTACGAATTTCGCAATGAGACTCGCAAGATGTGGACAGAACCGTTGCAGGAATGCTCGCTTCCGACGAATATCGGAGCGAGCGGTTGGAGGGGTGCCTATGCGAGAGCTCGACGACATCGATCGCGCACTCATCCGCGAGCTGCAGACGGACGCGCGGCAGACGAACGTCGCCCTGGCGAAGAAGGTCGGGCTCACCGAAGGTGCAGTACGGCGGCGCGTCGACCACCTTCTCTCCACCGGCACGATCCGGATCGCTGCAGTCGCTGACCCCTCGGCACTCGGGCTGCAACGACACGCGATCATCGGCCTCAGGGTCGAGAGCAGCCGCACGGAAGAGCTCAGTACGGTGCTCGCGCAGATGCGTGAGCTCAGCTATGTCTACCAAACCGCCGGAACCTATGACCTCTTCATAGTTGGCTTCTTCGCGTCGGATGAGCAGCTCCGGATCTTTCTCACACGGAAGGTCGCGCGGCTGCCCGGGGTACTTCGGACGGAGACCTTCTACGTCATGCAGACAGTAAAGCGCTCCTTCCGCTGGGGAGAGGCCGAAGAGGCACCTGCGACAGAAGCGCCTCGAGCGAGGAGCCGCGCCCTCGCTGTCCACGAGGCTGCAGGATGACGTCGGTCATCGGGAGCCGCGCGCAGACACAGACTACCTACGGCGACGTGACCGTCGAGCAGAGCGTGCCCGCAAGGATGCGAGACGGCGTGACCCTCTATGCCGACGTCTACCGTCCAGCGACGACGACGGATCTCCCCGTCCTCCTGATGCGAGTGCCGTACGGCAAGGCGCTCGCCCAGAGCAACGTCTACCGGCATCCGGCGTGGTTCGCGAGACAGGGCTTCATGGTCGTCATCCAGGACACACGCGGGCGATGGTCGTCGGAGGGCGAGTTCACCCCATACCGGGACGAGTTCGCCGACGGGTATGACACCGTTGAGTGGGCCGCTGCGCTGCCACGCTGTACGGGACGGGTCGGGATGTACGGGCTGTCCTACGCAGGCAGCACGCAGCTCCTCGCCGCGCTCTCGCAGCCGCCGCACCTGTCGGCGATCGCGCCGGCTATGACAAGCATCGACTTCTACAAGTACAAGACCTACCGCGGCGGAGCGTTCGCCCTTGCTTTCAGCATGGGCTGGGCGTCGAACCTCTCGGCCGACGCCGCTCACAAACGCGGGGACGTCGCGCTCGAGGCGGAGCTTTACGCGGCGCATTTCCGCAAGACGATGTGGCAGTGGTACGCGCACCTTCCATTGAACGACGTTCCCCCACTCCGCAAGGACTTGGCTCGCTACTACTACGAGTGGCTCGAGCACTGGAAGTACGACGATTACTGGAAGGAGGTCAGCGTCGAGCGACAGCTCGATCGCCTCCAGGTCCCGGCGCTCCATGTCGGGGGCTGGTACGACATGTATGCCGACAGCACCGTCCGGGCGTTCCGAGCGCTCGACGATGGCGGCAACGGCGTGAATCGAGGTGAGCAGCGGATCATCATGGGGCCGTGGAGCCACGGCCCGTCGTGGACGCAGTACGTCGGCGAGGCCGATTTCGGCGACGCGGCCCGGCCAGGGGTCAATGACGCTCTGGTCCGCTGGTATCGGCGGTGGCTGCACGGAGAGCCCGATGCGGGCGATGCCCGGGTGCAGCTATTCCTCACCGGAGAGAACGCCTGGCGCTCGTACGATGCCTGGCCGTCGTCAAGTGGGACGCGGGTCTATCTCACGAGCGCGGGAGCGGCGAACTCCAATGCCGGGAACGGCGCACTGCGCGCATCGGCTATCGACACAGAGCCGGACGTCTTCGTCTACAACCCGCGGAATCCGGTCCCGAGCTTCGGCGGCAACACGAACGTCGATGCCGGTCGCAACCCGGTAGGGCCCTTCGATCATCGTCGCGTCGAGGCGCGGAACGACGTCCTCGTCTACACATCACCCGCTCTGCTGCGCGACGTTGAGGTCGTTGGCCCTGTGCGCGCGACGATCCATGCGGCCTCTTCGGGCACCGACGCCGACTTCACGGCGAAGCTCCTCGATGTGACTGCTGACGGACGCGCGCTGAACCTCGCCGATGGCATCCGGCGCGGCAGCAGTAGGGAGTCGATCGAGTCACCCTCGCCGATCGTGCCAGGGGAAACGTACGCGTACGAGATCGATCTCGGCGTCGCGGGACACGTGTTCAAGGCGGGTCACCGGATACGAGTCGAAGTCTCCAGCAGCAACTTTCCGGCGTACGCCCGCAACCCAAGTGTCTTCCGGCCACCGGGTGAGTACGACCTCGCTGACGCCACCTACGCCACGCAGCTCGTACACCACGACCAGGCCCGGCCGTCCTGCGTCGTCCTGCCGGTGCTCGGCGACGGCGCCGCACGCCTTTCATTGGAGGGGGAATGAGATCGACCAACGGGAGACGTTCGCAATTTGCCTGGTGGAAATGATGGAGGAACTCAGATGACTGATGCGATCAGAGACGGCACTACACAAGGGCAGCTCACGCTGACCCGACGGGAGATGCTGGCCGCAGCGGCAGCAGCAGCAATTGCTGCTGCATGCTCACCCGCCCTTCCATCGGGAGGGGGTCCGACTGGAGGCTCGACCGCACCCGTCCGTGGGGGCATCGCCCGTCTGCCGATCTTCAACGAGCCGTTCCCGCTGAATCCGATCATCTCCAACGAGCTGAGCTCGCTGCTGGTCCGTCGCTCCCTGTACAGCTACCTCACGCGACTGGACCCGGTGAGCAAGCGTCCGGTCCCGGATCTCGCCAAGACGTGGGAGGTGTCTCCGAACGGCCTCGTTTGGACGTTCAACCTCCGCGACGACGTCAGCTGGCACGACGAGATGCCGTTCACCGCCGAGGACGTGAAGTTCACGTTCGAGCAGATCCTGGAGCCAAAGAACACGTCCGTCGAGCGCACGAACTACCTCGACATGACGAAGATCGAGGCGATCGACAAGTACACCGTGCGGTTCACGCTCAAGAACCCGCTCATGTCCCTGCCCGTGATCAGCGGTGCCACGGTCGGCATCGTGCCGAAACACCTGCTCGAGGGCAAAGACCTGCGGACGGCCACGAGCTTCAACAATGAGAAGCCGATCGGGACCGGTCCGTTCAAGATCGTCTCCGTCGTTCCGGGCAGCCACGTCGAGATGGCCGCGTACGACAAGTTCTACCGCGGGAAGCCGTTCCTCGACGGTGTCGTCTGGAAGATCGTCCCGGATGTCAACGCCCGGTTCGCGCAGCTCAAGGCCCAGGAGCTCGACTACATGACGATCGAGCCCTCGCAGCTGCAGGGCATCCAGGGCGATTCGCGATTCACCCTGACCGAGTACGCCGCGCCCGAGTACACGTACTTCATCCCGAGGCACGGGACTCCGATCTTCTCCGACAAGCGCGTGCGCCAAGCTCTCGTGTACGGGCTGAACCGTCAGGCGATCCTCGACGTCGCGGCGCTCGGCAAGGGGACGCTCATGGTGGGCACGATCCCGCCGGCGCTCAAGGACTGGCACAACAGCGCGCTGAAGCCGTACCCCTTCGATCCAGCGAAGGCGAAGTCATTGCTCGACGAGGCCGGTTGGACGGCCGGCGCGAGCGGCATGCGCGCGAAGGGGGGCACGCCGCTCAAGTTCGAGATCTCGGTCGACACGACGAGCGCGATCCGTCGGCAGATGGCCGTGCTCGCGCAGCAGATGTATCGCGACATCGGCATGGACGCGTCGATCAAAGAGGTCGACCGTCAGATCTACAGCCAGATGCTCCAGCAGAAGACCTTCGAGCTGAACATCTCCAACACACCGCACTCGTGGGACCCGGACACACAACGTCGCTTCTACATTACGAACGGTGGATCGAACTTCGGCGCGTACACGAACACGAAGGTCGACGACCTTCTCAATCGCGGAGTGCAGGAAGTCGACGTCGAGAAGCGCAAGGCGCTTTACCGGGAGCTGCAGGAAGTCATGTACGAGGACGTCCACGTGGTCCACGGGTACCACCCGACGGAGCTTCGGGTCACGAGCACGAAGCTCAAGGGTCTTCCGGACCTCCCGCTGCGCGATGTCATGACCTACATGGACACCTGGTGGCTCGAGAAGTAGCTCCGCATGGAGGAGGCGAAGACCGGCATTGACGCGCTATCTACTGACTCGCCTCCTCCACGCGGGGATCACGATGCTGGTGGTCGTTACGGCGACCTTCCTGCTGGTGCATCTTGCGCCGGGCGGGCCTGCCATCCTGCTCGATCCCGCGCTGGACCCCGCCGACGCGGAGATCCTGCGGACGAGGCTGGGCCTCGACCGGCCATTGATCGAGCAGTACTGGCGCTGGCTCGCCGATGTCGTCCGTCTTGACTTCGGATCATCGTTCACCTTCGACCGGCCGGTCATCGGGCTCATCCTTGAGCGGCTCCCGGCGACGATGCTGCTGGGTGGTGTTTCCCTTCTGTTCGCGCTCGCCATCGCATTCCCGCTCGGGATCATCTCCGCGAAGTACCGCTCGAGCTGGATCGATCAGCTGTCATCGATGGTCACCCTCGCGGGGATCTCGATCCCGAACTTCTGGCTCGGCATCGTCCTCATCCTCATCTTTTCGGTGTACCTGGGTGTTCTCCCATCCTCCGGGATGAGCACACCGGGCCGCCCCGTATCGGTCGTCGACGTCGCCCAGCACCTGTTCATGCCGGCTCTCGTGCTCGGCCTCGCGACGATGGCGTCGATCGCGAAGTACACGCGATCCAGCGTTCTCGGCGTACTGAAGCAGGACTACGTGCGGACGGCGCGGGCGAAGGGGTTGAAGGAGCGCCTCGTGTTGACACGGCACGCGCTGAAGAACGCGCTGATCCCCGTCGTGACCGTGATCGGACTCTGGCTTCCGCGCATGGTCGGCGGCGCCGTGGTCACCGAGACGATCTTCTCGTGGCCCGGGATGGGGCGGCTCGCGATCTCAGCCGCGTTCCAGCGCGACTATCCGATCATCCTCGGCGTGACCCTGGTGGTCTCGACCGTCGTCGTCTTCACGAATCTCCTCGTGGACCTGGTGTATGGGTATCTTGATCCGAGAATCCGTCTCGACTGACATCGCGGCCCGCCGGGAGGCCGCGCTCCGCAAGGACCGGGGCGGCCTCGGTGAGGTCTGGCGTCGCCTGCGCAAGCACCGGAGCGCCGTCGGTGGCGGACTCTGGCTCGTGCTGGTCTCGCTCATCGCGATCCTGGGCCCCTTCGTCTACGCCGTGCCTCACGAGCGCATCGACATCCTGGCCCCGCTCGCCGGACCGGGGCCGAGCCACCTGCTCGGTACGGACGAGAGCGGCCGCGATGTGCTTGCCCGGCTGATCCACGGCGGCCGTGTATCCCTCCTGGTCGGTCTGGTCTCCGCGCTCCTCGCGATCGGACTGGGGACCCTGATCGGCGCGGTCGCGGGGCAGTTCGGCGGCCGGACGGACGCATTCCTCATGCGGATGACCGACACGTTCATGTCGGTGCCCGTCTTCTTCTTCCTCCTGATGCTCCTCGCGCTCTTCGGCGGTGGTCTCGTCGTCCTGGTGCTCGGGATCGGCTGGACGAGCTGGATGGGCGTCTCGCGCGTCGTACGGAGCGAGGTGCTGCGCCATCGAGGAATGGAGTTCGTGACCGCGGCGCGTGCTGTCGGTGTCGGCGATCTCCGCCTGCTCTGGCGGCACCTCATACCCCAGGCGTTCCCGTCGATCATCGTGGCAGCGACGCTCGGCGTGGCACACGCGATCCTGGCCGAGACGGCCCTCTCATACCTCGGCATCGGGATCAGGGCGCCGTTGCCGAGCTGGGGCAACATGCTCTCGAACGCGCAGAACTACATGTGGAGCGCGCCGTATCTCGCGATCTACCCCGGCCTGCTGATCATGCTCACCGTGCTTGCACTGAACATCTTCGGCGATGGACTGCGCGACGCGCTCGATCCTCAGCTGAGCAACGAAGTGTGACCGAGGGGACCGCGGCCAGCCCGCCAGCGCTCGCGGGCGTCCTATACAGGACGGCTCCCGCGGCCCGGATGGCCCTTGTCGGTGCGACCCTCATCGACGGCACGGGGGCGCCGCCGATGCGGGACGCGGCGGTCCTCGTGTCGGGTCGGCGGATCGAGCGTGTCGTCTCCGCGCGCGACGTATCCCAGGTCCCGCCGGCGTACGAGCGCATCGACGTAGAGGGCCGGTACCTGATGCCGAGCCTCATCGATTGCCACGTCCATCTCACCGGGGATGTGACGAACGATCCGAGCAAGCGATACCTCGAGGGGTTTCCGGCGGTGAGGGCGATACGAGCCGTCGTGCACGCGCAGCGGGTCCTCGCGGCCGGGTTCACCACGGTGCGCCATCTCGGCCACGGGCGGCCGGCCCACGCGGAGGCCGCGAAGCGCGCGATACGCGACGGCGCAGCGCTCGGCCCCCGCATCCTGACGTCCGGCTGGGCGATCTCGCAGACCGGTGGTCATGGAGATCTGCGCTCGTGGCCCTACGAGCTCGTCGCGGAACAGCGCCCTCGCAGCGCATTCGCGGACGGCGCGCGGGCGTGCAGGGAGCTGGTGCGTGAGAACGTCGCAAGCGGTGCCGAGTGGATCAAGATCTACGGCTCCGAGGGTTTGATCTACACGCCGGATCGTCTCTCGGAGATACCGAACTTCACCGAGAGCGAGCTCGCGGCGTTCGTCGATGAGGCCCACCGGCTCGGTGCCCGCGTGTCGGCGCACACGACCGGTACCGAGGCCACGCGGCGCGTCGTCCGCGCGGGCGTGGACACTGTCGAGCACGGGCCTTATGAGAGCGCGCCTGATGTGGTGGATCTGATGGTGCGCCACGGTACCGTGCTCGTGCCCACGCTCAGCATCTACGAGTGGACCGCGCGAGAGGGACACCGCGCCGGGTATGCGCCGTGGGTCCTCGAGCGATCCGCGCGACGCTTGGAAGGGCGCCGCAGCTTCGTCCGCGACGCCGTCGGGGCTGGAGTGACCATCGCGCTTGGCACCGACAGCGGCGGCCCACCGCGCGGAGGCGCGAACGCCGCGGAGCTGACGGCCCTCGTGGCCGCGGGACTGCGACCGATGGACGCTCTCGTCGCGGGGACATCGGGTAGTGCCCGGGCGCTAGGGATCGCGGACATCGGATCGGTCCTGGCCGGGTCCTTCGCCGACCTGCTCATTCTCAGCAGCGATCCGCTCGCGGATCTCGCGTCCATCGGTCGGCCCGGCGGGATCGAGCGCATCGTCCAGTCGTCGTGGACGGCATGACCGCGGCGGTACTGGTGGACCTCGGGCCCGGCCGAACCGTCGCGCTGCACGCGAGGAGCGTCCTCACGCCAGACGGCTGGCGTGACGACCAGACGGTGCTCGTGCGCGACGGGCGCATCCTATCGGTCAGCCCGCGCGCGTCATCGCCCGATGATGTCGATGCGGAAGAAGATCTGACGGAGTGCTGGCTCGTACCGGCATTCGTCGACGTCCACTGGCATCTCGACGCGGCGGGCCCCGCGGCGGAATTCGTCGACACCGACCCGGGACCGTACGAGCGGCTCATCCGGGAGGCCTTTGCGATCGCGTCCCAAATGTCCGCGGGCGTCCTGACCGTGCGGTTCGCGCACGGCTGGGCCGCGGGTGCGAGCGCCCTGCGGCGCGCCGTGCTCGAGGGCAGCCTCGACGGGCCCCGGATCCTTCTCGCCGGGTCGCTCGACGGCCCGGATGCCGCGAACGTGCAGACCGCGCTCGTTCGGGCACGGCGCAGCTTCGGCGAGGGGGCCGATCAGCTGAGCGTGGGCTCCTGCGGATCGCCCGGCGCCGACCGCGGGGTCGTCACGGTGGCGGTGGACGAGGCGGATCGGCGCGGCGCTTCTATGGTCGGCGTGCACGCCGCGTCCATGCGCGAGGCTCTGGCGGCGCTGGAGGCTGGTGCGCGTCTCATCGAGGGGGTCCCGGATGGGGACACCGATGAGCTCTTCGAGGCGATGGTCGCGAAGGACGCGATCCTCGTCCCGTTGCTCGCGCAGGGCGGCACTCGGAGCGCGAGAGCGCTGGTGCGACGCGCGAGCGAGGGGGGCCTACGGATCGCCGCCGGCTCGGCGGACCACGATCTGCGGACGGAGCTCGCCGCACTGCGTGAGGCGGGTCTCGGGATCGCGCAGGTCCTCGATGCCGCCACGCGGAATGGCGCGGCGGGGGCCGGGCTCGGGTCGGAGGCGGGGGCCATCGCGACCGGCAGGCTCGCCGACCTGGTCGCGCTCGTGCGCGATCCACGGGAGCACGACACCATCTTCGACGGCGACGGCATCAGGCAGGTCTATCGCTCATCGGATCCAGTGGTCATCGGCCGCGCATGAAGCTGACAGTCTTGGGCACCGGCGGCGGCGGGAGCCCGCGGCTCGGGCGCGCCGGATCGGCGGCGCTCGTCACGGTCGGCGACGACCGACTCCTCTTCGATTGCGGTCCGTCGGCGACGGTCCAGCTGCTCCGAGCCGGTGTCCGGCCAGAGGATGTCGGGCCGCTGTTCCTGACACATCATCACTTCGACCACCTGGTCGACTTGCCGTACTTCGCGATGTCCTCATGGATAGCCGGACGTGAGGAGCCGCTCTCGGTCTTCGGGCCGGTAGGCACGAGCCACATCGTCGACATGCTCTTCGGGGCGGACGGGGCGTTCGATGCAGACCTGCGGGCCCGCTCGGAGAGCCCGGCGGCCCAGCGCATCTACATGTCGCGGCACGGCAAGACCCGCGATCGGATGCGCATCGTCGCCATTGACCTGCTGACGGAAGGGCCGATCCACGAGAGCGCTGGCTGGCGCGTGTCCGCCGCGCGGATGCCACACACACAGCCCTTCATGGAATCTCTCGCCTACCGTGTTGATTCCGGCGACCGGTCGGTCGTCATCTCGGGCGACACCGCCCCGAGCGCCGCGATGGAGGCGTTCGCGGCGGGAGCCGACGTGCTCCTGCACGAATGCACCCGGCCCGACGACGACCTCATCCGCCTTGGTCTCGAGCACCATCACACCGGCCCGATCGCGCTGGGTGCGATCGCGCAGCGGGCGGGTGTCGCGACGCTCGTCTTGACCCACTTCTCGATCGAGCACGGGGCCCCGGGATCGGTCGAGCGCATGGCCACGGAGGTCCGGCGCCACTTCACGGGGGAGACCGTCGTGGGCTCGGATCTGCTCGAGCTCGAAGCCTGAAGATGCACAGCAGATTGGAAGGTGATCGGCATGCCCCTCGATGAAAGGACGCGCGAGCTGCTCGAGCGGTATCGAGCGAACGGTGTCAGACCCACGCACGAGCTGACCCCGGAGGAAGCGCGCGCGAACCTCAGGCGCCGTCGAGCGATGGCAACGACAAAGCCGATCGAGATGGCGTCCGTCGCGGATCAGGTCGTGGCGGGCCCCGGTGGTGAGCTCCGCCTGCGCACGTATCGCTCCGTCGCGGATGAGGTGCTACCCATCGTCCTCTATATGCACGGCGGCGGCTGGGTCACCGGCGATCTCGACACGCAGGACTTCCAGTGCCGTACCTTCGCGAGCGGCGCTCGGTGCGTCGTCGTATCGGTCGACTACAGGCTCGCCCCCGAGCACAAGTTCCCGGCCGCCGCGGACGACTGCTACTTCGCTCTGGAGTGGGTCGCCGAGAACGCAAGCTCGCTCGGAGGAGATCCCTCGCGCATCGCGCTCGTGGGCCCGAGCGCCGGGGGCAACCTCGCGGCGGTGGTCGCACAGATGGCGCGCGACCGCGGCGGGCCACGCGTCCACTTCCAAATGCTCATCTATCCGATCACCGACCACAGCTACGACAGGGCCTCGTATCGGGAGAACGAGCGCGGCTACCTGTTGGAGACGGCCGACATGCAGTGGTACTGGCGGCAATATCTCGCTCAGCCGCGGGACGCGCTGGAACCGTACGCCTCACCTCTCCGGGCGTCGGACCTGAGCGGGCTCCCGCCTGCATACGTCGTCACCGCTGAGTACGACCCTCTCCGCGATGAGGGCGAGGAGTATGCCGACCGCCTCAGCGCGGCGGGCGTGCCGGTGATCAAGCAGCGCCACGATGGTCTGCTCCACGGATTCTTCGGAATGACGGCGGAAGTGCCTGCCGCTGACGCCGCCGTCAAGGATGCCGTACGCGCGCTCGCAAACGCGTTCGCGGCCCGCGAACGCAGTGAGGACGCGGATCCAGCCGAGCGGTCTCGCTCGGCTAGCATCCGCCGCGGATGACGACTTCCGCCGTCGACCCGGCTCTCCGACCGAACAAGGGCTTTCATCCGATCCTCGAAAGTGCGAACCCCTACCTCTTCATAGACGGCTGCATGCAGGCTTGGCCAGATGCGGACTACGCGAACGCGCACCGCCACGGAGTCACGGCCTACGCAGTCACGGCGATTCACCCGCATGAGTCGCTCGAGGGCGCGGTCGAGGCGCTCATGTTCTGGCATCACGTCGCGCGCAAGCACCCGAGCGTATTGGTCGCGACGACGGCCGACGACATCCGCGCGGCGCAACGCGACGGCAAGGCGGCGATCATCATCGCGGCGCAGGACGGTGACTGGATCGGCCTCCAGCTTCATCGACTCGAGGCTGCTTACCGGCTCGGCCTGCGGATCATCCTTCCGGTCTACAACGCGACGAACCACATCGGCGGCGGCTGCCTCGACCACGACAGCGGGCTCACACGCTTCGGCGAGACCGTCGTGGACGAGTGCGATCGCCTCGGACTCCTCCTCGATGGCTCGCACGTCGCGAAGCGCACGACGCTCGACATCATTGCGCGCACCACGCGGCCCTTCGTGTTCACCCACTCGAACGTGAAGAAGATCGTCGACAACCCGCGGAACATCGACGACGAGCAGATCAAGGCCTGCGTCGCGACCGGAGGGGTCATCGGGCTGGCACCGTTCGGACCGTTCACCTACAAGAAGGGCAGCCGCGTGTGGCCGTCGATGACCGACTTCATCGAGCACATCGACCACGTCGCGCAGCTGACCGGCTGCACCGACCACATCGGCATCGGCACGGACATGAGCCTCGGCACGTACCCGTACCACGAGACC
>Ga0136617_10005601_pt1 | contig 11238 bp, 8 predicted proteins | sample AntDrymUQ3222106_2_FD_129672 | JGI IMG/M metagenome (GOLD analysis project Ga0136617, IMG submission 129672) | Polar desert sand microbial communities from Dry Valleys, Antarctica - metaG UQ322 (21.06) | ecosystem: Environmental > Terrestrial > Soil > Desert | place: Antarctica: Dry Valley...
CGAACGTCGACGTCGCGGACGGTCTTGAATTCCATGGTCGGCCCTACAGCCGTTCGGCCATGAACGCCGCGAGATCGGAGACGCGACAGGAGTAGCCCCATTCGTTGTCGTACCAGGCGATGACCTTCACGAGGTTCTCGCCGGTCACCATCGTCGAGGCGGCGTCCACGATCGAGCTGCGGTCGTCGCCCTTGAAATCCATGCTGACGAGCTCTTCCTCGGTATAGCCCAGGAAGCCCTGCATCGGTCCATCGGCGGCCGCCTTCAGTGCCGCATTGGCGGCCTCTGCGGTGACCGGCCTGGAGGTGATGGCCACGAAATCGATAATGCTCACCGTCGGCGTCGGCACCCGCAGCGCAAAGCCGTCGAACTTGCCCTTGAGACCGGGGATGACGAGTGCAATCGCCTTGGCCGCACCGGTGGTGGTGGGAATGATGTTCTGGCCGGCACTTCGCGCACGACGCAGATCCTTGTGGAACACGTCGAGCACGTTCTGGTCATTCGTGTAGCTGTGGATCGTCGTCATCAGGCCGCGCTCGATGCCGAAGGTGTCAAATATCACCTTTGCCGGCAGCGCAAGCGCGTTCGTCGTGCAGCTGGCGTTGCTCACGATGTGGTGCTGCTCCGGCTCGTACGCGCCTTCGTTGACCCCAAGCACGAGCGTAATGTCCTCGCCCTTGGCGGGCGCCGAGATAATGACCTTCTTCGCACCGGCGGTCCGATGGGCTGCCGCCTTCTCGGCATCGGTGAAGATGCCTGTCGACTCGATCACGATGTCGACCCCCAGGTCTCCCCACGGCAGAGCGGCCGGATCCTTCTCGCTGAACGCCTTGATCTCGTGGCCGTCGATGGTGATGGTGCCGTCACCGGAGGTCACTTCCCCGTCATAGCGGCCGTACGTCGAGTCATAGCGGAACAGGTGTGCGTTGGTGGCGGTCGGCGCCAGATCGTTGATCGCCACCACCTCGAGGGCATCGCCGTGCCGCTCGATGATTGCCTTGAGGGTCTGACGGCCGATACGGCCGAACCCATTGATCCCGATGCGAGTGCTCACAGACCCTTGCTCCTTGCTCTTTGTTGCGACGCCCGCACATGGGATGCCGGAATCATGACAAGAGGCGCGCCGGGTGATCGGCGCGCCTCTCATGGGTGCAAGGTCGGCGATCAGCCGCCGATCTTGAACATCTTCGTGCTGCAGACCGGGCAGACGCCCTCGGTCGCTGGCTTGCCATTCTTCATGGTGATCTTGTTTTCGCTCTGCATCTCACGCTTTGCCTTGCACTTGACGCAGTAGGCTTCGGTCGCCATCGGTTCATTGCCTCCCTATTGGCCGGCCTCGGAGCCGGTCGTTGGTTGAAAGCCCCCCGCCTGTTGGTCGAGCGATGTTCCGCGGCGGGCGATGTAATCGCCGCCGTCGGCGTCGACCTGCCAGAGCAGGTGGATGCCGGCCAGTCCGGCATCGATGCAGCGTGCCTCTGCGGCCTCCTTCGCCGCGCCTTCCAGGAACGTGCCGTCGGTCCGCTGCGCATAGGCTGCGCAAACGGTCCCAGACCGCAGTCCTGCCAGGTGTGCCAGCACAAAGAGTGCCGACGACTCCATTTCGAGGTTCGCCACCCGTTGGCGACGAAGCTCATCTGCAAGCTCAGGATAGCGAACAGGGAGCGTGCGCATCTGCCGTCCCTGCGGAGCATAGAAGCCACTCGCGGTGGCGGTCAGCCCGACGTGGTACCTGATCCCCTGCTCTCGGCAGCTGTGCTCGAGCGCCCAGACGACGTCGCGATGGGCGATGGCCGGGAAGCCGGGGTGGACATAGAAGTCGGTCGTGTTCTCCAATCGCACCGCCCCGGTCGAGACGATGAGATCGCCGAGACCGATGTCCGGCTGAAGCGCGCCGGATGAGCCGACGCGGATGAAGGTCGCCTGGTCGGTGATCTCCATTACCTCGGCGAGGACGATCTCGACGTTGTCCGTGCCCATCCCGGTCGACATGCAGCTGATGCGCATGCCGCGGTACGTGCCCGTGGCGGTGGTGATCTCGCGATTCCTTCGCTCGAGCTCCACCGAATCCCAGCGGGACGCCACCCTGGACACGCGTCCGGGATCGCCGACGAGCAGGACGTACTCCGCCAGCTCGCCCCGCTCGAGGGCGATGTGGTACTGGCGATCCCCGGTGCGCGGTGCATCCGCCTGGGTCGGATCGGACAAGGGCCCTCCTGATGCGTGAACGCGCTGGATGATACGCCGCACGCGCGGTCACGGCCCGCGCTCGTTCGGCACACGCACCAGCGCCAGCTGGGGCAGTGTCAACTCGGAATCGGCGTCGGCTCCATCGCGGCCGTCGTGGTCGTCGGCTGGCGCTGCATCGGGCAGATCCGTTCCGTAGCGGCGAGCGACGACGACGGCGGCGAGAAGAATGGCGACCCCGGCCCCGAGCAGAGCGGCCGCAAGGGGACGTTGTCCGGCGGTTGCTTCGGCGACCCCAGCGACCGTTGCCTCCGCGGTCGACCTCATCGGACTCTGGTGAGCGGCATCTGCCGCGAGGAGCACCAAAGCCGGGGCCGGACGAACTCCGTCGCAACCGACGAGGATGCGTGACGGGTCCGCCACCGCCACCCCCACCAGCATCACCGTGCCCTCCGGCAACTCGGCACGGGTACCACCATCGCAGAGCCGCTCGACGACGACGGCCGACCCGTCCGCCTCGATCGCCCTGCGGTCATCCGTGCCCGTCAGACGACCGACGAGCGAGACCCATCCTGGCGGATCGCCAGGATCTGGCATAGCCGTCGTGGGGGTCGCGGCAGGACCCGATCCGACGACCGTGTCGCCCTGGCGCTCGCCCAGCACGACCAGCGGCAGACCCGATCCTGGCTCCGCTTGAATCTCGCGCAGACCGCCCAGCTCGAGTGGAAGCGGGGCGGTGCGTCCGTGCAGGACGCCTTCGAGACGGTCGGAAGAGGCCGGGGCGACGCCCACCAGGCGCACGCCATCCCAGAGCAGGCCGGCGACGCCCAGCTCCGGCCACGAGGATGCCACGAGCGTCGCGCCCACGCGGAGTTCGGACAGACCAGCCTCACCAACGGCAGCCAGCGTGGAGGCATCCTCCACAGCCGAGCCGCCTCCATCGCCGGTGGCCGCCATCGGGCCGACGGCTGGGGCCGCCCCAGAGCCGGAAGCAGGGCGACCGGCGCTCTCCGCTGCGTCCGTCGCGCCAGCAAGGATCCGCAGGTCGGCATCGGTGCGAGGCCAGACCCGGTACCCGCGAAGCGCCTGAGCGCCCGTGGTCTCCTGGCCGAGGACTCCACTCACCTCGACCCATGTGCCGACCACCAACGGGTCGTCGTCTATCGCCAGGCGAGCGCCCATTGCCACTCGCAGGGGTCCACTCCCGTCGTCGAGCTCAAAGGAGACGGTTCCGCTCGAGGCTCGTCGGGCCGACGCCACCAGGGCACCGCGGACCACGACGCGATGCGCTTCCGACGCCTCGGACGCGTCGCCGGTACGCAGGGTTCGGGCGGCCGGGTCCGGAGCGGTCCCCAGGCGACGCGGCGCAGTCGTGACACGCAGGGACTCCATACCTGCCTTGGTCGATCGCACGCCATTGACCTCGAGGAGCTCGCCCAGAGACACGGTCCCTGCCTCGTCGCCGAGTCGCAGCAGGATCGCTCCACTCGCGTCCTGGACGACCGCCGAGCCGGGATCGACCGTGCCGGACGCGAGCGTGACGACGCCGCGCACCGTGACTCTCGCGTTCTTTACGGCGGCCCGAGCATCGGCGATCGGAATGACGCTGCCATCCGGCGGTGCGGCGCTCGCACTCGCACTCGCGCTCGGACCTGCCGATCCGCCCGACGATGGGAGCGGCGAAGGCGCGGCGGATCGTTCGACATCGCTGGGATCCCGCGGCTGCACGCGGTACCCGGACGATCCGGTCCCCGACGAGTCGCGTTGCCCGACGATACCGACAACCGCGACCCGAACTCCAGACTCCCAGGTGGACGTGTCGATGCCGGTTTCGGTCCCGACGATCACCCGCACGGCACCGGTCCCGTCGTCGACCTCGAATGCGAGGCCGCCGATCAGGGAGGTCGGGCTCCCATCGATGGTGCCGTCGATGCGCACGAGGCGAGCCTCGACTGACTCATCCACCGCGCCCGTCGCCGACGCGAGCACCGGCGGCGCTGCGTTGGACGGGCCGATTACGACGAGGTTCTCGGCGGCCGCACGAATGGTGCGTTGCGCGAAGCGATCGTCGAGCGTCCCGCTGACCACGACATGGTCACCGCGCGCAAAGGATCCGCCGTCGAGCAACACGGCGATGCCTCCGCTGTCGTCGGCGACGTATCCCCCGCCCTCGGCGAAGTCGGATGCGGTCAACGCGTCTCCTTCAACGATAACGACGCTGCCGTCGGGCATCGCTCGCGCAGACGCGATCGAGATCGGCATCGGACCGGACGTTGCCGTCGGAGCTGGTGAGGGGGAAGGGGCGGGAATGGAAGGCGCTGGAGTAGCTGACGCTGTCGGCGTTGGCGCGTTCGTCGGGGCTGGGCTGGCGGTCGGATTCGGGTCGGTCGGGTCAGGCACCGGCGGCGACCCGCTGTTCTGCGGGTCCGGCAGAGCCTGGACGAAGAGGTCAACGGCATTCACATCCGTGTCCACGCTCGACCCTGCCGATCCGCCGGGGAGCCGCTCGAGGCTCGCGCCTGGTGACGGCGCGGCGGCAGGGATCCCCTCGAGCCAGGTGTTCGCCGCCGTTCCCCACCCGACGGCGTCGATGGCGCTGCTGGCGCCCTGGATGCGGACCGCGACGCTACCACCGGTGGCAGACAGGCCGCCCGCATAGATCGCATCGGCGATGGGTGCGAAGACGCCGAGCTCGTTCGCGACGAGGACGTGCGATCCAGGTGGCACCTCCGGCGCACCTAGATCCCAGACGGCGCGTCGACTGACCGTTGCACCGCTGGCCGTGACGTACACAAGCTCCAGCCCCTCGAGCGGCAACGGCGCCGCCGACGGGTTGTAGAGCTCGATAATTTCATCGCTGGCGCTGGCGCCCCCGGTCATGACCTCGCTGACCACGAGGTGGTCGATTCCCGACGCTGATGTCCGATCGACGATCCCGATCGGCAGGTACGCCACCAGGAGCAGACAGGCGATCAGGGAACGGACCAGGGCGGGCATCCCGCGCGACGGGGAGGCGATCGATTCAGAAACGGACACGGCTCTTACCTCGGCTGTGGAGGCACAGGCCTGCGCAGGATGCTCGCTGCCCGCTTACCGCCCGCTTAGTGGCCGCTTACCGTGCATCGAGTTTCACCGGTACAATCGGCGGCCATGTCCATTGAGAACCGATCCGCCTCACGCGCCGAGGCGCGCCGACGTGCCCGCCTTGTCGCTCGCGGCGAGCCATCCGAGCCGGTGACCGCTGATCCGGAACCCGAACCGCGGTCGAATCGCGGCGGATTCCTGAATCGCATGTTCCCGCCCGCGCCGCGGCTCCCCAATCGCCCGGATCCGCTCGCCGGCTTCACCGGGACCGGTCCGATGCGTCCGATCACTGTGCGCCTCTTCCTCCTGCGCCGAAATCCGCTCGCGTGGCTCCTTCCCGGCATCGTCGCGTTCGTCGGCTTCCTCGCCTCGTTCAGTTACTCCACCGGGGTGCTGGGCCTGATCGGCACCTTCATCCTGTTCGGCGCGCTCATCGGCGCCGGCTGGTTCGGCTGGCAGCGTCCGGCGCTCTTCGGCGTTGCGGCCGCGCTCGTCGGCTTCCTGATCGCTGCCGCCATCGTGCTCATCTCGTTCGCTCAGCGGGGTGCAACACCTGACACCTTCGGCGAGCCCGCGGAGGTCATCGGGCCGCTCATCCTCCAAGGGGTCTATCAGTCCGCCCTCGGCTTCCTGGGCGGCTGGTATGGCGGATATCTGCGGCGCCGCCAGACGCAGCTGAGCGCTGAGCAACGTCCGCGTCAGCGGCGCCGATAACCTCTGCTCCGTCGTCGGGCACGCCACTTGCTACATAGGTGCGACGTAGACATCGAGAGCATTTCGATCGACGCCGAACATCAAGCTGAAGCCCGTCGCCGACGGAAGCTCGGGCCAGACGCGACACTTTGCGGCTTCGCTCGTTCGCGTTGATCTCGCTCCTGACGTCTTCTGGGGGCTGTCGGGTTCCAGGACCCTCCGTACTGGAGCCGGACGGCCCCCTCCTCATGCCCGGTTGACCTTCAGCCCTGGTGTGCGGCAGCCGCCTCGAGTGCCAGCTCACTTGCTTCGCGCGCGGTGGTCGCCATGCCGAGCACCTCGCCGGTCGAGCGCATCTCAGGACCGAGTTCGTCGCTGACGCCTGGCAGTCGCCACAGCGATCCGACCGGCGCCTTGACCGCCACGCGTGGTCCGTCCGCGGCGAGGCCTGGACGCATCCCCGCCTCCGCCAGAGACCACCCGAGCGCGCAGCGCACGGCGGCTGCCACGACATCGACACCAGTGGCCTTTGCCACGATCGGAACCGTGCGGCTTGCACGCGGGTTCGCCTCGATGACGATGATCGTGTCGGCCGACGCGATCATCTGGACATTGAGGATGCCGCGCACGCCCAGCGCCAGCGCGATGCGTCCGGCCGTCTCGGCCGCGAGCTCCTGCACCGCGCGCGTGACGTGCTGCGGCGGCAGTACCGCGACGCTGTCGCCCGAGTGCACCCCCGGTGGATCCACCTGCTCCAGGATCCCAGGCACGGCCCACGCGCTGCCGTCGCAGAGGGCGTCCACATCGAGCTCGATACCCGCGACCATCTCGTCGACTCGCAGCGGCCAGCCCACATCGGTTGCCAGGTAGTTGCGCAGCTCCTCGGCGTTTCGCAGCACGGCAATCCCGCGCCCGCCGATCACCCATGACGGACGAACGATGACCGGGAAGCCACCGAGCGCGACGATTGCGGCTCGAAGCCCGACCGCCTCGGCGGCCAGTGACCCGCGCGGACCCGCGATCCCCAGGCCGTCGAGGAATAGGGCGAAGCGCTCGCGGTCCTCCGTGATCTCGATCGCCTCGGCGGTCAACCCGGCGATCGGCACATCGGCGTAGGCAAGATCTTTGGCGAGGTCGATCGCGGTCTGGCCGCCGAACGTCAGCACCACCATGGGCGGCGTACCGGTGAGTGCCCGTTCGTGGTCGATCACATCCAGCACCGACTCCGTGTCGAGCGGCTCGAAATAGAGGCGCGTGCAGGCGTCGTAGTCGGTGGAGACGGTCTCCGGATTGTTGTTGATGACGACGGCATCCAGCCCCATCTCGCGCACGGCCCATGCCGCCCGCACGCTGCAGTAGTCGAACTCGATCCCCTGTCCGATCCGGATCGGTCCCGAGCCGACCACGATCACGCTTTGGCGCTCGGCCGGCGGCGCGACCTCGACATCGGCGTAGCTGGAGTAGAAGTACGGCGTCTCGGCGGGAAACTCGCCCGCGCAGGTGTCGACGCGCCGATACGCGGGATGGATGCCCGACCGCACCCGGGCGCGCCGGACAGCTGTCCAGGGAACGCCGGAGACCGCGGCGATGTCGGCGTCCCCGAAGCCGGCCCGCTTGGCGTCGATGAGCTGCGAGCCGATGAGCGAGCGCTCCGCCTCCACCAGCTCGGCCAGGCGCTCGGTGAACCAGGGCGCAATCCCGGTCGCGGCTGCCAGCGTCGCCGCATCGGCCCAACCGTGACGCAGGAGCGCAATCATTCGCCATAGGCGCGTGTCGGTCGGCGTCAGGAATCGCGCCAGGTCCTCGGGGGCACGGTGGCTGAGGCCCCAGGCCGGATCTTCCCAGAGCCATCCTCCGCCACGCGGCTCAAGGGACCGAATGGCCTTGAGCAGTGCCGGACCGAACTCGCGGTCGATCGCCATCGCCTCGCCGGTCGCCTTCATCTGGATGCCCAGGCTGCGATCCGCGGTCGGGAACTTGTCGAACGGCCAGCGCGGCAGCTTGACGACGACGTAATCGACCGCCGGTTCGAAGGCGGCGCTGTTACCGCCGGTGGCGGGGTTCGGCATCTCGTGCAGACGCTTGCCGAGCGCGATGAGCGCAGCGATCCGCGCGATCGGATAACCCGTCGCCTTCGACGCCAGCGCCGACGAGCGCGAGACGCGCGGGTTGACCTCGATGACCCGGTAGTCGCGACCATCCGGCGACACCGCGAGCTGCACATTGCAGCCTCCCTCTAGCTTCAGTGCGCGGACGATCTTGAGGGCGCAGCGGCGCAGACGTTGGACCAGCGGATCGGGCAGGGTCTGGATCGGCGCCACGACGATCGAGTCGCCGGTGTGGACCCCCATCGGGTCGAGGTTCTCCATGCCGCAGATCGCGATCGTCGTGTCGTTGGCGTCACGCAGGACCTCGAACTCGATCTCGTACCAACCGAGCAGCGAACGCTCGACGAGCACCTGGCCGATGGGGCTGGCCCTGAGACCGGCGGCAATCCGCTCACGAGCCTGCGCGGCCGTGTGGGCAAAGCCACCGTCCCCACCGCCGAGCGTGAACGCCGGTCGAATCACGATCGGAGCGTCAAGATGCTGATAAAAGCGCATTCCATCCTCGACGTTCTCCACGACGACGCTCTCCGGCACCGGTTCGTCGATGCCGATCACGAGATCGCGGAAGCCACCCCGATCCTCCGCGGCGCGGACGGCCGCCAGCGGCGTACCGAGCACGCGCAAGCTGTACCGATCCAGGACACCGGCGTCATCGAGCGCCACGGCCAGGTTGAGTCCCGTCTGACCACCCAGGGTCGGCAGCAGCGCATCGGGCCGATGCTCCGCGATCACGCGCGTGAGGTACGGCAGCGTCAACGGACCGATCAGGACCGTGCCGCCGACGTCCGGGTCGGTCATCACGGTGGCCGGGTTGGAGTTGACCAGGATGGTCTCGACGCCCTCACCGCGCAGGGCCAGGCAGGCCTGGACGCCGGCATAGTCGAATTCCGCGGCCTGACCGATGAGGATCGGCCCGGAGCCGATGACGAGTACGCGACGCGGCATGGTCACGCCAGCGCGCGCTCCAGGGCCAGGTCGAAGATACGCGCAGCATCGATGGGCCCGGGCGCTCCCTCCGGGTGGAACTGGACCGATGCGATCCGTCCGCCGCGATGAGTAAGCCCCTCGACGGTGGCGTCATTCAGATCGCGGTGACTGACCGCGTAGCCGCCTGCCGCGAGCGCCGGACCGTCGATGACGGCGACCTCGTGGTTGTGTGCGCCGATATCCACGCGGCCGGTCCCTATTTCGAGGACGGCATGGTTTCCCCCGTGATGGCCGACCGCCATGCGCTGCGTACCGGCCCCGGCTGCAAGCGCCAGGAGCTGATGGCCAAGGCAGACGCCGAGAATCGGCGCTCCACCCTCGGTAGCATTTCTCGCCAGCGCACGGGTCGTGGCGATCTGCGGAATCATGGCCGACGGATCCCCCGGGCCTGGTGACAGGACGATCAGGTCAGGAGAGGTGGCGAGAATGCCGGCCGCGTCCGCGTCATGTGGCAGGACCGTTATCTCCAACCCGCGCGCGGCGAGCGCCGCGAGGAGCGAGCGCTTGACACCGAAATCGACCAGCGTCGCCCGTGCGGTGCGGGCGCCTTGCGGGCCGACCACGTATCGCTCGCGAGTGGCCACGCGGGAAACGTGATCGATCGACCCCCATGCCGCGATGGCGCCGGCCGCGCCGACCGCTTCGTCATCGGTCCCGGTGGCAGATCGGATGACGGCTTTGCGCGACACGCCGCGACGCAGCTCTAAGGTCAGCGCGCGGGTGTCGATCCCGGTCAGTGCCGGAATGCGCGCCTCGGCGAGCAGCTTCTCCAATGAGACGCCGGCTCCCTGCGGCGGCGTCACGAGGCGCGTGCAGACGAGCGCGCGCGGGTGGACGCGGTTCGACTCCAGCTCCGACGCGACGATCCGATAGCTGCCGGCCATCGGGTGGGTCAGGACCAGGATCTGGCCGGCGTATGACGGGTCGGTCAGGATCTCGCCCCAACCCGTGGCGGCCGTGGTGAAAATGAGGTCGCCCTCGGCCGGACCGATGTGTCCGCGCAGCACGCCGCGCCACACGCGCCCGCCCTCGAGCGCCACCAGGCCCGGCGCCGAACGAGGCACCGACCGCGGGTCAGCGGCTGGCGCCTCGGAGAGCTGCTCGAGATTCGGGATGGTCTGCACCTGTTGCTCCTTCCCGGCATCACGGTGCCGGCTTAAAGGACCTTGGTGCAGTTTAGACCACCCTGTGGGTTCAGGCCGGTGGAACGTCGCGATTGGCCGGCGGCGGATGTGCGACCAGCGGCAGGCGTCGACGAACCTCGAGCACGCCTCGCAACGCCAAGAGCGCGAGGATGCTCAGCACCAGCAGGACCGGCAGCCATACGATGCCGAACCAGATGACGGCGTTCAGCAGTCCCTGGCCGATGCCGACCAGCGACGCCAGCGCCGCGTTGAACTGCGAGCCGGCATCCCATGTCGCGGTCACCTCCGCCACCGGCTCCGCGACCGGGATCAGCGAGACGGTCAGCGTCGAGAGGTCCGCATCGCCCTCGATGTCCTGGAGCTGCGCCTCGAGCTGCTCGATCTCCCCGCGCACGCCGTCCAGTCGAGACTGGACCGCCAGCACGTCGTCGATTCGCTCGGCCCGCTCGAGCAGGACCCGATACGACGCCTCGGACGCCTCGAGATTCGCGATCCGCGCGCCGAGGTCAATGAGCTGACGTGTGACATCCGACTCGCGGGTCGCCTCCACGACCACCTCGCCGTCCAGAGCACGCAGGCGCTCGAGGGCCTCGTCGAAGCGTGCAGCCGGCACGCGCAACGTCAACGTCGCGCCCTCGTCGCTCGAGCCTGCCTGCGAGCCACCCACGTAGCCGCCGAGTTCGAGCACAAACGCGCGCACGCTGCCGACGGCGGCCGACACATTCGCCACTTCCACGCTGACCTCGCCGGTCTTGATGATGCGCTGCTCGAGCGGTGCGAAGTTGCCCTCGGCGCTGGTCGGGCCGCCGCCCGTATTGGCCTCCTCGTCCTCGTCGGCCCCACCCGTGCCTCCGCTGGCATCGCGGTATCCGGATGCGGCACTCTCCGCAGGTGCGGCCTGATCGCCGCTCGGCGCGGCGGCAAGGCCTCCGCCGGTCGCACAGCCGGCGACGATGAGGGTGAGCAGCACGAGCGCTAGGAATGCCGGCCGTCTTCCGGCTGTGCGAATCGGTGTACGTGGACGCATTGGGTGATCC
>Ga0136617_10005602_pt1 | contig 11238 bp, 11 predicted proteins | sample AntDrymUQ3222106_2_FD_129672 | JGI IMG/M metagenome (GOLD analysis project Ga0136617, IMG submission 129672) | Polar desert sand microbial communities from Dry Valleys, Antarctica - metaG UQ322 (21.06) | ecosystem: Environmental > Terrestrial > Soil > Desert | place: Antarctica: Dry Valley...
AGACGAGCCGGTGGCCCGCGTGGGTCAGCGCGCTGGTGCGTGGGGGCGACACGGAGGAGGAAAAGGGTGCAACGCCTGCTCGGAGGACTCTTCGCGCGGCTCAACCTAGAGGACGGGGCGGCGATTCGCTCCGAGCACGATCCCAGGCCGGCCCGCCGATAGCGCCGGAGCGCCCGGTCAGCCGGAGAGGGCCTACCCGCGCTCAGGGGTATCGTCTCGGCAGGGGTTGGAGCGTCCGCCCCGGGGAGGAGTGAGATGAGCGAGAGGGTGCCGATACGAGTCGTCGTCAACGGCGAGTTGCACGAGAGTGAGGTCGAGCCGCGCAGGCTGCTGGTCCACCTGTTGCGCGACGACATCGGGTTGACGGGCACGCACGTCGGCTGCGACACGAGCAACTGCGGCGCGTGCACGATCCACCTCGACGGGGAGGCGGTCAAGAGCTGCACGGTGCTCGCCGTTCAGGCCGACGGGGCGGAGGTGACCACCGTCGAGGGCCTCGCGCGCAACGGGCAGCTGCACCCCATGCAGGAGGCCTTCTGGGAGCACCACGGCCTCCAGTGCGGCTACTGCACGCCGGGCATGATCATGGCCGGCGTCGACCTGCTGAAGCGCAACTCCGATCCCTCCGAGGAGGACGTCCGCCACGCTCTCGAGGGCAACCTCTGCCGCTGCACGGGCTACCACAACATCGTTAAGGCGATCCAGAGCGCCGCGCACGCCGGCCAGGGCGCGGAGGTACCGGCATGAGCGTCTCGCAGCCGCCCGAAACCCGAGGAAACGGCTGGGTCGGCCAGGCGATCCGCCGCAAGGAGGACCCGCCGCTGATCAAGGGGCAGGGCAACTACGTCGACGACATGACGCTGCCCGGGATGCTGCACGCAGTCATCGTCCGCTCGCCCGAGGCGCACGCGACGATCACCTCGATCGACAAGGCCGGCGCAGAGGAGCACCCGACCGTCGTCGCCGTCCTCACCGGCGAGGACCTCGCCGCCGAGCTCGCGGGGCCGATCCCGATGGTCTGGGCTCCGCCCGGCGTGGAGATCAAGACACCCGAGCACTGGCCGCTCGCGCGCGGTGAGGTCAAGCACGTCGGCCAGGCGGTCGCGGTCGTCGTCGGCACCGATCGCTACGCCGTGGCCGACGCCGCCGAGGAGGTCATCGTCGAGTACGAGTCGCTGCCCGCGGTCGTAGACCCCGAGAGAGCTCTCGAGGACGGCTCCCCGTTCGTCTGGGACGACTTCGGCACGAACCAGACCCACGAGTGGGCCATCGCCGGCGGCGACGCCGAGGGCGCCCTGCGCGACGCCGAGGTCGTGGTCGAGCGGCGGATCGTCAACCACCGGACCGCGGGCGCACCGATCGAGCCGCGCTCCTCGATCGGCGATCCGCGCGGCGACGGCGCGACGCTCTACTCCTCGACGCAGATCCCCCACATCGCCCGCTTTGTCCTCTCGGGCATGCTCGGCATGGCCGAGGACAAGATCCGCGTCGTCGCCCCCGACGTGGGCGGCGGCTTCGGCGCGAAGCTCCAGGTCTACGGCGAGGAGGCGCTCGTGCTCGCCGTCGCGCGACGGCTGGGACGGCCGGTCAAGTGGACCGAGACGCGTTCCGAGCACATGACGACCTCGCACCACGGGCGCGACCAGATCGCCCACGTAACCCTCGGCGCCGACCGCGAGGGAAAGATCACCGCCTGGAAGGTGCGCCACGTCTGCGACCTCGGCGCCTACTTCCAGATCCTCACCCCGTTCATCCCCGAGCTCGGGTTCCCGGTCGCGGGCGGGTGCTACGCCATCCCCAACATCAAGCTCGAATTCGTCGGGGTGTTCACCAACAAGTTCGCCACCGACGCGGTCCGCGGCGCGGGCCGGCCCGAGCAGACGCACATGGTCGAGGTGATGATGGATCAGCTCGCCGCCGAGGTCGGGATCGACCCGGTCGAGCTGCGGCGGCGGAACTTCATCGCCAAGGAGCAGTTCCCCTACGAGACGCCGCTGGGGATCGTCTACGACTCGGGCGACTACCACGGCTCGCTCGACAGGCTGCTCGAGCACGTCGACATGGACGCCTTCCGGCGCGAGCAGGCCGAGCTGCGCGAGCGCGGCGTCTACCGCGGCATCGGGCTATCGACCTACGTCGAGGTCTGCGGGCTCGCGCCGTCGCGGGCGGTCGGGCCGCAGGGCGTCGGCCTCCAGGCGGCGTTCTGGGAGTCGGCGGTGGTGCGCGTGCACCCGGCCGGCTCGGCGACCGTCTACACCGGCACCTCTCCGCACGGCCAGGGCCACGACACCGGCTTCGCCCAGATCGCCGCCGACCGGCTCGGGCTCGATCCTGCGAACGTCGAGGTCCTGCACGGCGACACCGACCAGGGACCGATGGGCTGGGGGACCTACGGGTCGCGATCGCTCGCGGTGGGGGGCGAATCCGTGGGCCGGGCGGCCTTGAAGGTGCAGGAGAAGGCCAAGCGCATCTGCGCGGCGATGCTCGAGGCCGCGCCCAAGGACATAGAGCTCGCGGACGGGAAGTTCCAGGTCCGCGGCTCGCCCGACAAGGCGATGACGATGGTGGAGATCGCCGGGGCGGCGCACATCCCGCCGCAGGAGCTCCCCACCGACATCGAGCCCGGGCTCGAGGAGACGTCGTTCTACGACCCGGAGAACTTCGTCTTCCCGTTCGGCGCGCACGCCTGCGTGGTCGACGTCGACGCCGAGACCGGCAAGGTCGAGGTCGTACGCTGGGTCGCGGTGGACGACTGCGGCCCCGCGATCAATCCGATGCTGATCGACGGGCAGGTTCACGGCGGTGTCACGCACGGGATCGGTCAGGCGCTCTACGAGCAGATCGTCTACGACGACGAGGGTCAGCTCGTGACCGGCTCGTTCGTCGACTACGCGCTCCCCACCGCGTCCGAGGTGCCGATGTTCGAGACCGACCGCACCGAGACGCCGTCGCCGGTCAACCAGCTCGGCGTGAAGGGCGTCGGCGAGGCCGGGACGATCGCCGCCTCGCCCGCGGTGGTCAACGCGGTCACCGACGCGCTCAAGCCGCTCGGCATCGCCTACATGAACATGCCGCTCACCCCGATGCGGGTGTGGCAGGCGATCGAGGAGGCCCGTGGTCGCGGCGGTGGCGGACCGGCCCGCACCGAGCAAGGCCGCGACGTCGGCGAGCACGGCACGGGCGCCGCCGGCTCCGGGCCTACATCGCCCGGAGAGGGAGGTGCGCTGTGATCCCCACCGAGTTCGAGTACACCGCCCCGGAGTCACTCGACGACGCGCTCGAGGCGCTTCGCGCCGGCGGCGAGGACGCGAAGCTCCTGGCCGGCGGGCACTCGCTGCTGCCGCTGATGAAGCTGCGCCTCGCGGCGCCGACGCTGCTCGTCGACCTGCGGCGGGTGCCCGGCCTGAGCGACGTTCAGCGCGAGAACGGGACCTTGCGGATCGGTGCCATGACCCACCACGCCGCGCTCGAGGACGACCCCGAGCTCGGGGTCGTCTCGCACACCGCCCGTCAGATCGCCGACCGCCAGGTCCGCCACCGCGGGACGATCGGGGGCTCGCTCGCGCACGGCGATCCCGCCTCCGACCTGCTGGCCGTGGTCCTCGCCTGCGAGGGCTCGGTGAGCGTTCGGAGCGTCGAAGGCATGCGCGAGATCCCGGCGCACGGGCTGTTCCAGGACTACCTCACCACGGCGATCGACGACGGCGAGATCGTGACCGAGGTCCGCATCCCGGCGCTCGAGGGCTACGGGTTCGCATACCAGAAGTTCATGCGCCGGGCCGAGGACTGGGCGATGGTCGGCGTCTGCGCGCTCGTCAAGGCAAGGGACGGCGTCTGTGAGGACGTGCGCGTGGGGCTGACGCACATGAGCTCCGTCCCGCTGCGCGCGGCCGCGGTCGAGGAGGCGCTGCGCGGCGGGACGCTCGACCGCGATGCGATCGCGCGGGCCGCGGAGAGCGCGGCGGAGGGAACCGAGCCCCCCGGCGACCTCAACGCCACGCCCGACTACAAGCGCCACCTCGCGCGCGTGCTCACCCGCCGCGCGCTCGAGCAGGCGGCGGGGCTCGCGGAGTAGGCTCGGCTCGGGGGGCAGGCCCGCGGGAAGCCACCGACCGACGAAGGGGAGCGACCACGACCACCACCGAGCCGAAGGCGCTCTCGTCCGTCGAGGCCGTGCACGACGCGCTCGCCGGCGAGCGCTACCTCGCTGATCGCGGTCTCGCCACCGCCGTCTATCTCGCAGCGGCGCTCGAAGCGCCGCTGCTGCTCGAGGGCGAGGCCGGCGTGGGCAAGACCGAGGTGGCCAAGGCCCTGGCGGCGGCGACCGGGGCGCGGCTGATCCGCCTCCAGTGCCACGAGGGAATCGACGTCTCGCAGGCGCTCTACGACTGGGACTACGGGCGCCAGCTTCTGGCCCTGCGCGCCGCCGAGGGGGCCGGCGCGTCCCCGCCCCCCGCTCGCGGGGAGCTGTTCTCGCGCGAGTTCCTGCTGCGCCGTCCTCTGCTCGAGGCGCTCGAGCATCCCGGTCGGGCGGTCCTCCTGATCGACGAGGTCGACCGCGCCGACGACGAGTTCGAGGCCTTCCTGCTCGAGCTGCTCTCGGACTTCCAGGTGACGATCCCCGAGCTCGGGACGATCGACGCGGTCCGCCGGCCGCTCGTGGTCATGACCTCGAACCGCACGCGGGAGCTGCACGACGCGCTCAAGCGCCGCTGCCTCTACCACTGGATCGAGTACCCCTCACGCGATCGTGAGGCCGAGATCGTGCGCGCCCGGCTGCCGGGGGTACCCGAGGAGATCGCCGGGAGGGTCTGCGACGCGGTCGAGCGGCTGCGCGGCGAGGAGCTCTACAAGCTGCCGGGCGTGGGAGAGACGATCGCCTGGGCGCGGGCACTGCTCGCCCTCGGCGAGGGCTCCGAGCTCGACGACACGCTCGGCGTCGCCCTCAAGGTGCGCGAGGACATCGAAGGCGTGCGCGGTCGCGAGGTGCTGGCCGGTGTCTGATCCCCGCCCTCGCGCCCCGGCCGAGTCCCCCGACCGCCGCCTTGGACCGGCCGTGACCGCGCGGATCGGCCTGCTCGCGGCTTCGCTGCGGGCCGGCGGCGTGCGGCTCGGCGTGGCCGAGGTCGTGGCGGCCCACCGCGCGCTCGCGGCGGTCGATGCATCCTCGCGGCGGGACGCTCGCCTCGCGCTGCGGGCCGCGCTGTGCTCACGCCGCGAGGACCTCGAGGTCTTCGACGCCGCCTTCGAGGCGTGCTTCGGCCCGGCGAACGGTGACCGCCGAGATCTGCCGCCCTCCGACATGCCCGACGAGGCTCGCCTCGTCCTCCCTCGCGTCGCCGTTCCCGACGCCGCTCGCCCTCGGGTCGAGCTGCACGACCTCGAGCCCGTGCCCGCCGCGGCGAGCTCGGAGGAGCTCCTCCGCGACAAGGACTTCGCGGAGTTGACCGAGGACGAGCGCATTCTCGCTCGCCGCGTGCTCGCCCGGCTGGCCGCGCGCGCGCCGCGGCGAGCCTCACGCCGCCTGCGCCCGGACCGCCGCCGCGGGAGCCACCCGCCGGGCGCCGCCCGGCCGGATCTGCGCCGCACCGCGCGGGCCTCCATGCGCTACGGCGGCGAGCCGGTCGAGCGACATTGGCGCGTGCCGGCCGAGCGCCCGCGCCCGCTCGTGCTCGTATGCGACGTCTCGGGCTCGATGGCCCCGTACGCGCGCATGCTGCTCGCCTACCTGCACGCGAGCGTCGCGACGCGCCGGCGCGTCGAGGCCTTCGTGTTCGGCACCCGGCTCACGCGGGTGACCCGCGAGCTGGCCGAGCGCGATCCCGATCGCGCCCTCTCCCGCGCGAGCGCAGCGGTGAGCGACTTCTCGGGCGGGACCCGGATCGGTGAGTGCCTCGGCGAGCTCAACCGCGCGTATGGACGCCGGGTCGGACGCGGAGCGGCGGTGGTCGTCCTCTCCGACGGCTGGGACCGCGGCGAGCCCGAGGAGCTCGCCGCCGAGGCGGCGCGCCTGCAGCGCTGCGCGCACCGCCTCTACTGGCTCAACCCGCTCAAGGCCAGTCCCGGGTACGAGCCGCTCACCCGCGGGATGACGGCGGCGCTGCCGCACGTCGATCATTTTCTGGCCGGCAACTCACTCGCTTCGCTCGAGAACCTCGCCGACCTGCTCGAAGGCGGAAGACCGTGAAGGACGTGCTCGCAGAGCTCGACGCCTGGACGGCCCGGGGCGAGCGCGTCGCTCTGGCCACCGTCGTGGGGACGAAGCGCTCCGCTCCCCGGCCGCCCGGCGCGAAGATGGCGATCTCCGAGAGCGGCGAGGTGACCGGAGGAGTGTCCGGCGGCTGCGTCGAGGGCGCGGTGGTGGAGGTGGCCGAGGAGGTGTTGCGCGGCGGCGCGGCGCGGCTGCTGCACTTCGGCATCGCGGACGCCGAGGCCTGGGAGGTCGGACTCCCATGCGGCGGCGAGATCGACGTCTACGTGGAGCGCTACGAGCCGTGAGCCTCCAGAGCGCGTTCACCGAGCTGGCGCGCTCCGGCGGACGCGGGGCGCTGGTGACCGTGGTCGCGGTCGAGGGGCAGCGCGACGACGGCGCCGTCCGCTCTCGCCCGGGCGCGAAGCTGCTCGTGCGCGCCGACAGCGACGTCGCGGGGACGCTCGGGGATCGCGAGCTGGACGCCGCCGCGCTCGCACACGCCGAGGAGCTCATGTGGGCCGAGCGCTCCGAGCTCCGCGAGGGGCCTGGCGGCGCCCGGCTGTTCGTCGACGTCATCGCCCCGCCGCCGCGACTGGTGATCTTCGGCGCCGTCGACTTCGCGCGCGACCTGTGCGGGCTGGCCCGGACGACCGGCTGGCGGCCCTACGTCGTCGACCCGCGCACCCGCTTCGCGACCCGGGAGCGCTTTCCCGAGGCCGAGGAGGTCGTCGCCGCCTGGCCCGAGGAGGCGTTCGCGCGCCTCGGGGGCATCGATCGGGCCACGTTCATCGCCGTGCTCACCCACGATCCCAAGCTCGACGACGCCGCGCTCGTCATCGCCCTCGCCTCGGAGGCCGCCTACGTCGGCGCGATGGGGAGCCGCCGCGCCCAGGAGGCCCGGCGCGAGCGGCTGCTCGAGGCCGGCGTTCCCGCGGAGCAGCTGGGGAGGATCGCCGCGCCGATCGGGCTCGACCTCGGCGGCATCACCGGCGAGGAGACCGCCCTGTCGATCATGGCCGAGGTGGTCGCCGTGCGCAACGGGCACGAGGGCGGCCGGCTCAGCCACGCGCGCGGGCGCATCCACGAGGTCGGGGCGTGATCGCCGGGCTCGTGCTCGCCGCCGGGGCCGCGCGGCGCTTCGGCGCGCCGAAGCAGCTCGCCGAGCTCGACGGGCGTCCGCTGCTCGAGCACGTGCTCGAGGCGATGTCGAGCGCGCCGCTCGACCGCGTGGTGGTCGTCCTCGGAGCCTACGCCGAGGAGATCGTGGCGAGCGCCGAGCTCCACGGCGCGAGCGCCGTGCTCTGCACCGACTGGGAGGAGGGCCAGGCCGCGTCGCTTCGGGCCGGCCTCGCCGCGGCCGCGGGGGCCGAGGCCGTCGTGGTGGCGCTCGGCGACCAGCCCCTGCTCTCGGCCCGCGCGGTGGCGAGGGTGCTGGCGGCGCGCGGCCCCGGAGCCGACGCCGTGCGCGCCGCCTACCAGGGGCGACCCGGCCACCCCATCGTGCTCGAACGCGCGCTGTTCCCACGCCTGAGGAGCCTGGGCGGCGACGCCGGCGCGCGCGAGGTGCTCGCGGGCGCCTCCGTGCGCGAGGTCCCCTGTGACGGACTCGGCCGCCCCAACGGCGTCGACACCCCCGAGGAGCTTGAGGTGGTGCGCAGATGAAGCTCGAGGAGTTCTTCGAGGTCGACGCGCCGGTTCACGAGGTCTGGAAGGCCCTGATCGACGTCCAGCGCGTCGCGCCGTGCCTCCCGGGCGCCGAGATCACCGACGCCGGCGAGGACGGGACCTACGAGGGCAACTTCCAGGTCAAGCTCGGTCCCACCACGGCCTCCTACCGTGGCACGCTCAAGCTCCAGTCGATCGACGAGGCCGCGCGGGTGGCGACGATGGACGCGAGCGGCCGCGACAAGCGTGGCCAGGGCGGGGCCAAGGCGACGATGGTCAGCACCGTGACCGAGGCAGAGGGCGGCGGCGCGCGGGTACACGTCGACACTGACTTCACCATCACCGGGCGGCTGGCTCGCTTCGGCCGCGGCGGCATGATCCAGGACATCTCGAAGCGCCTGCTCGGCGAGTTCGCGGCGTGCCTCCAGGAGGAGCTGAAGGCCGGCGAGACCCCGCCGGCGCCATCCGAGGCCGCGCCGGCCCCGCCGATCGTTTCGGCTGCCGCTTCCGAGGCCAACGACACCGGACCGCCCGGGAAAGGCGCCCAGAGGCAATTAGGGGAACGCGGTCGGCCGACCGTGCAGGAGAATGCGGCCGCGACGGGCGCGTTCGGTCGCCCCGGGTCTCCGGACGCGCCGCAGGCGGAGCCCCTCGGAGGTACGCCCGAGATCCCGACAGCCCATCACGCCGCACGTCGCTCGAGGCCGGTGGGCGCGTTCTCTTTAGTCCTCGGGGTGCTTCGCGATCGTCTTCGTCGGTTTGTCAACCGCCGCAGGAGCAAAGGTTGAGCCCGCGCCTCGGCGCCTCTCCCAACGTCAGGCGCCTCAGCAGCGCGTGACCACCCTGGCGCCGCGGCCGTGGTGCCCCTGCTCGAGGGACCGGGAGGCACGGCGCGCGGCGGACGTAGCCGAATCGAAGCGGTACCTGATCCCGCGGCCGGCGACACGGCGATGTTACGAGCGCGCGACACGGGCTGACGACCCATCTCCCTCCGTCAGGCCAGTGTCTTGAACTCGACCAAGCGGCGCCGATCCCCTCTCTCCTCTTGCTCTCTCAACACTTCGACAGCGAAGTCAGGGTTTCGGGCTGCGATCGTCGCTGTTTGGACCGCGCTCGCTCCTAGATCGAATAGCACGCGAAGGTCGTCTGGAACCATTACCCCTCCTATCCCGATAATGTCGAAATCTCCCGCGTGCCGAGCCCGCGCACGCGCGGCGGAGCGTACGAAATCGCGAGCGAGCAATCGCAGAGCCACACCGGAGATGCCCGCTTGTTCTCGCGGACGGTCAGGATGAGTGACCGTACCGCGGAACACCGGCTCTCCATCCGGACGGTAGACGCGTGCTTGCAGCGTGTTGATGCCGGTGAGACCGGCGATGTAGGGCAGGATGAACCCAACGAGTTCGTCGATTTCCTGCGACTTGAGGTACGACAGCTTCGCGACCAAGCGCGTATGCGCGCCCAGGGCATTCCGCGCCGCCTCGACGATCCGGCCGGTGATATGAGGATCCTCACAAATCGGTCGCAGCGGTACCGCGCCGAAATTGTCGATGGTGTTGGGGCAGGACAGGTTCAGTTCGACCACGCTCGCCCCCGCCTCTTCGGCTTTGAGCGCGACATCGACGAAATCGGCCGCAAGCGTCTCCGGGGTTCGAAAGATCTCCGGGCTTCCCTGGACGCTCGCGACGAGAAGTTGCCCTTGGTCGAGCGCGGCTTTAGCCTCGGCAAGCTCATTCTGCCAGCTATCCGGACGTGGCGACGGAACACCGTACGAGTTCGCCGTCGAAAAGCTGTAGCCGTCGTTGGCGACTGTCTCCGGCGAGCCATGACCAGTCAAGGTCTCAAGGTTGGTTCCAACGGCCACTGGTTCGGCGAGATCCTCCAGATGGATCCATCGCGGCTCGGGATGCGCCTTCCACTCACGGCTTCGTACGGTCTTGTAGGTCAGAAGGTTGAAACCGCAATCTGCGAGGAAGGCGACGTGCTGGGGGCTGCGCGTGTTTTGCGAAGGGGCGACGCCGACGGGGTAGCCGACCTCGACGCCGAGCACGCGGCTCGCGAAGCGGTCCGAGCGCGCAGCCTTACGCGACCTCTTGGACCACGCGGCAACGCGGGCATCGAGCACGGCCAACGGATCGGCTTCGGTTGGGCGCGAGCAGGTGGGGCTTGAGTAGCTGGAGTGAGTCATGGCCGGACAGTCGCTTGCAGGGGGAGCCGATCAGCACGCCGCGGATTGGGCGCACCGCTGGCTCTCCGTTCCGCAGGCGGTCGAGGATACGGACAACGAGCGAACTGTCGCCGTGCCGTCGCGCGTGAGAACGGACCGGTCATAAGACCCCGGCGGGTGCAAACCCGCCGACACCCTTTGAGTGTAGAGGCCCGAGGGCGGGTCTTTCGCCCCCTCGCGGCTCGGCCAAGGATTCCCATTGTCGATAGGAAGCTTCGCCTATAGCGCGGACGGAATCGCTTCGTTACGCGCTTATGCAATCCTATCGATCATGAGTCCGGCGCCCACCGACCTTGATCCCGTGGCCTTCTTTGGGCGCGAACCAACGCGGATCGCTGTCGCTTGGGAGTGCCGCCGCGAGCCAGCTACGAGCTATGCGATCGCCGGCCGGATCCACCGAGCGGAAGGCGGAATCCAAAGCGTCCTGAAGACCCTCGAGCAAGCTAGGGCACTTTGGAGCGAGCCGCGCAAAGATGGACGGGCACGACTCTGGCACTTTACGACCGACCCAGAGTGGGCCGCCGCTCTCGATGAAGCCGAGCGCCGAGCTTCCACCGGCTTGCTCCGCGAAGGCGTGCGCTTGATCATGGTCCCGGCGACAGGTATCGCCGAGGCATGGCGCCTGCTGTCCGCCGCTCCGGCGCACCAGGAAGTCGTGTGGGCAGCTGAATGTCCTGGGTCTATCTTCGGGTTGTTGCTCGCGGTGGATGAGAGGGACACCGCTATGCGCGCGGATCGGTTGGTGGTCGCCTTGCAGGGCGCTGGCGTCCCGGCGGTCAGCGTCTTCGTGCGCGCCGCGATCGACCGTGGACAGCTTTCGGTCCGAGCTGCGGAACTTCGTGGCTCCTTCGATTCTTCACTGGCGCGCGACCTGCCGCGCGGCGGGCCGGAAGACCCCTGAGCGCTACCGAGCGAAGCGGTCTCGGCCCAGGAGGGAGCCACGCCGGCTAAGCACATCGCGAGTCATCTTCGTCCGCAGGTCGCTCGACGCTTGCCGGATTTCCTGAAGCGTCGCCGCATCCAACACCCCGTCCCCGCCTTCCCCGACTGCGCGCGTCAACGCGTCTTGAAGAGCGAGGAACCTCCGTTGAGTAGCTCGAGCCAGATAGAGCCCGCCCACGTCGAAGTACCAGTCGAGAAGCTGCCCACTAAG
>Ga0136617_10005603_pt1 | contig 11237 bp, 9 predicted proteins | sample AntDrymUQ3222106_2_FD_129672 | JGI IMG/M metagenome (GOLD analysis project Ga0136617, IMG submission 129672) | Polar desert sand microbial communities from Dry Valleys, Antarctica - metaG UQ322 (21.06) | ecosystem: Environmental > Terrestrial > Soil > Desert | place: Antarctica: Dry Valley...
AGGACTACGAACGGCTGCCAGAGACGGTCGTCGGCCTGCATTTCGTCGCCTTTACCTGCTTGATGCTTCATCGCATGACGGCCGTGCTCGGCCAAAGTCCATGACACGCTCTAGGAACCGGGCGCGGACGGCTCCAGGAAGCGCGTGCCGCCCTGGCGCCGGTACGCCGCGGGCGTGAGACCGGTGCGCTGGCGAAAGAGGGTGGTGAAATACCGCACGTTCGGATAGCCGCACGCCTGGGCCACCGCCTTGATCGCCAGGTGGCGGTCGAGGAGCAACTGCGCCGCGACCTCCAGCCGCAGGGTGGTGAGGTATTCCAGGATCGACACCCCCATCACCCGCCGGAACAGCCGGTTGGCCTGGCGCTCGCCGAGGTGGACTGCCGCCGCCACGTCGCGCACCGAGAGCGCGCGGCCGTGGTTGTCGCGAAGGTACCGGACGACCCGTTGGCTCACCGCTTCGGCGTGACCGCGCGCCGTCGGCGCGGCGGGAGCGGGCGACCGGGGGAGATCCGTCACCGCCCGGCTCGTATCGAGCAGCAGCTTGAACACCAACCCGGCGATCGCTTGGGCATACCCCGGTTGCCGACGGTCGATCTCCTCGGTCAACAACTCGAGCGTGCGTCCCAGCGTCGGGGCCCGCGGGCTGACGCGGCACGGCGAGCGCAGGAAGGCATCGACGAGGGCATCGATCTCCCCGCCATCGGGGGCGCGGTCCCGGGTCGGGACGAGGGTGTAGGCCCAGAAATAGATCCCCAAGGGGTCCTCGTCCGAGGAGATGATCTGGTGCGGCTCACGCGGTCTGGCGACGAAGAGGTCGCCCGTCCCGACCTGGTGCTCGGCGTCGGCCAGGCGGAACACGCCCCGTCCCTGGAACGCGTAGCAGACCTCGAAGAACGAGTGGGTGTGCAACGCGTTGCGCCAGGGGTGCGGCGCGATGAGACCCCAATTCAACACCCCGCCGGCGAAGCTGCCAAGGCGCAACGGCAGCGCCATCCGGTTCAGCTCGACGAAGCGGTGGCGAGGGATCGGGCTGGGCGCATCCATCGGATCTCAACGCGGTCAGACGAGGGCGAACGCGGATAACGGCATGCTTGCCTGTCAGCGTAGCACAGGCGGCCGGCGACGGCGGCCACGACTCACCGTCCCTAGACGGGGAGGACGATCGTCTTGAGCACGTCGCCGCTGAGGGCGGCCTGCATCGCGCGGTCGAACTCGGGGAGGGGGTAGGCGTCGGCGAGGAGGGGTTTGACGTCGACCGTGCCGTCGGCCAGCGCCCGAATCGAGGGCTCGTAGCCGCCGGGGCCGAGGTGGCTGCCGTGGATGGTGAGCTCCTTGGTGTCGCCGATGACGGTCCAGTTGACGGTGGCCGGTTCGTTGAAGACGCTGAACTCGACGAAGGTGCCGAGCTTGCGGATCATCTGCAGACCCTGGACGACTCCGTTCGGGTGCCCGGTGGCCTCGATGTAGACGTCGCAACCGTAGCCCTCGGTGAGGTCTTGGACCTTACGGACGGCGTCCTCCTGGGTGACGTCGACGGTCGCGTCGGCGCCGAACCGCTCGGCCAACTCCAAGCGATACGGCTTCGTGTCGAGCGCGATCAATTGGCCCGGCCGCCGCAGCTTGGCGATCTGGAGCATGCAGAGCCCGATGTTCCCCACCCCGGCGACGACGACCGTGTCGCCCGGTTTGATCTCGCCCCGGTCGACGGCGTGCCAGGCGCAGGCCATCGGCTCGATGTAGGCGGTCTCGGCGTCGGAGAGCCCGTCCGGTACCGGGTGGAGGAGGGCGCCGGCGGGGAAGAGGTTGTACTTGGCCATCCCGCCGTGGGTGAACCGCTTGAAGCCGAAAATCCAATGCCTCTGGCACATCCAGTACTGATCGTTGCGGCAGTAGCGGCACTCGCCGCAGGGCATGATCTGCTCGGCGACGACGCGGTCGCCGATGCCGACGCCGTGCTTCTCTGCGGCGCCGTCGCCGAGGGCGACGACCCGCCCGGCGTACTCGTGACCGGCGATACACGGTCCCTCGACGTACCCGCCGTGGCCCCCCTCGCCCCAAAACAGCGGACCACCCAACCAACACTTCATGTCCGAGGCGCAGATGCCGACCGCCCCGACCTCAATCACAACCTCGCCCGGTCCGGGTTGGGGGACCGGCACCTCCTCCACCCGGTAGTCCCGCGGGCCGTGGGTCACCACCGCCAGCATCGTCTCGTCCATCGTTGACTCCTTTGCTGATCTCGACGAATGACCGGGCGCCTTCACGCTGGCGGCGGATTGCGCCACGCGACGCCGTTGACGACAAGCGGCCGCCGCGAACGACCTTGCCACCTCACCTCCTACTTCACCGCGCCCATCGTCAAGCCGCGCACGAGATGGCGGGAGGCGAAGGCGGCGAAGACGAGGACCGGCAGCACGATCAGGGTGCCGGTGGCCATCATCGGCCCCCAGCGGATACCGAAGTCGGTGACGAAGTTGTTTGCCTCGACCGGGGCGGTCCGCGTCGCCTCGCGGGTCAGCACGAAGGCGAAGAGAAACTCGTTCCAACTGAACAAGAAGCAGAGGATGGCCGAGACGGCGATCCCCGGCGCGGCCAGCGGCAGGTTGATGCGGAGGAAGGTTTGCCACTGGTTGGCGCCGTCCACCATCGCCGCTTCGTCGACCTCCTTGGGCACCAGCCGGAACTGATCGGTGCAGAGCCAGATCACCAGCGGCATGGTGAAGGTCTGGTAGACCAGGATCAGGGCCAGGTGCTTGTCGAGCAGCTCCAGGTCGCGGGCCAGCAGGAAGTAGGGGATGGCGACGACGATCGGGGAGAGGAAGCGGTTGGAGATGAACCAGAACCAGAGGTCGGCTTTGCCGCGGAAGTCGAAGCGGGCCAGGGCGTAGGCGGCCGGGGTGCCGAGCGCCACGGCGAGGAGCGTGGCGACGGTGGCGACGATCAGGCTGTTGCCGAGGCTGTGCGGTACCGCGCCGTCGTGGAAGATCTCCCGGTAGTGCTGGAGCGTGGGTTTGAAGACGAACGCCGGCGGGATGGCGAAGGTTTGGTTGGTCGTCTTCAGCGAGGTGCTGACCATCCAGTAGATCGGAAGGAGCAGGAACGCAATCAGCAGCAGGATCGCCGCGATCTGCGCCGCGTCGGCGGCCGTGACAGTCCGCCGTCGACCAACGCGGGTCTGGCTCGTGCTCATGCTCATGCTCATGATTCGATCTCCCGGTAGAAGATCTTGATGTAGGCGCGCGAGAGGACGATGCAGACGATCAAGAGGAGGATCGCCTGAGCGGAAGCCACGCCCAGGTTGAAGAAGCGGAAACCGACGCGCTGGACGTAGAGACTGACCAGTTCCGAGGAGACGCCCGGTCCGCCCCGCGTCAACACGAAGACCGTGTCGAACAGCTTCAAGATATCGGCGGTGCGAATGATCAGGATCGCGGTCAGCCCGGGCAGCAGGTAGGGGAACTGGACGTGCCGGAAGGTGTCCCACCAACGGCTCGTCTCCAACCGGGACGCCTCGACGATGTCCTGGGGCACCGCGGTCAGCCCGGCTAACGCGACGAGGGCGACGAAGGGCGTCCACTGCCAGGTGTCGGTCAGGGCGAGGGTGAAGAGCACGACGTTCGGGTTGCCGGTCCAGGAGACGGGACCGAGCCCGATCAGGCCGATCGCCCAGTTGATCACGCCGAACTCCTGGTCGTAGACCAGGCGGCCGATGAGACCGACCACCGTCGGCGTCGTCGCGATCGGGACCACCAGGAGGATGCGCGTCAGCCCGGCGAGCGTCCGCCAGCGGGTCGAAGTCAGCAGCGCCGCGATGGCGATGCCGAGGACCACCTGGAGGGGCACGGCGTAGAGGAAGAACTGACCGGTGCGGAGCAGCGACCGCCAGAAGAACCCGTCGGTGAAGACCGTGCGGTAGTTGTCGAAGCCGGTGTAGGGGGTTCCTTGCGTCTGAGCGCGACTGACGACGAACTCCTGAAAGCTGGTGTTCACGGCGCGGACGAGCGGCACGATACCGATCGCCAGCAGCGCGACCACCGCCGGGGCGAGCATGCTCACCGCCGTCCAGTTCAGCCGCCCGCGCCGCCGCGCGGCGAGCCGCGACCCGGTGCGGGCCGCCGGGGCCGCCGCGACGCCGAGGGTAGGATCGCCCCGCAGACTCGACATGCACACTCCGATCCGGCTGCCGTGTCGGGGCCAGGTCGGTCCTGCCCCGCGTTGGATCGCACCGCCGAGACGCCGGCGGCTACTCCAGGTTGGTGTGGCGGGCGCGCATCTCGTCCGGCGCCTGACCGGTGCGCTCCCGCAGCAGGATCGAGACCAGATCGAAGAAGAGCAACTGGACCGCCTCGTAGAGGCTGCCCATCGGCAGCAGGCTCGGGCTCCCAGCGCGAGCCTGGTCGTCCGCCATCGTCTGGGCGGGGAGGTAGACGACGATGTCGGCGGCCCGTGCCGCCTCGCCGTCCGGCTGGGCGGTGACGACCAGGGTGGTCGCCCCCGCCCCCCGCGCAACGGCGAGCAGGGCGATGACGGTCGAGAAGCGGCCGGGACCGGCGCTGACGAGGAGGAGGTCGCCGCTCCCGAGGGGCGGGGTGGTGACGTCGCCGACGACGTGGGCGTCGAGACCGAGGTGCATCAGGCGCATGGCGAGCGCCCGCATCATCAGCCCTTCGCGCCCGACGCCGTAGCAGGCGATCCGCTTCGCCGCCAGGATCGCGTCGCACAGCCGGTCGGCCGCGGCGGGAGGGAGGGCGGCGAAGACCGCCCCCACCTCCGCCAGCGCCCGCCGGGCCATCGCGGGCAGGTCCGCGCCCTCGGCCAGGACGTTCCTCCTGCCTCCCGTCGATGCCATCGCTCCTCCGCCGGCGCCTACTGGGCGAGCGGCTTCTCGCCGTCGTAGTACGGCTTGAGGATCTCGCGCATCTGCTCCTCGATCTGGCCGACACCGTCCTCGATCGCGACGCTGCCGAGCTGCATTTCGCTGCCGACTTGGGCAATGATCTCAGAGATCTGCGGCCACTCGGCGAAGCGCGGCCGGAAGACCGCGTTGCCGTGCTCCAACCAGGACTCCGCCACCGGCTGGAAATAGCCGTACTGCTCCTGCAGCGCGGGGTCCTGATAGACGCTCTGGCGACCGGAGACACCGCCGTTCGCGGTGTAGTCTCGCGCGTTGGCCTCGGAGGTGATCCACTGGATGAACAGGTAGGCCGCCTTCTGCTTCTCCTCTTCGATCTGTGCGTTGATGCCAAGGGAGAAGCCGCCCAGCGCCGGCGCCGGGCCCGCCACGCCCGCCGGCTCGACGGCGATGCCCAGGTCGTTGACGATTGTGGAGGACTCCGGATCGGTGAGCGTCGGGTAGAAGGCGCTCCACTCGGTGATGGTCGCCACCTGACCCTGGGCAAGGAGCTGGACCGTCTCCTCGTGGTCGCGCTCGACCACACCGTCCGGCTGAATCGTGTTGATGTCCTGCCGGTACTGGAGACCGGCGAGCGACTCGGCCGAGCTGAGGTTGGGCTGGAAATCTTCCTTGAGGAGCGAGCCGCCGAAGGCCCAGACCATGCGCATGAAGGAGTCGGCCGACTGCGTCTCGCCGCGGCGGGACTGGAGCGAGTAGGTGCCCTTGCCCAACTTGGGCCCGTAGACGTCCTTCATCTCCTGCCAGCTCTTGGGCGGCTCGGCGAAGCCGGCCTGCTGCAGCATGGCCTTGTTGTAGTAGAGGAGACCGGAGTAGTTGTCGAACGGATAGCCGTAGATCTGACCGTTCCAGGTGCCGAAGGATTCGAGCAGGATCGGGAAGAAGCCCTCGAGGTTGAGACCGGGATCGGCCAGGGCGGGGTCGTTGATGAACGGCTCGAACGGGGTGATCCAGCCGGAGTCGGCGTATTCGCCGATCCAGACGACGTCGATCAGGCTGATGTCGAACTGCTTGGTCTCGCCGAAGTAGTCCTGCACCAGCTTTTCGCGGGCGTTCTCGTAGGGAGTGATCTCGTACTTGACCTCGATCCCGGTCGTCTCGACGAACTGGGGAAGCATCGTGATCGCGGCCTCGTAACCGGGCCGGTCGAGGAAGAAGGCGTTGATGCTGGTCCCCTTGAAGGGCTCGGCGGCGGCCGCGTAATCGAAGGTCGAGGCCGCGGGGTCCGTCTGCCGCGCCCAGGTCGGTCGACCGGCCAGCGAGAAGGCGGCGGCGCCAAGGGCGGTGCTCCTGATCAACCGTCGGCGCGAGAGCGAGCGATCCATCTGTCCTCCTCATCGAAGCGGCCCGGCCACGCAACCGCACCCGGGCGGCGTTCCGTCGTTCTCACCGGCGAACGAGCGGCACGATCTGGATCGATTGGTCCTCCTTTCTCGTCGGCAAACGGTTCGTCGACCGTCGCCTCGGGCGAGAGCAGCGCCGTCGCGCCCGCGTCGTCGATGACCAGCGAGGTGATCAACCGCCCGCGCAGCGCCGCGAGAATCGCCGCGCGGCGGGACGCGCCGTTGGTGACCGCCACGACCTCGGGCCGCTGGCGCAGCGCGTCGAGGTCGATGCTGATCACCCGGTCGCGGTACTCCGACGCGCACTCACGACCGTCCCGATCGAAGAACCGCCCGCAGATCTCCCCAACGGCGCCCAGCTCGCGCAGGCGAGCGTAGTCCGTGCGGTCGAGAACGCCACGCTCGGCAAACACCGAATCCTCCAGCGTGCCGATCCCGACGAGGGCGAGATCGACGATCTCGAACCGACGCCAGACCTGGCGGATCTGTTCGTGGGCGAGGAAGGCTTCGCACGTCTGCCGGTCGGCAACGAAGGCCGGGGCATTGACCGCAGAGAACGGACCGCCGACGTGCTGAGCCAGGGTCCGGCCGACCTCGGGCGCGTCGGCTCTCCGGGCCGTCGGATCGATGTGACCCATCAACTGCACGACATCGACATCGTCGACCCGCTTGACGGGAACCAAGGCGCGCACAAGCTCGCCGATGGTGCGGCCACCGGCGACCCCGATCGTCGCCCGCGGCCGGATCAAGCCCGCCACCACCGGGGCGGCGAAGTGGCCGACGGCCCGCCACACGCTCTCCGCGCCACGCCCCCCCGCCTTCACGACCACGGCGTGGCGGAGGCCGAATCGCTCGCCAAGCGCGCGCTCAAGCGGCTCGTCGCGCGGTTCGTAGGGAGCGACCGAGATGCGGACGATGCCGCGCTCCCGCGCCGCCGTCAGTAACCGCGAGACCTGGTCCGCGAGACACCCAGGATCGCCGCGATGTCGTGCTGCCCCAACCCGTCGAGGAAGTATAACCGAGCGGCCGATGCCATGCGGTCGGTCTCCAGATCGGTCATGCGCGTCCCATCGACCACGGCCAGCGGCGATGCACAAATGTGCAAGAACGGATGTGCATCGCATCATATTGCACGGGAGCCGTGCCTGCAAGCGCCCACGCGACGTCGCGACGTCCGGGCGCGGGAAACGGTAATGTCCCCGGGAGTGTGTAAGTAGGGCGGGCCGGTTGACAGGGCCGGCCATCGCGTGGTTCTCGTCGGAGTGGATTCGAGCTTCGACGAGGAGGAACACGACGATGGCCGACGAGACGAGGATGGCACTGGCGGCGCTGCTGCGCAAGGCGGAGGCGGAGCCGGGGCTGGACGTGCTGCGCGAGGGGGTGCGGCTGCTGGCCGAGGCGCTGATGGCGCTGGAGGTGGCCCAGCACGTCGGGGGCGAGCGCCACGAACGGAGCGCGGAGCGGACCGGGCAGCGCAACGGCCACCGGGAGCGGGCCTGGGACACGCGGGTCGGGACCGTCGCCCTGCGCGTGCCGCGGGTGCGCGACGGCGGCTACTTCCCCTCGCTGCTGGAGCCGCGCACGCGGGCCGAGCGGGCGCTGGTGGCCGTGGTCCAGGAGGCGTACGTGGGCGGCGTCTCGACGCGGCGGGTGGACGACCTGGTGAAGGCGCTGGGCATGGACGGGATCAGCAAGAGCCAGGTGTCGCGGCTGTGCGCCGAGCTGGACGAGGAGGTCGAGCGCTTCCGCACGCGCCCCTTGCGCGCGGCCTACCCCTACCTGTGGCTGGACGCCACCTTCGTCAAGGTCCGGGAGGAGGGGCGGGTCGTGAGCCAGGCGGTCGTCATCGCGGTGGGCGTGGCGGCGGACGGGGCGCGGGAGGTGCTGGGGGTCGACGTCGGCCCCAGCGAGGACGGGGCGTTCTGGCTGCGCTTCCTGCGCTCGCTGGTGGCCCGCGGCCTCCGCGGCGTCGCCCTGGTGACCAGCGACGCGCACGAGGGGCTGCGCCAGGCGATCGGGGCGGTGCTGCACGGGGCGGCGTGGCAGCGCTGCCGCGTCCACTTCGTGCGCAACGCCCTCGCCCTGGTCCCGAAGGCGGCGCAGCAGCTCGTCGCCGCCACGATCCGGACCGTCTTCGCCCAGCCGACGGCCGAGGCGGCGCGGGCGCAGTGGCGGGTCGTCGCCGACGGCTTCCGGGAGCGGTGGCCGCGCCTCGCCGACCTGCTCGACGGGGCCGAGGCCGACGTCCTGGCCTACCTCGGCTTCCCGCCGGCGCACTGGCGCCAGCTCTGGAGCACCAACCCGCTGGAGCGGCTCAACAAGGAGCTCAAGCGCCGCACCGACGTGGTCGGCATCTTCCCCAACGCCGACGCCGTCACCCGGCTGGTGGGGGCGCTGCTCGCCGAGCAGCACGACGAGTGGCAGGTGGGGCGCAAGTACTTCAGCGCCGAGTCGCTGGCGCCGCTGGCGGAGGCGCCGCCCCTGGCGCTGGTGGCCGATTAACCGCCGGGTGGGGCTGCGGCCCCACCCGGCGGCGAGGACCACGCGCACTTACACACTTGACGGGACACCAACGAGGCGCCCCGCCAGCTCCTCGCCGGTCTCGGTGCGGGTGAGATTGCCCTGGCGCTCCAAGTCGGCGGTCGAGATAAAGGCCATCATTGTACCGACTGTCGGAAGTCGCCGCCCGGTGCTCCATCCAAGGTTCTGCTGCTGGTTGATACCTCTATTTTATCAAGCGGCTCCGGCGTAGTTGGCCGTGTCCTGGCTGCTCAGCATCCGTCATCCCAACTACACTGTTGCTTTGAAAGCGACGCGCATTGATCCAGCCGCGGCACCTGACCACCGAACGCCCGTCCTATACGTTCACCGTCGTCTATACTTCGCCCGACGATGACGACGGCGCGGAGGTGAAAAAGCCTTCGAACCCCGGGTCCATAATGACTTCGTGAGGGCGAGATTCGTAGGGGCGAAACCCGGTGAAGTATCGCAAGTTCACCATCCAGAACTACCGGGCCATCACCGACCCGCTAGACATCGACGTTGAGCGGAACTCGTTGATCCCCGTGATTGGTGTGAACGAGAGCGGCAAGACGACGATTCTCCATGCCCTTTTCGCGTTTGACCACTCCAACGACTTGCAGAACGAAGGTCGACATCTAGAGGACACCATCAACCTCTACGACATCTCTTCTCGCGAGGCCGCCATCACGGCTGAAATCTCGTTCAGCGACGACGAGATGGTGGCTGCCTTGAACGCAGTCACCCCCACCGCCGACCAAGCCGAACGGTTGAGTGCGGTGAATGACCAGGCGCAGGACATCGCCTCACCGATTCGCATCACTCGCCGTCTCCCATCCAAGACTTACGCCATCGATCCACCGATCTCCGAGGATGTGGGGCTAGACCACCGCATCGCGCGCACGATTGTCAGCCGCTCGCCGTATATCCTGTTCTTTGACGATTTCCGCGACTCGGTTGATGACCGCATCGAGATCGTCCGTGAGGACGATGAGTCCCTAGGCGGCTGGCTGGCCATCGTGGAGCGACTTTTCGGTCGGGCCGCGGAGGGTTTCTCCGTATTCGACCTTCCCGACATGGAGGAGCGTCGTCGCCAAAGTCTCCTTGCGAGAATCAATAAGCACCTCAACACCACCCTCACCGACCAGTGGAAAGACTTCAACCTGGACGACACTGACGCGCTTGAGCTTGACGTCACCTTCGAACAGGCGGCCGACGCAAGCGGGACGACGCGGAGCTACTTGAAGTTCCAGATCGTCGAGACGGCGACCTCGGGGGACCGATATTACTTCTTCGTTCGCGATCGAAGCAAGGGGTTCTTCTGGTTCTTCAACTTCGTTATGAAGTTGGAGTTCAACCCCAAGGTATTGGGGGGCGACGACACGGGCACCATCTACCTGCTCGACGAGCCCGGGTCCTATCTCCATTCCAACGCCCAGCGTCGGCTTTGTCGGAAGCTCAGGGATCTCTCGTCCCGCAATCGCGTGCTCTATTGCACCCACTCCCACTACCTCCTTGAGCCCGAGGTCATTCCACTCAGCAGCATCAAGGTGGCCAACAAGGATGGGGACGGCCACATTCGGTTGATTGCGATCCAGGACTACAAGGGCAGTCTCAAGCGGCAGGGGTCGGCGTTCCAACCACTCATGGACGCACTCGGGATCAAGCCGTTCCTGCTCGACCTCACGCCGAACCAGGTGATCGTCACGGAGGGCATGTTCGACCTCTACGCCCTTGAGATGTTCCGCCAAGGTCGTGACGTCGGCTTCCTCCCCGCCACGGGCGCGGCGGACATTCACCACCGCGTATCGCTGCTCATCGCCTGGCGGGTCGACTTCCGGGCGTTGTGGGACAACGACGAGGAGGGACGTAGGGCGAAGGGGAGGGCGGCCAAGGTGTTCGGCGAGGAGATCGACCGCCGACACTTCCTCCTCCTGCCCCTCAAGGGGCCGCGGGCAAGAAAACGGATCCTCCAGGATCTCTTTGCTGGGGATGATCTGCCGATGGCGAGAAGGGAACTCGGTTTGCCCAAAAACGCGTCATTCGAAAAGACGATCATGCTGCTGTACTACGATGCGAGAAGGGAAGACATTCTCGCCAAGATATCCTTGCAGACACGACAAAACTTCGACGAGGTGTTCGATCATCTGCGGCTGACGTAGCGCCTATCGCAGGAGACAAGACCGACCTGCCCGCTGGCGACCGGACAAATATCCTCGGTACCTCACGTGCCTCACGCCGACCAAACAGAACGCCGACAAGTTGGGCGCTTGCGCGCTTACCCCATCGGCGTCCCGCCTGCCGACCTTCGAGCGGGTTTGACCCCGAACGCGTCCGGCAGGCCACCACTATACGTACGCTGTGCCTGCTTGTCAATACCCGTCGAGCCCGGTCGGGCGACCGGCTCCGGAACGCGCAGGAAAAGGCAGAACTGTCCTCCCTTGCCCGCCCCCTCACTCG
>Ga0136617_10005604_pt1 | contig 11236 bp, 12 predicted proteins | sample AntDrymUQ3222106_2_FD_129672 | JGI IMG/M metagenome (GOLD analysis project Ga0136617, IMG submission 129672) | Polar desert sand microbial communities from Dry Valleys, Antarctica - metaG UQ322 (21.06) | ecosystem: Environmental > Terrestrial > Soil > Desert | place: Antarctica: Dry Valley...
GAAGATGACGTTCTGGTAACGTCAGACGGGGTCGAAGTGCTTACCAACGTTCCTACGCAGCTAAACACGCATGGATTTCGACGAAATTAACCGCATTCTGAATATGGTCCGTGAGCACGAACTGAGTGAGTTCGAGCTCGAGCGCGAAGGCTTCAAGATCCGAATCAGGAAAGGCGGTCAGACGCACGTCCCGGTCGCCGTTGCGGCGCCGCCCGTCGCTGCGCCGCACGCGGCGCACACGCTCTCGAGTTTGCCGCTGTCGGCACCCGAAGCGGTCCCGGCGCCCGCGACCGCCCCGTCCGATGAAGTGGACTTTGCGATCGTGAAATCGCCGATCGTCGGCACGTTCTTTCGGTCCTCCGAGCCCAGCGCTCCGCCCTTCGTGGACGTCGGGTCCACGGTGAAGAAAGGGGAGGTGCTCTGCATCATCGAAGCGATGAAACTGATGAACGAGATCGATTCGGAGTATGACGGAGAAGTGGTGAAGGTCTACGTCGAGAACGGCCAGCCGGTCCAATACGGCGAGCGGCTGTTCGCCATCAAGGCACGAGGCGATGTTTAAAAAAATCCTGATTGCGAACCGCGGCGAGATCGCGATGCGCATCATCGTGGCCTGCCGGGAGCTGGGCATCAAGACGGTGGCGGTGTACTCGGAAGCCGACGAGCACGCGCTCCACGTGCGGTTCGCCGACGAAGACGTGCGCATCGGACCCGCCCGCAGCGCCGACAGCTACCTGAATGTGCCGGCCATCATCAGCGCCGCGGAGATCACGGGTGCCGACGCGATCCATCCCGGGTACGGCTTCCTGTCTGAATCAGCGTATCTCGCCGAAGTCTGCGAGGCCTGCCACATACGGTTCATCGGTCCCGATCCGAAGGTCATTCGCTTGATGGGCGACAAGGCGCGGGCCCGGCGGGCTATGAAGAAGGCGGGGCTGCCGCTGCTGCCCGGAACCGACGGACCGGTGGCAAGCGAAGAGGAGGCGCTCAAGTTCGCCAACACGTGTGGCTTTCCGGTGATTGTCAAAGCGACCGCGGGCGGCGGTGGGCGCGGCATGCGCGTCGTCCGCACGCCGCAGGAACTTGGTCACGCGATCAAGACGGCGCAACGCGAGGCCGAGGCCGCCTTCGGGGTCCCGGACGTGTACATCGAAAAATATCTCGAGAATCCTCGGCACATCGAGGTGCAGGTGCTGGGCGACCATCATGGCGGCGTCGTGCACCTTGGCGAGCGCGAATGCTCGATTCAGCGCCGGCACCAGAAGCTGCTCGAGGAATCGCCCTCGCCTGCCCTTACTGAAAAACAGCGCCGCAAGCTGGGCCATGTGGTAGTCGACGCGGCCAAAGCCGTGCAATACACGAATGCGGGCACGTTCGAGTTCCTGATGGACGACCAGGCCAGGTTTTACTTCATGGAAGCGAACACGCGCCTGCAGGTCGAACATCCGGTGACCGAGTTCGTGACCGGCATCGACATCGTGAAGGAGCAGATCCGGATCGCGGCAGGGGAGCGGTTGTCCGTGCGGCAAGGTGAGATCACCTTCAACGGCCACGCTATCGAATGCCGCGTCAACGCCGAAGACCCCGAAACCTTTGTGCCGTCGCCCGGGCACATCAGCGTGTTCAGCATCGGCGGCGGCCCGGGTATTCGCGTCGACACGGCCGCTCACTCAGATTGCACAATCTCGCCTTATTACGACTCGATGATCGCCAAGGTGATTTCCTACGGCAGAGACAGGCAGGAGGCGGTGGTGCGCATGAAACGTGCGCTGGAGATGTCAGTCGTGGAGGGAGTCAAGACGACGATCCCGATGCATCTGCGCATTCTCAACGATCCCGACTTCATTGCAGGGCGGTTGAGCACCAGATTCATGGAGCGCTTCGCGCCGGCCAGCGGACAGGAAAAGAAGAACCTCGCCGAGGCCGTCTGATCCTGTCTCCTCTCAACGCCATCATCGACGACGACGTCGCGCGTCGGTCGGGGTGGACGGTATCCGGGCTTGCAGATGCCTATCTGGCGGGCGGTGCCCGCTTCATACAAATCCGCAGCAAAACGGCCCCGAGCGGCGCATATCTCGCCATGTGCGAAAAGGTCGTGGCTCGTGCACGTCCGGTAGGGGCCCTCGTCATCGTGAACGATCGCGCGGACATCGCGCGGCTATCTGAGGCTGACGGTGTGCACGTAGGCCAGGAAGACCTCGAACCTGCCGCTGCACGCCGCATTCTCGGCGGCTCGGCCGTCATCGGCATGTCGACTCATTCGGCGGAACAACTGCATGCGGCGTCCAGGCTGCCCGTCGACTACATTGCCGTCGGTCCGGTGTTCGGCACGTCGACGAAAGACACGGGCCGTGCCGAGGTCGGGACGGCATTCGTGAGCGAGGCCGCGGCGATCCTCCGCGAGGCCGGCGGGGACGCGCGGCCGCTCGTCGCCATCGGTGGCATCACGCTGGAGCGCGCGCGGGACGTGATTCGTGCAGGAGCGTCGTCGGTCGCCGTGATCTCCGATCTGCTGGCAACCGGCGATCCAGAAGCGCGGGTGCGCCAGTACCTTCAGGCACTAGGCGCCGCGACGTCGAGACTAGAATGACACCGCGGCTTCTTGCACCGCTCATCATGCTGGGGATGGTTCTCGCCGGAGGAACCGTCGGGTACGTCATCATCGAAGGGTGGAACGCGTGGGATGCGTTTTACATGACGGCGACGACAGTGGCGACGGTGGGCTATCGCGAGGTGCACCCCCTGTCCTTTGCCGGCCAGGCGTTTACGCTGGCGCTCGTGCTCGTCGGCGTCAGCACCGCGCTTTACACGTTTTCCGCCTTCGCGACGGTCGTCGTCGAGGGCGGCTGGTCCGGTTACCTCGATCACTGGCGGTACACGCGTATGATCAACGGTCTCTCCGAACATTATGTGATTTGCGGCTACGGCCGTATCGGGTCGATCGTCGCGACCGAGTTCAAGCGGCAAAAGACGCCGTACGTGATCGTCGACCGCAGTGCAGAGCGGGTGCGTGCAGCAGAGGCCCTCGGCCACCCCGCGATGGAAGGTGATGCAAGCCGCGAAGAAACGCTCAAGCGCCTCGGCATCGACCGTGCGCGGGGTCTCGTGGCGGTCGTCGGGACCGATGCCGAGAATGTCTTCGCGGTGCTGACCGCGCGCGTGATGAACGGCGGTCTGTTCATCATCGCCCGCGCAGAGGGGGAGGAATCGCTGCAGAAGTTGAAAAAAGCCGGCGCCGATCGCGTCATCTCGCCCTATCGCATCGGTGCGATGCAGATTGCGCAGACCGCGCTGCGTCCCGCCGTCGTCGATTTCGTGGAGATCGCGACCAGCTCCGACAACCTCGAGCTGTCGATCAAGGAAATCCACATCGAAAGCGATTCGCCGCTTGCGGGTCGGCCGTTGTCGGCGGCCATGCCGCGCGAGAAACTGAACGTCGTGGTCGTCGGCATTCAGCACGCGCAGGGCCAGATGGAATTCAACCCGTTGCCGGAGACCCTGCTGAACGCCGGCGATCAGTTGATTGTGCTCGGCAGTTCGGCCACGCTGAAAGAGCTCGAGCGGGCCGCCAGATAAGCGATGGCCGCGAGAATGCTCGACGGGGCAGCGTTGGCCGTCCAGATCAGAAGGGAACTGTCGGCGCGCGCGGACGCGTTCACGAAGCGCGAAGGGCGGCCGCCCGGGCTGAGCATCGTGCTCGTCGGCGACAAAGCCGACTCGCAGCTTTACGTGACCAGCAAGCTCAAGTCGGCTGCGAGCGAAGGGATGACGGCGGCCTTGTCGCATTTGCCGGCCTCGACGTCGCTCGACGAAATCCTGTCGGTCGTCCACAGACTCAACGCCGACCCCGTGACCGATGGCATCCTGGTCCAGGCGCCGCTGCCGGATCCTCTCGATGCCGCCGCGTTGTCGCAGGTGTTCGACGCGATCGACCCGGCAAAGGATGTCGATGGGGTGACGCCGCTCAACGTGGGCCGGCTCGTGCAGAATCGCGCTGACCTCGTGGCGTGCACGCCGGCCGGAATTGTCGAGCTCCTCAAGCGGAGCGGCATCGAGATCTCGGGCAAGCACGCGGTCGTGATCGGCCGTAGTGACATCGTTGGGAAACCCGTGTCGCTGCTCCTGCTGCATCGCCATGCGACGGTCACGATCTGTCATTCGCGGACGCGGGATTTGCCCGGGATCGCCGCGACCGCCGATATCCTGATTCCTGCACTGGGCCGCCCGGCATTCGTGCGACGGTCGTTCGTCAAGCCGGGGGCGACGGTCGTCGACGTTGGCATAAACGTGGTCACCGATCCGGGCATGGCGAACGAAATTTTTGATCAGGGACACCCGCGCCTCGATTTGTTCCGGCGCAAGGGGTCCGTGCTGGTGGGCGACGTGCATCCGGAAGTCGCGGAGGTGGCGGGTGCGATCACACCGGTGCCTGGCGGCGTCGGTCCGCTGACGATCGCGATGCTGATGGCGAATACGCTGACCGCCGCCGAGCGGCGCCGTACGTCGTGATCACATGCTGAAAGTCGCCCTCACCGGCAGCATCGCAACAGGGAAGACCTACGTGCTCGGACGGCTGCGGGAGCGCAACATTCCCACGATCGATGCCGATGATGTGGTCCACGAAGCGTTGGGCCCCGGCACGCCAACCACGCACGCCGTTGCCACTCAGTTCGGCGGCGTCTTTCGAAAGCCGAACGGGAGCATCGATCGCGCGCTTCTGGCGGTAAAGGTCTTCAGCGATCCCGCGAGCCGGCTGCAGCTCGAAGCGATCATCCATCCGGTTGTCTACGAGGCGATCGCCACGTGGTACCGGACGCTCGATCGCCCGATGGGCGTGGCGTCCATCCCGTTGCTTTACGAGACACACCGGGAGCGTGAGTTCGACTTCGTCGCGGTCACGGTCTGCCCGCCGGAGCTGCAGATGCAGCGGCTGCGCGAGCGCGACGGCATTTCACAGGAAGAAGCCCGGCAGCGAATCGAGGCGCAGATGCCGGCTGAGCAGAAGGCGAAGCTGGGGGATTTCGTGATCCTCACCGGCGGCACGCCGCTCGCCACCGACCGTCAGGTCGACGAGTTGCTGATCGCGATCCACCATTTCAAAGCTTAAACGCCGAGCTCCTCCGCCTCTTTGGCGGGGGCAATCCGGTCCTCGACAAACGTGTTCCATTCGTGGCAATGGGGACACTGCCAGAGCAGCTCGGTGCTGCGATAGCGGCAGCGCATGCAGATGTGCGGATCCATGTAGAACACCGCATGTCGCGTCAAATCCACGTAGCGCTGCACGAGCGTGCGTTCGAAATCGAGCCGCGCGAGCACCTGCCAGATGGCCTGATGCACGTTAAGCGCATGCGGATTGTGCACGAGCGCCTCGAACAACAGCTCGAGCGAACCGCTGGCGTCGTCTTGGTTCTCCAGGTGACGTGCCAGCGCAAGACGCGCACGCCAATCCTGCGGATTGTCGAGGATCAACCTGCGGCAGAGGTGCGCGAACCGCTCTGGAGCGCCCAGCTTGTTGTACGCCATCGACAGGCGATCGAACGTCAGGTAGGCCCGTTCGGGGGCGCGGTCGACGGCTTGTTCCCACACGCCCGCAGCTTGCGCCATCTTGTCGTCGCGCGCGTAAATATCGCCAAGGTTGAGGTACGCCGGCACGACACCGCCGTCGAGATCGATCGCGGATTGAAAGCGGGCATTGGCGACCGCGTAATCGCCTCGCGCCACCGCCTGCAGCCCCATCTCGTTCTCGAGGAATGCGAGAATCGCCTGGCTGCGCGGGTCATCGCCGCCGGCCTGGTTCCCGATCGACCTGCGCACGGCATACGCCTCTTCCCAGTGGTGCTGATCTTCGTGCAGCTTTTCGATGTTCAGGAGCGCGTACTGGTTGCGGGGGTCGAGCTTGATGACCTCGTTGAATGCCTCCAGCGCCCGGTCGACGAACCCGCCGCGCTTGAAGTCGAGTCCGAGGCAGAGCAGGATGTGCGCCTGTTCGAGGCGCGTGAGAGTCGGGCGCTGCAGCAGGCTCTGATGGATGTTGATCGCGCGTGCAACCTGGCCCTTCTCTCGATAGAGGCTGCCGAGCAGGAGATGAATTTCGAGCGCGTCGCCGAGCGTTTCTGCGGCCTTGTTCAACTCCTCGATCGCGAGATCGATCTGGTTCGTGACCAGAAAATTCAGCCCCACGATGTAGTGAAGCGACTCGGGTGCTCTGCGGCGGCGGTCGATGAGACGGCCCGATCGAAGCTTGTACCGCTCCCAGGCCTTGCCCACGGTCAGCCCGAGGAGCAGGGCAATCAGAGCGGCGAGAAACGGGTAGTAGGCCGTCAAAACAACTCTGTGCGCCAGAGGTCGTGCAGGTGAATGACCCCCGCGACGGTCTGCGCATGGCCGCCGACCACCAGCGAAGTGATTTTCCGCTGCTCCATGATCAGCAGCGCCTGTGCGGCGAGCGTCGAGCGATCGATGACGATCGGGCGGCGCGTCATCACAGCCCCGGCTGTCATCTCGAGCAGCCGTGCGTTGTCGACCATGAAGCGGCGCAGGTCGCCGTCGGTGATGATGCCGACCAGCGCGGCCATGTCGTCGACGACGCACGTCATGCCCAGCCCCTTGCTCGACATCTCGTAAATCACGTCGCGCATCGGGGTGTCGGTACGGACGATCGGTGTGTCTGCGCCCCCGTGCATGAGCTGATCGACGCGCATCAGCTTTTTGCCGAGCTTGCCCCCTGGATGAATCTTGGCGAAGTCTTCCTCGCGGAATCCCTTCTCGACGAGCAGCGTCATGCACAGCGCATCGCCCATCGCGAGCGCGGCCGTCGTGCTGGCGGTCGGCACGAGGTTGAGCGGGCACGCCTCTTCAGACACCTGGCAGTCGAGAGCGACGTCGGCCGCCTGCGCGAGCGTGGACGCCGGGTTCCCGGTGAGGGCGATAATGCGCGCGCCGATGCGGCGGATCGCCTCGAGCAGCCTGAGAACCTCCTGCGTTTCGCCGCTATGCGAGATCGCCAGCAGGACGTCGCTTGGTTGGATGACGCCAAGGTCGCCGTGTGTGGCTTCGGCGGGGTGAAGGAAAAACGCGGAGGTGCCGGTGCTGGCCAGCGTCGCGGCGATTTTCCGGCAGATGATGCCGGATTTTCCCATCCCCGTGACGATGACCCGTCCCTGACATTCGTACAGCATGCGGACGGCCCGGTCGAAGTTGTCATCGAGCCGATCGATGAGCGCAGTGATGGCGGCCGCCTCGGTCTGCAGGACCCGGCGAGCGATCGATCGATCGGTCGTAGTCGGTGCTCGTGTCATATGTTGGGGGTCGAGCTGACCCCGTGCCTTACGTTGTCACCGTGTCGCGAGTGGCGGCGTCGATGCGCATCAGCCGGCGGAGCAGCGGCTCGACTCGATCGAGCGGCAGCGCATTCTGCCCATCGCTCTTCGCGCGCGCGGGGTTGTCATGCACTTCGACGAACAACCCATCCACGCCGGCCGCCACGGCAGCAGCCGCCAGCGGTTCGATGTACTCCGACTGGCCCGCGGTGACGCCGTCCCCGGCGCCCGGCAGCTGGAGACTGTGCGTCGCATCATAAACCACAGGGTAGCCGAGCGATCGCAGCATCGGAAAGGCGCGCATGTCGACCACCAGGTTGTTGTAGCCGAAGCTGAAGCCGCGCTCGGTCACAAAGACCTTCGAATTGCCCGACTCCGTCACTTTCCGAATGGCGTGGCGCATGTCGGCCGGCGCGAGAAACTGCCCCTTCTTGATGTTGATGGTCCGGCCGGTTCTCGCGGCCGCCACCAGCAGGTCCGTTTGCCGCGACAGAAACGCCGGAATCTGCAGGACGTCGGCGATCTCGGCGACAGGTGCCGCCTGACTCGGCTCGTGAATATCGGTCAGGATCGAAAGACCGAAGCGTCGCTTGATGTCCCCGAGTACCTTTAAGCCCTCTTCAATCCCCGGGCCACGGAACGACGCCAATGAGGTCCGGTTGGCCTTGTCATAGGACGCCTTGAAAATCAGCGGCACCCCGCACCGCGACGCGATCTTCGCAAGCGATTCGGCGATCATCGACGCGTGCTCGCCGCTTTCGATGACGCACGGCCCCGCGATGAGTGCGAGGGGAGCGCCGCCGCCGAGGGTCACCGATCCCGCGGAAACACGTACAGGCTCGGCCATCAGGCGATGCCGGCCTCTGCCGGCCGCGGCGAGGCCGACGTTTTGTGCTGATGGCTGGCCTCGATGAAGCTGGCAAACAGCGGGTGCGGGCGAAGAGGCTTCGACTTGAATTCGGGATGGAATTGCACCGCCACGTACCACGGATGGCCCGGCAGCTCGATCATCTCGACAAATTTGCCATCCGGAGACTTGCCCGACACCCGCAAACCCTTGTCGGCGAGTGCCGTCTCGTACAGGCAGTTGAACTCATAGCGGTGCCGGTGGCGCTCGACGATGGTCGTCGCCCCGTAAATCTTCTCGCCGAGTGAGCCTGGCGCCAGCACGCATTCGTACTGTCCCAGGCGCATGGTCCCGCCGAGGTCGTCGACGCCCAGCAGATCGCGAAGCTTATAAATCAGCTTGTGCTCGGTTTCGGGCGAACATTCGGTGGAGTCCGCGTCCGTCAATCCGCATACGCCGCGCGCGTATTCGACCGCGGCCCACTGGAAGCCGTAGCAGATGCCGAAATAGGGGATGCGCTGTTCCCGGGCTATCTGCGCCGCTTTCATCATGCCGCGTGTGCCGCGCGTCCCGAATCCGCCCGGCACCAGAATTCCGTCGGCGCCGTCCAGCAGCTGCCCGCCATCAGGCTGCTCGAGCGCTTCCGCTTCGATCCACTTGATGTCCACTTTGAGCCGGTGGTGGAATCCGCCGTGATACAGCGCCTCGTTCAGGCTCTTGTAGGAATCCTCGTAGCCGACGTATTTGCCGACGACATGAATGGTGAGTCTGTCTGTTGGATTCTTGATGCGGTCGACCAGTTCTTCCCATGACTCCATGTGTTTTTCGGTCATCGGAAGGCCGAGATGCTTCAGCACGATCCTGTCGAGACCCTCTAAGCCGAGCACAAGGGGGACTTCATAGATCGTCGAGACATCCTTTGCGGTAATGACCGCTTCGGGGTCGACGTCGCAGAACAACGCGATTTTTTTCTTGAGGTCAGCGTCGAGAAATCGATCGGTGCGGCAGAGGAGGATGTCAGGCTGAATGCCGATCGATCGCAGGTCGCGGACGCTGTGCTGGGTCGGCTTGGTCTTCAGCTCGCCCGCGGCGCCGATGAAGGGCACCAGCGTCAGGTGGATGTACAGCGTGTGCTCGCGTCCGACATCCTGACGAAACTGGCGGATGGCCTCAAGGAACGGCAGGCTCTCGATGTCGCCGACCGTGCCGCCGATCTCCACGAGCACGATGTCGACATCCGACGAGACGGCGCGAATGCTGTCCTTGATCTCGTTGGTGATGTGCGGGATGACCTGCACGGTGCGGCCGAGATAATCGCCGCGGCGCTCCTTCTGGATCACCGACTGGTAGATCTTCCCGGTGGTCCAGTTATGGTTCCGCGTCGTTTGGGTGTTGGTGAACCGTTCGTAATGCCCGAGGTCGAGGTCCGTCTCGGCTCCGTCATCGGTGACGTACACCTCGCCGTGCTGGTACGGGCTCATCGTGCCGGGATCGACGTTTATATATGGATCGAATTTCTGAAGCGTCACGCGGTAGCCGTGGCCTTCGAGGAGGGCGCCGATCGAGGCGGCCGCGAGCCCCTTTCCGAGCGAGGACACCACACCGCCTGTCACAAAGATATATTTCACCGGCCGAGGTTGCGTGTTCGACATACGTTTAGGGGCTCCCTACGCGCGCGTCGGCCGTCCACAACCGGCGCACTCGCTCCAGATCCTCGGGCGTGTCGACGCCGATCGAATCGTGTTTGGTTTCAATCACCTTGATGGCAAAGCAGTGCTCGAGCACGCGGAGCTGCTCGAGTGATTCGCTGCGCTCGAGCGGCGTCGGCTGGAGCGCGGCGACTTGGAGCAGAAACTCACGTCGATAGACATACAGACCAAGATGTTTATAGGGGCCCGCCTCGGACGGACGGGCAGGCGTCAGGTCCGCCGAGGCACGGACATGGGGGATCGGCGATCGCGAGAAATACAGAGCAAATCCACGGGCGTCCGTCACGACTTTGACCGCGTTCGGATCCTCGACTGCGTGCCTGTCGCCTTGCGGGAACCGTGTGCACACGGTGGACATCCGTAGTGATTCGTCGTCGCAAAACGGATCGATTGCCGCGTCGATCGTATCGGGCTCGATGAGCGGCTCATCGCCCTGGACGTTGACGACGAGATCGCAATCGAGCGCGGCGGCAACTTCGGCGAGACGATCGGTTCCGGTCCGATGAGTCGCGCTGGTCATGCGCACATCGCCGCCGAAGCGCATCACCGCGTCGGCAATGCGGGGATCGTCGGTCGCGACGATGACCGCGTCGACATGGCGTGCGGCGGCAGCGCGTCGATAGACGTGCTCGATCATCGGCCGCCCGCCCAGATCCGCGAGCGGCTTGCCCGGAAAACGGGTAGACGCGTGGCGGGCAGGGATGACGGCGACAGTGTGTTTATGTGTGAGAGAAGGATCGCGGATGCTTTGTGAGCAACCTGCGGGGCGCACGACGAAGTGTAACACAGGTTTGCCGGCCTCCCGCCCGGGTGCTAGGATGATGCGGTCATGATGACGAAGACCGCATTGAAGGCGCTCTGGTTCGGCGGCGGCGGCGTCTTAGCAACGTGGCTTGCGGTGACGCCCAATCACGGCGTGCCATCCTCCGCCACGACGGTACCGCAGCAGCCTGCGGTGACGCGCGAGCCCAGCGCCGCAGAGTGGAACGCCCAGGCCGAGCGTTTGCGCGCGCGCACCGACGCGGTGACGCTGCGGAAGTCGGCGCGCAATCCTTTCAGGTTCAGCTCGCCACCATCCGCGGCCCCATCGAGCACGCCGCGCGAGCACGGTATGCAGTTGGCCGCCATAGAGCCCACGACGCCGACCGTCCCGGTTGCTCCCGAGCTGAAACTATCGGGCGTCGCGCAGAAAGCCGGAACGCGCACGGCGATCCTTTCCGGCGACGGGCAGATATATTTGGTCGGCGAAGGGGACTCGGTCGCGGGCCGCTTCACCGTCGTCACGATCGATCCGGAAGCAGTTCTTCTTCGCGACGCGGCAGGCGCCGAACAGCGCCTGGTCCTTCCGCAGTAAGAAATTC
>Ga0136617_10005605_pt1 | contig 11236 bp, 8 predicted proteins | sample AntDrymUQ3222106_2_FD_129672 | JGI IMG/M metagenome (GOLD analysis project Ga0136617, IMG submission 129672) | Polar desert sand microbial communities from Dry Valleys, Antarctica - metaG UQ322 (21.06) | ecosystem: Environmental > Terrestrial > Soil > Desert | place: Antarctica: Dry Valley...
GACACCGCGGTCGGCCAAGCGGCTGGTCAACCTGTACCGGCTGCTCCGCATCGGCATCCCGGAAGCCGAGTTGCCGGCTTTCGTCGGCGGCGAGGACGGCGGTCCCTACCAGGCGGCCGCGGTCCTCCTCGCGACCGTCATCGGCCGGCCCGCCGACGCCCGAGCCCTGTTGACCGCGCTGCGAGACGCCAACCCGGCCGACGACATCGTCGGATTCCTCCGGCAGCCGGCTACCTCGACACCGCCGGGTGCGACCGGGCCCGACCAGGGCGACACCCAGCGGGCTGGTTGGTACCGACTGGCCGACCTGATCGAGACCATCGGTAAGGACATCCCCGTGCATGGCGAGCTGGCCAGTTATCAGGAGTGGGGTCGGACCGTCGCCCGCTACAGTTTCCAGACCTACGACCTGTTCCTCAGCAGCTGAACTCAGCGCGGACCGGGCATGGACATCGCCACGTTGGCGATCATCGGGCCGTCGGGCTGCGGTAAGTCCTCGTTGCTGAACGCCGGTGTGCTGCCGCTGCTCGCCTTGAGATCGAACACACCCGCTTCCACGGCGGCCTGCACAGAGCAGGCCCAACGCCGGTGTGCTCACCCCGCGCCGCCGGCCCGGTTGACGCTCGGGCGCCAGGGGGAGGGTCAGGCTGCGGCTGTATGTGTGCGACGCGGTCCGTAGGTCAGCCTTCGGAGCAGGGTCTCTGCCGGGCCTCGGTAGCCGGCGTGGGCTGACACGGCGGCGACGACGAGGATCACCGCCCAGGCGCTCAGACCGATGAGCGCCGCCTGCCACAGCCCGATCTGCTCTCCGAGGCCGAACGTCCAGGCCGGCAGCAGGGCGACGAACGCCACGGACTGCGCCAGGTAGCACGACAGCGAACGCTGGCCGCAGGCCTGTAGGGCCGCGGTGACCGGCCCTACCTTGCCGTGTCCGGCGAGCCGCACGGCGAGCAGCCCGAACAGCGCGGCGTACCCGATCCCGCCCGCGTAGCCGCTGACGGCGTGCAGAAATCCGGCCGCCAGCCCCAGGCCGAACGGGGCACGCCACACGTCTGCGGCGATGAGCGCGAGAGGCAGCCCGCCCAGCACGGCCGTGGCGAGGCCGATCACCGCCACTCGGGCCAACAGTCGCCGATGCCGCTGCGGCTCGTCGAGGAACGTGCGCCGTGCCGCCCATGCTCCGAGCGCGACGGCACCGAACACGCCGAGGCCGAACGTGAGGGTGAGGGCGAGCCACTCGAACACCCGGGTCAGCACCGCGCCGGCCGGGTCGACGATGGTCATCGAAGCCAGGGAGGCGGTCTGCTCCGGTGGGGTCAGCTCGATGACCAGCCCGAGCAGCCCGGCGAACAGCAGGCTGATACCGGTAGTCACGAGCAGCGCCCGGTCCGATCCCGTCACGAACAGCCCGACCAGCAGCACCGCGATCAGTCCGTACAGGCCCACGATGTCACCGGCCCACAGCAGGGTGGCGTGCACGAAACCGATCGCGAGCATCCACCACCCACGCCGGCGGACCAGCCGCTTCACCGTCGGCGCCGGCATTCCGACCGCCGACCGGCGCCGGGCCAGCTGGATGATCCCGTAGCCGAAGAGCAGCCCGAACAGGGGATAGGCGCGGCCGTCGACCAGCACGAGCTGGACGGCGGCGACGACCCGCTCGACCGTGGTCAGGTCGCGCGGGTAGCCGCGGACGCCGGTGGGCTGCCCGTATACGTAGACGTGCACGTTGGCGAGCGCGATGAGCAGCAACATCCCGCCGCGGGCGAGATCCGGGGCCAGCGCGCGGGCACCGACGGGCGTTGCACCGGGATCGACCGGTGGGTTCACGGCTGTGACCACGGCAAGATCTTAAGGCGCCGGCCAGCCCGGCGCCCGCCGATATCGGTGAGCGGGATCGCTGAGGGCGCGTCCGACGCCAGCATGGTGCGGGGTTCTAGCGGGTTCGAGCGGGGGTGTGGCCGTCCGCGTGATCCCTGTCGCGGCGGGGGAGGACAGCGGGGGTTAGCCTGCCTGCGTGTCTGCGTCGCTCTCATCTGTCCCTGTCACCGTCACCGTCACCGGAGCTGCCGGTCAGATCGGTTACGCGCTGCTGTTCCGGATCGCCTCCGGCCAGCTGCTCGGCCCCGACACCCCGGTCAGACTCCGCCTGCTGGAGATCCCGCAGGCGGTGCAGGCGGCGGAAGGTGTCGCACTGGAACTTGATGACTGCGCGTTCCCGCTGCTCGCCGGCATCGACATCACTGACGACGCGAGGGCCGCGTTCGACGGTGCGAACGTCGCCCTGCTCGTGGGTGCACGGCCGCGCACCAAGGGCATGGAGCGCGGCGACCTGCTCGAGGCCAACGGCGGCATCTTCGCCCCGCAGGGCCGGGCGATCAACGCCGGCGCGGCCGACGACATCCGGGTCCTGGTGGTGGGCAACCCGGCCAACACCAACGCGCTCATCGCCCAGGCCGCCGCCCCCGACGTACCGGCCGAACGGTTCACCGCGATGACGCGGCTCGATCACAATCGGGCGGTCGCGCAGCTCGCGAAGAAGCTGTCGGTTCCGGTCAGCGAGATCACGAAGCTCACGATCTGGGGCAACCACTCCGCCACCCAGTATCCCGACCTGTTCCACGCCGAGGTGGGTGGCAAGAGCGCCGCCGAGCAGGTGCAGGAATCCTGGGTGCGCGAGGAGTTCATTCCGACCGTGGCCAAGCGCGGCGCCTCGATCATCGAGGCCCGCGGTGCCTCGTCGGCGGCATCGGCGGCCAACGCGGCCATCGATCACGTCTTCGACTGGGTCAACGGCACCCCCGACGGCGACTGGACCTCCGCTGCCCTCCCGTCCGACGGTTCCTACGGCGTGGCCGAAGGCATCATCTCCTCGTTCCCGGTGACCTCGCGTGGTGGGCGTTGGGAGATCGTGCAGGGGCTGGGGATCGGCGCGTTCTCCCGCGGGCGCATCGACGCCTCCGTCACCGAGTTGATCGAGGAGCGTGACGTGGTGAAGGGTCTGGGCCTGCTCTGAGCCGAGCCATCGGTGCCGCCCGGCCGGTAGCATCGGTCCGGCCGGGAGGAGGTGCTCCGTGACCACAGCGCGGGTGACCGGGCTGCTCACCGCAGCCGATCTTTCCTACGAACGCGACGATGGCCTGCGCCGCGAGCTGCACGATGGGGTGGTGCATGTGGTTTCGCCGCCCAGCGACTCCAAGTATCGAGACCTCGTCCTGGTTTCTCCGCCTGAGTCGGGATGCCGCAGAACCCATGCACGGCGCGGACGCAACGCTCGGTCTCGTGTCAAGTCCAGCTCATGAGCCGCCCACGGATTAATATCTTTCCCAAAATCGGTCGGGTCTGGTCCCGGTAAGTCCATCCAGCGGAGAGGAAGTGGAAGCAATGCAGGTAGCCGAAATCGAAAATGTGTTTGCTCTCGATGTCCGGGTCATCACGGACGTGGCTCAGAATTCGGCAGTAGCCTGTGCCACTGACGACGGGTGTGAGTCGACCTGCGCGTCCGCCTGTAGCAGCGGCGAAGAGGATTGACCTGATCGTTCACTCCAGGGGCCGGGGGGAATCCCCGGTCCCTTTCTCCTCGATCGGAACGACCGGAGGAACGGATGCCAGCCCTCGGTAGGAGGCCGCTCTACAGGCATGGCGATGTCGCTCTCCTGCGTGCAGCGGCCGTGCCGCTGGGCGACGCGCCGAATTGGTGGCCTGATCCGGGCGACATTGAGGCATGCCGAACCTGGCTGGAGCAGGTATGGAAGTCGCACCAGCTTGCTGAGGCCATCCGACAGGCCAGCCCCTCTCTCGCGGACCGCATCGACGCCATCCGCGCCGGACATGGGGTGCAGGACAAGCAGGTTCGGCGCGCCACCGTCGCCACCGTCCGATACGTCCTTCGCGCCACCGGTCGCCCGACACCGTTCGGTCTGTTCGCCGGGGTGGCCCGGGTGTCCCTGGGATCGACGGCTGGGGTGCAATGGGGCGAGAGTCATCGGTCTGTCGCCCGTGTCGACACCCAATGGTTGGCCGACGTCGTCGAACGCATCGAGGCGATGCCCGATCTACTAGAGCGACTCGATGTGGTGTTCAACAATCTCGCCTCGCGACGCGGCGAACGACTCGAAGTACCACACGGTCAAAACAGGGTGACCGTCCGAAATACGATTGCAGTCCGCGCGGTAAGGGACGAATCAAGATCTCCAGTCCGATTCGCCGCCCTGGTCGAAAAGTTGTCGGAATTATTCCCCGGCGCCGAGCGGTCCACGGTCGGCGAAATGCTCGCCGGGCTCGTGCGACAGGGCTTCCTCATCACTGGGTTACGCGCACCGCTGACGGTTGTCGACCCTCTCGCCCATCTCGTCGAGCGACTCCGCGAGGCACGCGTGAGCAATATCGCGGCCGTCGCATCCCAGCTGTGTGCCCTGGAGTCCGTCCAGACCGAAATCCGGCACCACAACGACACGAACATCACCGGCGCCGAGCAAGGCAGCGCACGGGCCACCATCAACCAACGCATGGGGGAGCTTTCACAGGCCGGACGCATCCCCCTGGCGGTTGATCTACTTCTCGACTGCGAGGTGCACCTGCCCCTGGGCGTCGCCCGCGATATGGAGCGCGCCGCCAGCGCGTTGCTTCGCCTGACACGCCGCCCGACCGGCGAGACGGCCTGGCACAGTTTCCATGCCGCGTTCTGCGACCGATACGGCACTGGCACCCTCGTTCCGCTCACCGAGGTCGTCGATCCCGACGCCGGGCTGGGCTACCCGGCCGGGTATCCCGGCAATTTCCAACCCCTTCCCACTGACGGCCCGTCAAAGCGTGACGAGCGGCTACTGGCGATGGCATGGCAGGCGATGGCTGACGGCAGCCGGGAGATCACCCTCACCGACACGAGCATCGACGCACTGGCCGACACCGACCGCTTGGACGAGTGGCACATCCCCCCGCACGTGGAACTGGCCGCCCGCATCCATGCGACCAGTGCGGAGGCGCTGGAACGCGGCGACTACACCCTCACCGTCGCTCCCGCCCGCGCCGCTGGAACCCTGACCTCGCGCTTCACCCCCATCGCCACCGGCTCCGGCCTGGAGGAGGTGTACCGGGCACTACCCGCCGCAACCGAGGGCGCCCTGTCGGCGCAAATGTCGTTCCCGCCGGTCTACCCCCACGCCGAGAACATCTGCCGCGTACCGGCTTACCTGCCCCACGTCATCCCGCTCGGCGAGCACCGCGGCGACGACGGGACCACCATCGCCATCGACGACCTGGCCATCACCGCGACTCGCGACCGCCTGCACCTGGTCAGCATCTCCCATCGCCGAGTGGTCGAGCCACAGGTGTTCCACGCCCTGGCCCTGGACAAGCAACCCCCGCCGTTGGCGCGGTTCCTCACACACCTGCCCCGTGCCTTCTCCGCGGTGTGGCACGAGTTCGACTGGGGCACACACGCTCGCCGGCTGCCCTACCTGCCCCGACTGCGCTACGACCGCACCGTCATCTCCCCGTCCCGGTGGCGGCTGACCACCGACGATCTGCCCGCTGGCGAGGATGGATGGCAGCAGGCTCTGAAGCTCTGGCGGCGCCGGTGGCAATGCCCTGAGACGGTCGAGCTGCGAGACGCCGACCGCACCCTCCGTCTCACCCTCGACGAGCCGGCCCACGCCGCGATCGTGTGGGCACATCTGGCGCGTCGCGGGCACGCCGCCTTCACCGAAGCCGCCACCGCGACCGAGTTCGGCTGGATCGACGGCCACGCCCACGAGATCGCAGTTCCACTCCTCGCGATGCGCCCGGCCGCGCCATCACCCCTGATCGGATCCTCTCCCCGGCTGAGCAACAGCGCGCACGGACACCTGCCGGGCTCCCCGGGCGCCACCTGGATCTACGCGAAGATCTTCACCCATCCCGACCGGCACGACGAGATCATCGCCGAGTATCTGCCCAGGCTTCTTGCCACCGTCGACAGCGCGGTCAGCTACTGGTTCGTGCGTTTCCGCGGCCCACACGAGACCGACCATCTACGGCTGCGCATCCGAACCCCGGACTTCGACCAGTACGCTGAGTACTCGGCCGCCGTCGGGGCTTGGGTACAACTGCTGCGAGACGCCGGTCTGGCCGGACGGTCGACCTTCGACACCTACGCTCCTGAGGTCGGCCGGTACGGACACGGTGCGGCCATGGACGCGGCCGAGGCGGTTTTCGTCGCCGACTCGCACGCGGTCTCCGCCCAGCTGCGGCGCCTGCCCGTCGCCGCCGTTCACCCCACCGCACTGACCGCGGTGAGCATGGTCGACATCGTCGGTGGATTCCTCGGAGGCCCCGCCGAGGCGATGGACTGGCTGACCGCCCGTCCCGCCCCCACCGTGACCGCCGCCGACCGGATCGTGGCGGACCACGCGGTCCGCCTCCTCCAGTTCGGCATGCTGGCGGAGCTACCCGGCTGGCCTAACGAGGTCGCCGAGGCGTGGCAGGCCCGCAGCGTTGCCCTTGGGCACTACCGCACGCAGTTGCCTGCCGACATCGACACGGATGCGGTCCTGGAGTCCCTGCTCCATATGCACCACAACCGGGCCGTCGGGATCAACTCCGACGGCGAGCGGATATGCCGCCGCCTGGCCCGGCAGGCGGCTCTCGCATGGCGTGCGCGGCAGGGCGAGCCCAAGCGTTGAATCTGACCTGTTCGCCGCCTCCCCATGACCCCGTACCGGGGTGGGGCCAAAGCCTGGCCACTGGCGCCGCCGGGATCACCCTGATCCACGTTCAGTACGCCCGTTCCGGTGTCGGCCGGTGGCAGACCGTCCAGCAATGGGCTGCCGCCATGACCCGCAGCCCCGTCGCCGCACACCCCGATACCGCGGGCCTCTACCAGGGCGCCCCGGCTGTGGCGTTCGCCGTCCACACCGCCGGTCAACCCGCCTACGCCGCTGCGCTGGGTGCCCTCGACGATCACGTCGCCACTCTCACCCGAGAGCGTCTGGCGCGGGCGCACGGGCGCATCGACCGTGGGCACCTGCCAGCATTGCGGGAGTTCGACCTGATTCGCGGCCTCACCGGGATCGGTGCCTACCTGCTGCATCGCCACGGTGGCGGCGATCTGTTACGAAATGTCCTGTCCTACTTGGTGCGCCTGAGCGAACCCCAGATGGTCAGCGGCGTGGCGCTGCCAGGATGGTGGTCCGATCACGGGCCCAGCGACCGGCCGTCACCCCGCTGGCCAGGAGGCCACGGCAATCTCGGCATGGCCCACGGCATCGCGGGCCCGCTGGCGTTGCTGTCGACCTCGATGCGGCGTGGTGTCGTCGTGACCGGACACGCAGAGGCGATCGCGCGGATCGTGGCCTGGTTGAATCAGTGGCGCTCCGGCACCCGGTCACGGGCATGGTGGCCAGAGACGATCTCCCAGCCGGAATGGCGGACCGGCACCGTCAGACAGCCCGGCCCGCAGCGGCCGTCATGGTGCTACGGCACCCCGGGTCTGGCCCGCGCCCAACAACTCGCCGCCCTCGCTCTCGCTGACACGCGAGCCCAGCTGCGTGCAGAAGAAGCCCTGAGCGGATGCGTGGCCGACGAGCAACAACTGTCCCTGCTCGGCGACGCCTCGCTGTGCCACGGCTGGGCCGGACTCACGCACACCACCTGGCGAGCCGCTGCCGACGCAGCGGACGACGGGGCGCTCGCCGCACACCTCCCGCGGTTGCGGGCGCGCCTGGAGGAGCACCTCCATCGGCGCGGGCCGCCACCGGCCGACGGGCTGCTCGAAGGCACAGCGGGCCTGCGACTTGTCGAGCACACCGTCGCGGGCACTGCGCCACCCACGTCGGGTTGGGATGCCTGCCTGCTGCTGGACGGCTGATCCCGGCCATGACCGCCCGAGAAGACAACACCCACATCCAGGCCGGCCCACCAGGTCTCTGCCCTGCCGTCGGCCCACGAAAGGACGCGATGAACTCCCTCACCAGCACTCCGCCCGATGTGCTGCGCGACCGCATGGTCGACCACATCGTCGCCGCCCGCCCCCGCTCCGCCCGCGTCGAGCAGGCTCTGCGGACCGTCCCGCGCCACCGGTTCGTCCCCGCCGCCGCCCACGAGGAGGCATACGCCAACCAGGCGGTGATCACCAAACGCGCGGGCGACGGCGCCGCGCTGAGCTGCGCGTCCGTGCCCACGCTCGTTGCGCTGATGCTCGACCAGCTCGACGTCAAACCCGGCGACCGCATCCTGGAGATCGGCACCGGAACCGGCTACAACGCCGCACTCCTGGCACACCTGACCGGGCCATCCGGGCAGGTGAGCACCATCGATATCGACCCGGAGGTCACTGCGCAGGCCCGCGACGCGCTGGACTCGACCGGGCACGACCGGGTGCACGTGATCACCGGCGACGGGGCACTCGGCGATGCCGAGCACGCCCAATTCGACCGCATCATCGTCACCGTGGGTGCATGGGACCTCCCACCCAGCTGGTGGGAACAGCTTGTGCCCGGCGGGCGGATCGTGGTGCCGCTGCGTTGGCGGGGCCAGACCCGCGGTATCGCCTTCACCTACAAGGACGGTCGGCTGCGGTCGGACTCGGTGGAACTGTGCGGATTCGTTCCCATGATCGGGCAGGATGGCGAGCGCACCGGCCGCATCGATCCAGGCGGCCAGGTCGCCCTGTACTGGGACGCCGACCAGCCCATCGACCCGGCCGCCCTGCGCGGAGTCCTCGACCAGCCCAGGACGGTCGCATCGGCCGGCCCGACCGTCGGCTCGAACGAGCCCTTCGATGGTGTGTGGCTGCGACTGACCGGGGTCGAGCCCGGAACGTGCCGCATCGCCGTCGATCCCGCCGCCATCACGAGCGGCCTGTGCACCCCCGCGATCGGATCCCGCAGCCCCGCCCTGGTCGAGGACGGATCGCTGGCGTACTTCACCTCGCACCGCCTCGACGACAACGGAACCCGACGCCGATGGGAACTGGGCGCGATCGGCCACGGCCCGTCCGGTGCACAGCTCGCGGACCGCCTGTGCGAGCACATCCGCGCGTGGGACCTCGACCGGACCGCTCAGCCCATCATCACCGCCTATCCGGCCGACACCCCGGATGACCAGATCCCGAGCACATGTGCCATTCACAAGCCGTATGCCCATCTGGTGGTTACGTACTGATCCGCGTCCTGCTCGGTCAGTCCCGCTCCCGGCTTCAGCTCAGCGCCGGAAGCGGACCTGAGCCAACCTGATCCCTGCTCGAGACAACCGGCTCGACGGGCGGAGGCCAGGACCGACGACCCCGGCGGCGTGCTCCTCCTCGTCGAGGTGCTGTCGCCGTCCTCGGTCACGCTGGACCGGATCACCAAGCCCGCCGTCTACGCCGAGCAAGGCGTTCCCTTCTTCGCGGAGGGCGACAAGTCTCTGGCTGCGGAACTAGCTAGGCCAGCCTCACGATCGCGAACGACTCCGGGCGTAGTGCCAGCGCCTCGCCGTCGGCCTCGGCGGTCTCGGAGCTGAGCAGGATCCGGGCCACCTGGGAGCCCAGTGCGACCGTCACCGGGTCCGGGCCGAGGTTGACCACCAGCCGTAGCGACCCGCGGTGCAACACGAGGGTGCGCACGTGCTCGTCGACGTCCACCTGTACCCGGTCCAGCCGCGGATCCGAGAGCTCCGGGTGCGCCTTGCGCAACGCGATCAGGGCCCGGAACGCGGCGAGCAGGGAGGCGTGCGGCTCCTGCTCGGGCTCGGCCCAGTCGAGTTTCGAGTTCAGGAACGTCTGTTCGGCGTTGGGGTCGGGCACGTCGACGTCAGCCCAGCCGTGCTCGGCGAACTCCGCGAACCGACCTGCGCGCACCGCCTCCCGCAACGCCGGGTCGGGGAAGCGGGAGAAGAACTGCCAGGGTGTCCGCGCGCCCCACTCCTCACCCATGAAGATCATCAGGGTGAACGGGGAGCACATCAGCAGCGCGGCGCCGCAGGCGATCAGGCCGGGGGAGAGGGTGTCGGTGAGCCGGTCGCCGGTGGCCCGGTTGCCGATTTGGTCGTGGTTCTGGAGGTAGGCGAGGAACCGGTGGGCGGGGACCCGTGCGGTGTCCACGGGGGCGCCGTGGTTGCGCTGCCGGAAGCTGGACCAGGTGCCTTCGTGCAGGAACGCCCGGCGCAGTACGTGCGCGAGCCCCGCGAGACCGGCTTCGGCGAAATCGGAGTAGTAACCCTGTGACTCGCCGGTGAGCGTGGTGTGCAGGCTGTGGTGGATGTCGTCGCACCACTGGGCGTGCAGGCCGTACCCGCCTGCCTCACGAGAGGTGATCATGCGCGGGTCGTTGAGGTCGGACTCCGCGATGAGCGACAGCGGCCGCCCGACGTGGGCTTCGACCACAGCGACATCGATGGCGAGCTCTTCGAGCACGTGGGTGGCGCGTTCGTCGTGCAGGGCGTGCACGGCGTCGAGGCGCAGGCCGTCGACGTGGAAGTCACGCAGCCACAGGAGCGCGTTGTCGATCACATAGCGGCGTACCGGCTCCGAATGTGCGCCGTCGAGGTTCAACGACGGACCCCAGATGTTGCTGCCGGCGAAGTAGGGCCCGAACCGGTCGAGATAGGCCCCTGACGGGCCGAGGTGGTTGTAGACCACATCGAGCACCACCCCGAGACCGCGGCCGTGACAGGCGTCGACGAACCTCTTGAAGGCGTCCGGCCCGCCGTAGTTCTCGGTGACCGCGTACCAGCCGACCCCGTCGTAGCCCCAGTTGCGTGGCCCGTCGACGGCGTTGACCGGGAGTACCTCGACCAGGTCCACGCCCATCGCTACCAGGTGGTCGAGCCGCTCGATCGCCGTGGCGAACGTGCCACCGGGGGTGAATGTGCCGATGTGCAGCTCGTAGAGCACGCTGCCGGGAAGCTGGCGGCCGGTCCACGCCTGGTCCGTCCACCGGAACGACTCCGCGTCGTACACCCGGGAGGCGCCGTGCACCCCGGCCGGCTGCCAGCAGGAGCGGGGGTCGGGGAGCGGGGTCTCGTCGTCGTCGAGCAGGAATGCGTAGTCGGTGCCGGGCCCGGCGCTCTCGACGCCGGCCCGCCACCAGCCTCCTGAGCCAAGCGACATAGCGTGCGGGGTACCGTCCGCCAGCACCCGGACCTGGTCGCGCAGCGGTGCCCAGACCGCGAAATCAGTCACGCGGAGATCCTGCCGGTTGGGCGCCGACTCCGCCGAGGCGGTGTGAGCAGCACACGCTCCCCAGGATGGTGTGGTCGGTCTTCTGTGGGTCGACCC
>Ga0136617_10005606_pt1 | contig 11235 bp, 10 predicted proteins | sample AntDrymUQ3222106_2_FD_129672 | JGI IMG/M metagenome (GOLD analysis project Ga0136617, IMG submission 129672) | Polar desert sand microbial communities from Dry Valleys, Antarctica - metaG UQ322 (21.06) | ecosystem: Environmental > Terrestrial > Soil > Desert | place: Antarctica: Dry Valley...
AGTGTCGTACCGGCGTCGACCATGCTGTCGGGCTTGAGGCCGAGCTCGGACATCGCCGCGGCGGCGGTGACCATCTTGAAGGTCGACCCAGGCGGCAACGTCAGCTGCGTCGTGCGGTTGAGCATCGGCTGGGCATCGCTCTTGGTGAGCTGCTTCCACGCGTCGCTCACTTGACCGAAATCGTGGCCGGCGAGCCGGTTGGGGTCGTACGACGGCTGGTTCACCATCGCCAGCACGGCGCCCGTGCTCGGCTCGAGCGCAACCACCGCACCGGTCGCGTCAGAGCCCAGGCCGCGCAGTCCCGCAGCAGCCGCCTCCTGTGCCTTGCGGTCGAGGGTGAGCGAGATGCTGCCGCCCTTGGGTTGGCGGCTGCCGATCAGGTCGATCACCCGGTTGACGAACAACCGGTTGTCGCTGCCGGACAGGATCGGGTTCTGCGAGCTCTCCAGCGCGCTGCGCCCGAAGGTGTAGGAGTAGAAGCCGGTCAGGTCGGCGTACAGCTCGGGCTCGGGATAGCGGCGCTGATACCTGTACTCGTCGTCGCTCGGCACGCTCTGGGCGATAGGTTTGCCCTCGACGAGGATGGCGCCGCGGTCACGGGAGTACTCCTCGTCGATGACCCGCTTGTTGCCGTTGCGCGCGTTGAGGCTGTCGGCGGAGACGAACTGTAGGTAGTTGGCGTTCGTCAGCAGGGCGAAGAAGAGGACGAGGCAGCCGATCGCCATGATCCGGATCGGACGGTTCATCGGATCTTCACCACCTGGGTCGCGTCGTCCTGCTCGAGCTCCACGACGGCGGGCGCCGGGCGGCGGCTCTGGTCGCTGATCCGCAGCAGCAGCGCGATGATCACCCAGTTGGCCAGGATCGACGAGCCGCCGTACGACAGGAACGGCGTGGTTAGTCCGGTGAGCGGGATCAGCCGGGTCACGCCGCCGACGACGACGAACACCTGCAGCGTGATCGAGACCGCCAGGCCGGTCGCGAGCAGCTTGCCGAAGCCGTCGCGGCACACCAGCGCGACCCGCAGCCCGCGCTCGACGATCAGGCCGTACATGAGCAGGATCGCCATCAGGCCGGCGAGTCCGAGCTCCTCACCCATCGAGGCGATGATGAAGTCGGAGTAGGAGAACGGTGTGATGTCGGGGCTGCCCTGGCCGAGCCCGCTGCCGAGGAGGCCGCCGTTGGCCATCCCGTACATCGCCTGGATGATCTGGTAGTTGGCGTCGGGATCGGCGAACGGGTGCAGCCATCCGTCGACACGGAACCGCACGTGGGAGAAGGCGAGGTAGCCGACGTACGCACCGGCGCCGAACAGCAACGAGCCGACGACGAGCCAGCCAGGTCGCTCGGTGGCGACGTAGAGCAGGACCACGAACAGGCCGAAGAACAGCAACGACGACCCCAGGTCGGTCTCGAAGACGAGGACGCCGAGACTGAACAGCCACGCGAGGAGGATCGGACCGAGGTCGCGCCCGCGCGGGAGGTCGATCCCCAGGATCCGGCGGCCCGCGAGCGCGAGCGCGTCCCGCTTGACGACCAGGTAGCCGGCGAAGAAGAGGGCGAGGCAGATCTTGGCGAACTCGCCGGGCTGGAAGCTGAACGGCCCGAGACCGATCCAGATCCGGGCACCGTTGATGTCCTTGCCGAGGCCGGGCACGAGCGGCAGCAGCAGCAGGGCGATCGCGGCGAGCCCGAACGTGTACGTCATCGCCTGCAGCTTGCGGTGGTCGCGGACGACGATGATCACCACCACGAAGAGCGCGATCCCGAGGGCGGTCCAGATGAGCTGCTGCGTGGCGAGGGTGTCAGCGTCCGGCCCGTCGTTCTCCAGGTTGGCCAGGTCGATCCGGTAGATCATCGCCAACCCGAGGCCGTTGAGGGTGATGACGGTCGGTAGCAGCACCGGGTCGGCGTACGGCGCCACCCACCGCACGATCAGGTGCGTGACGAGGGCGGCGCCAACGAGTCCGGCGGCGAGCTTGTAGACGAACGCGGGCACGCGTCCCTCGACGCCGATGCCGACGGCGCAGTAGGCGCCGATGCAGATGACCAGCGCGACAGCGAGCAGGATGAGCTCGGCACCGCGGCGCTTGCGGGGGACGAACTGCGGCGTCCGGCTCGTCGCCTGGGGCGTTCGCAGACTCATGACGCTCCCTCGCACTCGCTGCCCGGGCGGGCAGCGGCCTTGGGGTCGGCGCACCGTCCGGCGAGCTCGCGCAGGCTGCTCACCGACGCGCGGGCGTCCTGCAGGTCCGACGACTCGATGCCGGCGACCACCTGCTCGCGACGGAAGGTCGGCAACGCGTCGAGCTCGATGTCGGACACCTCGTACACCGACCGCAACGACAGGCCGGGCACATCGGCCTGCACGCCTTGGTAGACGGCGACCTTGCCGTCGGACGAGGCGACGAAGTACTGGTTCTGCGTCCAGGAGTAGGACAAACCGCCGGCGACGCCGAGGAGAAGGAGCACCGCCAGCAGGATCATCAACCCTTTGATCCAGCGGAAGCGGCGGGGCTCGCGCGGTGCGTACCGCAGGTGCTCGGGATCGGGCTCGCTCTCGACCTCGCCGTCAGCGATGCCGGGGTCGTCGGACTCTTCTGCGTTGACGCCGCTTGCGCCGCCGCCCGCCGCGTTTGTCGTGCGCGGGCGGGACTGCTCCGAGGCAGCACCGACCAGCATCGGCTCGCCGTCGGCGGCGGCCAGGTCCTCCTGCGGATCGTCTGCAGCGACGACCTCGGCGATGACGCAGGTGATGTTGTCGTGGCCGCCGCCGGCCAGGGCTCTGTTGACGAGCTCGACGGCGGCGATGTCGATGTTCTCCAGCCCCAACGCCTCGCGGATCGACTCGTCGTCGATCATGTCGGACAGCCCGTCGCTGCACAGCAGGTAGCGGTCGCCGGGCTGCACCTCGACCATGTCTAGGTCGGGCTCGTTGTCGTCGGCCCCGAGCAGCACCCTGAGGATCAGCGAACGGTGCGGATGGGTGCGCGCCTCGTCGGGCGAGATGCGGCCCTCGTCGACAAGGCTCTGCACGAACGTGTGGTCGTGGGTGATCTGGCTCAGGTCGCCGTCGCGCAGACGGTAGCCGCGCGAGTCGCCGATGTGGGCGAGGCCGAAAGCCTGGCCGTCCCACAGCAGCGCGGTCAGCGTGGTCCCCATGCCCTCGACGGTCGAGTCGCCCTCGATGACCTCGGCAAGCCTGTCGTTGGCCCGGTGCACCGCCCCGGCGAGCGCCTCGAGGGGGTCGCCTTCGAGCGGCGCGTCAAGACGGCGGACGATATTCATCACCTCAGACGAGGCGAGGTCGCCTGCGGCAGCACCGCCCATGCCGTCGGCGAGGATGAACAACCGGTCGCTGGCGTACCCGGAGTCCTGGTTGACGGTGCGTCTCCGCCCGACGTCGGTGAGGGCGGCGTACCGGATCCGGAGCGCACCCGTGGGCGCGGAGGACGGTGTGCTGCTGGCCATCGGTGGCGCGCTACTTCCGGAGCTCGACGACGGTCTTGCCCAGACGTACCGGCGTGTCGGCCGGGAGCGGGATTGGTGTGGTGATGCGCTGGCTGCCGAGGTAGGTGCCGTTGGTCGACCCGAGGTCCTCGACGAACCACTGCTCGCCGTTGGTCGCGAAACGTGCGTGCCGGGTCGAGACGTAGTCGTCGTCGAGGCGGATCGCCGCATCGGTGCCGCGCCCGAGGATGATCGGCTCATCGGTCAGCGGCACGCTCTCTCCGGCGTTCGGCCCCTCGGCGATCTCCAGCCGGCGCGGCAACCCGCGGCCCGGCTTGCGGCCGCGCGGCTGCTTGGCGGGCCGGGCCTTGGACTGCTTGGGCTGCTTCGCCGGTTTCGGCGCGCTCTCGACCCGGGCACCGAAGATGTCCGAACGCACCACCGACACCGCTGACAGCACGAACAGCCACAGGACTGCCAGGAAGCCGAGCTTGATCAAGGTGAGGGTCAGCTCGGTCATCGCTGACCTCCAGACGCGTGCGGGTTGCGTACCGTGACGGTGGTGCTGCCCATCAGGATCTGCGAGCCGTCCCGCAGGGGGGCCTCGCGTACGCGCTGCCCGTCCACGACGATGCCGTTGGTCGAGCCAAGATCGGTGACCGACACGCGAACGGCCGAGTCCTGGATGCTGACCGAGATCTGTGCGTGGCGGCGAGAGATACCGGGGTCCTTGATCTGCAGCTCCGCCTCGGAACCGCGCCCTATCACGACACCCGGTGGGCTGAGCGGGTGACGCATGCCGCCGACCTCCAGCACCACCGGTGCGCGGGTGACGGCGGTCTCGGTCATGCGTTGACCCGCGACTGGTGTGATGGCGGCGTTGGCCTTGCCGTGCACGCGGAACCGGCCGGTCGTCAGGTCGTTGCTCTGCTCGAACGCGATCTCGAGTGGGCCGGCGAGGGTGTAGCTCTGTTCGTCGACGTGCCCGCGCACCAGCTGGGTCAGCTCCGAGGACAAGGTGCCGCCGTATGGGGAGAGGCGTTCGAAGTCTTCGGGAGACAGCTGGACCGCGAAGTCGTTGGGGACCAACATCCGGTCCCGGGAGAGCACCTGGGTGTTGTTGTCGATCTCGCGCTGGAGGGCCGCGGCGATCTCGACCGGCTGCACGGCACTGCGGAACGCGCGGGCGAAGGCTCCGGTGACGACGTCCTCGAGTCGCTGCTCGAAGCGCTGCAACACGCCCACGGGACCTCCTCTCGTCGTGCGGTGTCCGCGGGTAGGGCGGACGCGCGCGCGACATGGCGCCCGCGACCTCGTGACGATCGTATCTGTCCGCACGCGAACCGTCGGGCCTTGCATGGCCGAACGGGCCGACGTACCCGCGGTTCGTCGACGGTCGGAAGGGTCGTATGCCCGCCTGGACCCCCCGATCACGGCTGTTAGACTCGGTCCTCGGTCGAGCGCAGCGGGCTTGACCGGCACGAGTGGTGTTGCGCGCGAGTGGCGGAACGGCAGACGCGCTGGCTTCAGGTGCCAGTGTCCGAAAGGGCGTGGGGGTTCAAATCCCCCCTCGCGCACCCTCAAGAAGTACGGTCCGTCCGTGGCCAACCATCGCTTTTACCTACTGTGTGACGTTGACCCAGGGCATGACCGAGTAGCGGGTCGCGCCGTCGTCGTTCAGCATGGATTCAGGGTCGTGCGGACAGACTTGTGCTGAAGTGGAGCCGGACCGGCTCCTAGTCCGTCCCATCCGAGGAGAGATCATGAACCGCAAAGCCAAGGGAGCCGTTCTGGCGGTCGCCGCAGTAGCAGCGGTCGGTGCCGGGACAGGTATTGCGACGGCAGTCAGTGCCGGCGATGATGACGCCGCCAAGACCCCGATCACGGGTACGCCGTTGGAGCGTGCCTCGGCAGCAGCCCTGGAACACACGGGCGAGGGTCGTGTCACCGAGACCGAGGTCGGCGACGAGGAGAGCTACTACGAGGTCGAAGTCACCCTGGCCAACGGTCGAGAGACCGACGTGCAGCTGGACAAGGGCTTCAACGTGGTGAGCGCCTCCGCCGACGCCAACGGCGACGCGGACGACGACGAGTAACCAACCACCGTCTAAACCTCACGCCACGTGACGGTGATCACCTGGACCGTCACCGTGCGGTAAAGGACACCTTGTGGGGGCCCAATCCGGACGACTTGAAATCAGCCGTCGGCGACCGCGGCGTAACGATTTGACGTCGACGCCGCGTCGTCAGTCGAGGGCGCCGAGTCGGCGCAGGACCGTACGCACGTGCTCGAGCGAGGAGGGGTGCGCGAGGCCGGTCGTGTCGTCGAAGTAGAAGCCGTCGCCGATCAGCTGGACGGTACGCGCGAGCGCGTTGTCACCGAGATGCTCGGCGAGCACGAGGAACCAGCCCTCACGGAGGTCGGCGAGGGCGTCCCGCCCTCTGGCGTCGCACTCCTGCGCGATCCGGGCGGCAGCGATAAGGGCGCGGTCGAAGGCACTTCCGGTGTCGGTCGAGGTCTTGAGGTAGAAGTCGACCGGGCCCTCAGGCGCGGTGCGCATCGCGGCCACGTCGGCCTTGCCCTGCTCGCGAAGCCGGTCGAGCATCGCGGTCACCAGGTCGTCCTTGCTGGGGAAGTGGTAGAGCAGCCCGCCTTTGGACACCTCGGCCCTCGCTGCGACTGCGTCGAGGGTTGCGGCTCGGCTCCCGCCCACGACCAACAGCTCTTCGAAGGCATCGAGCAGCCGGTCGCGCGTCGCTGTCATGGAGATCACCCTATCCGGGGTCAGTTGCCGTTGAAGTAAACCGTCCAGCCGGTGTAGAGTGTACCGGCTGGACGGTTTAGTAAAAGCAGGCAAGGAGGACAGCATGAGTGCCCTGATGGCCCTCGCGATGGGCGAGACACCGATAGTGACACGGGAGCCGCCGAAGGCCGGCCTGCGCGCGTGGGCAGCTCTCGTCGTCCTCATGCTGCCCGTCCTCATGGTCAGCATGGACAACACGGTCCTCAGCTTCGCGCTGCCTGCGCTCAGCGCGGCCCTCGCTCCGGGCGGCACGGAGCTGTTGTGGGTCGTCGACATCTACGCCCTGATGCTCGCCGGCCTGCTGGTGGCGATGGGAAGTCTCGGCGACCGGATCGGTCGCCGCCGGTTGTTGCTGGTCGGGGCCGTCGGCTTCGGTGCCGTGTCGGTGCTCGCGGCGTACAGCCCGACGGTCGAGGTACTGATCCTCAGCCGCGCACTGCTCGGCATCTTCGGGGCGACACTGATGCCCTCGACCCTGTCGTTGCTCCGCAACATCTTCCTCGACCGTGCACAGCGCCGCCTCGCGATCGCCGTGTGGGCGGCGGGCTTCTCCGGAGGCGCCGCCTTGGGACCCATCGTGGGTGGCTACCTGCTCGAGCATTTCTCCTGGGGTTCGGTCTTCTTGATCAACGTCCCGGTGGTGCTCGCTCTGCTGCCGCTGGCACGCGTCCTCGTTCCCGAGTCGCGAAATCCCACACCGGGACCCGTAGACCCGATCAGCATCGCTCTGTCGATGACGGCAATGCTCCCGATCGTCTACGCCATGAAGGCGGTAGCCGAGCACGGGCTGACCAACAGCGTCCTGGGCGCGACCGCGATAGGCATCGCGAGCGCCGTGGCGTTCGTGCGCCGCCAGCGCGAGCTGACCCATCCACTGCTCGACCTGGAGCTGTTCGCCGATCGGGCGTTCAGTGGCGCCCTGCTGTCCAACCTGCTCAGCATCATGGCCCTCGCGGGGTTCTTGTTCTTCTCCGCGCAGCTGCTCCAGCTCGTCATCGGCCTGAGCCCGATGAACGCGGCCATGGTCCTGGTCCCCGGCCTGCTCGCCACGATGGCCGCCGGCCTCGTCGCCGTGCGCCTGGTGAGGTACGTCCCGGTCGGGGTGCTCGTCAGCGGCAGCTTCGTAGTCTCGGCAGCGGGCTACGCGATCGCCGCCTTCGTCGGTGACTCGCCGACGACCGCGTCGGTGATGCTCGCCTTCGCGGTCCTCGGCACCGGCATCGGGCTGGCAGAGACGTTGACCAACGACGTCATCATCGCCACTGCACCGGCGCACAAGGCCGGTGCTGCCTCGGCGATCTCCGAGACGGCGTACGAGATCGGCGCCGTGCTGGGCACCGCCGTCCTCGGCGGCATCCTGACCGCCACCTACCGGGCCGGGGTTATCGTCCCGTTCGAGGTCACCCAACCGGCGGCGGTGGGCTCGGTGGAGACCCTAGGTGGGGCGACCGAGTCGGCGAGGTCCCTGACCGGCGGCGCGCAGCAGGTGCTGCTTGACTCTGCGCACGCAGCGTTCGACGTCGGCGTGCAGCGCACGTCCGCGGTGGCCATCCTGATCGCGCTGGGCGCCGCAGCCGTGGCGTACGTGACGCTGGGCGACGACCGCCCGAACAAGTCCTAGGGACAATAGCTGGGTGGACGACGCCGAAGACCTTGCGCTCGAGGCCGCACAAGCGATAGCAGCCGGAAGCGGAGCAGCCCAGCACGCTGCCGTCGTGGTGCTGGGCTCGGGCTGGGCCGGCGCGCTCGCCGCGCTCGGCGAGATCCGCTGGCGTATGCCCGCGCGGAGCCTGCCCGGCTTCCACGCGCCAACCGCGGTCGGCCACGCCGGAGAGGTGTGTTCGCTCGACCTGGACGGGCACCGGGTGCTCGTGCTGTCCGGCCGCACCCACCTGTACGAGGGCCACGGGACAGCGGCCGTCGCGCACGGCGTCCGGACCGCGGCGGCGGCCGGCGCGCGCACCGCCGTGCTCACGAACGCCAACGGGTCGCTGCGGTCGGACTGGCCACCTGGCACCGGCGTCGTGCTGACCGACCACCTCAACCTCACCGCGATGTCACCGCTGGTCGGTGCTCGGTTCGTCGACCTCACCAGGTGCTGGTCACCGCACCTGGCGACGGCAGCGCTGGCGACCGACCCGGCCTTGGTCGCGGGGACGTACGCAATGCTCCCCGGGCCGCACTACCAGAGCCTCGCCGAGTCGAGGATGCTGCGGTCGTTCGGGGCTGACGTCGTCGGCATGTCCGCGGTGCTCGAGGCGATCGCGGCCTGTGCCCTGGGCATGTCCACGCTCGGCCTGTCGGTCGTCACGACGGTGGAGCTGGACGATAATGGCGAGCACCCGGCGTTGAACGACCCTGACGAGGTCGTGGAGATCGCCGCGGCGTCGGCCACCCGGCTCGGCGCCGTCATCCGCACCACTCTTGCGAGCGAGCTGCACGCCAGAGCGCACGACGAGCCTCCAGGAGGCCTCGCATGACTGACACACCCACCCACCCGACCGTGGCCGGTCCGGTCTCGGCGCCCACAGCCGCGATCGAGGCCAACGGCATCAACGTGATCGCCGAGAGCGAGCGCAAGGGCACCCCTCGCACCCTGTTCTGGCCATGGTGTGCCTCCAACATCTCCGTCTTCGGGGTCGCGTACGGGTCGTACTTCCTCGGATTCGGCGTCTCGTTCTGGCAGGCGACGATCGCCGGCCTGCTCGGGACGGTGCTGTCCTTCGTGCTCGTCGGACTCGTCTCTCTCGCCGGCAAGCGCGGGTCGGCTCCGACGATGGTGCTGTCGCGGGCAGCGTTCGGCGTGCGTGGCAACGCCGCGCCGACGGGGGTCTCGTGGGTGCTGTTCGTCGGGTGGGAGACGGCGCTGTGCTCGCTCGCCACGCTGGCGACGGCCACCGTGATCGAGCGGCTCGGCGGTGGTAGCGGCAACGTCGTCAAGATCGTCGCGTTCCTGGTGATCGTCGCGGTGGTCGTCGGCGCCGGGGTGCTCGGCTTCACCGCGATCATGCGGTTGCAGGCGTGGATCACGGTCGCGACCGCCGTGCTGACCGTCGGTTACGTCGCCCTGACCGTGGACGAGATCGCCCTCGGCGCCGTGGGCGCCCTGCCGTCGGGTGGCTTCGCCGCGGTGGTCGGACTTGCGATCTTCGCCACGGCGGGGTTCGGCATCAGCTGGGTCAACTGCGCGGCGGACTACTCGCGCTACCTGCCGCGAAGCGCGTCCAGCCAGGGTGTGGTCTGGTGGACGACCTTCGGCGGTGCCATCGCGCCGGTGATCCTCGTCCTCTACGGACTGCTGCTCGCAGGGTCCGAGCCCGGACTCATGGCCGCCATCGGAGCCGACCCCGTCGGCGCGCTCACGACTCTGCTACCCACGTGGTACCTCATCCCGTTCGCCGTCGTGGCGGTCGCCGGTCTGGTCGGCGGCGCGGTGCTGGACATCTACTCATCCGGCCTGGCGCTGCTCACCCTCGGTCTCAAGGTCCCGCGATACGTCGCGGCCGGACTCGACGGCGTGCTGATGATCCTCGGCACGATCTACGTCGTCTGGTTCGCCACCGACTTCATCGGGCCGTTCACCGGCTTCCTCATCACCCTCGCCGTCCCCGTCGCCGCGTGGGCTGGCATCTTCATCGCCGACATCGCCTTGCGCAAGACCGATTTCGCGGCGGCCGAGCTGTACGACCCGCGCGGACGGTACGGCTCGGTCAACGTCCTCTCTGTCGCGCTCTTCGTCGCCGCGACGGCGATCGGATGGGGCTTGGTCACCACCTTCGCGACGCAGGCGTGGCTGACGTGGCAGGGCTACCTGCTCTTCCTCATCGGCGGCAAGGAGGGTGAGTGGGCGTTCGCCAACCTGGGCATCATCGCGGCGTTGCTGATCGGGTTCGTCGGGTACGCCGTCTTCGCTCGCGGCACGGTCCGCGAGCAGGAGGCGGTCAGTCCTCGGCCCGGTGCAGGTCGCGCAGCGTGAGGTAGTGCTCGGCGTTGTCGACGATGTCCTGTCGCTCCTGCTCAGAGAGCTCGCGCCGCACCTTGGCGGGGATTCCGGCGACGAGTGAGCCAGGGGGGACCTGCGTGTCCTGCAGCACCACGGCGCCGGCGGCGACCATCGAACGGGCCCCGATGTGCGAACGGTTCAGCAGGACCGCGCCCATGCCAATGAGGCAGTCGTCCTCGACGGTACAACCGTGCAGCACTGCGCGGTGTCCGACCGAGACGCCGCTTCCGACGGTCACCGGCACGTCGGTGTCGACGTGCGCGACGCACCCGTCCTGCAGGTTGCTGTTCGCACCGATCGTGATGGGGGCGTTGTCGGCGCGCAGCACCGCGGCGTACCAGATGCTGGCGCCGGGTCCGAGCCGCACGTCGCCGACTATCACGGCGCCGGGCGCGACCCAGGCGGTCTCGTCCACGGCCGGCGCCGACCCGGCCACTGCGCGCAGGAGGGGTTGCTCACTCATGTCGCCACCGTAGCGGCGCCGGCCACGGCGAGCGAGACGAAGTGTTGTCCGCGGCCGGTGCGACGTGTCACGCTGGACCTCAACTATTGTTGTGGTCGAGGTCGGGCTCGGCCAGATCGGAGGCGGTACGCCGTGAGCGACGTCCGGTGGGATGTGCGACACCTCAGCGTCGGACAGGTTGCCCAGCGTTCGGGGGTGGCGGTCTCTACACTCCACTTCTACGAGCGCAAGGGTCTGCTTGCGGCCGAGCGCACGTCGGGCAACCAACGGCGCTACCGGCGCCATCTGCTGCGCCGGATCGCGATGATCCGGATTGGTCAGCGCGTCGGCATCCCGCTGGCCGAGATCAAGGAAGCGCTCGATGAGCTACCGGCCGACCGGGTGCCGAACCAGCGGGACTGGGAGCAGCTCGCGTCACGCTGGCGTGCGGACCTCGACCTGCGGATCCAGGCGCTGCACGAGCTGCGCGACGACTTCACCGGATGCATCGGCTGTGGATGCCTGTCGCTCGAGCG
>Ga0136617_10005607_pt1 | contig 11235 bp, 11 predicted proteins | sample AntDrymUQ3222106_2_FD_129672 | JGI IMG/M metagenome (GOLD analysis project Ga0136617, IMG submission 129672) | Polar desert sand microbial communities from Dry Valleys, Antarctica - metaG UQ322 (21.06) | ecosystem: Environmental > Terrestrial > Soil > Desert | place: Antarctica: Dry Valley...
GATTGATTACTGGCAACCAGCGGTTCTGCGTGTTGCCCGCCGGGCGGCGCCCGCACCTGGCCTCGGCCGTGCTCGGCGCTGCGCTGCGCCGGTTACCTGCTGATCACCTGGCGGTGTGGGGGCAGCCGGTGGTGGCGGTGGAGACCTTCACCGATCCGGCCCGGCACGCCGGGTCCTGTTACGCCGCGGCCGGGTTCACCCCCATCGGGCTCAGCGCCGGGTACGCCCGCAACCGCGGCACCAAGATCCACCATGGTCGGCCGAAGGGGTACTGGCTGCGCCCACTGCACCGCCACGGTCTGACCGCGCTCACCGCCGCGTTCGACTCCCCCCTCACCCATCCCCGGCCCATCGGTTCCCGGCAAGGCAGGCCAGCAGTGGATATCAACACCCTCGACATCGACGGCCCGACCGGGCTGCTGGCGGTGTTGGGTCAGGTACCCGAGCATCGCCAGACCCGCGGGATCCGCCACGACCTCCCGGCGTTGCTCGCGGTCGCGACCGCGGCCGTGCTCTCGGGCGCGGACTCCACCGCCGCGATCGCCCAGTACGCCGCCATCTTGACCCAGCCCGCCCTGGCCGCCCTGGGCATCCGCCGTAACCAACGCACCGCCACCTATGTGGCCCCGGCCTACCAGACCCTGCGCCGCGCGATCCGCGACGTGGACGCCCATGCCCTCGACACCACGGTCGCCGGCTGGCTCCAAGCCCAGGTCAGCGCCGGACGCCTGACGACCGGGCAGCTCACCCGGCTGGTGATCGCCCTGGACGGCAAGACCGTGCGCGGCGCCCAGGACGCCACCGGCAACCAGCTACACCTGTTCGCCGCCCTGGTCTACGGCGAAGCCACCGTCATCGCCCAGCACCCCGTCGACTCCACAACCACCGAGGTCACCGGATTCATCCCATTACTCGACCAGATCGCCGAGCACCACACCCAACCCGGTCATCACCACCACGACAACAACAACACCGAGGGCGAGGGCGAGGTGAGCGGACCGGGCACCGCGCCCGGGAAACTCCACGGTGTCATCGTCACCGCCGATGCGCTGCACACCCCACGCGCCCACGCCCGCTACCTGCGCGAACACGGCGGCGACTACGTCCTGATCGCCAAGGGCAACCAACCCAACCTGTTCGCCGCCCTCGATGACCTGCCCTGGACCACCATCGAGGTCGGCCACACCGAGGAAGAGAACGGACACGGCCGCCGTGACATGCGCGTCCTGAAGGTCCTCGACCTCACCGACACCGCCTACCAACACCACCGGGTCCGCTTCCCCGGCGCCCGACAAGCCTTCCTGATCGAGCGCTACCGCCACTTCCCCGACCACACCATGACCGCCGCCGCCATCCTCGGGGTCACCAGCCGCACCCCCGCCCAGGCCGGACCCACCGACCTCGCCGACATCATCCGCGGGCACTGACACATTGAAGCGCTCCACCACATCCGCGACGTCACCTTCACAGAAGACGCCTCCAGAATCCGCGCCGGCGCCAGCGCCCGAGTCATGGCCATCATCCACAATATGATCATCAGCCTGCTCAAACGCGCTGGCTACCACAACATCGCCGAAGGACGCCGCGCAGCCGTCTGGGACCCGGCCGCCTCGCACTCGACATCCTCCAGCTATGAGCAGGAACACACCATGAAGGGAATCACACTCATGTGACTTTGGTCAGATCCCTGGGAGGAGCCCCTCCACGCGCGGTACCGCGTTGAGCAGAAGTTCAAGGTCACTTACCCAAGTTCGGTCAGCACAGTAACGGCCCCGAAGCCGGCGTCGGCGAAGTGCTCGGCGGGCTTGGTCTGCGACGGCCGGGTCCACCTCGACGGTAACGATGTTCTCAGCTCCCGCAGCAGGTTGCAGCTCGGCGATCTCCACGTTCGACGCGGGACAGGTAGTCGGCTGACATCCCGGCCAACCCGGCTACCGGGTGGAGGCTCAGCCCGCGTCCCGTATGGACCTCCCGCAACCGGCGACCCATACCGTTGAGATCAGCGTCGGCCTCTCAACGCCCTTCTCGGTTGATGGGCGATGAATACCTCGGCAGCAAGATCCCGCCCGACGACCTGCCGGGCCACCTCGCTGAGTTGAAGGTTGTGATCCCGCGCGTACTTCCGCATCCGGTTGAAGGCTGTATCCATCGTGAGGTTCCCGTGCTGGGCGAGCACGCCCTTGGCCTGCTCGATGACGACGCGGGTGTCGAGCGCAGCCTGGAGTTGCTCGCTGGACACCGTACTGCGCCGGATCGCCCGTTCCTGCAGGATGCTGATCGTCGCCACGTCGGCCAGTGCCTGCGCCAGCACGATATCGGCCTCGGGTAGTGCACCCGACTGCCGGTGAAACAGGCTCAGCGCACCGACGGCCTCCCCGCGGAGCCGCAAGGGCAGCGCGTGCACCGAGCGGTATGTTCCGAGGGCCGCCACGGCGGCGACGAAGGTGGGCCATCGATCGCTCGCATCGGCCAGGTCGGCGACTCTCACCGGCACACCGCTGGTAAAGCATTCCACGCACGGGCCCTGGTCGGCCTGCAACTGGAGCAGCTCGATCGTGTCGATCTCCTCGTTGGAGGAGGTCGCGACCCGCAAGTTGCGCTGCGGGTCAGCGAGCAGAACTCCGGCTGCGTCCGCGGCCAGCAGGTCGACGCAGTGTCGCACCAGCCGGTTCAGCAGCTCGATATCGTCGTAGCCGTCGACCAGCGTGTCGGCCAGCTCGACGATCGCCTCGATCACCAGCTGCTCACGGGTGACCGGGCGGCCCGGGTTCTGGCGCTGCCTCAATTCTTCGAACATGAGATTCAGCTGCCCTTACTTTCGGCCTGAATCATGACGGGGCGTGGGTCGCCACCGACGGATGGTACGACCGTACTCCGCTGCCATCCGCTGTGCATGCAGCCCGGAGATGATCAACCTTGACGACTATGGCCGGCCTTGCCGAGCAGGCGGACCGCCCGCGGCCCCGGCACCCGCCGCAGCGCCCCTTCCGACACCGCTCACCGGGCCGGTGCTCGTCGGCTCCGGCACCATTGAGGACGGGGTGACGAGCCGCAATCCCCCTACCTGCTCACGCCGAACGCCCCGGAGCGCTCGGATGTGGCGCCCGCCTGCCCCGGCTGATAGCCGCGTTGTTCACCGTAGGCGCGGCCCGGCCGTGTCCCAAGATATGTCACAGGTCGTCCCGAGGTATGTCACAGACCCCAAGATATGTCACAGTGGGTTCCGACAGCGGTCCAACCAGGCGGCCCACTCACCACGGCGGGAATGATGGCTAGGAAGGTCTTCGATCTGCATCGGCGCGAGTGGTCCCTGCGCCGCAACATCGAGTGGTCGGTGCCCGCCACCGGCGACGACTTCGAGCACGATGTCGACGGTGGCCGGGGTGCGGCGGGGCTGGTCCTGACGGCTCTGTTCGTGTTCTGGATGATTCTCATCATCTGGAAGCCGGCGGACGTGCACATCCCGTGGTTCTACTGGTTCGTCTTCTTCATCATCTTGATGTTCTTTCCGATCCGCTGGATCCTGCGACGTCCCTGGACCGTCGTGGCCGAGACGGTCGGCGGCTACGACCAGCCCCCTGAGCGATGGACGGGCCTGGTCCGCGGGGAGTCGAAGTCCCGCGAGGAGATGCGGATCACGAAGCGCCAGCTGGAGACCCGAGGCACACCGGAGCACTCCGACAGCCCTCTGCAGTCGGTCAGCTAGATCCGAGGGTGCCCGAGCTGCCCGAGGTCGAGGCGCTGGCCCACCACCTGCGCGAGCACGCCCGGTACCGACCGGTCGCGCGGATCGATGTGGCGAGCATGAGCGCGCTCAAGACCTTCACCCCGCCGATCTCCGCGCTCGTCGGCCGGGTCGTCACCGGAGCCGAGCGACACGGCAAGTTCCTTGATGTCGAGTTTCTCGACCGGGTGAATGACGGGCTGCATCTGATCACACACCTGTCCCGTGCCGGCTGGCTGCGGTGGCACGACACCGCAGGTACGGCGCCGCCCAAGCCCGGCCGCGGGCCACTGGAGCTGCGTGTGCATCTCGACACCGTCGGCGGTCCTGGTTTCGACCTCACCGAAGCCGGCACCCAGAAGCGCCTGTCGGTGTACCTGGTCCGCGATCCGCAGGAGGTCCCGGGGATCGCTCGGCTCGGCCCTGACGCGCTTCAGTTGTCCCGCGATGAGTTCGGGGTGCTGCTCACCGGGCGTACCGAGCGGATCAAGACAATCCTGGTGGACCAGCAGGCGATGGCCGGTGTCGGCAACGCCTACAGCGACGAGATCCTGCATACCGCCAAACTGTCGCCGTACGCGGTGGCAGGGCGGCTCAGTCCCGAGCAGGTCGACAGCCTGCATGTCGCGATGCGGTCCGTGCTCACCGACGCCGTCGCCCGGTCCGTCGGACACCAGGCCGCGGAGCTCAAAGGTGAGAAGCGGTCGGGAATGCAGGTGCACGCACGTACCGGACTCCCCTGCCCGGTATGCGGGGACACTGTGCGGGAGGTCTCTCTCGCCCACCGGTCTTTCCAGTACTGTCCGCATTGCCAGACGGGTGGACGCCCACTTGCCGACCGCAGGTTGTCCCGACTGGTCAGGTAATACTCAGGTGATACACCGTAGGTGAGCCAAGGAGGATGGAGGATCTGTGGAACAATTCCTCGGTTTGTCGACGGCGCTGCTGCTGTTGGTCGGGCTGCTGGTATTCGTCGTCGTGGTTGTCGCCGTGATGCTGGTCCGCGCGCGGCGCAACACTTTTGCCACTCCGTTGGAGAAGGCCACCTTCGGCACGCTGCACACGGTGGCGCTGGCTGCCCCGGTGCTGCGGGAGGGTCTGTCCCGGTCCTCCGTCGAGTGCGCCCTGCCCTACCTGCGCACGTTGCTGGAGACGTGCGCACTGGCGATGAGCGACAGTCAGGGCGAGATCCTCGGCTGGGACGGCGACGCTGACCAGCACCACCCGGACGTCCGGTCCCTCGCCCAGGACGTCGTGACCACCGGCCGTCAACAGGTGGCTACGCACGCCACCCTTGTCTGCGATCACCCGAACTGCGAGGTGCGAGGGATCGTCGTGGTGCCACTGGAGATCGAAGGCACGATCGTCGGCACGCTGGCCGCGGTCGCGGAGCATCCGCCCGGGCCGGTGCTGCTGCGCGCCACCGCCGAGGTCGCCCGCTACATCTCCAGCCAGCTGGAGCTGGCCGAGCTCGATGAGTCCCGTGCTCGGTTGCAGCGGGCCGAGGTCCGGGCGCTGCGGGCGCAGATCTCGCCGCACTTCATCTACAACGCTCTCACCACGATCTCCATGTTCATCCGCACTGACCCGGTTCGGGCCCGCGAGCTGCTCATAGATTTTGCCGACTTCACCCGCTACTCGTTTCGCACCGCGGGGGAGTACACGACGCTCAAGGACGAGCTGGCCAACATCGAGCGCTACATCGCACTGGAGAGGGCCCGCTTCAGCGATCGGCTCGACATCAAGCTGCGGATCGCGCCCGAGGTGTTGCAGGTGGTGCTGCCTTTCCTCGCGCTGCAGCCGCTGATCGAGAACGCGGTGCGGCACGGTCTGGGGAGCAAACCGAATGGTGGCACGATCACCATCACCGCGGAGAACTCCGGGTCGGAGTGTGTGATCGTCGTCGAGGACGACGGCGTCGGGATGGATCCGGCTCGGCTCAAGGAGGATCTTGCGGATGCGCACCTGTCCGGCGCGCACGTCGGGCTCGGCAACGTCGACGACCGGATGCGCTCGGCGTTCGGCGCCGACTTCGCCCTCATCGTCGACACCGCCGTAGGCGCGGGCATGAAGATCACTCTGCGGGTGCCGAAGTTCCGGGCGGGCATCCGCGTCTGAACCCTGCGCCTGCTCTGCCGGTGATCACAGGCAAACCGCTGCTGTCGAAGATCTACCGAAGGCGATCTGGCCTTGATCACCGGTTTGGGGTGGTGGCAGGGTGCCCGATGGCCGGTAGTTTGGGGGAATGGATGCTCTACGGCTTCCCGAACGGCTGATATCGAGGTTGCCCGGGCGGTTCGGTGACTGCGCCGACCGCACCGTGGTTTCCCTGGTCCGGTTGCACGGAGTGATCGCTGCGATCGCTGGACCGTTGCCCAGATCGGTGATCAACGCTGCGATCATGGACAAGGTGCTCGAGCGGGCTTTCGCGCCCGAGCGGCTGGCTGCCGTGGCGCTGCTGGTGAACTCACCGGGGGGCTCGCCCACCCAGTCCGCCCTCGTCGCCGACCGTGTCCGCGAGTTGGCCGTGCAGCGGGAGGTGCCGGTGCTGGCATTCTGCGAGGACGTCGCCGCGTCCGGTGGATACTGGCTCGCTTGCGCTGCTGACGAGATCTATGCCCACCCGACGTCGATCGTCGGCTCGATCGGGGTGATCAGCCAGGGCTTCGGGCTGGAGGGGCTCCTGCAACGCATCGGCGTGGAGCGTAGGCTCTACACGGCTGGCGACTCGAAGTCCCGGCTCGATCCGTTCCTGCCGGAGAAGCCCGAAGATGTGATCTGGCTGCGCGGGCTGCAGGATCAGTTGCACGAGATGTTCCAGCAGTGGGTCCGGGACCGCCGGGGCGACCGGTTGCGGGATGAGGCGGAGCTGTTTACCGGTGAGGTCTGGACCGGGAGCCGCGCGGTCGAGCTGGGTCTGGTCGACGGCCTGGGCACCGCCCGCGGAGTGCTCACCGAGCGTTACCCTGAAGCTGAGCTGGTGCCCGTCGAGCGTCGCAGACCGCTGCTCACCCGGCTCGGTCTGGGTTCAGCACCCGCGGTCGGCGCCGCCGCTATCGACGGCCTGCTCGGGATTGCCCAGGCGGCTGAGATCCGCGCTACCTGGGCACGGTACGGTCTGTAGTCCGTTGTGATCTGACCAACCCGATTGGTGCTGAATCTTGGCATTTACCCGGTCTGGCCTTCACCATGGTCGTCGGGGCTCGTGATCGTTCGGCTCCGATGGGTACAGCAACAGCAGGATGAGGAGATCGTGGACAGTAACGACAGCTCCGGAGGCCTGGTCGTGCTCGCGGTAGACGACGAGGAGCCGGCTCTCGAGGAAATGGCCTACCTGCTGAAGGAGGACCCCCGCGTCGGCCTCGTGCTCACGGCCTCCGATGCCACTGACGCATTGCGCATCATCAATAGCCGGCAAAGCGTCCCCGAGGGGAGTGCGACCGGTCAGCAGAACAGCGTTCAGACGATGGTCAACCCGATGACCGGCATTCACGTCGTCGAACGCACAGATGTCGAGGTGGTCTTCCTCGACATCCGGATGCCGGGTCTGGACGGGCTCGAGCTTGCCAGGGTGTTCTCCTCGATGGCGGTGCCGCCGCCGGTGGTGTACGTGACCGCTCACGACGACCGCGCGGTCGATGCCTACGAGGTGGGGGCGGTCGACTACCTGCTCAAACCGTTGCGTGCCGATCGCCTCGCGGCCTCGCTCGACCGCATCCTCGCCATGCGGGCCGCAAACGCTGCGGAGCCGGCTCGTGAGGAGAGCAACGAGGATGAGGTGATTCCGGTCGAGCTGGCCGGCACCACCAAGCTGGTCCCGCGTTCGGCCGTGCGTTACGTCGAGGCCCAGGGTGACTATGCCCGGTTGCACACCCAGGAGGGCAGCCACCTGGTCCGCATCCCGCTCTCGGTTCTCGAGGATCGATGGCGGGAGGCTGGCTTCGTCCGCATCCACCGCTCCTTCCTGGTGTCGCTGCCCCTGGTCACCGAATTGCGCCTGTCCGGTTCCGGCTATGTCGTGCGGGTCGGCAACGGACCCGATTGCGCCGAGCTCCCGGTCAGCCGCCGCCACACCCGCGAGCTGAAGGACCGTCTGGTCAGGGCGACAAAGCAGGCGTGGAGCCAGCGGTGACCACCCATACCGACGGCACCGCGCCGTCGGTGTCGCCCGGGCCGCACGAGGGTTCGGACGACAAGCACCGCAAGACCGAAGACGAAGCTGACGACTCCAGCCCGTTCTGGCTGCAGCAGGAGATCCAGCGCCGGATCGCGGCGAAGGGACCGGGATCGGGTGGGCGACACGCCCGCTCTGAAACGGCGGAGTCCGCTGAAGCGGCAGCGTCGTTTGAAGCGGCAGCGTCGTCTGAAGTGGTGGTGTGGTCTCAAGCGGCGATGCCGTCTGAAGTGGCGGAGGCCTCGAACATCGAGGCACACCAGCTGCAGCGGGCCACGAGCCGCGGTGGGGTGGCCCCGCCGCCGGCCGCTTCGCTCGGGGGTCCGTCGATGTCGGTGGCGCCCACGACGGGTCGGCCGGGGCTCAACAGACCCGCCCGCGGGTGGTCGGCACCGCCGTCGCAGTTCGCGTCAGGCCCGCCCACGAACCGGTTGACCGCGCTCCCGGTTGGGCCAGCCCGGGGGAGGGTGGACGGGACAGCGGCGCCACGGATCCCATCCGGCCCACCGGGCCCAGCCCCGGCTCTACCGGTTGTCCCCTGCTCGTCCGCTCCGGATCAGCCGGCCTGGCATCCGCCCGCGGCCGTGCCCGAGCCGCGCCGTCAGTCCGATTCCCCGTCGGACGCTGAGCCGAACACGGACGAACGCGATGGCACACCCCAACGCGTACGGGTGGTGTTGTCCGAGCGCAACCGGCCTGCGCGCACCGTGCGCACGGTCGAGGTCGTCCAGGACAGCGATGGCGTCGGCGAGCTGCTCCGCAACAACCTGATCAATTCCCAGCTGGCCGTCGCGCTGCGGTTCGCTGTCGTCGCGGGGTTCACTCTCGGTCTGCTGCCCGTGCTGTTCGCTGTGTTCCCGGCCGTCGGCCGGGCCGAGGTGTTCGGTCTGCGGCTGCCATGGCTGCTGCTCGGGGTGCTGGTCTACCCGTTCCTGTTCGGCCTCGGCTGTTGGCACACCCACACCGCCGAGCGGGTCGAGCGGAACTTCGTCGAATATGTCCGGGGTTAGAGCCCCTTGAGCACATCGGCGCTGGTCGCGATCGTGCTCGTGGCGGTGGCGGTGGCGGTGGCGGTGGCGGTGGCGGTGGCGGTGGCGGTGGCGGTGGCGGTCATCGGGTCGTTCGGCGTACGTATGTCGCGCAGCGCCTCGGATTTCCTGGTCGCCTCACCCACCACCAGGCCGGTGGCCAACGCCAGCGTGATCTCCAGGGAGTACCTGTCCCGAAGAATCTCACGGGAGCAGGTATCCGTCGACGTCGACGTCGCGATGCTGCGGTTGCATGCTCCCGAGCGGCTGGGGTTCGGCCAGGACCGAGTGAATCGAAGCGTCGAATGAACGTCCCAACCCGATCAGGTGGTCAGGTGACGGCGGTACCGCAGAGAATGAGAATATCGTCGTGACCATCTCGGCCATATCAGCTCTGACGGCAATGGTTCTTGTTGCGGTCGCCAGCACCATCATCGGGTCACTTGCTCGGAGAGCTCGCAGCACCTCCGACTTCCTGGTCGCCTCCCGGACCATCGGCCCGGCGGCGAACGCCGGAGCGATCTCCGGAGAGTATCTGTCCGCGGCGTCCTTCCTCGGGGTCGCCGGGCTCATCCTGCGCGATGGGGCCGACGCGCTGTGGTATCCGGTCGGATTCACCGCGGGCTACCTGGCACTGGTGTTGTTCGTGGCTGCGCCGCTGCGCCGCTCCGGGGCCTACACGGTGCCCGACTTCGCGGAGGCCCGGCTGAGCTCGAAGCGGCTGCGGCAGGTGTGCACAGCGTTCGTCCTGGTCATCGGCGTGCTGTACCTGCTGCCCCAGCTCCAAGGTGCGGGCCTGACACTGGCCACGGTCACGAAGCTACCGATTTGGGTGGGGGTGGTGACAGCTGCTGTGGGCGTCGTGGCCACGGTGGTACTCGGCGGGATGCGGTCGGTCACGTTCGTGCAGGTGTTCCAGTACTGGCTCAAGATCACGGCCTTGGGGGTGCCCACAGTCGTCGTGCTGATGTTCTTCCTGAGCAGTGATCGCACCTTCGATCGGCCGGCGCCGCTGCGGTTCCCGGCCCAGGCCGTCGTCGAGATTCGCACCGATGTATTGCTCGATGTCGCGGAGCCGGTCGTGTTCACAGCCATCGGCGATGTCGACGGGAAGATCGTCAACGGCTGGGTGCGGTGGGACATCGGTCGGCACACCGTGATGGAGGGGTCCAAGCTGACCTTCGCTCAAGGCATGCCCGTTCCGATGGTCGCCGGGGCCCCCGCTTCCGACGCCAGCTGGCTGACCCCGCTTCCCGACACGAACAGGTTCGGGTTGTTGGCCACCTACTCGCTGATCATCGCAACGTTCCTCGGCACGATGGGTCTGCCGCACGTCCTGGTGCGCTTCTACACCAATGCCGACGGCCGGGCGGCACGTCGCAGTGCAGTCATTGTACTCGGCCTGCTCGGCGGCTTCTACCTGTTGGTGGTCCTCCTCGGGGTGCTGTCCCGGCTGTACACCCCCCAGTTGCTCGTCAGCGGGGATACCGACGCGGCGGTGCTGTTGTTGCCTGCGGCCGTGCTCGGCAGCGGGTGGCTGGGGGCGATACTCGGTGCCCTGGTGGCCGCCGGGGCGTGGGCCGCGTTCCTGTCGACCTCGTCGGGATTGGTCGTGAGTATCGCCGGGGTGCTGTGCACCGACGTGCTGCGACGGGCGCGGGTACGCGAGTTCCAGCTCTCGGCGGTGCTGGCCGGGGCGGTGCCGCTGGCCCTTGCGCTCGGGGTTCCCCGGCTCGACTTCTCCGAGTCGGTCGCGTTGGCCTTCGCCGTGGCAGCATCGACGTTCTGTCCACTCCTGGTGCTCGGCATCTGGTGGCGGAGTCTGACCGACCACGGTGCGATCGCCGGGGTTGTCCTGGGTGGTGTGCTGTCGGCGGGGGCGGTGACCGCGAAGCTCGCCGGGCTGGGTGGGGAGGGCTGGGTCGGGGTGCTCCTGTACCGGCCGGCGATCGTCACCGTCCCGGTGGCCTTCCTGACGATGATCGCGGTGAGTCTGCTGACGGCGCAGCGCCGACCCGCCGATGTCGACCAGGTGATGCTGCGGCTGCACGCCCCCGATGGGCTCGGCCTGAGCTCTGACCGCCTCACCGAGCGGATGAGGCGTCCTCGATCATGAGGTGGGCCGTACACCACGACTTTTCACAGCTAGTCACCCAACGATGGCACATTCACTCTTGTGGATTACCCCAGTGGTGGAAGTTACTCGTCTATCGTTCATTTTGTTGGGCACCCGACCGGGCGCGACCCAGCGACGACGACATAGCGACGACGACATAGCGACGACATAGCGACGACGACATAGCGACGAC
>Ga0136617_10005608_pt1 | contig 11234 bp, 11 predicted proteins | sample AntDrymUQ3222106_2_FD_129672 | JGI IMG/M metagenome (GOLD analysis project Ga0136617, IMG submission 129672) | Polar desert sand microbial communities from Dry Valleys, Antarctica - metaG UQ322 (21.06) | ecosystem: Environmental > Terrestrial > Soil > Desert | place: Antarctica: Dry Valley...
ATGATCCGTTGCAAACCTGACGAAATCTCGGGATTGGCTTTCTTCTGCAATTTCTCAAGAGCGATGATTGCCACATCGTAGTCACGTACCGCTCCCAGTTTGTCAGCAATTTCTTTGAGATGCTTTGTCGACGAGGCTATTTTCGTTTTGCGCAAGTGAGGTGCAAAATCTCTGAGAGCGCTGCGCACGCGACGCGAGGCGACGCGCATATCGTGAACACCCTCGGGGTCACTGAAATCAAGCGCAGCTTTGCGCAAGAGACACATCTCCTCAAGCCTGGGGCCCAATACAAGCGGCACGGCCTCGGTCGCTGCCCTTTCGCATTCGATACCGCCGATCTCCCTGGCTTTAGCCATAAGTAGTTACCGGCGAGTCGACTTTGCGCTAATGGCATTGATAGACAAATTGCAGTTGAAAGCTTGCTCAAACAGCGGGCGTCTTCGCTCGGCCTCAATCATTTCTTTTTCGCAATCTACATCACTCTGCACGGTTATCTTGACCGCTTCTCCTTCCACCACGCATTCAAGCTCACGCACACGACTTTCATGACTTCTGTCCAGGCCGTCGGCGAGTCGCAAAATGGCACCCAGACGGGCCACCGAGTCGCGATCGGCCGCATTAAGCGCCCCAAAATCCGGATGGCGCTCTTTGGGGGGTGAACCGCGGTGGTAGCGGGCAATATTCGCGATAACTGCGCGTTCACCTTCGGCAAATCCGGTCAACTCAGAGTTCTTTATCAGATAGAGGGCATGTTTGTGATGGGACCCGTGAGCGATGTGATAACCGATGTCGTGAAGCAACGCCGCCGCCGATAACAAAGTGCGTTGGTGTCGAGTCAGTTCTTCACTGGGCGCCAGGCTATCAAAGATCTTCTCAGCCAAACGAGCGACCTGGAGGGAATGAGCCTCTTCATAACCAAAGCGCCGCCCGACGGCGTGAACGCTGCGCATTTTGGGATCAGCAAAGTGCGAAACAGGTGGTCGCGATTCAGCCTCCAGTTCCCTGAGGCGATCGATGATGACGCCTTCGCGCAACGCCCATTCGCAAGTCACCAGGGAGTTAAGCCTTAAGGCGCGCATAGCACCTTCAAGTATTTGACCACCGGCAACAATAATCTCTGACCGCTGAGGACTGAGTCCGCCCAATCGTTTGCGCTCCGCAATAGGAAGGCTGGCAACGCTTACGTTAAATCGCAAAAGCAGCCCCAGGGATATGTCAAACTCCGAGGGCTGCGCCGGTTGGTGTTTTCGTTGTGAGTCACTCTCCAGGCGCGAACGTAGCGCTGCGCCTAAAGCAAGAATGGTTCCGGATGTGCCGGTGGCTTGCTGCCAGGTTGCATTGCGCAACTCGCGCGCCGGGCGTTCGAATGCCGCTTGAACTTGATGACGCAGATCACCCAGTTCTTTCGCTTTAGGAGGATCGGACTTGAGGAATTTCTCCGTCAGACCAATCGCACCCAGATCGACGGAAAAGAGCGCGAGCGGCACTCCGTCACGAAAGACGGAGATTTCAGTTGAACCGCCACCGATATCGAGGTTCAGGTTGGTGGCTCCAGTAGTAGAACAACTCTGACTCGCCGCGAGTCCTATCAGCCTCGCCTCTTCGACTCCGGAAAGGACCTCTACTTTTATTCCGCTCTTCAGTTCGACTTCCCTGACAAACTGAGAAGAGTTGTTCGCCTCGCGCACCGAAGCTGTAGCTGTAGCAATTATGCTCTCAGCACCGCGGGCCTCGGCAATCGAGCGAAATCGTTGTAGACATTCAACTGCGCGGTCGATGGCCGCGCGGCCGATATGCCCCCGGCGCAACGTTTGGTGCCCAAGTCTGACAAACTCTTTCTCACGAGTTATGACGGCGAATGAATCGCTGGCTGCCGCGTCAACGACTACCAGCTTAATCGAGTTGGAACCGATGTCGATTGCTGCAAGTTTCAATATTTTTGCCTGGGTTAGTTCGGAAGGCTACAGCTTTTTCATTTCTGAGAAGTGGAGGCTTGCGCGAGTGGCACTTCGACGAGATGATCTCTTTCGATTACGCGAGTTACTGCGCGCCTCAGTGTAGCGCCCACCCGTCGCACAGAGGTCGAGGCGTCCAGGACCTGAAAACCATACTCCCGGGTCATGCGGTCAAAGACTTTCAGCATTCGCGTTTGGTATTCAATAAAGCTGTCGTAAAAATCCTGCCCGAGGTGGACATCCATTCCCGATTCCCAAAAATCAAACCCACCGCCGGACGTAAGCACACGTTCAACAAGTTCCTGGGCTGTGTTGATCCTCAGGTAAAAAACAGCATCGGGAATTAAGGCAATTTGATAGATCGAACGTATCCAGGGAGCATCAATCCCGCGCACCTCGGCGCGCGCCATTGCCGAGTAGATGTATCTATCGGTGAGCACGATAAACCCGGACCTCAAGGCGGGCAAGATTTCATTCTCGAGGCGATCGATGAAATCCGTAGCGTAGAACAACTGCAGTGTCAGGCGACCGAGGGTGTGACCGGTCTTGGCTTCCTTAATTCCGCGCCCGGCCAGAACTGATCTAGTCATTCCCGTGTCGATAACCGCATGGCCTCGCGACTCCAGCCAAGTGCGCAGAAGAGCGATGTGGGTGGACCGCCCCACACCATCGGTCCCCTCGATCACAATCAATTTGCCACTGTATTCTTCATCCTGAGTATGTGGTAGTGGCGTGCCGTAAAACAGTTTTTTGTTAATGGGATCTGAACCGCCTGTTTTCGAGATGACTCATGATGAGTTGCCGAACTTCCCGCTGTTGCTGTTCGATCGACCGCGTGGCATCGACCAGCGTTAACCCAAACTCACTAACCATGCGATCGTATTCACTCAAGATTTTGCCCTGGAAGAGCTTGAAACTTTCTTCGGGATTCTCTGACCAACCCATATCCAGACCGGACTCGTAGTATTTTAACTGGGGCCTGCCTGAAACTATACGATCAATAGCAACGTCGAGCGGCGCGCGAAAAAAGAAGGCGATGGTGGGCTTGACGGCAAACTTGTAAACGTCGCGAACCCACGCCGGATCGCAGCCGCGCGCCACGTCGCGCGCGAAAGCAGTGTAGATGTAGCGATCGGCCAGCACGATTGCCCCAGCTTTCAAGGGGGGGATGATGTCGCGCTCGGTGCGGTCTGCAAAATCCGTGGCGTGAAGAAGGGAAAAGGTGGCTGGGGTAAAAAGATGTCGTTTCTTCGCTCGTTTAGTCGTATCCTTGACCAGGGGGGAAGAGTTCCACTCAGAGAAAAAGACAGGATACCCTTCGGCTTTTAGCCACTGATAGATCAACATGAGTTGCGTCGACTTGCCGCTGCCGTCTGTGCCCTCGACCACAAAGAGCTTGCCAGGGAAGCGATGTCGACCATACGGAATCATAGTGTGCATTCTGACTTAACAATGTTACGCGAATGTGAACGGGCGACGGAGGTGAACAGCATTCATGAAGACACTGCTCCTGCTCAGGCATGCAAAGTCGAGTTGGAAGGACTCCTCTCTACCGGACTTTGAACGACCTCTCAACGACCGTGGACGAAAAGCGGCCGAAGTGATGGGGAAATTCATAGCAAGGCAGAATATTATCATAGATCTAGTGATCAGTTCCCCGGCGGTACGCGCTCGACAGACCATCGATCTCGTCCTGCGTGCTGCCCGGCGTTCGCCTGAACTGCGTTTTGACCAGCGTGTGTACGAAGCAAGCCCCACGCGGCTGCTTGAAATCACATCGCAAATTGAGGACGACCGGAAATCTGTATTACTAGTTGGTCATAATCCCGGAATGGAGGAACTGCTGGCTCTCTTGGTGGGTGTCGAGCAGCACATGCCCACGGCCTCGCTGGCGAAGGTGATACTAAACAGCAAAAAATGGGACAAGATCCTGGGAGAGGAGGGTGTCCTGGAGTCATTTGTACGAGCGAGGGAAATAAAGCCCGAAGAAGTTGGCGGCCGGTAGGGCATAGGCAGCGTGAAAACCGAAGGAAGTATGATGGTGATTTGCAGGAAATTCAGCAAAGTATTTGCAGGTTGGAAATACGGGCAAAGCTTAGCACCGCACTCCAGATCCATTGTCAACTCAACCTTAGAGCCAACAATTGGAGTTCAGCAAATTTGCAGGTGGGGAAGGTGGACCCCCGCTCAAGATGCTCGAGCGCTCAAACTTGAATTGCCTTTTCAAGCACTGGAAATTTGCAGGTTGGGAAGGTGGGCCAAAGCGCAGCGCGCCCCCGCTCCAGCGTAGCGTCTCTCGCTGGCTAGAAAACCGCGGACTCCTTAATGCAGACTCGGTTCAATGTAGTCCTGAAGAAAACTAACGTTAATGGCGCTACGCTGGAGCGGGGGCGCGCTGCGCTTTGCCCACCTTCCCAACCTGCGAATTCTGGAATCTTGAATTGTTAATTTAAAGTTGAGTTGGGCTAACGGGCAATTGGGAGGTTAGATGGAGTCACGCACTATCGTCGTCGGCGACACTCATGGCTGTTACGATGAATTGATGGACTTGTTGAATCAGTTAAATTTCGGAGTGAGTGACCGGATAGTGTCGGTTGGCGATCTCGTCACGAAAGGACCGAAAAACCGCGAAGTCCTGGAGCTCTTCATGAAAGACTCAAGATTCTCAACCGTGATCGGTAATCACGATCTGGCATTGCGCCGGCTCTTGAATGGCGAAGAAGTGGAACTCAAGGCCTCGCAGAAGGAAGCGCACAGGGAGCTAAAGGCGGACAAAGATCGCTTTACACCATATCTCAACAGCCTGCCATTCATGATCGATTTGGGAAGTCACCTCGTGGTTCATGCCGGCTTGCGCCCAAACGTGGAAATGCATTCTCAGACCACGGAAGATTTAACTCAAATACGAACTTTGGGAGAAGATCGCGAGAGCAAGGACGGGACGCCCTGGTACGACGTTTATGACGGCGAAAAGGTCGTGCTGTTCGGCCATTGGCCAGCTTCAGATCCCCGGCGCGGGAGGATGGCACTCGGTCTGGATACCGGCTGCGTTTACGGTCATCAGCTTACGGCCTATACCATCGAAACAGACGAGCTGAATTCCGTCCCAGCGCGCCGGACTTACGATTCCTCCTGAGTTCACCAGTCAACGTACTCAGCAGACTATCTTGCTCAGCGATTAGTTACGTCTTCCTATCAACTGTCCGCACGTTTGAGTGACATGTTCGCAGCACCTGGCGTCCGAGCGGGCTTTGAACACCTCAGCTCACCGCTCTTGCTGCTGAACTTGCGGTGTGAATTCTCCCAGTGTGGCGCGCACCTGCTGTTCGCGACCGTCACGGCGGATCGTCAATGTCACTTCCGTACCGGGCCCTGTGCCCGCCACAAGATTCCGGAAAACGTTGGGATCGTTTACTTCAACGCCATTGAAGGCTGTGATGATGTCCCCCTGCCGAATTCCCCCTCGGTCTGCGGCGGCGCCTGGTTGCACCTGGGCCACTAAAATTCCGCGCTGATCTCTCAGTTTGAGCTTCTCGGCTACTTCGGAAGTGACCTTTTGCACGGTTATACCAAGCTGGCCGCGACGAACCTTGCCTGTTCTCACCAGCGTGTCCATTACCGTGCGGGCCATGTTTGAAGGAATCGCAAAGCCAATGCCGATGCTTCCTCCCGATGGCGAAAGGATTTGTGAATTGATGCCTATTAATTCGCTGTTCGTACTTATCAGCGCTCCGCCTGAATTTCCTTGATTGATGGGCGCGTCTGTTTGCAAAAAATCTTCAAAGCTGCCGCTGCTCAACCCTGTTTGGCGTCCCTTGGCGCTGATGATGCCCATAGTCACAGTCTGTCCAATCCCTAGCGGGTTGCCAATGGCAAGCACTACATCGCCGACGCGCACGCGCTCCGAGTCGCCCAGCGTCAACATGGGCAAATTGGAGGCTTCGACTTTCAGCACTGCCAGATCGCTCGGCGGATCAGAGCCTACCAGCCTGGCGTCAAGGGTGCGGTTATCGTTCATGTCGATTTTGATCTGCTCCGCGCCGTCCACGACGTGATGATTGGTAAGAATGTAACCATCAGCGCTAACGATTACGCCTGAGCCAAGCCCCGTTCGTCTTTGCGGAGGCTGTTGAGGTCGCCGGCCGCGGTCTCCGAAGAACTCTCGGAAAATCGGATCGTCCATAAACGGATACTGTTCGGGCGCGCGCACGCGCATTTGTGAGTGAATCGTTATTACCGCTGGCGAAACCCGGCTGACGACATCGGCATAAGATATTCCCGGAGCAGCCGTGCCGGCCGGAGGGTTGTTTATGGGAGGGTTGGCAACTGCCGCCTCGGAGTCTGATGCTAAGCGCACGGATGATGGATCCTGCCGGTTGCAGGCAGCACCGAGAAATAAGACCAACCCCATAAGCGCCGACAAGATGCCAGGTCGCGTCAGCACGACATGTCTATTTCCGATCACAAATCTTCTGCCGATCATGTCATCCTCCTCATTCTTTGTTCATGCACTATAGATCTTTGTCGATTGGACCACCCTCTTAGTTGTCCCTCAACGACATCTCCACCCCAGCGGGGCAGCCCCGCTGGGGTGGAAGCATTCAAACAGTCCGCGGGGTCATCTGATGAAGTGAACGTTCCAGGCCCAGCAGCTTGAATCCGAGAGCCACCAGCAACACGCCGAAGACGATCGCGTAATCTCCAATAATCCAGACCACCGCTAGCGCTCCCACGGCAGGATTGATAAGTAGAGCCAATCCAAAGAGGATGGAAGCGACGCCGCTCAGGGCCAGGATCCATTCGCCCGTAATCTGCTTGCGCATTTGAATCGCAGCGGCAATCTCGAATGCGCCGGTCACGATCGCCCACGATGCGATGAGTACGAGCAAGAAGAGCGCGGTAATTCCCGGGACTACGAACGCCAGCACGCCGGCGAAGATACCGAGAATGCCTTCAATAAGCAAAAGCCACCAGCGTTTATTTTCGCGCGTTGTCCTGATGCCGGCGACAATTGCAAAAGCGCCATCGACAAGTGCGTAAGCGCCGAAGAGAACGACCTATGACACCAAGGTGATCCCTGGCCAAATGAAGGCCAGTATGCCGAAGATAATGGCCGCGAGGCCGCGCAGGGCCAGAGCCCACCAGCTACTTGTGAAGAGAATCATTTGTTTGCCTCCTTCTTGGGTCCACACCGTGGCAGTCCAAGTCTGCAAACGCTGCACAGCTGCCTCGTTGCTTTGCGATTTGCCACGGTTTACGCGCACTGACACCGCGAAACTGCGCCCCGTCTCAGTTACTCTTCAAAGCTCTAGCCGCCAGTACTTACGGCCGCCGCGCGTCCGGTTCGTTGGGTCGAGAACGTGAACTTGCCGTCCTTCCAATCCACAATCACCTTGTCACCATCATGAATGGCCCCGGCCAGAAGCCGACGGCCAATCCCGAGCGGAGGTATCTCCCTCAGCGAGGTGGAGACCTCCCTTCTCAAGCAAGCGCTGACGCAAGCCAGTGGCAACCAGACGCGGGCGGCTGACCTGCTGGGTTTGACGCGCGACCAATTTCGCTATCGCCGGAAAAAACTCAACGAGGAAACGGACCACTAACGGCAGGAGGCAGGAGGCTGAAGCAATTACCAGGGAATTGGGATCGGTTTCACCTGCCGTCAGCCTCCTGCCGTCTGTTTACTGTGCCCCTCCTGCCTGCTGTTTGCTGTCGACTGATCCCAAGGCTCGTTCCAGACGTCGTATGATCTCCGACTTAGGCAACACACCGACAAGGCGGTCGACCTCTCGGCCGGACTTGAGGATCAGCAAGGTGGGAATGGTGCGCACGTTAAAGCGCGCCGCCGTCGCCTGATTCTCGTCGATATTTAGTTTTGCTATTCGCACACGTCCCGCCATCTCCGTCGCCAACTCTTCCAACACTGGCGCGATCATCCGGCAGGGCCCACACCACGGCGCCCACAAATCAAGCAATACGGGCAAAGTCGAACGCTCGACCTCGGGCGCAAAGGTGGCATCGGTGACGGTCACCGGCTTACTGGAAACCGGCAGAGGTTTCTTACACCGAGCGCAGACTGCTTCATTCCCTTGCGCAATTCTTTCCGGATCGACCCGATTATTCGCGCCGCACGAGGGACAACGAATTACTTGTTTCTCAGACATGGACCTTCAGACCTCCCGCTATTGATGATACATGTTCCCTACTACAGCAGTATGGTCACGTCGAAACCCTCGCAAAGGCTGTTGCAGAAGGTGTTCGTGGGGTGACCGGCGCCGAATTAGTCCGCGACGAGGACGGCCTTCGGCGTCTCAGGCTGACTGGCGATTGGTGGCCATGATCCTAACTCTACCTAATGCCAAAATACGATCCAGGAAATGACACGAACTGATCGTGAATGGTTACGGCGGTTGAATTAACTAAGAGTTACTAAAAGGAAAGAGAGCGCCTAAAAGCGCTCTCTGATGCCCTATACGTTACGATTCACTAGCTTTCGTTACTGCCCAATAGGCGGATCGGTGGCTGTCGCTGGTTGGGTTTCGTTAACGTGAATCGTGTTGGTTTCTGAGTCCATGTAGAAGTGGTTCTTCCCCGTTGCGCCTACACCGTCGGATACCTGTGGGTCGGCATTGACCGCGAACCCGGCCTGCGTGGTTGTAGATTTCGGGATCGCCCTCATGGTGTAAACGTACCCATCGACCACGGGTGTCGCGCCCCCGAAGCGGGTGTCAAGCAGATTCTCTTTCAGCATATCTTCAAAGGAGCCAAAGCTGGATCGCTGGTGCGCGTTGTAATAAAGCATCTGCTGCTCCGCGACTGTTCTGAGAGTCTTAATGGCTGCGGCTTCGTTTGCGGCGCGAACTGCAGCTCGCCATCCGGTCACCCCCACAGCGATCAAAATGCCAATGATGGCAATCACGATCATTAGTTCGATAAGCGAAAAGCCTCGCTCTCGATTGCGATTTGTATAATTTGATTTCATGGTAGCCCTCGCCGTCATTACACGTTCCATCCGGTCTTAGGTTCCGGGATTCCTTGCGCGCCGGAGACCGCGCAAAGTTGTGGAATAGGGTTAGTCTACTATAAGGAGGCGACAACCGTCACTTTGCCACCCAATAGGGCACTGGGGCATTAGCCCGACTGTTAAGAAGGGGGTCCGTCAAGATGCGGTCGATGCTGAGGAACAACAGCCGCGCGAGACTTATTACAGAATCGAGAGCAGTGGAGGCTGTGAAAACCCCAAAGGGCTGGGGGAATTGCTGGGCTTGAATTGTCAATTCAAGGGTCAATGGCTGCGAATCTAGAGCGGGGACGCGGTCCGCCTTGCTCTCCTTGCCAGTCAGGCTACTGCCCGATTGTCTATCACTACGAACCAAACTTTAAACGTGCGGCAGTCAACTTTAGCATGTAGAATAAATGCTGAGTTCTGGAGCTATGAAACAATAATGATGAGACGCCTGCAACCAGTGGACGGGCAAGGTCCGTTAGTAGCCTCCGATGCCGTCGACAGAATCGACAGACTGCAGCGAGCAGTCGAGACGGTCATACGAGGTAAACCGGAAGCCGTTCGCCTGGCCATAGTTACTTTGATTGCCGGTGGGCACCTGCTGATTGAAGACGTACCCGGCGTGGGCAAAACTACCCTGGCCCAGGCTCTTGCACGAGCTCTCGACTGCAGCTTTCAACGCATACAGTTTACTTCGGACCTCCTACCTTCAGACGTGATCGGGTTATCCGTCTATAAGCAACATTCCGGTTTATTCGAATGGAAACCGGGCCCGGTTTTCGCCAATGTCGTCTTGGCCGACGAAATCAACAGAACGACGCCGAAGACGCAGTCGGCACTTTTGGAGGCAATGGCCGAAAGGCAGGTCACGGTTGAAGGAGTAACGCATCCGCTGCCTGCGCCTTTTATTGTGGTAGCAACGCAGAACCCCATCGAGCATCATGGGACATATCCCCTACCAGAATCTCAGCTCGATCGCTTCATGCTGCGGCTGAGAATAGGTTATCCCGATCTCCGAGACGAGAAACAAATCCTTCGCGATCGCGAGCGCGCCGATCCTCTTAACGATCTGATCCCCGTGATGTCTGCGGAGGAAGTAATGGAACTGCAACGCAGCGTTTCCGCGGTTGCCGTCGATGACGCGCTGGTCGAATACTTGATGAGCATCGTTGCAGCCACACGGGATTCCGAGATGCTCGATCTCGGCGTTAGCCCTCGCGGCAGCCTGTCACTGTTCCGGGCGGCCCAGGCGCTGGCCCTCACCGAGGAACGATCCTACTGCATTCCTGACGACATCAAGCGACTCGTGGTACCAGTCTTTGCCCACCGGATTCTCGTTAGTTCGCGCTATGCTTCCGCCCTGCGACGCAGTGAGGAAGCGGAAGCCGTTCTGCGAGAGATCATGAAAACGGTCAGCGTCCCGCTCTAGGAAGGATGAAAATGAACCGGCAGGTAAACGGCCAGGGACGCCGTCGATTTTCATCCTTTATCCCTCATCCTTCATTCATCTCAAGGTGGCGCAATGCGTTCCTCGGGACCCTACTTGTTCTCGCCGGCCTGGCCGCCGCACTAATATCACTTCTCGCCCGGCAGACTAATGATAACCGCGTCACTACCCTAGGTGCATTCCTGTCGCTGATCATCGCCGGATTGATCCTAGTTTTCATCGTCCCCCCCCTCGCTCGTTCAGCTCGTCTGGAGATGGCCGGACTTGATCTGCCCATTGAAGTAACGACCGGGGGAGCGATCTTCCTTGCTATCGTATCCATTGTCGGTCTGGCTGCCTGGAACACCGGAAACAACTTGCTGTTTCTGGTTTTCGCTCTACTTTGTTCCACACTATTCGTGGGATGGGTCGCTGCCAAAACGTCACTGCGGGAGCTGGTAGTCTCGGCACGCTTTCCCGATCACATTTTTGCGGGCGAACCTGCTCCGGTGATAGTGACTCTGCGAAACACAAAGCACGTCGTGCCCTCCTTCTCAATTCTGGTAGAAGCGCGAGGACCAATGAGTTCCCAAGCAGCCAGGAAGCGCAAACTGAAACGAAAGGAGCATCACAAACGTCCTCTAGCTTATTTTACTTACATACCTCATGGGGCCGCCGCAGAGCAGCGAGTGGAGCAACTCTTCCCCCGGCGTGGCTACGTGTTCATCAATGGCTTCGAACTCTCCACGCGCTTTCCGTTTGGATTCGTACGCAGACGGCGGCGACTCAAAGCGCGAAACGTCGATATCGTGGTCTATCCGAAACCAGAACCAATCGGGGACGAGTTACA
>Ga0136617_10005609_pt1 | contig 11233 bp, 10 predicted proteins | sample AntDrymUQ3222106_2_FD_129672 | JGI IMG/M metagenome (GOLD analysis project Ga0136617, IMG submission 129672) | Polar desert sand microbial communities from Dry Valleys, Antarctica - metaG UQ322 (21.06) | ecosystem: Environmental > Terrestrial > Soil > Desert | place: Antarctica: Dry Valley...
GCCTCCGCAGCCTCACGGGCCTCCGCAGCCTCACGGGCCTCCGCAGCCTCACGGGCCTCCTCCGCGTCACGAGCCTCCTGAGCCTCACGGGCCTCCGCAGCCTCACGGGCCTCCGCAGCCTCACGGGCCTCCTCCACCTGACGAGCCTGCTCGGCGGCCGCCGCCTCGGCCTCGCGGTTGCGGTGGACCGTGGACAGAAAGATCATCAAACGGGCATCCAGCGTGCGGCGGTGACCGACGATCACCTTGACCACGTCGACGCCCTCCTTGTCGGCGGTGGCCACTTGCTGGGCCACTGCGATGCTGTCGTCGATGGTGATGAGCGGGGCCGCATCCGCTGGTCGGCCGCGCTCGGGGCCGGCGAGGGTGGCGGCGGCGGCCGGTCCGAGGGCGGTCGCCAGGGTCAGGCCGACGATCGCGGCGGCGCCCGCTCCGATCCGGACCCGGTGGGGGGTCCAGGTCGATGCTGGCGCGGTGGGACTGGGCGGGCGCTTCGGGGCGCGCCGCTTATGGGACGAGTCCATGGGAGGAGGGACAGCTCCTTGATTGGGGACGGGATCCCGGCCGCCGTCTACGTGAACGCAGTCACGAGCACCGGGTCAGTCGACGAGTGTGCACCGTCAATCGGCTTTTCGTAACCCTATTGCAATGTGACATGCGCCATGTCTGAGCGTAATCCCTGCTCACACCGGCGAAAAAATGTCACGTATCTGCAACTTGCGGACCGGGAGCCGGTTCAGGGGCCGTGAGCGTCCCAGCTGCCCCGCTTCACCACCTCACTCCACTCCGGTCGCGTCCGCTGCGCCGAGCGCCCGGGACGATCGGGCGCCGCCAGGCCGACAGCGATGGTGCCCGCTGCCCGCCAGCCCGCGGGGACGCCGTGGGCGCGCAGCACGGCGTCCTCGGCTGCGAACAACCCGAAGAAGCAGGCGCCCAACCCTGAGTCCACCGCCTTCAGGAGGACGGTCTGCACGGCGGCGCCGACGTCGACCCACCAGTACGGCACCGACCATCGGCCGAGGTCGTCCCCCAGGCCCGTGCCCGTCTTGTCGTCCTCGGCGTAACGCCGGACGTAGGCCAGGGGGTCGACCAGCATCACGACCAGCACGGGGGCCACGATCAACCCCGGCCACGAGAACGAGGCCCGTCGCTCCGGAGCCAGGGTAAGGTCCCAGTAGCGGGCCACGGCATCGGGGGTGTCGAGGACGAGGAACCGCACGGCGCTGGTGTTGCCGGCCGACGGGGCGCGCCGGGCGGCGTCGATCAGCCCGTCGATGACGGCGGGCGACACGCGCTCAGGTGTGAAGGCGCGCACCATGCGTCGGCGGCGCACCACCTCGGAGAGCTCCATGATCAGCGTCGCCCGGCCCGGACGACCGGCGCTCTAGAGCAGCTTCACCAGGTCGTCGGCGAGGGCCCACCCGAAGGCGACCAGGGCGTCGCCCTTGGCCTCGTCGATGTCGTCGAAGAGGGCGACGACATCCGCGGGGATGGCCTGGGGCTTGGCGCTGTCGTGGTCGAAGACCAACGCCGGCACCTCACGGCCGGTGACCTTGAAGGCCCGCTCGTCGTAGGCGCCGGCCGGCACCCCGAAACGCTTGGCCAGTCGACGGCCCCACGCCCGCTCCTCGCCGGTGGCGACGTAGTCGGGGCGGGAGACGATGTCGGTCAGGGCCCGGAACGCCTCGAAGCCCGATGCAGTGGCCAGCCGGGTGCCGACGAGCACGTCCTCGTCGGGGAAGGCCAGGACCGCTCGGCGGAGCTGGTCGGTCACCATCTGACGCAACACGGTGTCACGCTTGGCCGTGCGCTTGATGGACGCCAGGCCGACGAGCACGCTGGGCGTGCCGCCGATGCGCTCGAGGGTGCAGAACGAGAAGCCCTTGATGCGCCCGTTGTCTCGGACCAGGGTGACCAGCACCCAGTCCTCGACCTGCTTGGAGAGCAGCCCGGCCTCATACGGCCGGGGCCCGGCGGCGCACACGTCGGCCATCTCGGCCAGCTCGGCGTCGCTCAGAGCGGTGCAGTCCTTGGTCTCGACCTCGATGGCCATGTTCGGTTAGACCCCTAGGGAGCGCGTGCGGTGGCCCCGTAAGTCCAGTCGCCCAGCACAGCGGGCGCAACTCGGCTCCACCCGGAGCCGTCCCATCGCCGTCGATCACACTTCGATCACACTTGTGATCCACCATCGCGAGATGCTCCGCAGACTGACCTCTCGATGGACCTCAGCAGCGATGGTGTTGTCCCTCGTCGCCCTCGCCGCCTGCATCCCGCCGTTGGCCGAGCCGGGGAAGACAGGCGGCATCAAGAGCGCCGGCACCTTCACCGAGGACGGCTGGCGCTACGACTTCTACCGCAACGAGGCCTACCCCTGCGCGATCAGCGGCTTCCAGACCTTCGTCATCGCCACCCCTGTCGGGGTACCGAGAACCGAGGTCCGTCCCATGTGGGTCTACATGCACGGTGGCGGCGTCGGGTACTTCGACAGCGACGGCGACCCCCAGCCCAGCATCCAGCACAAGACCGAGGAGAGCGCGGCGGAGCTGCGACTCCGGCTCCAGCAGGGCGACCTGATCCCGAAGGTCCGCGCCGATCGGGCCGGCTTCCGCCTGATGGCTGTGTCGATGTGCGACCACGACTTCTACGGCGGTCCTGACATCGACGACCCCAACAACCGGGGCACCACCCCCGACGGCGAGCCCATCACGGTGAACGGTCTGTACGCCACCAAGGCGGCCATCGCCTTCGCCCGGGGACTGCACCGCACCAACGACTACTTCCTGCACGGCACCAGCGCCGGCTCCGTCGGCAGCTACCACATGGCGTGGGGGCTCCAACAGCAGGGCCTGGCCCCGACCGGCACCGTGTCGGATTCCGGCCTTCTGAACTGGCCGTGGATCGACGCCAAGGCCGGGGCGCCGTGCGTCCCGACGGCCGATGCGCAGACCGAGATACTCAAGCGCCTCCACCCTGACATCGTCGACCGGGCCAACAGCCCCGACCGCCTCGTCGCCGACGGGCGTCTGACCGTGCCGATCCTCCAGGTCTGGACCCGTGGCGATCCTCTCTTCTGCGGGTTGACCAAGATGAACTGTCCGGTACCAGGCGGTTCGGTACCGATGATCGAGTCGGTGGACTGCCTGAACGAGCCGCTGGAGCGGGCCATCGCCGCCCAGGGACCGGCGTCCCGGTCGCTCAGCATGCGCCTCTGCGTGAACAACCCGAGGGTCGCCGGAGCGTGTGACATGCACGTCCCCACGGCGAGGACCGGCTCGCGCAACAGCCAGGACCCTTGGCCCCCCGACTTCACCATGTCGATCATGGACTGGGTCCGCCTCCGCCTCGCCGACGACTGACCTCTGGCCGCGCTCCCCGGTCAGTCGGCGCGATCGGTGACGATGCAGGCGGCGCCGAACATGGTCCGCAGCTCGCCGACGAGGCCGCCGCTCAGCTCGACCGACCAGGCGTCGGGCAGGCGGACGACCTGCTGGCCCATGTGGAGGAACACCGGGGAGTCGCCGGGGAACCGCACCAGGATGTCCTTGAGGTCACGCACCCGGTGATCGGAGAGGACGTGGGGGGCGACCTTGAGGCGCAACGGCGGTGACTCCGACAGGTCGTCGCACGGCGTGACCTCCAAGGCGATCAGCTTGGCCTGGTCGTCACGGGTGTCGAGGCGAGCCTTCACCGTGACCACTAGGTCAGCGGCCAGCGCGTGGCCGATGTGCTCGTAGGTGCGCGGGAAGACGGTGACCTCGACCGATCCCTGGAGGTCCTCGAGCTGGAACACCGCCATGCGGGCGTTGGCTCGGGTGAACTTGTTCTGGAGGCCGGTGATGACCCCGCCGACGACGAGCACGCGCCCGTCTGCGTCAGGCTCGGTCGCCCTCTCGACCAGATCGGCGATCGAGCAGTCGGCTCGGCGCCGCACCGCCGCCTCGACGCCCATCATCGGGTGGTCGGACACGTAGAGCCCCAGCATCTCCTTCTCGAAGCGGAGGCGGTCGGTCTTGTCGAACTCGACGGCGGGGATGGCCGGACGGTCGTCGAAGGTGGCGTCGCCCGCCACACCATCGCCGCCGCCGCCGCCGCCGCTGCCGAACAACGACATCACCCCCTGGTCCTCGTGGCGCCGCCGCGATACGGACATGTCGACGACGGCCTCGAAAACCTGGAGCAGGCCCTTGCGGGGGTGGCCGAGGGAGTCGAACCCGCCGGCCTTGATGAGGGACTCCAGCGTCCGCTTGTTGAGGACCGCCAGCGGAACCCGGTCGCAGAAGTCGTAGAAGTCGTAGAACGGGCCTCCCTCCTGCCGGGCGGCCACGATCAGCCCGACCAGCCCGCTGCCCACGTTGCGCACCGCCGACAGCCCGAAGGGGATGACCTCGGTGCCGTCGTCGAGCCGGGCGGGCACGAAGTCGGCGTGCGAGCGGTTGACGTCGGGCACCAGCACTCTGATGCTGCACACCCGGCACTCGTTGAGGTAGACGGCGGCCTTGTCGAGGTTCGTCTTGACGCTCGTGAGCAGGGCGGCCAGGTACTCGATCGTGTGGTTCGCCTTGAGGTAGGCGGTCTGATACGACACGAAGCCGTAGCCGAAGGCGTGCGACTTGTTGAAGGCGTAGTCGGCGAAGTTCTCGATGGTGTCGAACAGCTGCGTGCCGAGGGCAGCGCCATAGCCCGAGGATTCGCACCCGTCGACGAACTTCGACCGCTCGGCGGCCATGACGACCCGGTTCTTCTTGCCGCACGCCTTGCGCAGGTTGTCGGCGTCGGCCAAGGAGTATCCGGCGAAGCGCTGCGACACCCGCATCACCGACTCCTGGTAGATCATCAGGCCGTAGGTGTCCTCGAGCACCTCCTGGGCGTCGTCGTGGAAGTACTTGACCGGCTTCCGGCCGTTCTTGACCTCGGCGTAGTCGGTGTGCATGTTCACGCCCATCGGTCCCGGCCGGTACAGGGCGCCGGCGGCGCAGACGTCCTCGAAGCTGCTGGGCGCGAGCTGGCGCAGCAGCTGGCGCAGACCGGCGCCCTCCATCTGGAACACGCCGATCGATTCGCCCTTGCACAGCATCTCGAAGGTCCTGGCGTCGTCGAGGGGCGGGGCGTCGATGTCGAGGTCGATGCCCCGGAAGTCCCGGATCAGGCGCAGAGCGTCGGTGATGACGTCGAGGTTGCGCAGACCCAGGAAGTCCATCTTGAGGAGGCCGAGCTCCTCGACCGCGTTCATTTCGTACTGGGTGATGACCGGCGCGTCCTCCGGCGCCTGGCCGGGACCGGGCTTGCGCTGCACCGGCAGGTAGTCGGTGAGGGGCCGGTCGGTGATCACCACTGCGGCGGCGTGGATGCCGTCCTGGCGGCGCAGCCCCTCGAGGCTGCGGGCCACGTCGCAGACGCGGGCCACCTGCTCGTCGGCGTCGTACATGGCCCGCAGGTCGGCGGCCCGCTCGTAGCCGGCGGAGAACTCGTCGTGGCGCTCAAGGCACGCGTACAGCGGCGTGTCGCGCCCCATCACCAGCGGGGGCATGGCCTTGGCCACCTTGTCGCCGACGGCGTAATCGGCTCCGAGCACACGAGCCGCGTCGCGCACCGCCGCCCGGGCCTTGATGGTCGAGAAGGTGACGATCTGCGCCACCCGGTCGCGGCCGTACCGCTCGGCCGCGTATCGGAGCATCTCCTCCCGACCCCGGGAGTCGAAGTCCATGTCGATGTCGGGCATCGACCCCCGGCTGGGGTTGAGGAACCGCTCGAACAGCAGGTCGTAGCGGATGGGGTCGATGTCGGTGATAAACAGGCAGTAGGCGACGGCGCAGCCCGCCGCGCTCCCGCGCCCCGGGCCGACCCGGATGTTCCGTTCACGGGCGTGTCGGATCAGGTCCCAGACGATGAGGAAGTAGGCCGAGAAGCCCATGTCGTCGATGACCTTCAACTCGTATGCCAGCCGGTCGACGACGGTGTCGGGGAGGTCGTCGCCCCACCGCTCGCGGGCCCCGGCGAGGGTGAGGTCGCGTAGGTAGTCGGAGTCGGCAGCGAACCCGTCCGGGAGCGGAAAGCTCGGCAGCTTCGATCCGCCCAGCTCGATGGTGACCTTCGCCCGCTCGGCGATCCACAGCGAGTTGTCGCAGGCGACCTCGAGGTCGCGGAACAGGTGCCGCATCTCCTTGGCCGACTTGAGGTAGTGGCCGCCGCCCTTGAACTTGAGCCGCTCGCTCTCGGGCTGGGCGATGCGGGAACCGGTCTGCACGCACAGCAGGGCGTCGTGGCCCTCGGCCTGGTGGGCGTGGGTGTAGTGGCTGTCGTTGGTGGCCAGGAGCGGCGCTCCGATGCGCCGGGCGATGTCGACCAGCTGTGGGTTCGTGCGGTGCTGGTCGGCGATGCCGTGGTCCTGCAGCTCGACGAAGAGGTTGTCGCGGCCGAAGATCTCCTGCAGGCGGGCGGCCTTCTGCAGCGCTTGCTGGGTCTGCCCGGCGAGCAGCGACTGCAGCACGTGACCGCCCAGGCAGCCGGTCGTGGCGATGACGCCCTCGGAGTGGTCGGCGAGGGTCTCCCAGTCGACCTTGGGCTTGCGGTAGTAGCCCTCGAGGAAGGCCCGTGACGAGAGCTGGATGAGGTTGCGGTAGCCGACGTCGGTCTCCGCCAGCAGGGTCAGGTGGTAATAGGCCTTCTTGCCACCCTCGGCCTCGCCGCCGGTGTCGTCGACCTTGCCCCGGGTCTGGATGCGCTCGGCCCGGTGCTCGTGGGCCATGTAGGCCTCGAACCCGATGACCGGGGTGATGTCGTGGTCACGGCAGGCCTTGTAGAAGGGCAGGACCCCGTACATGTTGCCGTGGTCGGTGATGCCGAGCGCCGGTTGCCCGTCGGCCGCGGCCGCCGCCACCAGCTCGCCCACCCGGGACGCGCCATCGAGCATCGAGTACTCGGTGTGGGTGTGCAGGTGGGTGAACGAGTCGCCCACGGGACCTCCTGGGACCTCGGTGCCGACGGCCGCTGCGGGTCGCCGACGGGACGGTCCACAGCGGTGTCCACAACCCTCCTCCACACCCTGTGGAGGAATGACACCGCTGTGATTCGGACCGTACCACGCTCCCCCGCCGGGGGTGAGCTAGTGCCGTCGCACTAGGCCCAGGAGACCTTGGTGTCCTCGACGCGGAAGCGCAGGGCGGCCACCACGGTGAACGCGATGGCGAAGCCGGCCAGGATGGCGATGGGGCCAGCCACGTCACCGAGTCCGCCGCCCTCGACGGTCACCGACCGGAATCCCTGCATGGCCCAGTACGCGGGCGTGGCCGGAGCGACGGCCTGGGCCCACCCGGGCAGGAGCTCGACCGGCGTGACCGCACCGCCGAGGCCGCCGAGGAGCATGGCGCCGGCGTTGGTGAGGGCGTTGAGCTGCACGACCGAGCGGCACAGCGAGAGCAGCATGAATCCAAGCGTGACCTCCATGACCGCCAGCGCGCCGGCCATGGCCACGAACGCCGCCGGCGAGCCCGTCAGGTCCAGGTTGAACAGGATCTTGCCGCCGATCAGTAGCACTATGAGCTGCAGGGCCAGCGAGAGGATGGGGGCCACGCTCTTGCCGAGCATCAGCTCCGCGGTCGACAGAGGCGACGAGCGCAGGCGTTCCCAGGTGCCCCAGCCGTGCTCCCGGAAGATGCCGAAGCCGAGGTTGCCGACCAGGAAGCCGCTGAACAGCACGGTGGCCCCGGGAACCACGAACGCAGCTCCGTCGACGCCTGGCGTCTCCTGCTGGAGGGCCACCCCGAAGGCGCGCTCGTTGAACGCCATGAACAGGAGCGGGATGATCGTGAAGATGAGGAGGAACACCGGATCGTTGCGCAGGATGCGCAGATCGTGGACGGCAACGGCCCAGATCCGGTTCCATGCGGTCATGGTTGCTCCACGTGCTCGTCGTCGCTGCTGTACACACGGCCGGTGACAGCCAGGAACACCGTCTCCAGGCTCGGTCGGGCGAGGTCGACGCCCACCAGGCGCTCGGCTGCGGGGCCGAGGCCGGCGATCACCTCGGCCACGGTCGCGCCCGGCCGGTCGGTGGGCATCCGCAGCGTCTCCCCCTCGACGATCGCGCCGGGCAGGGCGGGCGCCGGCCCGTCGAAGGCGAGCTCGATCATCCCCGCTCCGTGTTCGGAGATCAGGTCGTCGAGGGGCCCACGGGCCCGGATGCGCCCGTGGTCGAGGATCGCCACGGTGGCCCCCAGCGCTTCGATCTCGGGCAGGTAGTGGGTCGAGTAGACGATCGCGCACCCCTCCTCGGCCGCCAGCCTGGAGATGGCCTCCAGGAGCCGGCTGCGCGTGGCGACGTCGACCCCCGTGGTCGGCTCGTCGAGCATCAGCAGCCGGGGCCGGTGCACGAGGGCCATGGCGGTGTGCAGGCGTCGCTTCTCACCACCCGAGAGCTGTCTCGCCGGTCGGTCGGCCAGGTCGGTGAGCTCCATGATGTCGGCGACCTCGTCGATCCGCTCGACCAGGGCCGTCCCACGGAAGCCGGCGAGCCGGGCGAAGAGCTGGAGGTTGTCGCGCACCGTCAGGGTCGGGTAGATCCCGGTCTCCTGGGCCGCCAGGCCCATCGCCTGACGGGCGGCTCGGCCACCGGTGGCGACATCCACGCCGTCGACGAGGACTGATCCGGCATCAGCGGTGCGTAGCCCGGCGACGATCGACACCAGGGTGGTCTTGCCCGCACCGTTCGGTCCCAGCAGCCCGCACACCTCCCCCGGCGCCACCGACAGCGACACCCCGTCGAGCGCCGTCCGATCGCCGTAGCGCTTGGTCAGGTCCGTGACCTCCAACACACCCACCACGGCATCCTGACCGCCCCGCTCCGTTGGGCATGACCAATTTCGGAGGCGTTGCCCTACAGGTACGTGCCCGGACCGGGACCGGGCTCGGCTTGACCTCCGGGGCCCTGCTGCGGCCCCATCGCGCCCTCGGCGCCGGGCGGGAGCTGGCGGCGCATGTCCTCGAGCTGGGCCCGGGCCGCCATCTGCTGGGCGAACAGCGTGGCCTGGATGCCGTGGAACAAGCCCTCGAGCCACCCGACGAGCTGGGCCTGGGCCACGCGCAGCTCGGCATCGGAGGGGGCCGAGTCGTCGCCGAAGGGGATGGCGACGCGGTCGAGTTCGGCGCGGAGATCCTCCGACAGCGCCGAACCCAGCTCCTCGAGCGACGTCTCGTAGATCTCCTTGAGACGGCCTCGGGCGGCCTCGTCGAGGTCGGCGCTGCGCACCTCCTCGAGGAGCTGCTTGATCATCGACCCGATGCGCATGAGCTTGGCCGGCTCCTCGACGGCCTCTCGTCGCTTGCCGTCGCCCTCGCCCTCACTGTCGGGTTCGATCAGCTCTCCCTGGATAGGTGCCGCACCTGCGTCAGACATCGAGGTTCTCCTGCAATCGCCGGACCGGTCAGGGTAGGCGCCCGGTCAGGCCGCGCCGACCAGGCAGGGCACCAGCACCTCGGCGGCGGTCAGCGAACCGTGCCGGCCGATCAGCACGAAGGGCCCCGAGTCGGCGTCGTCGTGGAACGAGACCGGCTCCCGAGCCACCAGGGCCACGTCGCCCAACCGCGAACGGGCCGCGTCGGTGACCTTCGGGCCCCACCAGCCGGCGTCGATCGTCTCGTCGCGGGTCACGACCCAGGCGTCGGCGCCGTGACGGGCGTTGGCGGCATCGTGCAACGCGCCGAAGCGACCCGAGCGGGCGTGCAGCCACCGGAACCGGCCCTCGCCGGACTGGAACGCGATGTGGGGTCGCAGGTCCGAGTGGAGGCCGACGATGCGCTCGCCCACGTCGACCTGACCGTGGTCGGCGGTCACGACCACGGTGGCTCCCGGAGGCAGCACCTCCAGCACGTCGGCGACGAGCCGGTCGGCCCAGCGCAGCTCGGCGTCGTAGTGCTCGCCCAGCCCGTACTCGTGGGCGACCTTGTCGATGCCCTCGTAGTAGGCGTAGACGAACGGCTCGCCGGCCCGCAGCAACCGCCGGACCTCGGTGACGAGGGTCGACGTGGTCCGGTAGCCGTTGAAGCGCACTTGGCTGAGGTGGGCGCCGCTGAAGCCCGACGACGCGAACTCGGCCCTGGTGACCACCGGCGGTCGCTGGGCCGCGAAGGCGGGGCACGGCTGCAGGCCGACGGGGTCGATGCGACGCCGGGCGTCGCCGGCGGGGGTCGACCATCGCAAGACGTTGAGCACCTCGCCCTCGACGGCCACTCGGTAGCCGACGACTCCGTGCTCGCCCGGCGGGAGCCCGGTGGCGATGGAGGTGAGGGCGGTGGCCGTCGTCGTCGGGGTCACGCTGGTGATGGGCCCGCCGGTCATGGCGGCGAGCGTGGGGGCCAGGGCAAGGCGCTCCTGCAGCTGATCCCAGCCCAGGCCGTCGAGCACCAGCAGGACGACCTGATCGGACTCGGTGGCCGCCGCCGGCAGCCAGGTCGGCGCCTCGTCCTCGGGTTCGAGCAGAGCGGGCACCAGGCCCGTGATGCAGGCTCCCCCGTAGTCGGGGATCAGCGGACGCTCGATCACCGTCGGCCCTTCCTTCCCCAGACCACCCGGGGGCTCAGAACCCTATCGGCCCCCCCAGCCCGCCAGTAGCGCACTCAGCCGTACCATGGGCTCCGGTGAAGGTCTCGACCCGAGGTGACTACGCGTGTCGAGCGCTCCTGTCGCTCACGCTGCACCCCGAGGAGACACCCACCTCGGTGCGAGACATCGCCCTGCGAACCGGACTGCCCCAGCCCTACCTGGAACAGATCCTCCTCGCTCTCAAGGGCGCCGGCTTGGTGCGTTCCAAGCGGGGCGTGGGCGGTGGGTACGTGTTGGCCCGAGACCCGGCTGAGATCACCCTGGCCCAGGTCGTGTCGGCGGTCGACGGCCCGATCGTCGTCGGGGACTTCGGCGAGCCTCACCAGAACGGGGCCTGTGACCACGAGGGCCAGTGCGTGCTGCTGGCCGTGTGGGCCGATGCCGGCAGCTACATGCGCACCCTGCTCGAAGCCCGCACCCTCGCCGATGTGGCCGCCATCACCCGAGGTCGAGGAGCCTGGCCCGAACCGACCACCTGAGGCGGCTCACTGATCGGTGGATCAGGCTCGATGGACGACCACGTCGTCGGCATAGGTCGCGAGCGCACGCAGGTCTTTCAGGTCTCTGCCGAGGACGGCGCCACCGGGTTCGGCCAGGGCGACGACGACCGCATTAACTTCTGAGCCCTGACCGGCC
>Ga0136617_10005610_pt1 | contig 11233 bp, 5 predicted proteins | sample AntDrymUQ3222106_2_FD_129672 | JGI IMG/M metagenome (GOLD analysis project Ga0136617, IMG submission 129672) | Polar desert sand microbial communities from Dry Valleys, Antarctica - metaG UQ322 (21.06) | ecosystem: Environmental > Terrestrial > Soil > Desert | place: Antarctica: Dry Valley...
CCGTCGGTGTGGGCCGGTGCGGAGGCGGAGCTGGCCGACAAGGCCACCGTCTACGCCCCCGGGGAACTGTCCGCGTACGGGACGCGGTTGGTGGAGGTCCTCGACCAGGACGGACCCGCCCCCGACGACCGCCCCCCAGCCCCAGTCAACGAGCTGACCCTGGCGCGGAACCGGGACGGTTCGGGTGGGCGGATCAGCGGCCGGTTCGACGACGCCGCCCTCTACGACGCGATCGCCACCGCCGTGGACGCCGGGTCGAAGCCTCTGACCGGGGAGGACGATCGGAGCACGCCGCAGCGGCAGGCCCAGGCGTTGGCCGAGGTCTGCGGGTATGTCCTCGACCACGCCGACCTGCCCGCCGCGGGCGGGTCCCGCCCCCACCTCAACGTGCTCCTGTCTTGGGAGGACCTCCAGACCCAGGCGCGGGCGGCGATGCTGGACTTCGGCGGCACCCTCACCCCCGAGACGCTGCGGATGCTGGCCTGCGACGCCGCGGTCATCCCCATCGTCATGAACGGGACCGGGCAGCCGCTGGATGTCGGGCGCAGCAAGCGCACCATCCCCGACGGGTTGCGTCGGGCGGTGGCCGCCCGCGACCGCGGGTGTGCGTTTCCCGGTTGCGGGCGGACGGTGTCATGGTGCGAGGTGCACCACATCCGCCCCTGGCAGGACGGCGGTCCGACCTGCCTGACCAACTGCGTCATGCTCTGCACCACCCACCACCGGCTGCTGCACCACCCCGGATGGTGTGTGCAGATCCGCGACGGGCTACCGGAGTTCCTCCCACCGTGCTGGATCGACCCCGACCGGATCCCGCGACGCAAACCCCTCGCACACCTGATCAACGGACCCTGAACCCGATCACCGCTCACGTGGGCGGCTGCATCCCGCACCCCGGTGCAGCCGCCCACGTGAGGCACGCAGAGCCTGGTGGTGAACCACCCGGGACGGTGGGCGCGGGTAGCGATCTAGTCACGTCGGCGTGTCGGAGCACCGGTGGCGGAGCCGACATCTCGAATGGTTGATGCGGCACCGCCGTCCCTGATCCGTGACCACGAGCGGTTACTCGCCCATCACGACGCCATGGTCCCGCGGACCACAACCATCATCATGACCAGGCGGCCGCTCAGCCACGCCACCGGCAACCCCCCACCACTTCGGTGAGGCGACACCCATCCCCACACCCACCCAAACCAGACAAATCAGCCGCCTGACCCGATTTTCCAACAGGCTCTCAGAGCGCGCGCTCGAGCCGCTGGGCCAGGATCGAGACGAACCGCGCCGGGTTGTTCAGCTCGCCGCCCTCGGCGAGCAGCGCCATGTCGTGCAGCAGCCGCGCCGTGCCGGCCAGCTCCGCGTCGTCGGGCCGCTGCTCGTGCGCCGTCCGCAGACCGTCCACCAACGGGTGCCCAGGGTTCAGCTCGAGGATCCGCTTGATCGTCGGCAGCTCCTGACCCATCGCCCGGTACATCTTCTCCAGGGTCGGGCTCATGTCCTGGCTGTCGCCGACCAGGCACGCGGGCGAGGTCGTCAGCCGGGAGGTCAGCCGGACCTCCCGCACCTCGTCCTCGAGCGTGGCCCCTATCCAGGACAGCAGTCCCGCGAACCGTTCCTTGGCCTCGTCGCCGACACCGGCGTCACCGTCCAGGTCCACCTGGCCCTTGCCGATCGAGGTCATCGGGGTGCCGTCGAACTCCGGCACGGAGTCCACCCACACCTCGTCGATCGGGTCGGTGAGCAGCAGCACCTCATAGCCCTTCGCGCGCAGGGCTTCCATGTGCGGGGAGTTCTCGATCGCCGTCCGCGACTCCCCGGTCATGTAGTAGATCTGCTCCTGTCCTTCGGGCATGCGCTCCTTGTAGGCGCGCAGCGTGGTCGGCTCAGCGGCGTTGTGGCTGGTGGGGAACGAGCAGATGTCCAGGATCTGGGTCCGATTGTCCGGGTCCTCGAGCAACCCCTCCTTGATCGCGCGCCCCATCTCGTTCCAGAACGTCGCGTAGCGCTCCGGCTGCTCCGTCTGCATGGTCGTGACGGTGGAGAGCACCTTGCGGACCAGGCGCTTGCGGATCAGCTGGATCTGGCGGTCCTGCTGGAGGATCTCCCGGGACACGTTCAGCGACAGGTCGGCCGCGTCCACGACACCCTTGACGAACCGCAGATACTCCGGGACGAGCGCCTCGCAGTCGTCCATGATGAACACCCGGCGCACGTAGAGCTGCACCCCGCGGCGACGTTCCCGCATGAACAGGTCCATCGGCGCCCGCGCCGGCAGGAAGAGCAGCGCCTGGTACTCGAAGGTGCCCTCGGCCTGCAGCCGGATGGTCTCCAGCGGCTCCTGCCAGTCGTGGCTGACGTGCCGGTAGAACTCGGCGTACTCGGCCTCGCTGACGTCGTCCTTGGGCCGTGCCCAGAGCGCCTTCATCCGGTTGAGGGTCTCCGGTTCGGCTGGGGTCGCTGCCTCGTCGCCCGCCTGCTCCGCCGTCTCCGGCTCCTTGCGCGGGGCCATCCGGATCGGCCAGGTGATGAAGTCGGAGTAGCGCTTGACGATGCGCCGGATCGTGGCGGGCTCGGTGTAGTCGGGCATCTGGTCGTCGGCATCGGCCGGCTTCAGCAAAACGGTGACGCTGGTGCCCTGCGGGGCGTCCGGCGCCTCCTCGATCGTGTAGCTGCCCTCCCCCGCGGACTCCCAGCGCACGCCAGCCTCGGTGCCGGCCCGCCGCGTCACCAGGGTGACGGTGTCGGCCACCATGAAGCTGGAATAGAAGCCGACCCCGAACTTCCCGATCAGCTCCTGCGCGGCGCCGGCCGCCTGGTCGGAACCCTCGGTCGCGGTGCGCAGCGAGGCGAGCAGTTCGGCGGTGCCGGACTTCGCGATCGTGCCGATCATCGTGATGACCTCGTCGCGGGACATCCCGATCCCGTTGTCGCGCACCGTGAGCGTGCGCTGCTGCGGATCGGCCTCGATCTCCACGTGCAGGTCCGACACGTCGACCTGGAGGTCCTTGTCGCGGTAGGTCTCCAGCCGCAGCCGGTCCAGCGCGTCCGAGGCGTTGGAGATCAGCTCACGCAGGAAGACGTCCCTGTTCGAATAGATCGAGTGGACCATCAACTGCAACAGCTGCCGGGCCTCGGCCTGGAACTCGATCGTCTCGGCGGTCATGTGCTGAACGTCCCTCCCCTGTTCACATTCGCGCGAGATCTTACCTGCGGGGTGGACAACCCTGCGAACAGGTCGCATGGTCGGCGGGTTTCTCGCCAGCGGCGCATGGTTGCCGTGACCGCCCACCAGGTGGTGATCCCGACCGCGAGGCAGGCCGCGAGGACCAGCAGCGGTGGCAGGTGCACGAGCAGCGTCGGGTAGACCGCGTAGTGCGTGAGGTAGATCGACAGTGAGGCGGCCGCGACGGCCCCGATCGGGCGGACGGCGAGGCGGGGGAGCGGGATATGGGGGACGAGCAGGAGCAGAAGCACCCCGAACGTGACGACCGTCCCGCGCAGTGGGTCATCGAAGAAACTGGGAACCAGCACCACGACGAGCACGGCGGTGATCGTTCGTTGCCCGGCCGTGGTGGCCCGGTGCACCAGCCAGCCCAGGACGAACAGCCACGCCACGAGATGGATGCTGAACAGCCGGTCGGAGAACTCGTTGCCGGTATCGGGGAACAACCGCCCCACGAGGGTGACCAGCAGCGCGAGCACGGCGAACCCGAATGGATACGCACGCTCCAGGCGGCGCACCGCAGGGACCGCGAAGACCACCGCGAGCAGCGCGAGCGCCTGGGACAGGCTCTCGATATACCAGTAGCCCCAGGCCGCGGGGTCGATGACGTAGTTGACCAGCAGGGCGTTGGGCAGGTCCACATCGTCCTGGACCGTCGCGCGCCAGGTGATCCACAGCGCGCTCGGGACAGCGATCCGGGCGAGGCCGCGCAGGATCGACCGGCTGGGTTCGACCACCCCGGGCACCAGGACGAAACGGGCGAACGCCCAGCCGGCGACGGCAAGCAGGACGTGGGCGCCGCCGAGCACGTGGAACAGGCCGACGTGGGAGCCCACCACGAGGACGATCGCAGCGGCCCGCAGCCCCACCGCGGTCTCCATCCTCGACCAGGCGCGGCGGCGGGGTTGCAGCTGCGCGAGCCGCCGCAGCGGCGTGGTGGGCCAGTCGGCGGGCAGCCGGCCGAGGGCATGCTCCAGCTCGACGGTCATCCGCACGTAGGACAGCGAGTCGCCGCCGAGGCTCACGAAGGTCGCGTCGTCGGGGAGATCCTGGTCTCCGAACACCTTCCGGAACGCGTCGTGGACCGTCCGCGGGTGCCCGCGATCCGCCTTGGCGAGCTCCGCGACGGCCCGCTGGTCGATCTTCCCGTTCGACCGCCGCGGCAGCTCGTCGACGGTGACGATCCGGACGTGACCCGCGGGCAGGGTGAGCCGATCGGCGACCAGGCGCCGAACCTGCGCCGGATCCGGCCCTTGCGGCACCACGACGACGAGCTCGTCGTCGGTGCCGGTGCAGGCCGCCGGGACGCCCTCGTCCCCCAGCAGGCGCTCGAACTGGTCCAGGTCGATTCGCAGTCCGAAGGGCTTGATGAACCGGTTCCGCCGCCCGACCACCTCGTAGAGCCCGTCTGGCCGGCGCCGGGCGAGGTCACCGGTCCGCAGCGCCTCGACGGTGCGCCCGCGGGCCAGGTCGGCCGGGCTCTCGGCGTAGCCGAGCATGACGTTGGGTCCCCGGTAGACCAGCTCGCCCTCGACCGACTCCGCACCGTCGGAGGGCTCGATCTCGAACGAGCCGCCGGGGATCGGGATGCCGATGGCCGACGAGCTGGCCGCGGCCAGCTCCGGTGGCAGGTAGGCCATCCGGGCCGTCGCCTCGGTCTGGCCGTACATGACGAACAGTGCCCACCCACGCCGGGCGCCCAGCTCGGCGTAGCGGCGCACGGTGTCCGGGGCGAGCCGCCCGCCCGCCTGCGTCACATAGCGCAGGTGGGGCAGCGTCATCTCGGGGAAGCCGACGCGGTCGAGCAGCTCGAAGGTGTAGGGCACCCCGTGCAGGCTGGTCCCCCCGTGCTCGCGGAACCTCGACCAGAACTGCGGGTCGGTGACCGAACGATCGGACAGCAGCAGCGCCGCGCCGCGCAGCAGGTTGCTGTTGATGACCGAGAGGCCATAGCAGTAGTGCATCGGCAGCGAGACCACCGCGCGGTCGGTGTCGCGGATGTCGAGATACTCCGCGATGGCCGTCGCGTTGGCCGTGACGTTGGTCGCGGAGAGCCGGACCAGCTTCGGAGAGCCGGTCGAGCCCGAGGTGGACAGCAGCAGGGCGAGCTCGGGATGCAGCACGTGCGCCGATCCCCGGCGTCGCTCGTCGAGCCGCCAGGAACCCGCGACCGGCGCGGCCACGACGTCGGGATCGTAGGTGTCGACGAGCGCGTCGAGCCGGCGCTGGTCCGGCGCCGCGGTGAGCAGCACCGGGTGCCCGCCGCGTAGCGCGGCCAGGTAGGTCACCAGGGAGTCGATGTCGGTGCCGGCCGCGACCAGCACCAGCCGCCGGGTGTCCCCGAGGTGCTGGGCGACGTCCGACACCCGGGTGGCGAGGTCGCGGTAGCTGAGCTGCGCGCCGCCGGGTGTCACGACCGCGAGCCGGTCACCGAACCCGTGGAGATCGTCGACGAACGACACCCGGCTCCGATGGCAGCTCACCCTCGGATTAGATAAGCAAAGGCTCACTTCGAGCAATACCCCAGCCGAGTTCGACCTGTTCGGCGCAGCCCTGGGGGCTTTCGGCGCAACCATGGGGGTTGTCCCAGGTCATCGACCGCGCCGAAAGCGACCAGCATTGACAGGATGGGACGGTGTCCGGACAGACGATGGCCGAAGACGTCGCTCAGCGTGTCTCCGTCGGCCTCGTGGTGGTGCAGTACGGGACCGTGCGGTGGCGCAACGAGGCCGCGCGGCTGCTCGTCGAGCCTTACGGCGATACCTGGACCGACGGTGGGTCCCCGCTGGAGCTGCTGCGCGGGATGCGCAGGGACGGGTGGCGCGACACGCTGTGCTGGCCGTCGCCGGCGGGCGGCACGCGGTGGTGGCAGGTCACGTGCCAGGCCCTCGACGGGACCGATCCGGCCGTCCTCTATGAGATCACCGACGAGACCGCCCGCTACGACCACGACGCGGAGTCGCGTAACAGGTGGCGACTGTCCCGGCTCGAGGCGCTGTCCGGCATGGGGACCTGGGACTGGAACATCCCCGCCCGCCGCGTCGAGTGGTCCGACGCGCTGGTGCGCCTGTTCGGGTTGGCCGAGGGCGCCGAGCTGGACTACGAGACCTACCGCAGCCTCCTGCACCCCGAGGACGTCCCGCTGGTTGAGACGACGCTGGCCGAAGCGCTGCGCACCGGCAAGCCGTTCACCTACACCCACCGCATGTACCTGGCGGACCGCTGCACGTTGCGGATCTTCGAGTGCTATGGGGAGGTGTTCACCGACGCCGCCGGCGTGCCGATGCGCATGCTGGGCACCGCACGTGACATCACCGAGGAGCACCGGGCCCGCCAGGAGCTCGCGTTCCTCGCCGAGCGCGACCCGCTCACCGGCGTCGCCAACCGCCGCCGGATCACCACCATGTTGGCCGAGTGCGCCACCGACGCGCGCGGCGCCGCGCTGTTGCTCATCGACGTCGACAACTTCAAGGACATCAACGACCTGCGCGGTCATGCGGTCGGCGACCGGGTGATGCGCCTGCTCTCGCGGTGCCTCGCGGTGCGGGTCGGCCCGGACATGCTGCTGGGCCGTCTCGGCGGTGACGAGTTCGCCGTGGTCATCCCGCACTGCGCTGCGGCATGCGCGATCGAGCTCGCCGAGCAGCTCTGCGACGCCGTCGCTGGTACGCCGATCATCGACGAGGGGACGGCGCTGCGCGTCACGATCAGTGTCGGCGTCGCGATCCTGGCCGTCGGGCAGGACGTCGAGGCGATCCTGGCCCAGGCCGATCTCGCCCTCTACGAGGCGAAGAACGCGGGCCGCAACCGCGTCCGGCTCTTCGCCCCCGACCAGTACCGGCAGGCGATGCGTCGGGTGTCGCTGCTGCAGCGGGTGAGCCACGCGCTGGACAACGGCACGATGCAGCTGGACGCCCAGCCGATCGTCGATCTCACCACGGGCGTGACCGGCCGGTACGAGCTGTTGATCCGGCTGCGCGACGGTCTCGAGCCTGCGCTCGGCCCGGCCGACTTCCTGCCCGAGGCTGAGCGCACCGACCTCGTGCTGCGACTGGACCGATGGGTGCTGGAGCGGGCCGTGCATGCCCTTGCGAGCGCCCGCGCGCGGGCGCTCGGGCTGCGCCTGGAGGTGAACGTGTCGGCGCGGTCGCTGGAGGACGCCGATCTCGGCGCCTGGATCATCGGCCGGCTGGAGCAGGCGAGCGTCGAGCCGCAGCGGCTCGGTCTGGAGATCACCGAGACCGCCGCGATCAGCAGCCTGGACGCCGCCCGGTGCCTGGCCACCCGGCTGACCGGAGCCGGCTGCGGGTTCGCCCTCGACGACTTCGGTGCCGGGTTCGCCTCCTTCTCCTATCTCAAGCACCTGCCCTTCACCACCGTGAAGATCGCGGGGGAGTTCGTCCGGCTGCTCGACGCGGACCGGGTCGACCGCGCCATGGTCGCGGCGGTCGTCGGCGTCGCGCAGGAGCTGGGCATGGGGACGGTGGCCGAGCAGGTGGACCGTGCCCCGTTGGTGCACCAGCTGCGCACGCTCGGTGTCGATAACGGGCAGGGCTATCACTTCGGGCGGCCCCGGCCGATGGAGGAACTGCTCACTCCGCCGTAGTCGACTACTCTCCGAACATGTTCACATGCGGCGCGGTCACCGGTGTCTCGCTGTCCGCTCCCGCGAGCGTCGCCGGCTTCTACGGCGAGCTGCTCGGATGGCGCCTCGACGGCGGGGTTCTCAGCGACGCCGACGGGGTATCGGTCGCCGCGCTCCTGGCCGGTACGGACGGCTGGTCGCTCACCCTGGACGGAGCAGCCGACCGGGTCGTCGCCGAGGGTGGCCAGTTGCTGGGCGAAAGGCTGGCGGCCGATCCGGCGGGCGTCCGGTTCGGCCTCGGCGCCGCCGACGTCCCGCTGCCGCCGCCGGGCCCGGGACGTCCAGCGTGGTTCGAGCACATGAGCACCGACCCCGCCGCGGCCGACGGCTTCTATCCCGCGGTGTTCGGGTGTGGGCTCGCCCCGGCGGGGCCGTCGTACGCGGTGTTCCTGGCCGGGGAGCGGCCCGTCGCGGGGCGGCTCGCCCAGGCGCCCGAGCTGGCCGGCGCCGTCGGCGAGCGCTGGATGGTCTACCTCGCCCACGCCGACGTGGACGCGGGCGCGACTGCGGCGCAGCGGCTGGGCGGGATCGTGGCGGTGCCGCCCAGCGACACGCCGACCGGGCGGCTCGCGGCCGTCGTCGACCCGGCGGGCGCGGTGTTCACGCTGCTGACGCCCGGCTCGGGAGCAGCCCCTGGGCAGGGCGAGTCCGCAGGTCGCGAGCGTGGCTAGCCTGAGGCCATGGCGCACGTGACCGTCGAGCCCGCCGTCCCGTCCCCGCCGGTCCGGCCCTCGGGCGTCGCCGGCGTCGTCGGCCTGGGGATCGCCGTCGCCGGGTTGGTGGCCGGCGGGCTCACCGCCCTGTCCGGTGCGCGCCCGATCGCCTCGCTCGGGCTTCCCGATCCGGGTGCGCTGACCACCGTCGGGCTGCCGGTCGTGCGGGCGGTCGCCGAGGTGTGCATGGTGCTGACGATCGGTTCGGTGCTGCTCGCGGCGTTCCTCGTGGCGCCCCAGCGCTCGGGCTACCTGGACGTGGCCGGCTACCGCGCACTGCGGGCGGCGTCCTGGTCCGCGGTCGGGTGGGTGGCCGCCGCGCTGGTCCTGGTGCCGCTGAACGTGGCCGACGCGCTGGGTAGGCCGATCGGGGAGGTTCTCGATGCCGGGTTGCTGCTCGACCTCGTGCCCCGGCTGTCCGACGCCACCGCCTGGTCGTTGACAGCGGTCGTGGCCGTGCTCGTGCTCGTCGGCTGCGCAACGGTGCTCACCTGGGGATGGAGTACCGCCCTGTTCGGCCTGGCCCTGCTCGGCCCGCTGCCGGTGGCGCTCACCGGGCACTCCGCGGGGGGCGGGGCGCACGACATCGCCACGGACAGCCTCGTGCTGCACGTGCTGGCCGCGTCGCTGTGGGTCGGGGGGCTCGTCGCGGTGGTCGCCCTGGCCGCGACCCGGCGCCCCGACCCGGCGGCGGCCCTGGCCACGGCGGTGCCGCGGTTCTCCCGACTGGCGCTGGTGTGCTGGTCGGTCCTTGCCGTCACCGGTGTGGTCAACGCGCTGGTCCGGGTCCAACTCTCGGACCTGGTCGGTTCTCCGTACGGCGGCCTCGTGCTGGCCAAGGCCGGGGCGCTGGTGGTGCTCGGCGTGCTCGGGGCGGCGCACCGCCGCACTTCGGTCGACGCCGCGGCGCGGGGGGAGCCCCGCGCGCTGCTGCGCCTCGGCGGGGTCGAGGTGCTGCTGATGCTCGCCACGATCGGGCTCGCGGTGGCGCTGGGACGCAGTGCCCCGCCCGACCCGGGCGCGGGTGCGCCGTCGATCCCCGAGGCACTGATCGGCTACGACCTCGCCGGGCCCCCGACGCTCGCCCGGCTGGCGTTCGACTGGCGGTTCGACCTGGTCCTCGGCTCGGCCGCGGTGGCGCTGGCCGTCGCGTACCTGCTCGGGGTGCGCCGGATGCGGGCCCGGGGTGACGGGTGGGCGAGCGGGCGCACGGTGGCGTGGCTGGCCGGCTGCGCGGCGCTGCTCGTGGCCACCAGCTCGGGTATCGGGCGCTACGCCCCGGCCATGTTCAGCGTGCACATGGGCCAGCACATGATCCTGGGGATGCTGGTGCCGATCCTGCTGGTGCTGGGTGCACCGGTCACGCTCGCCCTGCGGGCGCTCCCGCCCGCGGGGCGGAGCAGGCCACCCGGGCCACGGGAGTGGCTGCTGGCCGCGGTGCACGCCCCGGTCGCTCGCTGGCTGACTCACCCGCTGGTGTCCCTGCCGCTGTTCGTCGGGAGCTACTACGCCCTGTACTTCTCCGGCCTGTTCCCGGCCGCGCTGCCCGAACACGGGGCGCACAAGCTGATGAACCTGCACTTCCTCGTGGTCGGAGCACTGTTCTTCTGGCCGATCGTCGGCGTGGACCCGCAGCCGCGCAGGCTCCCGCCCGCCGCGCGGCTGGGCATCGTCTTCGCCTCCGTGCCCTTCCACGCCTTCTTCGGGGTTGCCCTGATGAGCTCCAACTCGGTGATCGGCGGGGACTTCTACCGCAGCCTCGCCTTGGCCTGGGTCCCCGATCCGCTCCATGACCAGCAGCTGGGCGGCGGGCTCGCGTGGGCGTCCGGCGAGCTCCCCCTGCTTCTCGTGGTGATCGCGCTGCTGATCCAGTGGTCGCGGCAGGACGAACGGTCGGCGCGGCGCGACGATCGTCGTGCCGATGCGGATGGCGATGCGGACCTGCAGGCCTACAACGCCATGCTGCGACGCCTGGCGGCCGGAACCGGGCCGTTCGCCGCGCAGGGCGACGAATCCGGTTATGGCTCGGGTCACAGGCACGGAGCCAGGCAGGCTGCCGCACCCAGCCGCGAGGGCCCCGCCGCCGAGGTCTCACCAGGTCAGACGCCTCGGCCAGCCGCAGTCGAGGGCCCCGCCTCCGACGGAACCGGCTGACCGCTCGTCGTCCACGACGATCCACCAGTGCGCCGATGAGAGGTGTTTCAGCAGGTCAGCGGCGTACCGCGGGGCCGATTTGACGTGCCGTCGACCCCTCGCGTAACTTTCTCTTTGTCAGCGGGACACCGGATAGAACGAAGGCCCCAGCGGCCCCGGTCAACAGGGCCCGCCGACCGCCCCACCAGGGCTCCCGGCTCCAACTCGGGCCGGGGTGTACGGTGGGATACCTCTAGCCCCGGACGATGCCTGACAGCATCTGATGGTGTGCGGGTGTCTTTTGAGAACTCAACAGTGTGTCGAGCTGTATCATGTTTTAACATGATACGTTATCATGAATTGGTTTTGTGCCAGTTTTGTTTTTTGCCATGGCCTTGCGTGTTGGGGTTGTGGTGTTGTTGGGCCAGTTTTTGTTGGAGAGTTTGATCCTGGCTCAGGACGAACGCTGGCGGCGTGCTTAACACATGCAAGTCGAGCGGTAAGGCCTCCTTCGGGGGGTAC
>Ga0136617_10005611_pt1 | contig 11231 bp, 7 predicted proteins | sample AntDrymUQ3222106_2_FD_129672 | JGI IMG/M metagenome (GOLD analysis project Ga0136617, IMG submission 129672) | Polar desert sand microbial communities from Dry Valleys, Antarctica - metaG UQ322 (21.06) | ecosystem: Environmental > Terrestrial > Soil > Desert | place: Antarctica: Dry Valley...
GACCGCAGACGACACGTTGCAGCTCTTCTTCCTGTGCGCCCATCCGTCGCTGACCCCGGCCTCCGCGGTGGCCCTCACGCTGCGCGCCGTCGGTGGCTTGACCACCCGGCAGATCGCCCAGGCCTACCTCGTGCCGGAGGCGACAATGGCGCAGCGGATCAGCCGGGCCAAACGCACGGTCGGTGACGTGCGGTTCGAAGAGCCGGGCGACCTGGCGACCGTGCTACGGGTGCTCTACCTGGTCTTCAACGAGGGCTACACCGGCGACGTCGACCTGGCGGCCGAGGCGATCCGGCTCACTCGGCAGTTGGCGTCGATGACCGATGACGAGGAGACCGCGGGGCTGCTGGCGTTGATGCTGCTGCACCACGCTCGGCGGCCGGCGCGGACCCGGCGCGACGGCAGCCTGGTCCCCCTGGCCGAGCAGGACCGCTCCCGCTGGAACACCTCGCTCATCGCCGATGGCGTCGCAGTCCTGCAGACAGCGCTGGGTCGCGACCGACTCGGTGAGTTCCAAGCACAGGCCGCTATCGCCGCCCTGCACGCCGACGCGCCGCGCGCCGAGGAGACCGACTGGGTGCAGATCGTCGGCTGGTACGACGAGCTGCTCCGGCTCACCGAGAGCCCGGTCGTGCAGCTCAACCGGGCCATCGCGATCGGCGAGGCCGATGGCCACGTGGCCGGCCTCGTCGCCTTGGCCACGGTGGACCCTGGCCTGCCCCGCCACACCGCCGCCTCGGCGTACCTCCACGAGAAGGCGGGTGACCTTCTGGCCGCGGCACGGTTGTATGCCGACGCCGCCCGGTCCGCCCCCAACCTCGCCGAACGTCACCACCTCACCCGGCAGGCAGCGCGGATCAGTCAAGCGCTGCCTGGGTGATCCTGTTGGTCAAGGAGTAGGACTCCTGCCCCAGCTTCGCGAACGCCATATCGATCGTGCCCGCCCGGTGTCGAAGTCCCGGTCCCGTAGCCGTTGCGGGTGTTCGACACCGGAGCGTTCGCCATAGCCGGTGGCCTCCTCACATCACGACACCACGGCTCACCAGCGTGAACATCGCACCCCACGTACCTGGACGTAGCTAATTACGGCCGCAAATCGTCCGCAAATGCCTCTACCTTTGCCGCATGAGCAAAGTAGCGGCAAGTGTGGATGGCTACCGGATCGAACCACTCAGTCCGCAGACGTGGGACGCGTTCGCGGATCTTGCAGAGCGGCACAACGGCGTATGGGGCGGGTGCTGGTGCACCTGGTTCCACCTCTATCCGGACCCTCCCGAGCGCAAGACGATGGGCCATCGCGCATTCAAGCAGCGCCTCGTCGACGAGGGCCGCGCGCACGCGGCGCTGGTGTTCGACGGTGACGTCGCAGTCGCTTGGGCCGAGTACGGGTCGGTCGAGGAACTGCCGAACATTCACCACCGCAAGGACTGGGAACAGAGTCTCGTACGCATGCCGGACTACCGGATCACCTGCCTGTTCGTGGACCGCAGGTACCGGCGCAAGGGAATGGCAACGGTTGCCGTTCGAGGCGCGTTGGCGCTAATCGGTGCGGCGGGCGGTGGACTCGTCGAGTCCTACCCACACGACCTAGCGCCGGGCAAGAAGACCTCGGCGTCGTTCCTCTACAACGCCACCCGGAGCATGTACGAGCAGCTCGGGTTCAGCTACGACCGGCCCAAAGGCAAGGGCAACTGCGTGATGACCAAGTTTGTCGCGGCTAGGTAGCGCGCCCAACAGGGCACTGAAAACTATTACCGCAGGTCAGAGCCCTATTTCACACTAGATGTCGTAGTACATGGCGAACTCATCCCGCGTGTACCGTTGCCTGTCGCCGAAGCAGGCGGCTGACCTGCGCATATGTCGTTTGCTGGTGTTGGCCAGCGTTGGCACTTTGCGGACTTCCTGCGGACTAATTACGGACCAATTGCGGACTAGCGAGTCTACTGTGGACAAAGTTGCGTCCAGGGATGTGGTGTGCGATCGGTCCGCTGATGTGCGTGGCGTCGTGATCTGAGACGGCCACCGCGTGATCCTCAGAGATCTGTCTAAGGAACTCGAGATGAGGAGCAACGCGATGGCCGCAACACCCAGTATTGAGATGTCTGGCTGGCTTTCCGAGCAGCTGGCGCAGGCGAGCCCGGATCTGCTCCGGGAGATGATCACAACGTTCGCGCAGGCGCTGATGGGCGCCGAGGCTGATGCGGTCTGTGGTGCCCCGTTCGGGTCCGCAGCCCCGAGCGCAGCAACACCCGCAACGGTTACCGGCCCCGGGAGTGGGATACCCGGGCCGGCACGATCGGGTTGGCGATCCCGAAGCTGCGCCAGGGCAGCTACTTCCCCGATTGGCTGTTGGAGCGCCGCCGCCGTGCCGAGGCCGCGCTGGTCACGGTGGTGGCCACCAGTTATTTGCTGGGGGTTCGAAGAACACGGCGGGGCCGACTCCGGCGAGCACGGTCGTGCTCAGGTAAGCCACCGCGACGCCGACCCGGCCGAGCGAATCCAAGCGTCGACCCCTGTACCGGAGCAGGGCGTGGCCTAACAGTCCGGGACCCACGGTGGACAACGTCAGACCGACGGTGAAGATCACCGCTGAGCCGGCGTATGGTTGTTCCAGTCGGCGACGAACCAGGCGAAGCCGGCTGCCGTCAGCAGGATCCCCGTGGCTCGATCTCCCGGCCGCCCGATCAACCACAGCCCCACGCCGATCAGGGCCCAACCCACCACCAGCAGCAGCACCTCGGCTAGTACTTGCCGGCCGGCCCAGGACGCCGTATCTGCCCGCTCGGCCAGAGCCAGCGTGAACAGGCCAGACGCGACGCCAGCACTCGCGATTGCGAGCCGGGCGAAAACCAGGCGTCTGATCGTTGCCACGGCACGATGGTTGCACTTGCAGAGACCGGTTGACGCGATGCTTTCACTAACTGGTCAATTGCCGCAGTCGGCGCATGCGGCATGTGACCAGTTGCGGCGCGGGCTACGGTTGCCAATACCCCCGGAATGCTTGCATAATGTAAGCATGGCGAACGTACTCGTACGGGACCTACCAGACAGTGTCCACTCCGCACTTCAACACCGAGCGCAAGCACGCGGCCAGTCCCTCCAGCAGTATCTCGCCCTGGAACTTCGCCGTCTCGCTGAGCAGCCCAGCATGGAGGAGGTTCTCGAGCGGATCCGTGGACGGCGTGGCGGGCGCGTTGGTCTCGCACAAGCCTCGGCCGACATCGACGATGAGCGCGCCCGTCGATGATCGTTGTCGACGCGTCCGTGTTGTCCAACGTGCTTGGCGACGACGGAGCAGACGGCGTCGTCGCCCGTGCGTGGATCGAGGATGCAGGGGAACTCATGGCGCCTGATCTGGTCGACGTGGAGACGGTGTCCGTACTGCGCAAGCGCTGGCTCTCCGGCGATCTCACGGAGGCCAGGTTCGGCGCGGCCATCAACGATCTGGAGAGCGTCCCACTCGTCCGCTATCCCATGCTTCCACTGATGCGACGGGCTTTCGAACTCCGAGCCAACATCACCGCCTACGACGCCACGTACGTGGCGTTGGCGGAGGGACTCGGGTGTCCGCTGGCAACTTCTGACCTACGCCTGGCCAAAGCACCCGGACCGGAGTGCGAAATTCAGGTCGTCCGCAGCGCCTCCTAGTTGCGCGGAAACGATGCGAAGCGCTTGGCGGATGCGGATCACGGAGACAGGTGGAGCGGGTGGCAGGTCATAGCGATGAGCAGTCTGGCTCTCACCCTCACACGAGGTTCGGCGCGGGCCGGTCCTTACACTTGTGCGCCGCCAGCCCGTTCTTGCAGGACGCCATCTCGTAGAGCACGAACACCTACGCCCGAACCGGGATCTTGGTGCCGTGCATGATCGTGTTCGTCAGCACGCTGAACTGCTTGCGGCACCCCGAGCACTTCCACAGCCGACGTTGCGTCTCGGCCCCGGTCCGGGTCTTGCGTTGAACCCTGACACACCCCCAAGTATGAACAGCGTCCCTACGTCGCCAGCACCGAACAGGTATGGGCACTGCACGACGCCTTCCCCGAGCACCTCGCGCCCGCCGTTCTCCTCGGTGCGTTCGTCGGCCTGCGCACGGCTGAAGTCTGCTGCCTGCGGATCGGAGACGTGGACTTCATGCGCGGGGTCGTCTCCCCGGTGCAGCAATGGCCGGGGAAGCCGCTCAAGTCCGACAAGTCGCAGACCCGATCCCGATCCCTCAGGAACTGGCGCTGCAGCTGGCGGCCAGCGTCGCCCGGTGGGGAGTCCCTACGTGGTCACGGACGGGCTCGGCGGGTGCGCTTCGCCGTGGTCGATCGACCGGGCGGTGCGGTCGTCACGGAAACGGATCGAGGGCATGCTCGTTCCGGTTCCACGATCTCCGTCACGCCAGCGCGGTCACGACGCTCGGCATCTACGTGCACATGTGGCCGGACCGCGACGAGTCCACCCGAGCAACAATCGGTGGAGTGCTCGCAGCTCGTGCGGACTGGGTGCGGACTAGAACCGGTCCCCGAAAACTATTACCGCAGGTCAGAGCCCCATTTCACACTAGATGTCGTAGTACATATCGAACTCGTGCGGGTGCGGGCGCAGCCGGATCGGGTCGATCTCGAACTCACGCTTGTAGTCGATCCAGGTCCCGATCAGGTCGGGGGTGAACACGTCGCCCTCGAGCAAGTAGTCGTGATCGTCTTCGAGGGTGTCCAGAACAGCGTCCAGGGAGGCCGGCACCTTGGCGATGTTCAGCGCCTCCTCGGGCGGGAGTTCGTAGAGGTCCTTGTCGATGGGAGCAGGTGGCTCGATCCGATTCTTGATCCCATCGAGGCCGGCCATCAGCATCGCCGAGAAGGCGAGGTACGGGTTGGCCGACGGGTCAGGAACGCGGAACTCGATGCGCTTGGCCTTGGGGTTGTCTCCGGAGATCGGGATCCGGCAGCAGGCCGAGCGGTTCCGAGCGGAGTACACCAGGTTGATCGGGGCCTCGTATCCGGGGACCAACCGGTGGTAGCTGTTGACCGTTGGGTTGGTGAAGGCCAGCAGTGACGGGGCGTGGTGCAGGAGCCCGCCGATGTAGTGCCGGGCCAGGTCGGACAGGCCGCCGTACCCGGTCTCCGCGGCAAAGAGCGGCTGGTCGCCCTGCCACAGGCTCTGGTGACAGTGCATTCCCGAGCCGTTGTCGCCGAAGAGCGGCTTGGGCATGAACGTCGCCGACTTCCCATGGGCAAGGGCGGTGTTCTTGACCACGTACTTGAAGAGCATCAGGGCATCGGCCGCGCGCAGCAGGGTGTCGAACTTGTAGTTGATCTCGGCCTGTCCGCCGGCACCCACCTCGTGGTGCCCGCGCTCGAGTTCGAGCCCGGAGGCGGTGAGGTGCGACATCATGTCCGAGCGCAGGTCGCTGTAATGGTCGTAGGGCTCGACCGGGAAGTAGCCGCCCTTGGGCCGGCTCTTGTACCCGAGGTTGGGGCTGCCGTCAGCGTTGCGTTCGGCTCCGGAGTTCCAGGGTCCTTCGACCGAGTCGATGAAGTAGTAGCCGGAGTTCGTCGTCGTGTCGTGCCGAACCGAGTCGAAGATGTAGAACTCAGCCTCGGGTCCGAAGTACGCGGTGTCGGCGATCCCGCTCGAGGCCAGGTAAGCCTCGGCCTTCTTCGCGACGTTGCGTGGATCGCGGCTGTAGGCCTCGCGGGTGATCGGGTCGTGGATGAAGAAGTTGACGTTCAGGGTCTTGTGCTTGCGGAACGGGTCGAGGAAGGCGCTGCTCGCATCAGGAAGTAGCAGCATGTCTGATTCGTTGATCGCCTGGAATCCACGGATCGAGGATCCGTCGAAGCCCAGGCCGTCGGCGAAGGTCGCCTCGCCGAACGTGGATGCCGGAATCGTGAAGTGCTGCATGACGCCGGGCAGGTCGCAGAATCGGACATCGACGTACTCGACGTCGTTGTCGCCGATGTACTTGACGACCTGATCGGGGCTTTCGAACATCAGTCCTCACCTCGCTGTTGGGGTCGACGCGACGGTAAGCAGATGGCATTGCCTCGGAGTGTCCCGGGTGTTTCCGCCGGGTAACGCACACTCGGGGGGCTTCGCCCCCCAAGGACCCCCCGAGTGGGGTGGTCAGCCGCCGCGGCGGCGAATGGCCCGCTGGCTGACCGTCATGGCCGCGCCCTTGGGCAGGGGACCCTGTGGAATCGGCATCTTGTTCTTGCTCGACCCCACGCCGCCGAGTGCAGACAGCTTGCGTTTCATCGCGTTGACCTCGCCCGCGGTGATGTTGCGGGGGAGTTTCATCACATGCGTCGACAGCTTCTTGAGCGGGACCTGGCCTTCGGAGTCCCCGATGACGATGTCGTAGATCGGCACATCCCCGGCGACGCGGGCCAGCTTCTTCTTCTCCTGTGCCAGCAGGCTCTTGACCCGGTGCGGAACGCCCTCGCCGACGAGCAGGAAACCGGGGCGTCCCAATACCCGGTGGATGGCGTCCATCGACGTCGTACCGGCGACACCCGCCTCGACCTCCCACTGCCCCCGCATGCCCTCGAGCACCCACGCCGCGGCACCAGGTTGGCCCTCGACCTGGCCGAAGGCTGCTTTCTGCGCCCGGCGTCCGAAGACGATCAAGGCGACCAGGACGCCCAGCATGATGGCGAACGGCAACATCACGTACACGTTCAGGAACAGGATTGACGGCACGATGACGACCGTGATCGTCACGACGAAGACCAGCAGCATGACCCAGGGGAGCTTGGGGTCGCGCTCCTTGGTCATCTTGTAGCCCTGGATGATCGTCTTGATCTTCCCTTGGCCCCGGGCCGCCTTCTTGGCCTTCTTCGCCGCCTTCTTCGCCGCCCGTCCGGTCAGCGGGGCGGCCTTGCCGGGGCGAGCGGAGGAGGAACTGCGGCGCGTGGACGAGTCGGTCGGGGGTGCCTTGGCCATGTCGGTCAGGATACGGCGGGGACGCCGGCGGTCATATCGCCGGTGGCATGCAATGTCCGGTGCTCGCTCGCCTGCTCGTACAGCCGTCCGGCGCGGTAGGAGGACCGGACCAGCGGACCGGCCAGAACTCCGGCGAAGCCCATCTGCTCGGCCTGCGCCTGCAGCCTCACGAACTCGTCCGGGTGAACCCAGCGCTCGACCGGGTGGTGGCGCACCGACGGACGCAGATACTGCGTGATGGTCAGCAGGTCGCAGCCGGCATCGTGGAGCTGCTGCATGGTCTCGACGACCTCACTGATCTCCTCGCCCAGGCCGAGGATCAGGTTGGACTTGGTGACCAGGTCTGACTCTCGGGCAGCGGTGATGACCGACAGCGAACGCTCGAACCGGAACCCCGGCCGAATCCGGCGAAAGATCCTGGGAACGGTCTCGACGTTGTGCGCCAGGACCTCGGGACGGGCGCCGAAGACCTCGGCCAACTGGTCGGGCTTGGCGTCAAAGTCCGGGATCAGCAGCTCCACCCCGCACCCGGGAACGGCGCCGTGGATCTGCCTGACGGTCTCGGCGTAGAGCCAGGCGCCGCCATCGGGCAGGTCGTCGCGCGCGACACCGGTGACCGTGGCGTACCGCAGCGCCATCTTGGCGACGCTCTCGGCGACGCGTCGGGGCTCGTCGGCGTCGAAGTCCGCGGGCTTGCCGGTGTCGATCTGGCAGAAGTCGCAGCGCCGGGTGCACTGGTCGCCGCCGATGAGGAAGGTCGCCTCACGGTCCTCCCAGCATTCGAAGATGTTGGGACAGCCCGCCGCTTCGCAGACCGTGTGCAGACCTTCGCTCTCGACCAGCGACTTCAGCTGTTGATACTCCGGTCCGGTGCGCAGCCGGGTCTTGATCCAGGGCGGCTTGCGTTCGATCGGGGTCTGCGCGTTCCTGACTTCCAGGCGCAGCATTCGGCGACCGTCCGGTTCCACGCTCGGCGAAGCAGTCATTCAAACCAGCCTACGCCCGGAACCCGACGCCCAGTTGTCGTGGCCGACCTAGGGGTTCTTGGACTTCTTGGTCGGCTCCTTGGCTGCGTGCTTGGCCGCTTCTTCGGCGTTCGGCGCGTCGTCGTTGTCCTTGGTCGCGTCGATCATCTCCGACCTGGTCTCCTCCTGCGCCGCCGGCGAATCGCCGACATCGGTGCCGGTCTCGTGCGCGGAGTCGGCGAGCTTCCCATGCAGCGGCCCATCGTTGGACGGAGCAACGGACTTGTAGTCGTCGGTCTTCTCGGCAACCGTGCCGTCGCTGTCAGCGGTGACTCCGGGGTACGGATCGTCAGTCGCCGGGGTCGCCGACGATCCGCCGGCCGGACTCGGGCGTGGGTCCTCGGTGTAGCCGCGTACCGGCGAGTCGGACGGGGCGCCCCACAGGTCGTCGTCGGTCTTTGCCCGGTTCTTGGCCACGATCGCGCCGATGGCACCAACGATGATCACCAGCAACGGCCAACGGCGACGCTTCTTCTTCGCGCCGGGACCCGCTGAGCGTCCGACCGCCTTGGCCTGCGCCTTGGCGTCAGCCATCGCTGCCTTGGCGTCCTTGCGTGCCCCGACGGCCGTCTTCTTGGCCCGCTTTGCGTTCTTCTTGGCCCGCTTGGCAGTCTGCTTGGCGCTGCGCCGGCTGGCGGCGGCAATCTCGGCACGCTTCGAATCGGCCTGCTCGCGTGCGGCCGTGAGCCGATCCTCGGCCTGCTCGCGGGCCGTGTCGAGTCCCTTGGTGATGGCGCCCCGGGTTGCCTCGACCCGCGGACCGAGTGCATCCCGGGCGGCCTCGACGCGCGGGGACACCGCACCGCGGGCCGCCTCGACCCGAGGGGCCAGCGCCTCCGCAGCGGCCCTAGTCGCCTCGTTCGCCGCGGTACGCACGTGACTGAATCCCTCGGACAGTTCCTCGCCGATGACCTGTCCTCGACTCTTCCTTCCGAACACGTTCCACCTCCGGGTGAGACAACACAGGAGCACCATCCTGCCCTGTCTGCCCGCCGAAGACGACAGCCCTACCCCAGGAGAGGTTCGATGATCGCCATGGAGACTTACGGTGTCAGGGTCCCGGGCTCGGTATAGTCCTGTCCGTGCATCGGTTCTCACTCCTTCCGAGGCCGTGCTGAGCCAACGGTCCTCGCGACCAGCCCAGCACGGCAGCCCCTCTCTGCGAGGGGTTTTTTGTTGCCCGGACACGTCCAGCGAGGAGCCGTCACGATGAGCGAACCAGGGGCCACTCCCACCTCGCCCGAGCCCGACACCGCGTCTGACCCCGACACCCCGCCACATCGGTACACGGCAGCACTGGCGGGTCGGATCGAGGAGAGTTGGCAGGATCGTTGGGAGGCGGAGGGAACCTTCGCCGCTCCCAACCCCGTCGGTGACCTGTCCGACGGGTTCGCCGAGCGGGCCCAGGAACGGCCGAAGCTCTACGTCAACGACATGTTCCCGTACCCGTCCGGGGAGGGCCTGCACGTCGGGCACCCGCTGGGCTACATCGGCACGGACGTCTATTCGCGGTACATGCGCATGCTGGGACACAACGTCCTGCACACGATCGGATTCGACGCATTCGGCCTGCCCGCCGAGCAGTTCGCAGTAGAGACCGGCCAGCACCCACGGGTTACCACCGAGCGCAACATCGTCACCATCCGGCGGCAACTGCGCCGCCTGGGCTTGGACCATGACACCAGGCGCTCGGTGGCGACGATGGATCCGGGCTACTACAAGTGGACCCAGTGGATCTTCAAGCAGATCTTCGCCTCCTACTACGACGAGGTCGCACAGCGCGCCCGTCCGATCGAGGCTCTCGTGGCCGAGTTGGACGCGGGCATTCGTCGGCCAGGACCCGGGACCAACCCGTACGGCGCCGACTGGTCGCAGCTATCGAGGCGTCAGCGGAACGCCGTCGTGGACGCGCATCGGTTGGCCTATGTCAGCCAGGCACCGGTCAACTGGTGCCCCGGTTTGGGGACGGTCCTGTCCAACGAGGAGGTCACGGCTGACGGCCGCAGTGAACGCGGCAATTTCCCGGTTTTCCGCCGACCGCTCAAGCAATGGAAGATGCGGATCACCGCGTACGCCGAGCGGTTGCTGGCCGATCTGGACCGGTTGGACTGGCCGGAGTCGATCAAACTGATGCAGCGAAATTGGATCGGGCGCTCGGTCGGCGCGACCATCGCGTTCGACACCGGCGGCTTCGACAACGGCGACGGACCAGTGATCGAGGTCTTCACCACCCGGCCGGACACGCTGTTCGGCGCCACCTATCTCCTGCTGGCTCCGGAGCATTCGCTGGTGGAGCAGTTGACAGCCACAGACTGGCCGGACTGGGTTGCCGAGTCATGGCGAGGCGACGGTGGCCGACCAACGGAAGCCGTGGCTGCGTACCAGAGATCGGCCGGGCGGCGTTCGGAGCTGGATCGACAGAGCGACCAACGCGTGAAGAGCGGTGTCTTCCTGGGCACCTACGCCACGAACCCCGCGACCAGGGAAGAGATCCCGATCTTCATTGCCGACTACGTGCTGACCGGATACGGCACGGGAGCCATCATGGCGGTGCCCGGTCAGGACGAGCGGGACTGGGAATTCGCCGAGGCCTACGACCTGCCGATCGTGCGCACGGTCGGAACACCGGAAGGCTTCGACGGCAGGGCCCACATCGGCGAGGGTCCGGCCATCAACTCGGCCAACGACTCTCTCGATCTGAACGGAATGGGCGTGGCGCAGGCCAAGGCGGCGATGATCGATTGGCTGGTCGAAAACGGTCACGGCCAGGCGCGGACCACCTATCGGCTGCGGGACTGGCTGTTCTCCCGTCAGCGTTACTGGGGTGAGCCGTTTCCGATCGTCTACGACGAGGACGACCGGCCGATCGCCGTACCTGATGTCGCGCTGCCGGTGCTGCTGCCGGATGTGGAGGACTACTCGCCGCGGACGTTCCCCGACGACGACGTCACCAGTGAGCCCGAGGCGCCGCTGGCTCGAGCCACCGAGTGGTTGACCGTTGAGTTGGATCTCGGCGATGGCCCGAAGATCTACCGGCGGGAGACCAACACGATGCCCAACTGGGCAGGCTCGTGCTGGTACGAGCTGCGCTATCTGGATCCACACAATGACACCGTGTTTTGCGACCCCGAGATCGAGAAGTACTGGATGGGCCCGCGCGAGGAAGGGGACCCCGGGGGCGTCGATCTCTACGTAGGCGGCGCCGAACACGCCGTCCTGCACCTGCTCTACGCCCGGTTCTGGCACAAGGTCCTGTTCGACCTGGGTCATGTCTCC
>Ga0136617_10005612_pt1 | contig 11230 bp, 9 predicted proteins | sample AntDrymUQ3222106_2_FD_129672 | JGI IMG/M metagenome (GOLD analysis project Ga0136617, IMG submission 129672) | Polar desert sand microbial communities from Dry Valleys, Antarctica - metaG UQ322 (21.06) | ecosystem: Environmental > Terrestrial > Soil > Desert | place: Antarctica: Dry Valley...
GCGCTCCCGCCAGTAGTCCAGAAGGTCGCGCATCGTCTGCTCGAACGGGATGCGCGGCTCCCATCCGGTCGCCTCGCGAAACTTCGTGGTGTCGGCCCACAGGATCTTCACGTCCGAGGGCCGGAGGCGCGCGGGGTCCTCCCGCAGCGTGATCTGCACGGTCGAGTGCGCCAGGAGCGTGTCGAGCATCTCGCGGATGCTCCAGGTGCGCCCGCTGCCGACGTTATAGGACTCGCCCGGCTCGGCCTTCTCGAGCGCGAGCCAGTACGCACGGACCATGTCGCGCACATCGGTCCAGTCGCGCTTGCTGGTGAGATCGCCGTGGGAGATGACCGGCTCGTGGGTGCCGGCCTCGATCTCCGCGATCTGCTTCGCGAGCGTGCTCGTGACGAAGATCGCGCCGCGCCGCGGGCCGGTGTGGTTGAAGCCGCGCGTGACGACGAGGTGGAGCCCGTACGAACGGACGTACTGGTAGGCGAGCTTGTCCTGCGCGACCTTGCTCACCGCGTAGGGCGAGAGCGGGCGCAGCGGGTTGGTCTCCTTCATCGGCACCTCGTCCTCGTGGACAAGGCCGTACTCCTCGCTCGATCCGGCGATGTGCATGCGCGCGTGTGTGTCGTGGCGACGCAGCGCCTCGAGGAGGTTGAGCTGCGAGCCGATGTTGATCTGCATCGTCGACCACGGCTCGTCGAACGACGACTGCACGAACGACTGCGCGGCGAGATGGAAGATGCGGTCCGGCTGGACCGCGCCGATGAGGTGATCCACCGCGCCGGGGTCGGTGAGGTCGCAGTAGAGAAGAGTGACGCGGCCCCTTCGTGCGTCGTCGCGCAGGCCGCTCTTGTCGCTGAAGCGACCCTCGATCTGGTCGAGATGCCCGTTCCGGCGCAGGTCCTCGAGGTTCTCCATGCGCGAGCGCCAGCGAACGGTCCCGTAGACCGCCACGTCGGGGTGTTCGGAGAGGATGTACTCGGCAAGGTGGCTTCCCGCGAAGCCGCTGATGCCGGTGACCAGGACGCGCATCAGTGGGGCAATCTAGCAAAGCCGGTGCCCTGCTCGCCTGCACGATCACCGGCCGAGCCCGAGCCGGTCGCGTCGGACCGGCAGGCGGGTAGGCTCCCGCCGATGGCGATCGTCGAGGTCCGCCGCCACGCGGAGCGATCGGGACCGACGGAAAGCGGGTCCGCGCTCTCGGCGGCCGGTCGCGCGATGGCCGAGCGGCTCGCGCGCACCGCTCCCGCGTACGCGATCGTGGCCGCGAGCCCGCTGCCGCGCGCCAAGGAGACGGCGACGATCATCGGCGGCCGCCTCGATGTCGCGGACCCAGCGCTCCTCCCCGACCTCTCGCAGGTCGTCCAGGTGCGCACGATCGAGGAATACGTGCCGCTGCTCATGGCCGGGGAGCGCGAGCGCAGGCTGGCAGACGAGCAGCAGGGCGCCTGGGCCCGGCACGGCGACGCGACGAGGGACGGCACGGTGCTCGTGATCACGCACGGCGGCGTCATCGAGCTGGCGGCGCTCCGCATCGCGGCCGTCCTCGGGAAGGATCTGCGCGGTAAGGCGTTCTCCTATTGCGAGGGCGTCCGCGTTCGATACGAGCGCGGGCACCCGGCCTCGCTCGAGGTGCTGCGGCTCTAGATCGAACGCCTCGACGCGCCATCGCGAGATGATCGACGCTGATCGCGGCCGCCAGTGGAGGCCGACGACGCCGCGACAGCGCGAGCGAGACTCGAGACCGCATTGGCCGGGACGGGGCGCATCGAGGGATCGCCGGCGCCGCGCTAGCGGGACCCGCGTCCGCTACCGGGCGGCCTCGCGTGCCCCGATCTCTCGGATCACGGCGACGAGGAGATCGACGTCGGTCTCCGTCGTCCGCCAGTTCACGATCGCCGGGCGGAACGCGACGCGTCCCGCGTAGCGCGTCGTGCCGACGTAGACGCGGCCATCCGCCAGGATCGCCGCGCCAATGCGCGCGTTCAGCGCGTCGAGCGCGGATTCGTCGAGGCCCTTCGGCCGGTAGCGGAAGCACACGATGTTGAGAGGGACCGCCGCCAGGCGCTCGAGCTCGGGCGCGGCGTCGACTCGCGAGGCGACGCGCTGTGCGAGATCGAGATGCCGCTCGACCATGTCGCGATATCCGGCGCGACCGTACGCCCGCAGGGTCGCCCACACCGGGATCGCTCGCGCACGGCGCGAAGCTTCGGGACCGAGCGCGCCGAACTGCGGCCGCGCGCCGGGCGGTGGCAGGTACGCGGCTTCCAGGGCGAACGGTCCGTGGAGAAGCGATGCATCGCGCACGAACGCGAATCCGGACTCGTACGGGACGTTCAGCCACTTGTGCCCGTCGGAGATGACCGAATCCGCGCGCTCCACGCCCCTCACGAGATGCGCGCTGCGTGGCGAGACCGCGGCGAAGAGGCCGAACGCACCATCGATGTGAAGCCAGGCGCCGTGACGCTCGCACAGATCGGCAAGTCGCTCGATGGGATCGAAGTCGCCCGCATTCACCTCGCCTGCGTTGCCGACGACGATGGCTGGAGCGCCACCGAGCTCGCCCAGCGCCGTGTCGAGCCCCTCGAGATCGACACGACCGACCGCGTCGCGTGACAGCCTGCGCACCATCGATCGCCCGATCCCGGTCATCGCGAGCGCCTTCGTCGCGCTCACGTGGATGTACCCGCTCGAGAACACCGGCACAACGGGCAGTCCGGCGTACCCGCGCTCGTCGACATCGACGCCGTGCCGACGAGCCCACCAGCGCCGCGCCGCCGCGAGCCCGACGAAGTTCGCCATGGTCGCGCCTGTCGTGAGGACCCCGCCCCAGCTGCGGGGCAGCCCGAACAGGTCCTTGGACCACTCGAGCGCGAGCTCCTCGCAGCGCGACGCGAGGGGCGACGACTCGTACGCGAAAGCGTTCTGGTCGAGCGCCGACGTGAGCCAGTCCGCCGCGAGCGCCGCCGCGGTCCCGCCGCCGGTGACCCAATGGAAGAAGCGAGGTCCGGCGGACCCGAGTGCGGCGTCGGCCGCCCGGACGAGCTCCGTCAGCGCCGGCATCGTTCCATCGCCCGTCTCCGGCATGCGTTCGTCGAGCGACGCCGCGATCGCGTCGGCCTGGGGCAGGCGGACCCCGCGTTCGGCGAGCGACCCAAGGTACCGCTCCGCCTCGGCCGCGATGTAGCGGAGCGCAGCCGCAGTGTCTGGATCGCGAAGCGGGTCGCTCATGCAGGCGTGCGAGCGGACGGGCGCGCGAGCTCGGAGAATCGGGCGACCGCCTCGACCAGGATCTCGTGTTCGACCGCGAGCACGCGCGCGGAGAGCGTCTCGACGGTGTCACCCGGCAGCACCGGCAGGGCGCGCTGCACCACGATCTCGCCCTCGTCGAGCATGCCCGCGTGTGCCCGATGGACGGTCGCACCGGTCTTGCTCGCACCCGACGCGAGCACGGCCTCGTGCACCGCGGTGCCGTTCAGCTTCCCGAAAGCGGGCAGCAGCGACGGATGGATGTTGATGACGGGCACGTCCCCGATCCGCGCGAAGAACGCGTCGCAAAGGATACGGTCGTATCCCGCAAGGACCACCAGCTCGGCGCCCTCGCCGATGATGGTCGCGGCCATGAGCGTTTGCGCCGCCTCGCGGCCGCCGTTCGCGGCCGGCGGGAACGCGCGGCAGGGGATGCCCGCCGTGACCGCGCGCTCGAGCGCCGGCGTGCTCTTGCGGCTCGACGCGACGAAGACGATGCGCGCGTCGAGCCGGCCCGACCGGATCGCGTCGATGAGCGCCTGCAGGTTCGTGCCCCGCCCGCTGACGCCGACGGCGATCGGGAGCGTCACAAGCTAGCGAGGACGAAGGCGCGAGCGGCAGCTCGCGAGTCGTGATATGCGACGCCCGGGTGCGCCACGCACCTACGCGAAGCGGACCCCGGCCGCGGCACCGCGCCGCGTCTCGACATGGCCGATCGCGATGGCGTCCGGGAGCGCGCGCAGCGCGGCGCGCGCGTCCTCCGGCGCGACGATCGCGACGAGGCCGATCCCCATGTTCCATGCCTTCCAACGTTCGCCCTCCGGCACCGCGCCGGCGTCACCGAGCAGCCGGAAGACCGGTGGCACCGTCCACGCGTCGCGCTCGACGACCGCGCCGAGCCCGGGCGGGAGCGCGCGCGGCAGGTTTCCCTCCCACCCGCCGCCGGTCAGGTGCGCGATCGAACGGACGCGCGCCACTCCGCGCAGCGTCCGCACGGCGGCGAGATACGAGGTGTGCGGCGCGAGGAGCGCGTCGCCGAGCGTGCCGCCGCGCAGCTCCGGCAGCGGCGCCGCGAGCGCGAGCCCACCCCGCGCGACCGCGGCGCGCGCGAGCGTGTACCCGTTCGTATGGAGGCCGCTCGACGGGAAGCCGACAAGCACGTCACCGTCGCTCACGCTCCGCGGGTCGAGCAACCGATCGCGCGCCACGCCGCCGACGAGGAATCCGGCGAGGTCGTACGCGCCGTCCCGGTACATGCCCGGCATCTCCGCGGTCTCGCCGCCGAGCAACGCGCAGCCGTGCGCGGCGCAGGCATCGGCCATCGCACCGACGACGCGAGCGAACACGTCGGGGTCGAGCGTCGAGCACGAGAAGTAGTCGAGGAAGAAGAGCGGCTCCGCGCCCATGGCCAGCGCGTCATTCACGCAGTGGTGGACGAGGTCGGTGCCGACGACCTCGTGCCTGTTCAGCTCCCGCGCGACCTCGAGCTTGGTGCCGACGCCGTCCGTCGTCGCGACGAGCACGGTATCGCCCCCGCCAAGCTGGAACAGACCGCCGAATGCGCCGATGCCGCCGATGACCTCGGGCCGCTTCGTCCGCGCGACGCGCTCGCGGATGCGCTCGAGCGCGTCCTCGGCCCGCGTGATGTCGACGCCGGCGTTCCTATAGGTGAGCCCGTTCACGATGTGTGTACCTCCATCATCTCGGCGATCACGGCCCGACGCACCGGTCGTCGTAGGTCGCGAACATGCCGCTCAGCGGGGAACGGCCGCGTCACGCTCGAGCGAGCTCTTGCCGAGCTCGAGCTGGACCGGGACCGGGTAGTCGCCGGTGAAGCACGCGCTGCAGAGCTCGCCGGAGGTGGCTCCGGTGGCCGAGATCATCCCCTCGAGAGAGAGATAGCCGAGCGAGTCGGCGCCGATGTGCGCGCGGATCTGGTCCACCTCGAGGCGCGAGGCGATGAGCTCGTCGCGCCTGGCCATGTCCACGCCGAAGAAGCACTGGTGGCGGATCGGCGGTGAGCAGATGCGCATGTGCACCTCGCGCGCACCGTTGCGGCGGAGCAGGCTCACGATCGGGCCGCTCGTCGAGCCGCGCACGATCGAGTCATCGACGACGACCACTCGCTTGCCCTCGAGCACGTCGCGCAGCGCGTTGTACTTGAGCGCCACGCTGTGCTCGCGCAGCTGCTGCGACGGCTGGATGAAGGTGCGCCCGATGTAGCGGTTCTTGATGAGTCCCTCGCGGAACGCGATGCCGCTCACCCGCGCGTACCCGACGGCGGCCGGGATCGCGCTGTCAGGTACAGGTATCACGACGTCCGCCGTAGCCGGGGCCTCTTGAGCAAGGACCTCGCCCATGCGCTCCCGCGTCGCGTAGACGGTCTGCCCGCCGAGCCGGCTCGAGGCCGACGCGAGGTAGACGTGCTCGAAGACGCAGAGGCCACGACGGTCGGCGGCGAGGTCCGCGAGCTGCGTCACGCCCCGGTCGTCGAGGCGGAGCACCTCGCCCGGCAGCACATCGCGCACCGTCTCGGCGCCGATGGTGTCGAAGGCGCTCGTCTCGCTCGCGACGAGCCACGACGGGCCCTTGCGGCCGAGCGTGAGCGGCCGTACGCCGAGTGGATCGCGCACCGCGTAGAGCGCGTGCGGGGTGAGCATCACGAGCGACCACGCGCCCTGCAGGGTCGGGAGCGCCGCGACGATGCGCTCGTCCCACGTCGCGCCAGGGGCGGCGACGATCGCCTTCGCCACGACCTCCGTGTCGGACGACGTCGTGAACGTGACGCCCTCGCTCTCGAGCTGGTCACGCCGGTCGCGCGCATTGATGCAATTGCCGTTGTGACCGATCGCGAGCTCGCCGAGCCACGGATCCGACACGACCATCGGCTGCGCGTTCTCGATACGTGACGACCCGGTCGTCGAGTAGCGCGTGTGGCCCATCGCGGCGCGCCCGCCGAGCGCTGCCAGGTCCGGCTCGGCGAACACCTGCCCCACGAGGCCCATCCGCCTCACGACGCGCAGATCGCGCCCGTCCGTCGCCGCGATGCCGGCCGACTCCTGACCGCGGTGCTGGAGCGCGTAGAGCGCAAAGAAGGTGAGGCGGGCGGCCTCGGTCGGGTCACTCGGCGCCGGTCCCCAGATCCCGCACACACCGCACATCGCTAACGCGCTCCAGCGCAGCGCAGCGCACGGCCGGGCCGGGGGGATGTCCTCATTGTCGTCGAGTGCCCGTCCCCTGAGAAGACTGTTCTTTTCACCGGGACCGGGCGCATCATCCGCCGTCCGTGGATGACCTCCGTGAGCGCCTGGCGCACGTGCTGTGGATCGGTGGTGGACCGCACGCCGGCAAGACGACGCTCTCGCGGCTGCTCGCCGGGAAATACGACCTCAAGATCTACAACCTCGACTGGCACCACGATCGCGATCACCGTCGCCGCCCTGGCAGCAAGCCCGGCGACCGGGATGAGTCGATGGACGAACGCTGGCTGCACCCGGCGCCCGACGCACTCGCGCGCCGTGACATCGCCTCGTGGACCGCGCTCTCCGGTCCCGTGATCGAGGACCTGCTGGGCCTCCCGACCGGCCGGCCGATCGTGGCCGAAGGACCGACCGCCTTCCCATGGTGGGTCGCGCCGCTCCTTCGAGAGGCGCGCCAGGCGATCTGGCTGCTCCCGACCCGTGAGGTCCACGATGCCGTCCTCGCACGGCGCTATCGCGACGATCCGAGCGGGAGCTCCGCGGCGAAGACCAGCGACCCCGTGCGCGCGGGCCGCAACATCGTTGAGCGCAACGAGCTCATGGCCGCCAGGATCGCCGCGTCGTGCGAGCAGCTCGGCCTGCGCAGTGTGCGCGTGGATGGCTCGCTCGACCTCGACGACACGCTTGCGCTCATCGAGGAGCACTTCCGCCCCCATCTCCCGATCATGCCGAACGTGTAGGTGACGGCAGCGCCGCTTCGCGTCGCCGTGACCGTCCTGCTCCTTCGCCTGACGGCCTCGGAGTGGCAAAGTCACGCCTGCCTCCCGAGCGCGGCGGCAAGACCGCCCTCGTAGGCGCGCCGCAGCGCGTCGATGGGCATCGCGAGGACCGGGACGATCTCGAGGATGTCGCCACCGATCGCGCCAAGCGTCCACAGCTCAACGCCGTGATCGGCCGCGCATGCGCGCAGAGCCGCCTCGCGATCGGGCGGGACCACGAGCACGATCCCGCCCGGACCCTCGCCGAAGAGCTTCGCGATCGTGCCGCCGCGCACCGGCGGCAAGGTCACCTGCATGCCCATGCCGTCGCGCAGCGCGAGCTCGGCCAGCGCGACGGCGAGACCACCTTCGGCGCGGTCGTGCGCGGCGCGGATCGCGCCCCGCTCGTGAGCCGCGAGCACGAACCGCTGAAGACGAGCCTCGAGCCCGAGATCGATGGCGACTGGGCCGCGGTGCGCGCCATGCAGCGCCTCGTACGCCGAGGCGCCGAGCCGCGCGTCGGCACTCCCCGCCAGGAGCACGAGGTCGCCCTCCTCGCCGGTCATCACCGGGATGCGCGACGCGACGTCGCGGAGGTGGCCGACCGCGCCGATCGTCGCCGTCGGCCAGATGTCCACGCCGCGCGTCGCGTTGTACAGGGACACGTTGCCCGACACGACCGGGAGCCCCAGCGCCTCGCAGGCTGCCCTGATGCCGGCGACGGTGCGCTCGAGATGCCATGCCCCCGCGGGCCGCTCGGGGTTCCCGAGGTTCAGGCAGTCGGTGATCGCGAGCGGCTCGGCACCGGCGCAGACCAGGTTGCGCGCAGCCTCCGCGACCGCGGACGCCGCGCCGACGAACGGGTCGAGCGCGGCGACTCGCGGCTGCGCGTCGATCGAGATCGCGATGCCATCCGCGCGGCCCTTGAGCCGCAGCACCGCCGCGTCACCGCCCGGTCCATCCACGGTATCCGTCCCGACCATCTGGTCGTACGTGCGGTACAGGACCTCGCGCGACGCGACCGCGGGCGACGCAAGGAGCTCGAGCAGGGCATGTCCCACTTTCTGGCGCGGAGCCGCGGCGGCGGGGAGGTCGAGGGCGGCGCGGGCCGCGTTGCCTCGGTCGGGGGCCATCTCGCTCGTCGGCCCATCCACGTCCGCGGCATCACGGCCGTCGGGCCACTCCTCGCGAGACGGCGGCCCTCCCTCGACACGGCCCGCTCCGTTGGGAGGGGCGGCCCACTGCGTGACGTCGTACTCGGGGGCCTCGTCCGCGAGCGCCCGCGGCGGGAGCGAGGCCAGGAGCCGCTCGCCGTCACGGATCTCGAGGGCATCGTCGGCGGTCATTTCGCCGATGCGCGTGCCGTGCAGCTCCCAGCGCGCGAAGACCCGCTCGACGTCGCTCTCGCGGCCGGGGCGGGCGATCACGAGCATCCGCTCCTGGGACTCCGACAGCATCACCTCGAACGGCGCCATGCCGGTGGCGCGCCTGGGCACGAGCGCGACGTCGAGGCGCATCCCGGCGCGGCTCTTCGCCGCCACCTCGCTCGCAGCGCAGGTGAGCCCCGCGGCACCGAGGTCCTGCACCGCCTCGACGGCGTCGGAGGCGACGAGCTCGAGCGTCGCCTCGAGCAGCAGCTTCTCGAGGAACGGGCTCCCCACCTGCACGGACGGGCGCTTGCTCGCCGTTGGATCGACGCCGGGAGCTCCGCCTTTGGCGTCCCCGGCGTCCCCCGTGAATTCCGCTGAGGCGAGGAGCGACGCGCCCGCGATGCCGTCGCGGCCGGTGTCGCTGCCGACGAGGTACACCGCGCTGCCGGGACGCGCGGTATCGCCGCGGCGCAGGCTCGAGCGCTCGGCGATCCCGACGCACATCGCGTTCACCAGCGGGTTGCCGTCGTAGCAGGGCTCGAAGGTGACGTGCCCGCCCGGATGCGGGATGCCCACACAGTTGCCGTACGACCCGACGCCGCCGACGACACCGCGCACGTAGCCGCGCGTGCGTACCGTCGCGGGATCGCCGAAGAAGAGGGCGTCGAGCACCGCGACCGGCCGCGCGCCCATCGCGAAGACATCGCGCAGGATCCCGCCGACACCGGTCGCCGCGCCCTGGAAGGGCTCCACCGCGGACGGATGGTTGTGGCTCTCGACCTTGAAGACGCAGAGGAGACCGTCGCCGAGATCGACCGCACCCGCGTTCTCGCCTGGCCCGACGGCGACCCGTGCGCCCGTCGTGGGGAGCGTTCGGAGGAGGCGCTTGCTGTGCTTGTACGCGCAGTGCTCGCTCCACATCGCGCCGAACATCGCCCACTCGAGCGGATTCGGCTCGCGATCGAGCAGGGCACGAATGCGCGCGGCCTCTGGGTCGGTGAGCCCGAACTCCGTGCGTAGGTCCGCTTGCTTAGGCTGCGCCGTCGTCGTCCCCGAGAGCGTCGGGGAGATGCTCATGTTCGGCAGGGGTCTCCGCAGCGCGCCACCCGGATAAGGGTACCGGACGCGACTGCAGCGCTGGAATCGGTATCTTCGGCACGACCTCGTGTGGACGATCGATGCCGTCACGGTCGCGGCTACGTCCGGGCGTCGGTCCCGGGCGGGGGGTTCGTGCGGGCACGCTCCCCGAGCGTCCGCCGCGCGACCGCGATGACCGCAGCGATCGCACCGGTGAGCGCGGCGAAGAGGATCGCCTGCGGGGTCGTCGCATCCAGCTGCAGCGCGACGACGGCCGCGATCGCACCGGCGATGGCGCCCTCGACGAGATCGCGGATGAAACGTCCCATCAGGCGGTCATGTCCCCCGCGACGAATCGCTCCACCTGGTCGCAGAAGGCCGCGACGTCCGCCGCGCGCGCGAGGTTCCCATACACCTCGTCGATGTCCGTCTGCTCGCGGTCGTAGGCGAGAAGGTTGCGGATGTTCGCCAGGTGCTCGAGGCGGTACGCGAGCTGGCGGTCGATGATCCCGTGCCCGGCGATCGCATCGAGGATGTCGTGGTAGGCCTCGGGCTTGGGCAGCGCAAGCGCCATCACGAGGTACGCCCCCGTCCCAAAGAGCAGCTCGACGCACTGCTGCAGGTACCACTGTGCGAGGCCGTAGAGCTTCGGGTCGGCGCGGAACTTCTGGTGCTCGATGGGCCGCAGATCACCGAGGAGCCGCACGTACTCGCGCAGCCGCGCGAGGCGCGCGGTGACGTACTCGCTGTCGATCGCGAACCGCCCACCGCGCGTGCGCTCCGCGAGCGCCTTCGACTGCACCTCGTCGAACTTCTGGAACTCGAGGTACTCCATGACGGAGCGGGTCTCGAACTGCACGCGCCGCTTTTGGTCCCGCTGGTACAGGAGCTGCCATGAGCGGATGACCTGAGCGCGCTGTAGCAGCGACGCCTGGTTCAGGATGACCACGTCGAGGGCGGGGGCCTCGAGCGCCTTCGAGAGCTCGCTGACGAAGAAGACCTGGTAATCGAAGAACTCGCTCGCTTTCACCTTGTCGACGAGGAGCAGCGCGACGTCGAGGTCCGAGTAGTTGCCGGCGAGCCGGCGGCCGGAGGCGGTTCCCTGCGCGTAGGCGGCGTCGACGGGGGTCGTCTGGAAGAGCGACTGGATCTGCGCCTGCTTCTCGAAGAGATCCATTGCTCCTTTATATACGCATGAGCCGTGCGGGCTCGCTCACGGCGAGACCTTCGAGCATCCGGCGACCATCCGTCCCCCCGAGGAGGTCCTCGACGCAGCGCTCGGGATGCGGCATGAGTCCCAGGACGTTCCCGGCCTCGTTGCGCAGGCCCGCGATATTCGCGGTCGACCCGTTGGGGTTCGCCTTGGGCGTCGCCGTGCCGCGCTCGTCCACGTAGCGGAGCGCGACCTGGCCGGACGATTCCACCCGGGCGAGCGTCTCTCCGTCGGCGACCCAACAGCCCTCACCGTGCGCGATCGGCATGCGCAGGAGCTCGCCTCCCAATCCGCACGTGAACGGCGTCGCGTCGCTTTCTACGCGCATCCGCACCCAGTCACAGCGGAACTCCAGGTGGGTGTTCCGGACGA
>Ga0136617_10005614_pt1 | contig 11228 bp, 11 predicted proteins | sample AntDrymUQ3222106_2_FD_129672 | JGI IMG/M metagenome (GOLD analysis project Ga0136617, IMG submission 129672) | Polar desert sand microbial communities from Dry Valleys, Antarctica - metaG UQ322 (21.06) | ecosystem: Environmental > Terrestrial > Soil > Desert | place: Antarctica: Dry Valley...
CGCCGGACAGGCCGACCAATGTCAAGAGCTCGCGCGCCCGCGTTCGCGCTGCGGCCATCGGCAATCCGAGGATCTCCGCCGGCAACAACACGTTTTGCAGAATCCGCCGCCATTTGAGAAGCAGCGGCGCCTGGAACACCATGCCGACGTCGCGCGACGGATCGAACGGATGCGTCGGGGAGCCGATCCTGACCTCGCCGCCGTCGTGCGGATGCAGGCCCGACAGGATTTTGAGCAACGTCGACTTGCCGCAGCCCGAGGGGCCAACCAACGCGACGAGATCTCCCGGCATCACATCGAACGTCGCGTCCGAAATCGCGAGGTGCTCGTGGCGGCCGCGCCGGTAAATCTTTTGCACACCGGCCAGATGAATGAACGGCTCGACGCTCATTCCACCCTCGCGTCCTTGACGACAAGCAGCCGCTCGAGGGCGAGCACCAGGCCGTAGAGCAGCATGCCGAGCAGCGTGATCAGAATCACCGCCATGAACATCGCGGGTGTGTCGAGCGTGACTTGCACCTGCAACATCAGGTATCCCAAGCCACGGTCGGACGCCAGAAACTCGCCGACGATCGCGCCTGCCACAGCGAGGATCGATGCCACTTTCATGCCGGCGAATACATACGGCAGCGCACCAGGCAATTGCACCTTGGTGAAGAGCTGCCAGCGCGAGCCGCGCAGCGAACGCACCAGGTCAAGGAGATCGGGCTCAATCTCGCGCAAGCCACGGGCGGTGGTTAGGAGGATCGGGAACACCGAGATCGCGAAGGCCATCAGCGTGTTCGGAAACACGCCGTACTTGAACCAGACGATGATCAGCGGGCCCAACGCAACCTTCGGGATCATGTTCAGCGTGACCAAGAGCGGCAGGAAAAAAGCTTCGAGCGTGCGCGACCAGGTGAAGATGAGCGCCAACGTCACACCGACGACAAGTGCCAGGAAATAGCCGCCGAAAATCTCTCTGGCGGTAACGAGCGTATTGGCCCACCAGCCGTAATCGCCGGTACGCAGCGCACCCAGGGTCTCGCCCGGGGACGGCATGACGAACTTCGGAACATTGCCGAGCTCGACCCAGAAATACCACGCGACGACGAGCGCGACGTGGGCCAGCAGCGCCATCGTGTAGCGCGCGAGCGCGGTGTCGAAACGCTCCAAGATCAATGCTCCACGATCAATCCAGCCAGCGTGGCAAGTTAGCCGCGACGAACTCATCGTCGGCCAGGTCAGCGTGCTCGCGGTAGACGCGGTCGATCTCCTCCGCCTGCCCGGGCGAGAGTTTTTCTTCGGGGTCGAGGCACCAGATGCCTTCGAGCAGACCTTGCCGGCGCAACACCTCGTGGCACCCAGGGATGACGCCGGCAAAGTTATTCGCGGCGTCGAAGAAGGCGCTGTTGCAGTCGGTCACCCGCGAATCGAGTGTGAGCAAATCTTCGTCGATCACTCCAGCCTCGACGGCGCGATGAATGCGGTCCAGCAATTCGACCGCGCCCTTGGTCCAAACGCTCCAGTGGCCGAGCAGGCCGCCGCGGATCCGCACGCGGACCGCGTCGTCGCCACGCCGGACTAAGAGCGGCACCAATAGGTCGAGCACGATGTGGTCATCGTTGCCAGTGTAGAGCGTGATCCGGTTTTCGGCGCCGGCGAGCACGACGCCGCGCGCGACGTCGAGTGTCGCATAACGGTTGAACGGTGCGATCTTGATGGCGAGCACGTTGTCGATCGCGGCAAAGCGCCGCCAGAACTCAACCGGGAGCGCGATGCCGCCGACGGCCGTCTGCAGGTAGAAACCGATGAGCGGAATTTTGCTCGCGACTTGGACGCAGTGTTCGATTAGTTGGTCGACCGGCGCCCCCTTCATCGGCGCGAGCGACAGCATTCCGGCGTGATACCCGTGCGCCAGTGCGACGTCGGCCTCGCGCCGCGCCTGCTCGGTGCGACCCGACAGTCCGGCGATTAGCAGCGTCGGCTGCGTCGTCCAGGCACGGGCGGTCTGCGCCGCCAGGTCCAGCACGGGCTCATAGAGGCCGGCTTCGCGGATCGCGAACTGTGTTGCATGAACGCCGACCGCCAGGCCCCTCGCGCCTGCATCGAGGTAGTAGCGGGTCAGTGCGCGCTGGCGGCGTCGGTCCAGCCGCCTTGATGCTTCGAGCGCCAGCGGATGAGCGGGAATCACGGTCCCGCGGCGCAGGCGCTCCAGGACGTCGGCCGGCAGTCGTGACCAGTGCATGGGTCGAAGGTGCTGTGCAAGAATATGATGATGCGGTTTTAACCCACGACCACAGCAGCGTCAAACTCAAAGGGTGCTTGACAGTGGCTTATCGCTAAGATCATTTCTCCTTGGTCTGGAGCAAGGCCATCCGCAGTATCATCGACCCGGCCACTCGCCTAAGAAGCGCCACGCTACGGAGGAACACCATGAAGAAAGCTCGTTTGGCCCTGACCGCCGCCTTCGCGGCGCTGGGATTCGCGGCGTCGCCCGCGCTGGCCCAGCAAAAGCTCGACTTCATTCTCAACTGGGTACCGGGCGGTGATCACGCGCCCTACTACTACGCAAAGAAGCTCGGCTGGTACGAGAAGGAGGGCATCGACCTCAACCTGGAGCCGGGCAAGGGCTCGGCGCTGGCGACACAGAAGGTCGGCACCGGCGGCAACCCGATCGGGCTCGCCGACATGGCCGGCGTGCTGGTTGCGAAGAGCAAGGGCGCCGATGTGGTCGCGGTGTTCAACGTTTACGCCAATTCGCCGCAAGGGATGTACTGGCTCAAAAGCTCGGGCATCAAGGGGGTCAAGGACTTCCCTGGCCGCAAGATCGGCAACCCGGCCGCTGACGGCGCCCGCACGATGTGGCCCGCCCTCGCCAGGGCCAATAGCATCGATCCGAAGTCGGTCACCTGGGTCAACATCGACGCCAATTCGAAGCTCGCCGCACTCAAGTCGAAGTCAATCGACGTTACCACGTCGTTCTACAACCTCCACCATATCTTCCAGCGCGAGCTCGGCGACGACATGGGCTTCCTGGCATGGCGCGACGCGGACCTCAATCCCTACGGCAATTCAGTGATCGTCAACGGCGACTTCCTCCGGGCCAACAAGCCGGTGATCGACAGATTCGTCAAAGTCACGCAACGAGCTTTCGCCGCGTGCGTGAAGGAGCCCAAACCGTGCGTGCAGGCGTTGGTCGACGCCAACGGGGCGCTGAAGCTCGACAACGAGATGACTAACTGGAGCTTGGTCGAGGTGCTGATGAGCGACAAGTTCTCGCGCGAGGTTGCGCTCGGCATCCATGATGACAACCGGATGAAGGCCGACTATGAGCTGGTGCGCGAATACATCGGTATCGACAGGCCGTTCGACGTCAAGACTACTTACAGCAACGAGTTTCTCGATCGCTCAGTCAAGATGAGCAAGTGAGGGCTTCGGCGGCGTTAGGGCGTATCTGCAGCGAGCTCCGCTGCCACGCGTCACAATCTCGCTACAACAGGCGGGAGAAGTGTCGCGATGGGCACTGTTCATGCCGAACCATCGCTGTATAATGCACCAAATGCGGTGCAAATAACGTTAACGGATAGCTACCATGGCTTTTGCAACAACGGACATCATTCCCTTCAGTCAGGCTCGTGCCCGGCTTTCCGAGCTGGCTGAGGAAGTAAAGCAGGGTCGCGAGAAGATCATCACCAAGAATGGTGAGAGCTACGTCGCAATCGTGGATGCAGAGAAGCTGGACTACTATCATCAGTTAGAGCGTGAGCACGTCTTCATCGCTTTGATGAAAGACGCCCAAGCGGGTTTGCGGGACATCGTAGCCGGCCGCCATAAGAGTGTGAAAGAAGCCAAGGCGCTCTTCAGGCGCAAGTAGACTTCGCAATACACCAAGGGATCGTCGGTCAGCATGGTTGCCACGGTTCGCTTCCCTGATCACTTCTTTGATAACCTGCGTTCTATTGAAACCTTCTACGCCGAGCATGACATTGGTTACGTGTTCGATCGCACTTTGTCGGCGCTCTTCGACACGTTGATCCCCAACCTGGAGCGCTTCCCTAACATGGGCAGACCGTTTCTTGAGCGGGAAGCGCGTTCCATTGAAGGGGTCAAGCTGCGCGAGGCGTTGCTCACCAAGTACAAGCGGTTCACCCTCCGGGAATCTCTTCTAGAAAGACACGCGGCGTTGTACGCAATCCGTAGCGATACCGTCTACCTGCTGGCGATCAAAGACTTTCGGCAGATTTCCTATGACTTCGCTCGGGTATGGGAGCGCTAAAGCGGTGAAGCACCGAGCCAAATTGTTGCTCTAGCCCAACTCGGGTCCGGCCACCGCGATGACGATCGCAGCGTCGCCCGGCGCGACTCCCCCGCCATGGATCATGCGGGTGAATGGGCGCTGGAACTCGAAGCCGGCCGCGTCGAGCCATGGCCGGAGAGCAGAAAAGCGATCCGCGACGTCGATGTAGAGCGGGCCGGACAGGTGTGCGAGCGCGGTCTCGAGCAGTCGGCGTGCGGTGTCGACATCGCGCGCAATCAGCGGTCCGACCTGACACGCCTCCCGTCCGTCGCGTCCCAGCAGGTAGCCGGCAATGCGACCCTCGGTTTCTGCGATTAGCGCCGCGTCGGGTAGCCGTTCGGCGAGCGCGCGCAGCAGATGCTCGCGCCTGGATCCGAACGCCGGCGTGTCGAACGCGACGATCGCCTGCCAGTCGCCCGGCGTGATCGGACGAACTGCATGACCGGACTCCACGAACCCTCGCGCTCGCGAAGGCTGCGAACCCTGCGTCGCCGACAGTTGCCCAGCCCCGCGTCGATAGCGTGTAAAGCCCCAGGTGTCGCGGAATCCTTCCCGCGCATAGACGGCGCGACCGGCCGGCGTTGCATCGAGGATCGGCGTTAGCCCGCGGTGCGCAAGCTCCGCTAATGCACGCCTTAGCAACCGCGACGCGAGCCCGCGCCGTCGATGCTCGGGTAGCACCAGCACCATGCTGATCCAGGCGAAGCCGTCGCCCGTCGCCTCCCCGTAAGGCAACACAACCGTCGACGCGAGCAATGGGCCGTCGTCTTGCGAAATACCCCAGGCCTGGCCGTTGGTCAGCAGGTATCGCCAGTCGGCCTCGTTCTGGTTCCAGTCCGCCGCTCGCGATTGCAGCACCATCGCACTGGCGAGATGGCTCAAGTCGAGCCCGTGCTCGATCGTACTAGAGCTCACCCGACTCTTCAGTAATTCCCATCGCGAGTCGAGAAGTGGGTCGCTTTGCCCAGGCTCGGCTTGCCGCTGGCGACCCACTCGGCGACCCAGTCGATCATCGTGTGGAGCGAGACAGAGGGCGACCCGAACATTCGCTGCGACTCGGTGGTGTCGACCAGCCACGCGGTTTCGGCTTCGGCGCCCGTCAGCACCGGCGCTCGTCCTAGCCGGCGTCCGAATTCGGCCGCAAGCTCGCGAACGACGACGCGCGGGCCGGTGACGTTCAGTGGCGACGTCGGCGTTGTGCACTGCGCCAGCAATCGCAGCGACTGCTCGTTGGCGTCGCCTTGCCAGATCACATTGGCGTAGCCCATGGTCAGATCGATTGGCGTCCCGGCCAACACCGCGCGGGCGACGTCGTGCAGCACGCCGTAGCGCATGTCGATCGCGTACGACAAGCGCACGAGGCGCCCCGGCGTGTAGTGCTTGCGCGAGCCGTGCTCGAACATCCGCTCGCGACCGACGCAGGAGTTCGCATAGTCCCCGGCCGGTGGTGTGGCCGGCGTCTGCTCGGTCGCGCCGCTGCTCGCAACAGCGACGTACGGGTAGACGCAGGCGGTCGAGAACACGACGATCCGCGACTGGCGAAAGGCCTCGGCGACCATGAACGGCACCGCCGCATTCATCGCCCACGTCAGTGATGCGTTGCTGGTGGCGCCGAACTTGTGCCCCGCCATGTAGACGACGTTGCGCACCTTGGGCAGCCGCTCGATCGCATCGCCATCGAGCAGGTCGCAGCGCAGGCATTCGATACCGTAGGTCGCCAACTGCTCGGCGAGGCCGGGTTCGGAGAAGCGCGCGACCCCGATCACCCGCTTCGACGGTGCGGCGCGCTTGGCCATCCGCACCAACGTCGGACCCATCTTGCCGCCGACGCCGAGCACGATGATGTCGCCGTCGAGTCCAGCCAGGTCAGCGACCAGCGCGGGCGACGGCCGGCTCATGAACTCCTCGAGCGGGGTTACGTCGTCGAATTTCGTGGGCAATGGGGACAGCGTGGGCTCCCGGCGCTTCTAAGCGCTAAACACCTTCGAACAGATTGCGACCCTGCGCCAGCACGCGGATCTTGGCGTCGGCGATCGGCCGCTTCAGCATCCAGAAGCCGCAGTCGGGGTGGATATACCGGACCCGGCCCGCTCCCAACACCTGCTCGGCGCGTTCAATCGATCGCGCCACCTGATCGGCCGACTCGATCTCGTTGTCCTTGATATCGACCACGCCGAGCCCGAAGCCGAGCTCGGGTTTCAAGTCGCGGAAGGCGTGCAGCTCCTCGAGAGGCCGGTGCGCGCATTCCATCACGATGTGATCGGCGTGCAGCGCATTCAAGTAATTCAATAGCTGGCGCCACGTTCCTTGTTGCACCGTCTGGCCACCGTAATTACCGAAACACAGATGAACCGCCGCCGTCGTTTGAACGGCGTCGAGCACGCGGTTGATGGCTTCCGCCGCCCATTGCCACTCATCCGGATGCCCAGGCAGATTCGCTTCATCGATCTGCACGACGTCGGCGTTCAGATGGCGGACCTGCTGCGCCAACGCGTCGCCGAGCGCATTCGCGAGCGTGGGTACATCGTCGTAGTAGTTGTTGATCAGCGTCTTGGCCAGCATGTGCGGCCCGGTCACGGTGAACTTGAACGGGTGCGTCGCGAGCGCCTTGGCCCGCGCACAGGCGAGCGGCAGGTCGAGCGCGCCGCTGCCCATTGGGCCGACGACCGCCCCCGGCGGGCGCGCGCGGAATTGCATCCCGCTCTTCGATCGATACGCAATCATCTCGTCGAAGGAGAACCGCTGGCTGATCCCGTCCATCGGCCGGACGAAATACTCGACCATCCCGTTGGTCTCGGGATGGTTGATGTCGAAGCGGTAGAGCTCGCCATCGCAGACGACATCGACACCAGCCTGTTCCTGGATAGCGATCACCACCCGGGTGGCATCGTTCACCGCCTGCTCCGACGGCGCGGCTATCAGCCAATCCGGGACCGGGTACGAACCCACAACGGTTGTTTTGATTCGCGCCATTGAAGTTGCCGTCAGAACGCAGGTTTGGGATTCGCGGCGTCGTAGCGCGCGACGCTCTCGACGATTTCTTTCTTCGCTTCCTCGGGACCGACCCAGCCGGCGAGTTTCACCCATTTCCCGGCTTCGAGGTCCTTGTAATGCTCGAAGAAATGCGCGATCTGGCGCGTGGTGAGCTCGGGTAGGTCGCGGGGGGACCGCACTTCCCGGTACAGCGACGTCAGCTTGTCGATCGGCACCGCGAGGATCTTGGCGTCACCGCCTGCTTCGTCGTCCATTTTCAACATACCGATTGGGCGGCAGCGGACTACGACCCCCGTGATGAGCGGTACGGGCGAGAGTACCAGCACATCGCACGGGTCTCCGTCGTCGGAGAGTGTGTGCGGAACGTAGCCATAGTTGCACGGGTAGTGCATCGCCGTCGCCATGAAGCGGTCCACGAAGACCGCCCCGGTCGCCTTGTCCACCTCGTACTTGATCGGGTCTCCGTGCATCGGGATCTCGATGACGACGTTGCAATCGTTGGGTACATCCACCCCGGCGGGGACGCGGTCTAGGCTCATCGCCACCCTCTCGGCAACGAAATGGGGATCGCCATTATCGCGCGCCTATCCCAATGGCCGAACGCCGATCAACCACAAGTGCAACCACACCGCGAACACGATCCACGCCACCCCGCCGATCGCCGCTGCGAGCGCGTCGCGCGAGAGCGAGCCCGCCGGATAGACAATGCCTGCATCGCGATCGCGCCGGCGCGAAAATGCAAAGAGCGCAATTGCCCACCCTAAAAACCCGCCGAACAGGACGACGTCGGCGAGCATTCCATTGGCGATCAAATGCGCGAACGCCCACAAGGTGGCGCCGGCAACCATCGGATGCCCGATCGCCGCCTTGATGCGCGTGCCCGAGACGTACGCGGCGGCGATCAGCACGAACGCAACGAACGTCAGCAGCGCCGCAACGTGCCGCGTCCACACCGGGGGAATCCACAACACCAGCGGATCGAGCCGCGCCTGACCGTAACCCCAAACGATCAGGAAAAATCCGATCAGCGACACCAGCGAAAAAACGCCTTTCCATTTTCCTTCGCCGACGCGCGCAATCTGCGCGGTGCGCCAGGGAGTGGCGCAGATCCGGACAGAGTGAATGCCTAGGAAAAGGAGGAGGCCGAGGAGAAGAAAGATCATCTGCGTTGAGTCGATCTATGAGATGGTATTCGCCGGATTTACCCAAACACAACTGCGCTCCGGCAACCATGGAGCGAACCTGATCTGATCGTACCTGCATTCCATGGCCAAGCTGTCGATTCTTTTTACATCATCCGCCAAGTCGAGGCGGGCGAGATGCTCACAGCGCATAGGCGGGAACCCCTCGACTACAATGGCACGATGCGCCCTTTCTTTGCTAACGTTGTGATCCCATTTAAGAGACGGCATGACCATCTCTGGCGTTACCCTCCTCGATTCGTTCGTGTTACGGGCCAGCGAGCTGATCGCGGCTTATGCCGCCGAGCCCGCAAAGGCTATCCGGCATCCACCGCGGGGGTGGCCGAGAAAGCTGACCGCTAGTGTTTACCGGAACTTAACATCCCGCTCGCGCCAATGTAGAGTCCGAGCGTGACCGCAGAATCGCAATACACAAGCTTTGGCAGCGGCAAGTCCGTCCGCCGAGTCGAAGACGAAGCTCTTCTGACCGGCGCGGGTGTTTTTGCCGATGACGTTGCGCTGCCCGATCAGGCGCACGTGTGTTTTCTGCGCTCACCGCATCCGCATGCGCGGATCATGGCGATCGACACGACCGCGGCATTGACGTTGCCGGGTGTTGTCGCCATAGTCACCGGGGATGACCTCGTCCGCTCTGGGGTCAAGCCTTTACCGCAATCGGTGGACTTCAAGCGAAGCGATGGCTCGCCGGCCGCCTCACCACCGCAGCACGCCCTCGCAGTCGGGACCGTCCGCTTCGTCGGTGAAGCGGTCGCCGCGGTGATCGCGCACAGCGTCGAGCAGGCGCGCGATGCAGCAGAGGCGATCGACGTCCGCTACGAGCCGCTGCCGATGGTGGTGGACGTCGTCGCTGCGGTCGCGCGCGGCGCGCCGCTCGTGTGGCCGGCGGCGGCGGGCAACGTCGCCTGCCAATCGCGGCACGGCAACGCCGCCGCAACGGCCGCCGCATTCGCGCAGGCCGCGCATGTCGTGACGCTCGATCTTATCAATCAACGGCTCGCACCCTGCCCCATCGAACCCAGGGCGACGCAGGCGAGCTACGATTCCGCGACCGAGCGCATCACGTTGCGCGTCAGTTGCCAGACGCCTACCGGACTGCGCGATGTGTTGTGCGAAGAGGTGCTGGGCATCCCTCCCAAGCAAGTGCGCGTACTGGTCGGCGACGTGGGTGGCGGCTTCGGCATGAAGACGCGGTTGTACGCGGAAGATGTCGTCGTCGCGTTCTGCGCGCGGGAGTTGAAGCGGCCCCTCAAGTGGTGTGCGGAGCGCATGGAAGAATTCCTGGCCGCGACGCACGGGCGCGACTTGACCAGCCAAGCCGAGCTGGCACTCGACGGCGACGGGCGCATCCTCGCGTTGCGCGTGTTCTCGCGCGCGAACTTGGGCGCTTACGCGACGCCGGCGGGGGTGGTGATCCAACTTCTGATCGGGCCTTGGGTGTCGACCAGCATCTACGACATCCGCACCATCGACCTTCGCATCGAAGGTGTGCTGACCCACACGACGCCGACGGGACCGTACCGCGGCGCCGGCCGCCCCGAAGCCATCTACCTGATCGAACGGTTGCTCGACGCCGCCGCGCGCCAGATCGGTATCGATCCGGTGGAACTGCGTCGGCGCAATATGATCCGGCCCGAGCAGATGCCGTACACGAACGCGATGGGCAAGACCTACGATACCGGCAAATTCGAATCGGTGATGGATCAGGCGCTCGCGCTGGCCGATTGGTCGGGCTTCGACACGCGCGCGGCGGAGGCGAAGAAGCGCGGTCGTCTGCGTGGTCGCGGCATGGCGACGTTTATCGAATGGACCGGCGCCGACGTTTTCGAGGAGCGTGTCACGGTGACGGTGACCGCTAAGGAGATCGAGATCTTTTCGGCGACGCAGGCGATGGGGCAAGGACTCGCAACCTCCTACGCGCAACTGGCCGTCGATGTATTCGGCGTGCCGATCGAAAAAGTGAAGATCGTCCAGGGCGACACCGACCGCGGCACCGGATTCGGTAGCGCCGGGTCACGCTCCCTCTTTGTTGGCGGCTCGGCCGTGCACGTCGCCGCTGAACGCACAGTGGCGAAGGCGCAGCAACTGGCTGCTGCAGAATTGGAAGCAGCGGTCAGCGATATCGAGTATCTCGACGGGGTGTTCAGCATCGGCGGCACCGATCGCCGGATCGGCTTGTTCGATCTTGCGCGGCGGCAGCCGCGAGAACGCATGGTGCTGGAATCAACGAGCTCGGTCGCCGACGCGACCTGGCCCAACGGCTGCCACATTTGCGAGATCGAAATCGATCCGGACACCGGCGCCGTCCTTGTTGCCGGCTATTGGTCGGTCAACGATGTCGGCCGGGTCGTGAATCCACTGATCGTCGCCGGGCAACTCGAGGGCGGCGCCGTGCAGGGGATCGGACAGGCATTGTGCGAGCAATTCATTTATGACCGCGAAACCGGTCAGGCCCTGACACCGAGTTTCCTCGACTACACGTTGCCGCGCGCCGAAATGATCCGGCATTTCGCGATGACGACGGACGAATCGACGCCGTGCCGGAACAATGCGCTGGGCATCAAGGGCGTAGGCGAGCTCGGCACGATTGGTGCGACGCCGGCGGTCGCCAACGCGGTGATCGACGCGCTCGTGCGCAGCGGGATAGGCGCGCGTGCGGATGCGCTGCAGATGCCGTTGACACAGGAGCGCGTGTGGCGTGCGCTGCGGGGGTGATCCCCGCCCTTACAATTTCTAACCTGCCACACTGACCCGCA
>Ga0136617_10005615_pt1 | contig 11228 bp, 8 predicted proteins | sample AntDrymUQ3222106_2_FD_129672 | JGI IMG/M metagenome (GOLD analysis project Ga0136617, IMG submission 129672) | Polar desert sand microbial communities from Dry Valleys, Antarctica - metaG UQ322 (21.06) | ecosystem: Environmental > Terrestrial > Soil > Desert | place: Antarctica: Dry Valley...
GCGTCCGGGGCAGCACCGGTGTTGACCGAGATGTAGCCACCCTGCTGGATGATCCGGTCGAACGCCGAGCGGTCGACGACGAGGTCCTTGATCACCGGGAACGCGTCGGCTCGCCACGGCTCGACGGTGATCGTCTCGCCGTCGCTGAACGAGCGCATGTGGAGCTGGCAGCTCGTCGTGACCCCGGGACCGTGCGCCTCGCCGTTGATCATCAGCGAGCAGGCGCCGCAGATGCCCTCGCGACAGTCGGAGTCGAACGCCACCGGCTCCTCGTCCCGCTCATGAAGGTCCTCGTTGAGCACGTCGAGCATCTCGAGGAAGGACATGTCGGGGGAGACGTCGTCGATCTCGTAGGTGTGGATGCCACCCTTGTCGGCGGTGGTGGACTGGCGCCAGATCTTGAGGGTGAGTTTCACTTGTAGCTCCGCTGCTTCATCTCGACGAACTCGTACGTCAGGTTCTCCTTGTGCAGCACCGGCGCCTCGCCGTCGCCGGACCACTCCCAGGCCGCAACGTAGGAGTACTGGTCGTCGTGGCGCAGCGCCTCGCCGTCCTCGGTCTGGGACTCGCCCCGGAAGTGGCCGCCGCACGACTCCCGGCGGTTGAGCGCGTCGATGCACATCAGCTCGCCGAGCTCGAGGAAGTCGGCCACGCGACCGGCCCTCTCCAGCGACTGGTTCATGGAGTCGGCGGTGCCGAGCACCTTGACGTTGCGCCAGAAGTCGTCGCGGAGCGTACGGATCAGGTCGATCGCCTTCCTGAGCCCGTCCTCGGTCCGCTCCATGCCGCAGAACTCCCACATGATGTTGCCGAGCTCGCGGTGGTAGGAGTCGACGCTCCGGGTGCCGACGTTGTTCATGAAGTGGTCGATCCGCTGCTGGACCGACTGCTGCGCCTCGACGACCGACGGGTGGTCCTCGGGGACCCGGTCGAAGGGACCGTCAGCGAGGTAGTCGCGGATCGTGTTGGACAGCACGAAGTAGCCGTCGGCCAGCCCCTGCATCAGCGCCGAGGCGCCGAGCCGGTTGGCGCCGTGGTCGGAGAAGTTGGCCTCGCCCGTCACGAACAGGCCGGGGATCGTCGACTGCAGGTCGTAGTCGACCCACAGCCCGCCCATGACGTAGTGGACGGCGGGGTAGATGCGCATCGGGACCGTGTAGGGGTCCTCGCCCGTGATCTGGGCGTACATGTCGAAGAGGTTGCCGTACTTGGACTCGATCGCGTCCCGGCCGAGGCGCTCGGTCGCCTCGGCGAAGTCGAGGTAGACCCCGCGTCGTACGCCCTCGACCTCCGGGCCGACACCGCGACCCTCGTCACACATGTTCTTGGCCTGCCGCGAGGCGATGTCGCGGGGGACGAGGTTGCCGAAGGCGGGGTAGATCCGCTCCAGGTAGTAGTCGCGGTCCTCCTCGGCGACCTCGCGGGGGTCCCTGTCGCAGTCGGCCTTATTCTTCGGCACCCAGATCCGGCCGTCGTTGCGCAGCGACTCGCTCATCAGGGTCAGCTTGGACTGGTGCGCCCCGGAGACCGGGATGCAGGTCGGGTGGATCTGGGTGTAGCAGGGGTTGGCCATGTAGGCGCCCTTGCGGTGCGCCCGCCAGGTCGCGGTGACGTTGCAGCCCATGGCGTTGGTGGAGAGGAAGAAGACGTTGCCGTAGCCGCCGGAGGCGAGGACGACGACGTCGGCGAAGTAGGTCTCCAGCTCGCCGGTGACCATGTCGCGGACGATGATGCCGCGGGCCCGCCCGTCGACGACGATCAGCTCGACCATCTCGTGCCGGGCGTAGCACTTCACCGTGCCGGCGGCGACCTGCCGCTCGAGGGCCTGGTAGGCACCGATCAGCAGCTGCTGGCCGGTCTGGCCGCGGGCGTAGAAGGTGCGCGAGACCTGGACGCCGCCGAAGGAGCGGTTGTCGAGGAGGCCGCCGTACTCGCGGGCGAACGGGACACCCTGGGCGACGCACTGGTCGATGATGTTGGTGCTGACCTCTGCCAGCCGGTAGACGTTGGACTCGCGGCTGCGGTAGTCGCCGCCCTTGATGGTGTCGTAGAAGAGGCGGTACGTGGAGTCGCCGTCGCCCTTGTAGTTCTTGGCCGCGTTGATGCCGCCCTGGGCGGCGATCGAGTGGGCCCGGCGCGGGGAGTCCTGGTAGCAGAACGACTTCACCACGTAGCCGGCCTCACCGAGGGTCGCCGCCGCCGAGGCGCCGGCCAGGCCGGTGCCGACGACGATGATCGAGAGCCGGCGACGGTTGGCCGGGTTGGCGATCCGCGCCTCGAACGTGCGGGTCTGCCACTGCTCCTCGAGCGGGCCGCCCGGGGCCTTGGTGTCCTGGATCGGGTCGCCGGGGGTGTAGAAGTCCGCGGCGTCGTCGTACTCCTGGTCGTGGGTGGCGGTGTGGGAGGCGTCGAAGGTGTTCGTCGTGTCGGGCATGTCAGTCATGGAGTTCATGGCTCCTGTCAGTCGATGACGCCGGCGAGGACGAAGATCGGGACCAACGCGAAGCCGCCGGCCGTGACGACGGCGAGGCCGAGGCCGAGCACGTTGGCGTTGCGGCGCGCCTTCGCGTTGTTGGTCAGTCCGAGGGTCTGCGCCGCGCTCCAGACCCCGTGGCGCAGGTGCATCGCGAGCGCGGCCATGGCGACGAGGTAGATCAGCGTCATCCACCACACCTGGAAGGAGTCGACCATCAGGTTGTACGGGTCGTCGGTGACCCCGCCCTGCGGGTTGATCTTCACCACGGTGAAGTTGAGCAGGTGCCACACGACGAACAGCAGCAGCGCCAGCCCGCCCCAGCGCATCCAGCGGGAGGAGAACGAGGAGTGGGTGTTCTGCTTGGCGACGTACTTGACCGTGCGGGCACGCTGCGCGCGACGCCAGAGGGTCACCGCCGACCACACGTGGACCGCCAGCGCCGCCAGCAGCACGACCCGGATCAGCCACAGCGCACCCGCGTGGGGGAGCAGCGGCTCGCCGAGCTCGCGGAGGTGCTCGGCGTACTCGTTGAAGGCGTCGTGGCCCGCGAAGGCCTTCAGGTTGCCGTACATGTGAGCGAGCACGTAGCCGATGAAGACCAGGCCGGAGACGGCCATCAGCATCTTCAGCGCGATGGTCGAGCGGGTCGAGCGGGCGCCCGTGACCAGGGGCTGTCGCATCTGGGTTGCCACGAATAGTCACGCTACCCGCCCGTTCACCAGTGCGGGCTTTCGGGGCGTGTGACAAATGCCGCCTCCGGGCGGCCGATCAGCGGCGGCGGCGGATCTCCTCGGTGAGGGCCGGCACCACCTCGTGCATGTCGCCCACGACGGCGTACGTCGCCCGCGTCATCATCGGCGCCTCCGGGTCGGTGTTGACCGCCAGGATCGTCTTCGACGACGCGCAGCCGGCCCAGTGCTGGATCGCGCCGCTGATGCCGCAGGCGACGTAGAGGTCGGGAGAGATCCGGCTCCCGGTCTGGCCGACCTGCTCGTGGTGGGGCCGCCAGCCGAGGCTGGTGACCACCCGGGTCACGCCGACCGCGCCTCCGAGCAGCTCGGCCAGCTCGGTCACGGGGCCGAAGCCGTCGGGTCCGCCCACGCCCCGCCCGGCACCGACGACGACGGTGGCCGAGGTCAGCGACGAGGACTCGTCGGGCACCGGGTCGGCGCTGCGTACGACCCGGGCCACGAGATCGGCCTCGGGAACCTCCGGGGTGGTCTCCACCCACGCCGCGGTCTCGGTGCCGCTGGCCGCCGGCTGCCAGGCGTGGCCGGCCACGGTGAAGAGAGCCGGCCGGGCGGTCAGCCGCATCTCCTCCAGCGCGGCGCCGCCGGCGACCTGCCGGCGCACCGTGAGTGGTGAGAGGCCGTCGAAGGAGACGACGTTGGCGGCCATCGGCACCCCGAGCCGGGCCGCCAGGTGGGCGGTGACCTCCATGCCGCGCGGTGTGCCTCCGCAGAGGAAGGCGACCGAGCCGGTCGTCTGCAGGACCGACTCCACCGCGGCAGCCCACGCCGCGCCGCCGAAGGCCGACACGGCGTCGCCCACGGCGTGGTGGACCTCGGCCGCTCCGTGGCGGCCCAGCGTCGCGGCCGCGGCCTCGCGGTCGGGCACCTCGCCGACCATCACGGCCCGCACGGACACCCCGCCGCCGACCTCCGAGAGCGAGCGGGCCAGCGCCAGCGCCTCCAGCGAGACCTCGTCGACCGCACCCGTGGCGGGGTCGATCTCGCACATCACCAGGATCACCGCAGCACCCCCAGCCGTTGCAGCAGGTCGGCCACCGCCGGGGCTGTCTCGGGCCCCTCGCCGATCACCTCGGTGGTGCTGGGTGCCTCGGGCGGCAGCTGCCACCCCACCCGCCCCCCGCCGGTGGCGGCCCCGGTGGGGGTGAGCACCTCGACCTCGATCTTCTTGGCGGCCATCCGGCCCTTGAGCGTGGGGTAGCGCGGCTCGGTGCCGCCCTCGAGCACCGACGCGACCGCCGGCAGGGGCACCTCGTAGGTCTCCTCGCCGTGCGGCCCCGTGACCGTGGCGACGAGGACGCCGTCGGTCACCTCGGCCCTGCCGGCGCCGGTGACGATCGGCCGCCCCACGGCGTACGCCAGCCGGACCGGCACCTGGAAGTCGCCGGTGTCGGCGGCGTCGTTGCCGAGCAGCACCAGGTCGAAGGGCTCGCCCGCGGCTTCGGCGTCGCTCACTACGGCGGCGATCTCGGCGGCCACGTCGGCCGGCCCGAGGGCGGTCGGGTCGGTCTCGACGAGGACGCCGGCATGGGCCCCCAGCGCGAGGGCGGCGCGGATCTGCTCGACGGCCTCGGCGGCACCGACGCTCACGATCGTCGCCGAGCCGCCGGTGGCCTCGGCGATCCGGATCCCGAGCTCCACCGCGCAGGCGTCGTGGTCGCCGATGGTGTAGCCGGCGTAGCGCCCGTCGAGGCCCTGCCGGTCCTCGGTCAGCCCCACCTCGCCCGAGGAGTCGACGACCCGCTTGACGGCGACCAGGACGCGGGTCACGCGCGGATCCGCTGGTTGTCCGGGTCGAAGGCGGGCGTCGCGTCCGCGCTGACCACGGTGACGGGATAGAGCTCCTCCATGTAGGAGACCGCGAGCGACGTGCCGACCTGGGCCTGCTCGGGCGGCAGGTAGGCCATCAGCAGGTGCTTGCCCAGGCTCGGCGCGGAGCCGGCGGAGGTCACGTACGGGTGGTGGCCGTGGCCGTCGGTGAGCACCCCGCCGTCGGCGGTGAGGATCGGCTCGCCTCCGAGCATGTAGCGCCTCATCCCCGACGCGGAGGTGTGGTCGTCGACGGCGAGGGTGCACATCACCCGTCCGGGGTCCTGGTCGCGCTGCTTGAGGTAGGCCTCGCGCCCGGTGAAGTCGGCCGCCTTCACCTTCGGCCGCTGCATCCCGGCCTCGACGATCGTGCGTTCGCCGTCGAGCTCGAAGCCGAAGGCGCGATAGCTCTTCTCCAGCCGCCCGGTCGTCGCGTAGACCCCGATGCCCACCGGTACGGCGCCGTGTCGCCCGCCCGCCTCGTGGAGCGTCCGCCACAGCGCGGCGCCCTGCTCCATCGGCACGTAGAGCTCCCAGCCGAGCTCGCCGACGTAGGAGATCCGGGAGGCCAGCACCTCCAGCGTGCCGATGGTGAGGTCGCGGCACCGGGCGAAGCCGAAGCCTTCGTGGCTGATGTCGGCCGAGGTCAGCTCGCCGAGGATGTCGCGCGCCCGCGGTCCCCACACCCCGATGGTGGTGTACGCCGAGGTCAGGTCGACCACCGCGGCCGCGTGGCCGCGGGCCTGGTCGGCGAACCACGTGCGGTCGGCCATCCCGTGGGCCCCGCCGGTGACGACCCGGAACCGGTCGTGCGCCAGCCGCATCACGGTGAGGTCGGAGCGGAAGCCGCCACGGGCGTCGAGGACGGGGGTGTAGACGACCCGGCCCGGCTCGACGTCGGCCTGCGCCACGACCGTGCGCTGCACCACGTCGAGGGCCTGCGGGCCGACCACGTCGAAGACGGCGAAGGCCGAGAGGTCGACGATGCCGGCGCGCTCGCGCATCGCGAGGTGCTCGGCGTTGATGATCGGGCTCCACCAGCGGCTGTCCCACTCGTGCTCGCGCGGCATCACCGCATCGCCGTAGTCACCGAGCAGCGACTCGTTGGAGGCGTACCACTGCGGGCGCTCCCAGCCGACGGCCTCGAAGAACTGCGCGCCCTGCTCGACCTCTTGGGCGTGCATCGGGGCGAGCCGCTTGCGGCGGTCGGACTCCCACTGCTCGCCGGGGTGGATGATGCCGTAGGTCTTGATGAAGGCCTCCGACGTACGGGCCCGTACGTGCTCGGGGGTCCGCTGGTGCGCGTGGAAGCGGGCGATGTCGCTGTGGTGGAGGTCGATCTCGGGGAAGCCGTGGGTCATCCACTCGGCGAGGGCCCTGCCGACGCCGGGGCCCTCCTTGATCCACACCGCCGCCGCCGACCACAGGCCCGAGACCTCGGGGGTCTCGCCGAGGATCGGGGCACCGTCCGGGGTGAGGGAGAGCAGGCCGTTGATGGCGTAGCGGATCTCGGCGCCGTCGGCGCCCAGCGCCTCGGGCATCAGCTCCAGCGCGGTCTCGAGCTGGGGGTCGAAGTCGTCGGCGGTGAAGGGCATCTCGGTCGGGCTGAGCTTCGCCCGGTCGATCGAGGGGATCTCGTCGGGGTCGTGGAGGATCGCGCGGTGGGCGTAGGAGCCCACCTCCATGTCGGCTCCGTGCTGCCGCTCGTAGCACAGCGAGTCCATGTCGCGGACGATCGGGAAGGAGATCTCGCCCTCGAGCTCGGCGAGCTGCGGGATCGGCCCGACGCTGATCATCTGGTGGACCGCCGGCGTGAGCGGGATGGCCGCTCCCGCCATCGCCGCGATCCTGGGACTCCACACCCCGCAGGCGACGACGATCGTCTCGCAGGCGATGTCACCCCGGTCCGTACGGATGCCGCGGACAGCCCCGTCGACGACGTCGATGCCGGTGACCTCGACGTTGGGCGCCACCGTGAGTGCCCCGGCCTCGATCGCGCTCTCGCGCATCAGCGTGCCGGCGCGCAGCGAGTCGACCACGCCGACCGACGGCGTCCAGAAGGCGCCGAGGATCTGCTCCTTGTCGAGGAACGGCACCCTCGCGACGACCTGGTCGGGGCTAACCAGCTCGGCCTCGATCCCCCACGCCCTCGCCGAGGACATCCGGCGGCGCAACTCCTCCATCCGCTCCTCCGTGCGGGCCACCTCGTAGCCCCCGGACCCGGTGAAGACGCCCATCTCCTGGTACTGCCGCACCGAGTCCAGCGTCAGGTCGGTGAGCTCCCGGGAGTGGTCGACCGGGAAGATGAAGTTGGAGGCGTGCCCGGTGGAGCCGCCCGGGTTGGGCAGGGCCCCCTTGTCGATCTGGACGACGTCGCGCCATCCGAGGCGGGCGAGGTGGTGCACGAGGCTGTTGCCGACGATGCCGGCCCCGATCACCACAACCCGGGCACGAACCGGAACGCTAGCCATGCTTCCTACCTCTCAGCTCGCAACGAACGGCACTCTCGTCGCATAGGTTCCGACGGACGTGCCGTTCGTCGGAATGTGGACATGCTCAGTCGCCCAGTTCGACGCGGCGGCGCGTCACGTAGGACTCCAGTTCCTCGCGTATCGACCCGTCCAGCGCGGGCTGCTCGTATTCCGCCAGCTTCTTCTTCGCGTACTCGCCTGCCCGCGCCGCGGCGTCCTTCGCCCCGCCTCGCATCCACCGGTCGTGGTTGTCCGAGCTGGACACGAAGGGCCGGTAGAAGCAGGTGCGGAAGCGCTCCATCGTGTGCGCGGCGCCGAGGAAGTGGCCGCCGTGGCGCACCTCGTCGTGGGCCCCGAAGGCGAGCGACGCCTCGTCGATCTCCAGCGGGGTGAACTCGTGCTGCAGCATCTCCAGAACCTGGACGTCCAGCACGAACTTCTCGTAGGACGCGACGAGCCCTCCCTCCAGCCAGCCCGCGGTGTGCATGACCCAGTTGATCCCCGCGAGGAACGTCGGGAGCATCGTCATCAGGCTCTCGTAGCCGGCCTGCGCGTCGGCCGTCTGGCTCGACGTCAGCCCGCCCCCGGAGCGCACCGGTAGACCGAAACGTCGAGCGATCTGACCCGTACAGAGCAGTCCGATTCCGGATTCTGGGGTGCCGAAGCAGGGTGAGCCGGACTGCATGTCGATGTTCGACAGGAATGAACCGAAGATCACCGGGGCGCCGGGCCTGATCAGTTGCGAGAGTGCGATTCCGGTCAGCGCCTCGGCCATCTGCTGGGCGAGTGACGCGGGAATGGACACCGGGGACATCGCGCCCATAAGCAGGAACGGCGTGAGCACCACGGGTTGATTGGCCGCGGAGTACTCGAACTGCGCCTCCAGCATGCGGTCGTCCCACCGCAGCGGCGAGTTGCAGTTGATCAGCGAGATCGTCGCCGGCGTGGCCTCGATGGCCTCCCGGCCGCCGAAGAGGATCTCGGTCATGGCGAGCGTGTCGCGAGCGTTCACCCCGGACACGACGTTGCCCATGTAGATCTTGTCGGTGAGCGTCTGCAACGCGTAGGTCATGTCGAGGTGGCGCGAGTCGAGCGGGGTGTTCTCCGGCTCGCAGATGATCCCGCCCGCGGAGTCGAGGGCGGCGAAGCCCTGCGCGAGCTTCGAGAAGTTGCGGAAGTCCTCCATCGAGGCGTCCCGCCGCACGCCGCCCTCGCGGACGAACGGCGGCCCGTAGACGCTGCCGAAGACCATCGAGTCGTCGCCGATGTGCACGGAGTTGGCCGGGTTGCGCGCCTGCACGTCGAAGGAGCGGGGCGCCTTGGCCACCTGCTCCAGGAGGAAGTCCGGGTCGAACCGGACGCGCTGGTCCTCGACCTTCTGCCCCGCGTTGCGGAACAGATCCAGCGCGCGGTCGGAGAGGAACTCGACACCGATCTCGCTGACGATGCGTTTCCAGCCCCCGTCGAGGGTGGCCATGGCGCCCTCGGAAAGGATCTCGTAGCGGGGCATGGTGTTGCGGAACATGCAAGCTCCCCAGATGGGATCGGGCTCAGACGGGCCTTGACGAGAACCGGTGTGGGCAGGACCCTAACGGCATTCCTCGGAACACAGGTTCCATATCATGGAACTCTGCCGGACCTGACGAGAAACGGGACTTCCGATGCCGACACAGGTGGGCAGCCAGGCCGTGGACCGCGCGAGCGCGCTGCTGGCGCTGATCGTGGAGTCCGGCGGGCCGCGCAGCTTCACCTCGCTCGTCGACGAGCTCGGGCTGGCGAAGTCCACCACCTCCCGGCTGCTGCAGGCCCTGGAGCGCAGCAGGCTCCTGCAGCGTGACCAGAGCGGCTTGTTCCGCCCCGGTGCGCTGTTCTCGATCTACGCCGCCCGCCCGAGCGCGCTGCACGACCTCGCCGAGCTCGCACGTCCCACGCTGGCGCGGATCGGCGAGCTGAGCGAGGAGACGGTGAACCTCAGCGTCCCCAGGGGCCACGAGGTCGTGCAGATCGCGCAGGTCGACAGTCGCTACCTGCTGGGCTCCACGAACTGGGTCGGCGTCGACGTGCCGGCCCACTGCACGGCCCTGGGCAAGGTGCTCTACGCCTGGGGCGCCCTGCCGCTGCCCCACGGCAACCTCGAACGTCGCACGGCGCACTCGCCGGTCGACGGACCCCAGCTCGAGCACACGCTCGTCGAGGTGCGCCGCCGCGGTTGGGCGGTGTCACTCGACGAGCTCGAGGTCGGGTTGGGGGCGGTCGCCGCCCCGGTACGTGCCGTCGACGGCGCGGTCGTCGCCGCGGTATCGGTCTCCGGGCCGACCACCCGGATCAACGACCACGGCATCACCAGGCTCGGCGACCTGCTGGTCACCGAGACCCGCGGGCTGTCCGCGCAGCTCGGCCACCACCCGGGAAGGGAAGGCATCGTCGCATGAACGGTCCCGAGATCCTCCAGGCGCTCTACGACGAGACGCTCGTCGGCAACGCCCCGCGCGTGCTGGAGCTGACGCGGGAGGGGCTCGACCAGGGCATGACGCCCGAGTCGATGCTCTTCGACGCCCTCATCCCATCGCTGGAGGAGGTCGGCGCCCGGTTCGAGCGCGGTGACTTCTTCGTACCCGAGATGCTCGTGGCGGGGCGCGCGATGGCCGGGGAGCTCGACGTGCTCCGGCCGCTGCTCGCCGAGACCGGTGCGCAGACCGTCGGCACGTTCCTGATGAGCACGGTCAAGGGCGACGTGCACGACATCGGCAAGAACCTGGTCAACATCATGCTCGAGGGCGCCGGGTTCCACGTGATCGACCTCGGCGTGCAGGTCTCGCCGGAGAAGATGATCGCCGGTGTGCTGGAGCACAAGCCCGACATCGTCGGCTTCTCGGCGTTCCTCACCACGACGATGCCAATGTTCAAGGCCAACATCAACGCGCTGAACAAGGCGGGTCTGCGCGACTCGGTGATCGTCATGGTCGGCGGGGCGCCGGTCACGCAGGAGTACGCCGACGCCGTGGGCGCCGACGGGTTCGCCGCCGACGCCTCCACCGCCGTCCGCAAGGCCAAGGAACTGCTCGGCCGCCGCCGCGCCGCCGTGGCGGTGTGAGGTGCACACCACCCTCTCCTCGGCCACTCGCGAGGTCGTCATCGGCTCCGACCAGTCCTTCTGCCTCATCGGGGAGCGGCTCAACCCCACCGGCCGGCGGATCTTCGGCGACCAGCTGCGCGCCGGTGACCTGTCCCGCATCGCGGTCGACGTGGAACAGCAGGTAGCCGCGGGCGCCACGATGCTCGACGTCAACATGGGCGTGCCGCTGACCGACGAGGCCGACCTGCTCGCCCGCGCCGTCACGATGGTGCAGGAGCTCACCGATCTCCCGCTGTGCATCGACTCGTCGGTGGTCGAGGCGCTGGAGGCCGGGCTGGGGGTCTACCGCGGCAAGGCGCTGGTCAACTCCGTCACCGGCGAGCGGGAGCGGCTCGACGCGATCCTGCCGATCGTCAAGCGGCACGGGGCCGCGGTGATCGCGCTGCCCAACGAGGAGGACGAGATCCCCGACGATCCCCGCAAGCGGCTGGAGATCACCCGCAAGATCCTCGACATCGCGGTAGGCGAGTACGAGATCCCGCTATCCGACATCGTGATCGACCCGCTCGCCATGCCGATCGGGGCCGACTCGACGCTGGTGTGCAAGACGCTGGAGACGATCGCGCTGATCCACGACGAGTTCGACC
>Ga0136617_10005616_pt1 | contig 11227 bp, 5 predicted proteins | sample AntDrymUQ3222106_2_FD_129672 | JGI IMG/M metagenome (GOLD analysis project Ga0136617, IMG submission 129672) | Polar desert sand microbial communities from Dry Valleys, Antarctica - metaG UQ322 (21.06) | ecosystem: Environmental > Terrestrial > Soil > Desert | place: Antarctica: Dry Valley...
GAAAATAGCTGTAAGCTAAATTTGTTCGGAAGGTCGAGCTTTGCGGATTGAAATTTACGGCTTTTTCGAGCGCCTTAATCGCTTTCTTAAAGTTATTCTCCTTCACGTAAGCCAGACCCAGATAATTCCAAACTTCGGCATCTTCTTTGAATTCCTTCTGTTTGCTCGTCCTTTCCAACGCGGAAACGGCTTCTTTATTTTTCCCTTGTTTATAAAGCTCGATGCCTTGCTCGCGCCCGGTTTGAGCAAAAGTGAAGTCGGACAATAATAAAACAAAGGCGAACAGCAATGTGATTTTGTAAAGTGTCTTCATAAAATTTCCTCTCTAAATCTACAAGGGCAATTATAGCCGCGATTGGCGGAGCGTCAAAGACTTTTTTCGCTCGATACGCCAACTGCTTAACCGAAAGAATCGTTGACTTTAATTTTTCTTTCAACTATATTTTCCACATCACAAATTCCGTGTTTTTTGGAAATCGAATTTGCCGTAAAATTACCCGAGAACCGCAACGCCGCAAAATCCGAGTTTTCTCTTTGCTCTTTTCTCGTGAACTCACGCTTTTTTTGAGCGGTAAATTTTCAGGAACTTACACGCCGGATTTCCTCGAAACTTAACTCATCATCCTTTTAGAAAACTCTTAAAATAAATTCATGTCAGTCTCTGGAAATGTTTCAAAACCAACACAGACAGCGCAACATACAGGCAGATAGCTACGCTTGAACTGGAAAATATTGATAAAGCAACGGGTAAAGATAGAATAATAAGCCGAAAAGTAACCTTTAACTTTTCGGCTTATTAAAAACTCCTTAAACCTTTAATACAAATTTTATGTTGAAATTTCTCTCTAACTTAAAAGAGCGTGCGCCTCTATTGATAGTCGTCCTTATCATTTCGTTAGTTTCTGTTTTTCTTGCTTATTACATGGGTGGTTCATATTTTACTATCTCTGTAATTATACCCTTCATCACAGTAATTCTAACTTTAAGTAAAAATGTTTGGTCTTCCGATTCAGGACAGACAAAAGTTGCATTGGTTTCCCTTGGAGTAATTTTATTACTTGTTATTGGAACAGTAGTAAATCCAACAATATTAAATGTTTTATTAGAACCTCTTTATAATAGAATTCCCGCGCTTAAAGGCATAATCCCTCCAGTTCCGCTTACATTTCCAGTGATGATTGTCGCTAGCATTGTTATTGTTGCTATTAACTATTTGAAGCCTGAGCATAAATAAGTTCTTTGACACAAACAAGTTAGAAATTCAAAAAGGCATCAGGAGTAAATCACAGCCTTTGTGATTTACTCGGATTGATGAAAAATGAATTTTATTCCGATTCTCCTGATGCTCTGATCAGTTTAATCGAAGCCGTCAAACTTAGCTATTTTAAACCACCGGACAAGCCACCAAAACGTGGTCGGGAAAACACTTTCTCTGAACTTTCTTTTCTCCTTTTGGCAGTGGTCGCAGTTGTTACCAAGACTTTCTCGGATTCAGCATTGCATCGTCTTCTGAATCAAGCTGCACAATTGCGCGCGGCTTGTGAATTTATCCGCGTTCCGCATCGCAGTTCGATTCTGCGGCGACTCAAATCGCTTGTTTCGGCAACCGAAGAACAAATTTCCGGCTTCGGCAAACGGATTTTGCGGAAGTTTGAAATCAGCAAACAGTTCTCTGAAGTCAATGCCATTGACGGGCGAATGTATCAAGCAACCGGACGACTTTGGCATAAAAAGCGACGAATTCCTGAAAATTACCGGTGGCAATAATACTAAAGTAATATTTTAGATTTTATTCTATAACTTGATGAAGTTACGGTAAAAACAATTAAATAAAATTAACTATGATCCTATTTTTCTAAGATGCAAAAATTTTGCATAAGTTCTTGACAAGTATAAAAAGTTGAAATAAACCTCGGAACATCTCAACTGAAAGAAGGGAAGCTTCTATGATTCTAATTCACACAAACTGCTTCATGCCATTAATACCTCGAGTATTGGTAGTGAAACAATTTGTAGAGCTGAGATTAACGCTTCACGTTTTTAGCAAAAGGAAAGCATAAAAAAATGAATGGTTTTGTTTCTGTTGCAGATGCAAATGGAAAAAAAATAGTCGAAATTGAACTTGGGAAGAAAAAGCCTGTTTTTAACCTCAACGCAGGAAATTATACTTTAGAAATCCATTCACCCGGTTTTAAGATTTATAAAAAAGACTTTGAAGTTAAAAAAGGTCTCAACAATTTTGATGTAAGCCTTGAATTAGAAGATATAAAAGTCAATATCGAAGTTGAACAAAGCGTGCAGGAAAAACGGCTTGATGAAGTAATGGGCGGTTATTTATCGCAAAAAGAGATTGACTCTTTGCCGGAAAGCGGCGAGGAAATCAAGGAAGAACTAAAAAAACGCTATGGTGACGATATTCTGATTCGAATTGACGGCGATTTTGAAGGTTCTCATTTTCCTTCAAAAGCTGAAATATCTTCGATAAAAGTTATCCGCAATTCATTTGACGCGGAGTTTCATGAAGTCGGGCGGACGATCATTGATATTCGGACAGGTGCAACTGCGGTCGGGTTTCACGGCTTCGGCAGTTTTAACTTTAATAATTCAAAACTGAATGCCCGCAATCCGTTTGATTTAAAGCATCAGCCGGCAAATTCAAGAAATTTGCTGTTTTTTCTTTCGGGACCGATTGTTAAAAAGAAAGCTTCTTTTAACCTTTCAATAATTAGTTTTGGTAGAACCGCAACACAAAGATTTATCGGCACAGGGATTAATGAAACAGTTGCGCCGCAAAAGATTGGCAGTTCAATTTCTATTACCACTTTCGGCATTAAACATAATTTACCGAAAAATCATCTGCTCAATTTCAAGTATCAAAACATCCGCTTAATTTCCAAAAATCTTGGTTTAGGCGCATTCGATTTGCCCGAAAGAGGCGCAGACCGCAACACTATTCAACATAAATTCAGTTTCATTGAATCAGGCACGTTCAAAAATAAATACGGCAACGATTTTACTTTTAATTTTACTAAAAGTGTTGAAAAGGTTGAGCCGAGAAGTTCGGACACGACGATTTTAGTTCTGAATTCTTTTAATCGCGGTGGTTTGGGAAGTGACAGCCGCGCCAGTAGTTTGAAATTTAGAATTGCCGATAATTTGATTTTTGATACCAAAAAACATTCGCTTAAATTTGGCGGAGAAGTTGAATTTGAAAGACTAAAAAGTGCTTCTGCTAACAATTTGAATGGAACATTTACCTTTCTCAATTTGACTGATTACAACAACGGCAAGCCTTCGCAATTTTCCCAGGTTTTAGGCAAAACTGAGTATCAATTAAATCAGGCTACCACCGCTTTTTATTTTCAAGATTACTTTAAACCACATAAAGCCTTGCAGTTAAGTATTGGCGTGCGCCACGAATGGCAGAGCAATTTGAATGATTATAACAATTTCTCGCCGCGCTTTGGTTATGTTTGGTCGCCCGAAAAAAACGGGAAATTTATTGTCAGAGGTGGAATCGGAATTTTTTATGATTGGTTTGATAGCAACACGCAAGCATCAATTTTGAGCAATGACGGACGGCAAGGTCAAAAGATTATTATTAGAAATCCGAATTTCCCGAATCCGTTTATAGATGGCATCATTCCGCAATCTTTACCACTCAACATTTCAAAATTAGCCGACGATTTAGTTTCGCCCTCGATTTTTGTTATCCAAAACGGCTTTAATTACAAATTAGACAAGGCTTTAACTTTTGAAGGAACCTACACTTTTAGAAAAGGCTGGCGTCATTTCCGCAGTCGCAATCTCAACGCCCCCGTCAATGGAATTAAACCTATTCAAAATGTGGGAATTATTCAGCTTTTGGAATCAAGCGGAACTACTCAAGGTCATTCATTTGATTTGAAAATAAACGGTTATTACAAAGGCGTAAATATCTTTGGTAATTATGTGCTATCGGATGTAACTGATGATTTCAATAATGCGTTAAGTTTGCCGACGGATAATTATAATTTGCGCTTGGAGAGAGGAACTTCGAGTCTCAATCAAAAACATAAAATCAATATCGGTCTTACTTTCGATTTATTCAAAAGAATAAACGTTTCGCCTTCATACAGAATTGAATCGGGACAGCCTTACACCATCACCACTGGCAAAGACGATAACGGCGATTTGATTTTTAATGACCGCCCGGCTGGAATTAGCCGAAATTCTGAACGCGGAGAATTCTTAAAACAATTAGATGTCCGCTTCCGCTGGAAATTGCCGATGCAATATCTAGGCTTTAAAAGCATAGATCAAAGACGTTCATTAAATCTTAATGTAAATGTTCAGAATTTATTAAATACCAGCAATTTAAGAAATTATGTTGGCGTGCAAACTTCACCATATTTTAGGCAGCCGACTTCAGCAAATACTCCTCGAAGTATTCAGTTGGGATTATCTTTTAATTTTTAACACAAGGGAAAATAATTACGAAAAATTTATGAAAGACGAATTCGTTAAGAATATGCCCTTTAACCCGACAAGTGTAAAAAGGACAAACGAACCTTTTGACAAAACGAAAGTAACCAATGAGCAAAGAAAAGCTATGTGTGTGCCTCCCATTTTATTTTTTTTCCAAAGGCAACTTCATGGAAACTCCGTCCGGATTTATGCCCTTGTTCTTGAACGAGCCGCAGGCAAATAGTAAGGAAATACGCAGAGCCGCAGAACGGATCAAGGATTAAATCTGATAAGCTAGGCTGCCCTACACGTCCCATGAAACGCACCACCGGATCAGGAGTAAAATATTGCCCCATGCCCGCTCGCACTGTTGGAGCTAACGCTTTTTGAAATGCTCTGCCTTTTACGTCCAATGAGGAGCAGGTAAGATTATATTCTTGCAACGTTTCTAAGGCTTTGACCAACACTGGACTTGAAAGCCGGAAAGGTTTGTTAGATACTCCGCGTGAGCGTTGATAGCCCGGAATTTTCAGTCCAAATACCCGGGAATCATAATCGCTGGCTTCTTGATAAAGCCCGCGTATTGTTGCCGCAAACTCCTCGGTCGAACCATACTCCCATCGTTGAGCCATAAAGGGCTTGTTATTTTCGGTTGCTTCCTCATCATAAAGTTTAGCGTATAGAACTTTGCACAGATCGTCCAAAGCCTCGTCAGCGTGTAATCCGTCAATATTAATATGACTATGAGCCTCAAAAAAGACATTTTCGACACGTTCAGTATATTATTCTTTCTCCAGAGCTTCAATTTGATCAAACCTAAGATTACTTGCTCCCTGACCTCGTCCTGTTTCTCGGTACCGTCCAATCCAGACATAAGTTTTACCGTCATACCAACGCGCTCTTTGATAGGAGCGTGAAACGATAGTTCCTGAATAGGGAATCTCTTCCTCGTTGATAAAATAGGGAGTCGGTGCTTCGTTCAACAAAACGCCTTTTGCCTTCACTATATCAACCGGCGGAACGCCCAGTTTTGGCATTGCGGCGCGTTGAAAATAAATTTCCTGCACGCTGTTCGGTTTTTGTACCGGAAGAAAAGGAATCCAGTTTTCCGGCATGGAAGTCCCTAGCAAATATCTGATGGCGGCGGTCGAATTCGTAATCGTCGGCGGCAAAACGCCAGTCTGGTCTGCCGCTTCGTGACCGTTAATACCTTTGCCGGCGGCATCGGGAATAACGTCTTCTATACCCCAGACCATGTTTGCCATTTCATCGCGGACAAAACTCACCTTTTCAATCGGCTCGCTTTCGAGCGTGTGCGTGAGCGTCGAGGGCAGGAAGAATTGATGATTGTAGACGCTGATATCGTCGGTATTGCTGAGATTAAACATGCTCCATCGCTGCCAGACGTTTTCGTCACCTTCGTTGGCGGCGCGGATGAGCGTTCTTTCGCCGAAAACATCAGTCACGACCAATCCTTTGACTTCACAGATGGTGTTGACGCGTATTTTATATGGAATAACGCTCCAGTCGTTGCCGTAGATTAATCCGAATTCCGCAAACAGCAGCAGCAGATGGTCGGTGGTTTTAGCGTTGATTTTTCCGAAATCAATCTGGCGTTCTTCCATCTCCCAGAAACGCGGATTCGGCATGCCCTTAAACTCAGCCGGAGCAGGCAGAAAGGAAATGACTTCTTCCTGTTCTTCGACCGCGGTGCTCGAATCCGTCGAGAGACCGCTTGAAGCGACATTTTCATTAAATGAATACCAGTCCAGCCTTCCGCTGTAGTATTCGCTCGCCTCCAAAACTTCCTGTTCGCCGTTTTGATACGGAGCACCGATGGAAAATTGGTAATCCAATGTTTGCGGATGCCACGCGTTGTCGCTCGCCGCAGCGGGCTGACTGTATTGCCGGGAAAACCACGCGGTATACAAATCCGACAGTTCGTTCATTGCCGGCTCATCAATGTCGCCGGGCAGGATGCCGACGGTTGCCGAAAATGAATTGTCCTTGATTGCGGCATAAATTTTAGCACCGTCGATGGTTCTGGCTCTGGTGGCGAGATACAGATTCAGCCCGTCAATCTGCCCGCGAAAATCGATTGCCCTGTTTGTCTCGAAGCCAAAATGCTCGAGATAGGCGGGCAGAAACCTGTTTCTGAGGGCAGTCGTGTGCAGTTTCAGAAAATACTGACCCATTTTGACGCGCAGACCGTAGGTGACGGCAAGGTCGCCGTCCTTAAAGACAATCGGCTCGCGCTCGACAAATGTTTCCATTGGAATCTCGTCGTTATAGGCGCGACCGTCGGTTTGGTTAAGCGAAATACGGTCAACGTGAATCTGGCGCGTCAGTAAACGCGCGTCGATTGCCGAGCCTGCGTCTTCGGCTTCCAGCTCGCCCATCTGCCATTGGCGGGTCAGCATCCAGAGCGGATCGCGAATCTCGGCGCGGAGACTGCGCTCGAAATTCTGACTGCGCGGTCGTGATTCCAGACGGTTGTAGGCGGTAATGCTCGGCTCGTGAAACTCGGCGAGCAGCAGCCCGTTGGTCAGCATGATTTCGGATAACTGTGTTTCTGCCATATGCCTTTATTCCTGTGTATAAAATTGCGCTATTTGCACCGCTACGACCGGAAGCAGAAAAGCCAAATCAAGCGAAATGTTGTTTTTGCCGGTGCTGAACTCCGATATAACGGCGGGCAAAAACTTATTCATCATCGAGATGTCGGTGTCCAGCTGGTCAGGCTCAACGGCGCGCATCTTTGCGCGGTGGAATGTGTCGCGGATGGTTTCGACTAAATTTTCCCACTGCCAGAAGCCTTGTATTTGCGGAGTCACCGCCATCAGAATGGCTTGCGGCGGCACGCTGTTCGGCTGGTTGAAGTTAAACGTCAGTCCGGTTACTTCTTCGCGCTGCGGCACGACTTCGACCCAATCGTCGACGATTAATCCGCATTGCTCCCGCATCGCGTCAAACCCTTGCGGCGCGTACAGGGCAAACGATAACGTGTCGTGCTCGATGGTCGTGCCTGCGGGATATTCGACCGCCAGCCAGTTTTCATTTTTGCGGAACGGAAGCTGGAGCGGCTCGCATTCCAGAAAGCTGTCATTCAATCCGTCGTGAAACACGCGCATCATATCAAAAACATGCATCTTCGGTCTGACCAGCGAAACTCCATGCAGCCATTCGTCCATAACCAGAGGATTTTCGCGCGCGGTCGCCGCCTGCGCCAGTAATTGTGCACGCGCGGCAAACGAGTTTGCGACCTCTCCGGCATTGGTAAAATTAAAATGAGGCACGATTACGAAGTCGTCATTAATCAGCATTTTTGCGAGGCTAATCAACAGCGAAACCTTCTGCGGCGGTTTCGTCGCAGGCTGATTGATTTCCAGCAAAACGTCCGCGTATTTTTCTTTGATCTCGTCAAACCGTTTGATTAAAGACTCAGCCTGAGCGAACAGGCTGTCCATTTCGGGCTGACTGAATCCCGTGGCTGAATAAGGAAACGCCAATACAAAACCGGCATCGGCGATTGTCTTGACGGCATCGCGTAAATTGCCTGCGGCAGCTTCGGTTTCGAGCAGGACAGCAGCATCCAAAACGTCTTGTAATGCCGTAAACATCGGCTCCATCTCGCTGTAGATAAATTCGACGCGCGTTTGCAAATCAGTCACGTTGAGATTTTCCGGATTATCGACCGGAGCGATTAGTTCTTTCGACGCGGGCTCGTAATCGCGGGCGTGTACGGGTCTCGAGCCTGACACAATGTTTCGCATCACATCGGCAAACGGCAAAATCTCGGCAAATGATTTGACCGTCAGGTCGGGCGTGCCCGCGTTTTCGCCGTTATTTAAAAATTCGATTTTAATAATCACGTCGTCCGCCAGGTTTTCACGTTGGGCAAAGACATAGCGGATTCGCGTTTCTAATTCCGACGTGCCGGATTCTTCTGTCTTATTGCGGATAAGATACATAAAATCAATCGGTTGCAGTGCCATCTGTTTCAGCGTCACGACTCCGGCGATGTCCACGCCCGCGCGTTTCAGCACGTTTCCTTCCGCATCGACGGCTTTGACCAGGCAGCGTATTTTGTCGGGATTGCCCAGCGCAGTGCCGACCCAATGATTGATTCCGGGTTCTGTTTCAGCCCGCAAAGTCATCGGGATGCTAGTCCAATCGGGCGGTGCGGTGTTGATTGACGAATCGAAATGAATGACCACGCGATTGGTCAGTGACAGATTCGTTCCGCGCGCCGTTTTAATCACCTCGATATCGGGCGGCAGATTGCCGTCAGCCATCGCCCGCACGACCGCAGCTGCGCGTTCAAAATTGCCCATCGCCAGTTGAAAGGCACTTTCGGCGGTCAGCACGTCGCGCAGCGCGTCGAGCGTGTTTTGAATATTGTCCTTTTCACGGACAATGGCATTAATCTGCGCCGTCGTCAGCGACTCGCTGATGTAAGGCGCGGGATTGGTCGTCCGGGCTAAAGTCAATCCGTTGACGACGTGAAAATCATCAATTGTTTCTTCCGGTCCGGTGACTTTTCCGGCTTGCGGGACCTTGGTTTTTTTGATTGGATAATTCTGTCGAAAAACCGGAATCAGATGATTGAGAAAAACCGGATTTGTCGGCTTGGTCGTCCATTCGTGCAGTCCGCGCTCGAATTGATAACCCAACAAGACTTCCAGCGTTTGCCCGTTGCGAATGCCTTCAATCAGATACAATGCCCGCCGCGTTCGTTCGGAAGACAAATTCACCGCCAGCATCTCTTTCTGCTCGGGCGAAGCATGGCTCAGATAACCGCTGCGCAGCAGGGCGGCAGCCGTCGCATGATTCAGCGAAGGCGCGTGGATATATCCGCCGTTATCGAGCGCGACATACAAATTGTCCTTATTTTCCCGCAAGGCTTCGGGAAGCGTCTCTTCATTGATTTTGACGCGCTGACGCTTGGCGGGTTTGACGTTTTCGAGATAGCCGTAAGCACCCAGATAAATTCCCTTTCTTCGCTTGTCCGCACTCTGCACGATATTGCGCTGTTCTTCCAGCCGCCGCGTAAACAAAGAATTCTGCCACGCGTCCAGACGGTAGGTTAAAGTATCCAGATGCTCGACCATCGCGCGCTCAAGCTCGGCAGTCTTCATGTCCTTCAGAATATCCAGCGATTCTTTCTGGTCCAAAAGGTCGCCCGCAAATTGGCCGTTCGTCGGAAAGACAAATTGCGGCGAGTGGACGTATTCATAAAACGATTTGTCCACCGGCACGTTGGCAACCACCTGACTGACCGGCACTTGAAACACTTCCCACGGCGAGATGGAAGGCATCGAGCTGATGTTTCTGAACTTGACCGAACGCACCAACTCCTTGGCGGTGATGTTATGCGTTTTTAAGAAATTGAAAATGCTGTTGCTCGATTCCAGCAGGAGCGAATTGAGCAGAAGCATAAACAATAAAGTGTTGGGCGCAGGGACTGTTCCAAAATCCTTCTTTCTGAGTTTTTCGGCATCGCCCGCGTTTTCGATAAGCCAGTCGATGTAGTGCTTCTGCTGCGCTTCGTCGTAATATTTTATTACGTTTTCCTCCGACAAAGGCAACCCGTCAATCAAATTCTTTTTCTCCAGCCCGGTCGTGTAATGCTGAAAAATCAACTGCAAAAAAAGCGGGACGGGTTTAGCAGTCCCGTTTTCAAACTTGTTTTTGTATCCCAATTGCCGGAGCATAAAGGTTGACAGCATTCCCTCGATAACCATTTTATATCTATCTTCCGAATACTTGCCGCCCCAGGCAAACTCCGCCATATTGTTCAGCGAATCGAAGCTGTAGCCGACGCGTTGAAAAAATTCCACCGAAGTCGGATGCAGTCCGAGAATTTCCATCAGATTTTTTCCCGCATCGCCCGTCTTGCCGATATTCGCCAGATCAGGCAGAATCTGCCGCCACTGCGCTTCGATAAACACGAGAATGTTATACAGATTATTAACGAAACTGTTTGTCCGAATCTCAATCGGGTTGTATTTCCACTTTGGAAAGCAGCTCGTGAGCAAAATTCCATACGGCTGTTTTCCGACGCGAATGGCGGCGAGCGGTCCTCTACCAATCACATATTTTTTAAAGTGATAGCGCAGCTGCCGCATCGCCTCGTCGCTGACGACGTCGTTCATCATGCTGTTCATAAAATAGCCGAGCGTGCCAGCATACAAGGCGGAACTCATGGCGCTCGCTTCGGTATAATCGCGGGTGTCGCTGTTGGCGACGTATTGCAGTGGCTCGTAATTGATGCCGAGAAATTCCGCCAGCCGCTGCCCGTCAGTCAAAGCATCTCGTTTGGCGATCGCCGGGTCGAACAAAGGCTTTCCGGTTTCGACAAAATAACTGCCTTCATTGAGCGGGTCGTTTTTGGTAAAACCGGCGTCCTTTTCTTCGGTGTTGTTGGTCGGCGTGCCTTGCTTGACGAGGCTAAATCCGTTTCTTGAAAAATGATGGTTGTCAATCAGTTTTTCGACAAGCTGCTGCCCGTCCGTTTCGTCGGCTGACAATTTCAGCCCGACGACCAGCAATTGGTCGTATCCGTGAGTCGCCGCCTCCGGGTCATCTCTGGTGAGGTTTATTTTAAAACCCAGACCTTTAGTGACCGCCGCGTCAAAATTCGACACCCATTCAAAATCCGTTCCGAGCACTATCCGGTTGCCGTTTGCTTCATCCTGACTGATGGACGGAGTTTCTCCGTCTTCGCCGAGCGGCGCGGGACCGAGAATAACCAAATCGTCAATCTGCTTGCCGATTTGCA
>Ga0136617_10005617_pt1 | contig 11225 bp, 12 predicted proteins | sample AntDrymUQ3222106_2_FD_129672 | JGI IMG/M metagenome (GOLD analysis project Ga0136617, IMG submission 129672) | Polar desert sand microbial communities from Dry Valleys, Antarctica - metaG UQ322 (21.06) | ecosystem: Environmental > Terrestrial > Soil > Desert | place: Antarctica: Dry Valley...
GCCGGCCGGCGAGCCGATCAAGGCGTTCGAGGATCGTCCGATCGCCGGGCGCGCCAGCCCGTGGGGCCTCGACCTCGAGGTGCACCGCCACCACGACGAGATCGACGCACGGGTGACGATGCGCGCCGCCCATGAGGGCGCGCCGGGACGATCGCACGGGGGCGTCGTGGCCGCCCTCTTCGACGACGTGTTCGGCTTCGTGCTGGGCATCATCGAGCAGCCGGCGTTCACCGGCGAGCTGACGGTCCGCTACGAGCTCGGCACCCCACTGCACCGTCCGCTCGCCTGCCGGGCACGGGCGACTGGGGCGGAGGGACGCAAGATCTTCATGACCGGCGAGCTCGTCGACCTCGAGGCCGAGGCGTCGGGCGAGCGATCGGTCGTCGCGCGAGGCCGGGCGACGTTCATCACCGTCGATCGCGATCGCTTCGCCGCCTCCAGCGCGGAGCTCCCGGCCCCTCCCGACGAGGACAGCGACGCCCTGTGAGCCCGACGGCAGACCTGGCCAGTCCTCAGGGACGCAGCAGCACCCGACCGAACGCCTGCCGGCTCTCGATGTAGCGATGCGCCTCGGCGGCCTCCGCCAACAGGAAGATCCGATCGATGACCACGCGCAGCTCGCCCGTGGCGGCGCGCTCGAGCAGTCGCTCGATCATCGCCCGAACCCTGGGAGCGTTGCGACCCATCTCGCCGCCGAGGAAGACCCCGGTGAGCGACGCGTTCTTCTCCATCAGCGGCCACACCTCGGCCGGCGACGGCTCACGCCCGGCCCGACCGACCCAGCTGATCCGGCCCCGATACGCCAGCGACGCAATGCTCGTCTCGAGGGTGCGCCCGCCCACGGGGTCGACGACGACGTCGACGCCGCGGCCGTCGGTCAGCTCTCGGACCCGGCCGACCACGTCGTCATCGGCGTAGTTGATCCCGTGATCCATGCCGAGGTCGTGCAGCGGCACCAACCGCTCGTCGCTCGACGCGGTGGCCAGCACCATCGATGCGCCGGCGCGGGCGGCCAACTGAACCGCCGCGATGCCGACCCCGCCGGCGCCAGCCTGGACCAGCACCGACTCCCGGCCCGGAGATGACCGAACTCGAACAAGCAGTCGTCGGCCGTGCCGAACTCGATCGGCACGCCGGCAGCATCCTCGATCGTCAGGCCGTCGGGGATCGCGTACACCGACCCGGCCGGCACCGACGCCATTTCGGCGTGACTGCCGAAGGCCATCGTCGCGACGACCGGCTGGTCGACCTCGAAGCCGGAGACGTCGGAGCCGAGCTCGTGGACCCGTCCGGCAGCTTGGTAGCCGACGATGTGCGGGGTCGATGCCATCGCCCCGCCGGCGCGGTTCAGCAGGTCGCCACCCTGGATGCCAATCGCCTCGACTGCGAGGACGACCCCGCCCTCCCGTACGACCGGGTCGGCGACATCGACGTACTCGAGCACCTCTGGCCCACCGGTCCGCGTGTACGCAGCTGCCTTCATCAAACGGACGCTACGGCGGTCAGCACGATCGGGAATGCGCGACCCACACGGGACGTTGCGGCGACCATGACCACGATCGGACTCATCGGCGCAGGGAACATCGGCAGCACCGTCGCCAGGCTCGCCGTCGACGCCGGCCACGACGTCGTGCTCAGCAACAGCAGGGGTCCCGAGACCCTGGGCGACCTGGTCTCTCAGCTCGGCCCGGCGGCTCGGGCGGCAACGGCCGAGGAGGCGGCGGCAGCAGGCGACGTCGTCGTCGTGACCGTGCCGCTCAAGGCCTACCGGGACGTGCCGGTCGAACCGCTCGCAGGCAAGGTCGTCATCGACACGAACAACTACTACCCCGAGCGCGACGGCCACATCGCCGAGCTCGACGACGAGTCGACCACCACGTCGGAGCTGCTCCAGGCCCACCTGCCGCAGTCGCACGTGGTCAAGGCGTTCAACAACATGTTCTACGAGCACCTCGCCGCGCTGCCCAGGCCCGCCGGCAGCTCCGAGCGCACCGCACTGGCGATCGCCGGCGACGACGCCGACGCCAAGCAGACGGTCACCCACCTGTTCGACGATCTCGGCTACGACGCGCTCGACGTCGGCCCGCTCGCCGAAGGTTGGCGCTACCAGCGCGACACCGCGGCGTACGCCGGTCTGTACGCCACCGGCGACGACTGGTCGCGACCCCGGCAGGTCACTACGGCAGAGCTGTCCGAGGCGCTCGAGGCCGCGCAGCGCTATCGCGACATGAGCTGACGTCTCAGCGCTTGAGGTCGGCGACCGTTCCCCCGCTGGCACGGACCAGCTCGCTCGGTTCGATGCCGAACACGTCGTGCCACGTGCCGGCGGCTGCCCACACCTCGTCGAACACCAGCAGGTCGGGATCGATGAACACGCGGAGCGGCTCGGCGTGGCCGAACGGCGGCACGCCGCCGATCGGGTACCCCGTTGCGGTGCGCACCGCTTCGGCGTCGACCCGGGAGCACCGTTGCCCGCCGGCGGCAGCGGCAAGCTTCGATTCGTCGAGCTGGTTGGCTCCGCTGACGTAGGCCACGACGACCTCGCCGTCGACGGCGAAGATCAGGCTCTTCACGATCTGACCGACGTCCACGCCGATCGCCGCGGCCGCGTCAGCTGCGGTCTTGGCGCCCGCCGGGTACCGCCGTGGCTCGATCGCCAGACCGAGCCGTGCCGCTGCGTCGACCACTTGCGACACGTTCGGGTGCAGTTCCGCCATCGAGCTGGAACGTAGCGGGACCACCCCAGGCGAGCACCGCCGATCCGGCCAGCGAGCAGGCTGCCGCCACCAGGTACGACGTGTCGTAGCCACCGGCGTTGTCGTACAGCCAGCCGAGCAGCAGCGGCCCGCCCGCGGTGCCGAGCATCGTGATGAACTGCGATCGACTGAAGATGCGCGGGTAGTCGCGCACGCCGTAGCGCTCCACGATCAGCAGCGGCTGGAGCATAAGGATGTTGCCGATCGTCACGCCGAACACGACGATCGCGACGAACAGCGGCACGGTCGATCCGGCCAGCGCGATCGCGACGAGCGCCACCGCCTGCACCGCCGCCAGCACGACCGTGAAGCCGGCGATCGGGATGCGCTGCACGATGCGACCGCCGGCGAGCCGGGCCAGCACCGACGTGCCCGCAAGGAACAGCGTCGCCAGCGTCGCCGTCCCGGCGTCGGTGCGGTCTTCGACGAGCTTGACGAGCTGTAGCACCGCGCCGACCTGGGCGCCCAGGATCAACACGTAGGCAGCGGTGTTCGATACGTAGAAGCGATCCCGGACCGCCTCGGCGAACGACACGCCCGTGACGCGCGCCGGTGGCCGATCGGCGACGAGCTGCTCGCCGTCGGGAAGCCATCCGAGCGCCGACGGATCAGGCCGCACCAGCCACAGGGCGAACGGGACGGTGCCGGCGACCCAGATCAACGCCAACCACGGCGTCGCTCCGCGCAGCCCGTCGCGGTCGATCAGCCACTTGGCGAACGGCGTGATGGCGATCCCTCCGACCGACAGGCCGGTGGACGCGATCGACAGGGCGACGGATCGCCGACGGTGGTACCAGCGTGTGACCGTCGTGGTGACCGGGATCAGTCCGGCACCGGAGAAGCCGAGGGCGAAGACGGCGTAGACGGCGTACAGCTGCCAGCGTTCCTCGACCCGGCCGAGGCCGAACAGGGCGACGCCACCGAGCAGCCCGCCCGCGACGATCGGCACCCGCACGTCGTACCGGGCGATCAGCCGTGCGATGCCGAGGCCGACGACTCCGGCGACGACGAAGAACAGGGTCGTGGCGAGGGAGATCGACGCGACCTCCCACCCACGCTCGCGGCTCAGCGCGTTCAGGTAGACGGCGAGGCCGTAGAACCCGAGTCCTGAGGCCGTGGTGAGGATGAGGAAGCAGCCGGCGACCACCCGCCCGCCGGGGAATCGCTCTCGGTTCACCCGATCAGGTCGTCGCGCTGGCGCGCGCCGACATGCTGCTCCCACCCGGCAGGATCATCAGCCATGCGACGACACTACGGCGGCGCCCCCTGCGGTGGCTCGTCCCGGATGCATCCGTGAGCGACCAGTACGTGCATGGCTACGACCGTCGCGAGTACGAGCGGCTCGAGGACCAGGCCGGGACGCTCGTCGAACTGCTCCACGCCGACACGTCGTACCCGCTCGGCAGCACCGTGCTCGAGGCAGGGTGTGGCGTCGGGGCGCAGACGATCACGCTGGCGATGCGCAACCCGCGCACGCGGTTCACGTCGATCGACGTCTCTCCCGACTCGATCGCCGCAGCGCGCGACACCGTCGCACGGGTCGGCATCCGCAACGTGACGTTCGGCGTCGCTGACATCTTCGAGCTGCCGTTCGCAGCAGGAACGTTCGACCACGCGTTCGTGTGCTTCGTCCTCGAGCACCTGCGCCGGCCGGTGGACGCGCTCACGATCATCGCTCGGCTGGTCCGGCCCGGCGGCACGATCACCGTGATCGAAGGCGATCACGGCTCCACGTACTTCCATCCCGACAGCGCCGCGGCGCATGCGGCGATCCGATGTCAGGTCGAGCTGCAGGCGGCCGCCGGCGGCAACGCGCTGATCGGCCGGCAGGTCTTCCCGCTGATGGTCGAGGCGGGCTTCGAGGCCGTCCACGTCTCGCCCCGGATGGTCTACGTCGACTCGAGCCGTCCCGATCTGGTCGACGGGTTCACAACCAAGACGTTCACTGCGATGATCCGAGGGATCCGCCAGCCCGCCATCGACGCCGGCTTGATCGACCCGGACACGTTCGACCGCGGCGTCCGTGACCTCGAAAGGACGACGGAGCCCGACGGGGTCTTCTGCTACACGTTCTTCAAGGGCGTCGGCCGCTTGCCGGATGCGTGAGCGCGCTCAGGCAACCGGGTTGTGCCACGTGATCTCCGTGAACCGGGCGAAGTCGGAGTCAGCAGAGACGATCGTCAGACCGTGCTCGATGCACATCGCCGCCAACATCGCATCGGAGACCAGGCCACCGCGCAGGTCGAGCGCACTGATCAGTCGGCCAAGGATCTGCCGATAGCCCGACGACGGCGCCGGGATCCACACCGCTGGCGCGTCGATCCAACGCTCGACGAGCGCCCACGCCTCGACAGGTTGCAGGGGGTCGGCAAGCGCGCGCGGGTTTGTCGAGATCCGAAGGAACCCGCCGAACGACTGCCAGGGGATGGCGACCCGTCGTGGGCCGTTGACCGCCGCCTCGAGCCACGTCTTCGCTCGGACGTGGAACGGCGAGAGCTCGTCGGTCGCGTAGAGGAGGATGTTGGCGTCGACGAGCACGAGACGAGTGCGCTCACCTAGCCGGCGCGCGGTCCTTCGAGGGTGTCCAGTGCATCGGCGACGTTGGAGACGTCGATCTTGAGACCGAGCGGTCGGGTCTCCTGCACGAACGGCGCTCGGTCGTCACGAGCCACCAGGCCCTTGCGAATCAGCACGTTGACGGCAGCGGACAACCCGACGCCATCTCGACGACGGAGCTCCTCGACGGCTGCCGTCGTGTCATCGTCGAGCTCTACCGTCGTCCGCATGCATCAATCATAGCATCGTGATGCATGCACCGTTGAACGCTGATGCGGCGCGGCGTCAGGTGGTGAACAGCTCGTCGAGCGAGCCGGGGGTGGGGCGAGGGCGAGGGTGATCGGCGGAGGCGACATCGTCGACGCCGTCTGCGGAGAACGCTGCGTACCCGCCGGCTTCGAGCTCGTCGGCGAGCTCCGGGCCGCCGGACTCGACGATCCGACCGCGTACCAGGATGTGCACCCGATCGGGGCGCAGCTCGGCGAGCAGGCGGTTGTAGTGGGTGATCGCCAGCACGCCGAGACCAGGCTCGCCGTCGGCCGACGGCTGGGTGGCCGCCTCGATCCGTCGGGCGCACGCTCGCAGGGCATCGATGTCGAGGCCGGAGTCGAGCTCGTCGAGCACCGCGATGCGAGGGCGGAGCACGGCCAGCTGCAGCGTTTCCATCCGCTTCTTCTCACCACCGGACAGGTCCACGTTGAGCGAGCGGTGCAGCAGCCGCTCCTCGAGCCCGATCCGCGCCGCTTCCTCGCCGAGCAGCGCGTCGACACCGTCGGTGCCGGACCCGCGAGCTGCGAGTGCCTCGCGCAACACGTCGTCGAGGGCCACGCCGGGCACCTCGATCGGGTACTGCAGCACGAGGTGCAGACCGAGCGCAGCGCGCTCCCAGGTCGGCAGGGCCAGCACGTCGTGGCCATCGAACGTGACCGAGCCTCCGAGCACCTCGTAGCCCGGCTTGCCCATCACGATCGCCGACAGCGTGCTCTTGCCAGCACCGTTCGGGCCCATCACGGCGTGGACCTCGCCGGAGGACACCTCGAGGTCGATGCCGCGCAGGATCTCCTTGCCGGCCACCGCGCCGCGCAACCCGTGGATCGCCAGCGTGCTCCGCGCCTTCTCGGGGGCGGCGCCCCCGGACCCCATCCCCGTCCGGCTCCCTGGCGGTCGCTCGTCTGGCGTGCGCTCGCTGCGCTCGCTCACGGCTGTACCCCCAGGCGGACCGTGACCGTGCCGTCGGCCACCTCGGCGACGTACACGGGCACCGGCTGGGTCGCCGGAAGCGTCGTCGGCTCGCCGGTCTCGAGGCTGAACGCGCTGCCGTGCTTGGGGCACTCGAGCTCCCGCTCGTCGACCCACACCTCGCCATCGGACAGCGACACCTCGGCGTGGCTGCACGTGTCGCCGATGGCGTACACGTCGTCGTCGATGCGCACGACCGCGACGGCCACGCCGTCGATCACCACCCGCCGGACCGACCCCGACTCGAGCTCGTCGAGCGCGAACGTGGTCTCGGCGCTCACGCGACTCCTGTCAGGGTGCGATCGAGATCGAGCTTGGCGGAGACACGTCGCCGGAGGTCGTCGGCGAGCGGGCCCACCGGGAGCTGCGTCAGCACCTCGTCGAAGAAGCCGAGCACGATCAAGCGCTCGGCGATCTGGCTCGGGATGCCACGGCTCTCGAGGTAGAACCGCTGGTCCGGATCGATCGGCCCGACGGTCGAGGCGTGGCTGCAGCGCACGTCGTTGGTCTCGATCTCGAGGTTTGGCACGCTCTCCGCCCACGCCTCCTCGCCAAGCGTCAGGTTGCGGTTGGTCTGGAACGCCGTCGTGCCGCGCCCCTCCTTGCGGATCTTGATCAAGCCCGTGTACACGCTGCGCGCCCGATCCTGCACGGCACCCTTGAACAGCAGGTCGCTCGTCGTGTTCGGCGCGGCGTGGTCCTGGATGGTGCGGAAGTCGTGCATCTGGTCGCCGCCGGCGAAGTACAGGGCGACCTGGCGGGTCGAGCCGCCTCGGCCGGCGATCCGCGCCTCCGTGCGCACCCGTGCGTAGTCGCCACCGAGGGCGACGGTGGCCAGCAACGTCGTCGAGTCCCGGTCGCCCAACGCCTGCTGGTGGCCGATCTGCCATGTGGCATCGCCGAGCTCGTTGATGCCGAGGTACCGCACCCGCGCCGCAGCGCCAGCGCGGACCTGCAGCACGGGCACGACGAGGGCGTCGACGCCGTCGGGCGACACGAAGCGCTCGACAACGGTGACCTCGCTGTCCTCACCGGCGTCGATGACCAACCGTGGGAACGCCGCAGCGCCGTCGTCGGTGACCGTGTGGGTGACGACGATCGGGTCGGCGACGACTCGACCGGGCGGCACTCGCACGACGAGCGGCGCCATGAACGCCGCGTTGAGCTCGGCGAACACGTCGGGCGCCGGTCCGGCGATCACATCGGGAAACGCGTCGGGCTCGACCACGTGCCTATCGCCACCCTCGACGAGGCGATCGGCGACGGCCGGCCGCAGCCTGCCGAGGTCGAGCTCGTCGATGCGGCTGTAGCGCCAGATCTCCTCGGCCGGTGTCGGGAACGGCGCGTCCGCCGCCCGTGCCGCAGCGGCGGCGCGCTCCTCGGCGAACGATCGCGAGAAGGCGCGCGCGACGTCCGGCGAGAAGCTCAGCACCTGGTCACGCTACTGGCGACGCCACCCGAACCGCGGCGAGCCGCCCGCGCAGCCTCCGTCAATCGCGACCGAAGAAGCGGCGCCAGCCACGCTTGCGCGCTCGCTCGGCCGCCGCGGCGTCGACCTCCGCCTGGACCCGCTGGCCAACAGCGTTCAAGAAGTCCTCCGCCTCGTCGAGCACGGCCGCAGCCGTGCCGTCGGCCACGCTCGCCGGCTCGGCCGGCGTGGGCGGGGCGACCAGCGAGCCATGCGTCCAGGCCACATCGGCGAGCCGCCGCTCGTACTTCGGGCAGTGGTCCGGGCAGCGCCACGGGGCATCGGGCGCCAGGTCGAGATCGCACTTGCGCACGGTCTCGCCGTTCGCGTAGGTCCGACTCTCGAAGTGCTTGCACTCGTGCCGCATCGGCATCGACGCGATCGTATTCACGCACGACCCGAGTCGGACCGCGGCGCTCGAGCGCTCAGCGCATGCTGTCGAGGCCGTTGCCGAAGCCGTCGCCGGCCTCGGCGACATCGCCGACACCGCTGCTGTCCTGGTTGAACGCACGCCCGGATGCGATCAGCACCGTCGACGTCGACTGGGACGTCGGGAACACGAGCACCGACCCGGCTCCGGCCGCTGCGCCGATCGCCTCGGAGGGCGCCGCCACGACCAACGACGGCAAACCGAACGAGTTCCGACCGAGCCCGAGCCGGGCGCCCAGGCGGTCGCCGTCCTCGTTCGCCTCGGGGACCCCGGTCGTGTTCTGCGTGATCTCGCGATTGCTCGGGAAGACGACGTCGCGATTCGTCCCCGGGGACTGTGGGCTGCAGCTCTGGCGCACCAGCGACACCGAGCCGGTGTCGGTCGCAGCGCCGAGATCCTCACCGGGCGTGCCGATGGCGAGCTCGAGCTGGACGAAGGCGAGCGACGCCCCGAAGCGGTCACCCGCCTCGCCGTTCCCACCGATCGGCGCGGCACCCTGCCGCAGCAGGTTCCCGGTGTCAGCGGGGTTGCCCCGCTCGCTCACCGTGACGGCACCGACGTCGGAGAGGCCGCTCAGGTCCTCGCCAGGGGTGCCGACGGCGAGGGCGAACGACGCCACGGTCTCCGAACACCCGAGCGTGTACCCGACCGCCGTGCCGAACCGGTCGCCCGTCTCGTTGGAGTCGGGGATGTCGGGCGAACCCTGGGTGACGAGCTCCAGATGACCCTCGAACTCACCGTCGAACTGGTGGACGAGACCGGCGTCGGTGACCCCGCTCACGTCCTCGCCCGGTACGCCGATCGCCAACACCTGGCTGCCGAACCCGGCGCCACCCCCTGCGAGGGAGCTGCCGAAGCCGTCGCCCGGCTCCGCCGCGTCGGGGACACCGCCGGCGCCTTGACGCACGACCACGCCCGTCGGCGACAGCTTCCCGTTGGTGGAGGAGAAGCGGAACGTGTCGACGACGCCGGCGTCGGCCGCGCCGGCGACATCCTCGCCAGGAACGCCGACCACGAGCGCAAACGCGGTGCCTGCGACGCTCAGGCCGGAGGTCGCCATCGTCTCGCCGAAGCGGTCGCCCGGGTCGGGCGTGTCGGGAGTCCCGCTCCGGCCCTGCTCGAGCACCACACGGCTGGCGAGGTTCAGGCCGTCCGGCGAGCTCATCACGACGACGACGCGGCCCGCCCCACCGTCCTCGCCGGGGATGCCGATCGCCAGGTCCGGACACAAGTCGTCGGCCGGGTTCCAGTCGATGACCTCCACGGATGCGCCGAAGCGATCGTTGGCCTCGGCCGGTTGACCGACCTGGCCGGGCTTGATCGTCAGCGACCCGGTCCCCGTGTAGGCGTTGGTGTCGGTGCCCATCAGCACCGTCACCAGTCCGGCGTTGCCGACCGACCCGATGTTCTCGCCGGGCGAGCCGATGGGGTAGTCGGCGAACCCGTCACCGTTGGCGTCGAAGAAGCCCATGCAGGCGACGGCAGCGGCGTGGTCGGCCACCCATGTCGTGGAGACACCCAGCACCATCGAGCCCGCGAACATCCGCCGCGCCCACGTCATCCGCCGTCCACCCATGTTCCGCCCCTGTTCGTCGTCCGCCGCCCGCCGACTGTGCGCAGATCAGACCGGCAAGCACAAGCCTTGTCACGCGACCGGGACGGCGTCGAGGCCGACGAGCGCTTCCACCTCGTCGCCCATCGACGCGCTGAGGCGCAGGAGGAGGTCGCCGATCTCCTGCTCCATCCACGCGTGGCCGGCGATGGTGTCGGTCACCTCGAACAGCTCGGCGGACAGTCGATCACGCGTCTGCTGGTAGTCGGCGAGCGCCTCGCCCTCGCCGCCGTCGCACAGCGACGAGACGACGGCCCGGGCGAGGAGGTCGGCGTCGCGAAGCGCGTCGGTGAGCCCGTGGGCGGTGATCGGATCCTTCCAGTAGCCGGCGTCACCGACGAGCGCCCAACCCTGTCCCCACGAGCGGCGGATGTGGCCGGGCCGCCCGGTGAACGTGCGGACGCCGGCGGGTGCGATCGCCCGGTCGACGCGGGTGGCGACGTCGGGTGCGGCCTCGTCGAGCAGCTCGCGCAGCACGGACATCCCACCGCGACCGACGCGGGCGGGTGTGCCACCGGCGAAGACGCACGCCTGCCCGTGGTTGGTCGGGATGACGCCGGCGACGGCACCGGGCCGGAAGGTCCACTCGTAGCCGTCGGTGTCGAGGTCCGACCAGTATCCGTAGACGAACGCGCCGGCGCCCGTCCCCGATCGCTCGATGGGGGCGCCGACCCGCGCGGCGATCGTGGATCGCAGGCCGTCGGCGCCGACCACCAGGCGGGCTGAGATGTCGATCACCCGCCCCCGGTCGTCGCGTCCGATGATGCCGGTCACCCGACCGGCCGGGCCGCGGCGGACATCGCTGACCGTGACGCCGTAGCGGACCTCGGCCCCGGCGGCGCTGGCGGCGTCGACGAGGATCGGGTCGAGGACGGTGCGGCGAGGCGCGTACAGCGCGTCCACACCGTGCACCGGCTTGATCGGGATGGTCACTCGCTCGTCGCCGTAGGCGAACGTCGCGCGGCGGATGGGTGGCGTGCCGGCGGCCACGACGTCGTCGAGGACGCCCCAACGGTGCAGCTGCAGGACGCCGGCGCGCATCAGCGCGTGGGTTGACAGCGTGTCGGCGCCGTACCGGGACCGGTCGACGACGAGCACGCGCAGGCCGCGCCGGGCCAGCAGCATGGCGGTCGCTGCGCCGGCGGCACGGGCGCCGACCACGAC
>Ga0136617_10005618_pt1 | contig 11224 bp, 11 predicted proteins | sample AntDrymUQ3222106_2_FD_129672 | JGI IMG/M metagenome (GOLD analysis project Ga0136617, IMG submission 129672) | Polar desert sand microbial communities from Dry Valleys, Antarctica - metaG UQ322 (21.06) | ecosystem: Environmental > Terrestrial > Soil > Desert | place: Antarctica: Dry Valley...
CGGCGCCCTTGTAGAGGTGTCCGTAGCGTCTGAGGACGCCTGCGGGGGAGCACCTCATGGAGGAGGCAGTCGCGAGCGCCCGCGCGAAGGTCGCCCGCGCTGCCGCCGCGCTCGTTGGATCGCCCGCCTCGACCGGTGGCTCGTCCAGTCGGCCCCTGGTGCGGAGGCGACCTCCCGCCGTCCGAGTTCGTCCCGGTGGAGTCGAGCCCGCCATGGCGTCAACCATTCGGGTCTATGGTCGTCTTCACCCATCGTCGGTCCCGACGAGCCCACGTAAGGAGAACCTCAATGCCAAGAACTAGGAACTTCCTCGTCACTGCGGTAGCTCTCGTGGCGGCGGCCACGACCGTCAGCGGCGCGGTCGTCTCGTCTGCCCGTTCGGGGCCGGCGAAGCTCACTGCCTCCAGCGCCACCGGCTGCACGTCGTCGAAAGGCACGTTGAGATACGGCATCGCGGGCGCCGGCATCGCGCAGCTCGACCCGAACACGATCAACTTCGCCGGCCAGGCGCCGCTACAGACGACGCTCTACAACGGCATCGCCAAGTACGACCGCAACATGCAGGTCGTACCCGATCTCGCGACCAAGTGGCGGTCGTCGAAAGACCTGAAGACGTGGTTCTTCTCCCTCCGCAAGGACGTGAAGTACTCGACCGGTCGCAAGTTCACCGCCGAGGACGTCCGGGCGAACATCCTCCGGGTCCTCGACCCGAAGGTCACCTCGCAGCAGCGCGCCAACGCGAAGGACATCCGGTCTGTCCGCGTGCTCAATCCCTATCTCCTGCGGATCAAGCTCGGCAGCCCGAGCGCCATCCTCCCGAACGCTCTCGTCGACATCAAGATGAGCGACACGGCCAACGTCGACACGCTCGCGAACAGCGGCACGGGCACCGGCCCCTACAAGGTCGGCTCGTTCGTCCCGAACCAGTCGCTCACCCTCGTGCCGAACCCGAACCACTTCGGCGGGAAGGCGTGCTTGCAGCGGATCGAGTTCGTTCGCGAGCCAGACCCGACCGCGATGGTGACCGACTTCAAGGCCGCGAACCTCGACATGATCTGGCAGGTGCGCCCCACAGACGTCCCGGCAGTTGCATCGAGCAGCGTTTCGTTCTTGCGGCCGAAGGGCATCTCGGGCGCCCACGTCTGGGAGCTCGACACGACGTCGGAGCCATTCAACGACATCCGGGCGCGGCAGGCGCTGTCGTACGTGATCGACCGCAAGACGATCAACCGGGCCGCGTTCTCGGGCCTCGCGACGCCGTCCTACGGGAACTCGCTGATCAGCGCGACGAGCGCCTTCTACAACAAGAAGCTGAAGCCGTACACCTTCAACTTGCAGCGGGCGAAGCAGCTCTTCGACGCCGCGGGCGTGAGGCCCGGCACCACGTTCACCTTCTGGGCGCTTGCCGGCCGCCGTGACGAGTGGATCACGATGGCCCAGATCCTCCAGCAGGATCTGCAGAAGATCGGGCTCAACCTGTCGATCCAACGCGCCGACGTCAGCACCTGGCTGGCCAAGTTCTTCCCGGCCGGCAAGAAGTATCCGAACACGATCATCGCCAACTACTTCTCGATGCCGCCGAACCCGACCTACGCGATGAAGCAGGGGCAGTTCGGCTCATGCGAGTGCAACTGGAAGAACAACACCTTCGAGGCGCAGGCCCTGAAGGCCCCCGGCGTCGTCGCGCTCGCCGAGCGGCAGAAGGTCTACGACGTCATGCAGCAGCTGTTCAGCGTCCAAGCGCCGGTGATGGTGATCGCGCACCAGACGAACATCGTCGCCCACCAGAAGCGTGTCTCGGGGGCCTGGGAGGACGCGCAGGGCAACGTCCACCTCGAGGAAGCGAAGGTCTCGGGCTAGTCTCATCAGGGCGGGGGGTGGCCGGGTACTCGGCCACCCTCAACCCGACCAGGCCCGGACGGTGCGGCGACGAGAGGGGCTCCAGACTTCGATGTTCAGGTACGTCTTCACGCGCGTCGTCACCAGCCTCGCCCTGCTCGTGCTTGGATCCATCCTCGTCTTCTGCCTGATGCGGGTGATCCCGGGCGACCCGACGATCACGAAGCTCGGCGGGTCGATCAGGGAGGTGGATGAGGCGACGCTGGCCGAGATCAGGGGCGATCTCGGTCTTGACAAGTCACTGCCCGAGCAGTACCTCGAGTGGGTCGGAGGCGTCGTCCGCGGCGATTTCGGCAGTTCGTACTTCAGCCAGTTCTCGGTCACGACATTGATCACGCAGCGGTTCGGAGCGACGCTCCTGCTGGCGATCATGGCGATGCTTATCGGCGCGCTGATCGCCGTACCCGCCTCGATCGCGGGCGCGATCTGGCCGAACCGGCCGCTCGAGGCCGCGCTTTCGGGATTCGCGGCGGTCGGCATCGCCATTCCCACGTTCGTGATCGGAATCTGCTTGATCATCGTGCTTGGGGTCGAGCTCGAGTGGCTGCCGACGCAGGGCTACGTCTCCTTCCAGAGCGACCCCCTCGGCAGCATCAGGTCGACCCTCCTCCCAGCGATCACGCTGGGGATCGGCGTGGCGGCGGCGACGATGCGGATTCTCCGCCCCTCGCTGATCGACGTCGGCTCTGCGTCGTTCGTCAGGACAGCGACGGGGAAGGGACTGCGGCGGCGCCACGTGGTCGTCAGGCACGAGCTACCGAACGCTGCGATTCCGGCGATCACCGCGGCGGGGATCATCGTCGCCCACCTCGTTGGCGGCGCTGTGATCGTTGAGTATGTGTTCGCCCGGCCGGGCCTCGGCACGCTGCTTGTCGACTCCGTCTACCAGCGCGACTACGGGGTGCTACAGACCCTCGTCCTCGTCGCCGTTGCCGCCTTCATCGCGACGAGCCTCGTCGTCGACGTCATTCTCGGCCTGATCGACCCCCGCCTGCGCACGAAGGCGGTCACGTGAGCACCGCGGCATCCGCCGCTCCCACCGAGGGGATCGAGCGCGCCCGTGGGGACTCAGCCCCTCGCCGCCTGCTCCGCCGGCCCGCCGCGGCGGTCGCCGGCCTCGTGATCGCGATCCTTGTCGCCGTGACCGTCGGCGCGCCGGTGTTCGCGCCCTACGAGCCGACGACGCTCGATTTTCTGAACCTCTTCACGCCGCCGTCCCGCGAGCACCTCTTCGGCACCGACGAGCTCGGCCGCGACCTGTTCACCCGTGTGCTGTACGGAGGCCGGACCTCGATGATCGTCGCCTTCACGGCGACGCTGATCGCAATGGCCATCGGCGTCGTGTGGGGGTTCGCCTCCGCACTGCGAGAGGGCTGGATCGGCGAGATCCTCATGCGCGTCGCCGACACGATGATGGCGATGCCGGTGATCCTGCTCGGCCTCGTGCTCGTGGCGGCGTTCGGAGCCTCGACCGCGAGCATGATCGTGATCCTCGGCCTGCTCTTCGCCCCGGCCACGGCACGTATCGCGCGTTCTGCGTTGATCGGGGAGCTGCGCTCCGAGTACTACCTCGCGGCTCTCTCGGTCGGTGCGTCGCGTGCGCGTATTGTTGCGCGAGAGCTGCTGCCGAACACGACGCCGGTGCTCCTGGCGCGCGCCACTCTCGTCATGGCCGAGGTGATCTTCGTCGAGGCGAGCCTCAGCTTCGTCGGGCTCGGCGTGCAACCTCCGGATACGTCCTGGGGGACGCTGCTGCAGCAGGGTTACGCGAACCTCTACCGCTCCTACGCCTATCCGATCTTTCCGGGGCTCGTGATCCTCGTTGCCGTGCTCGCGCTGAATACGCTGGGAGACAACGTGCAGAAGGTCCTCGACCCTTCGCGCTCGTGACCAACCTGACAGCCACCCGAACCGGCGTCGTGCTCACCGTCAGCGACCTCGTCGTCGAGATCGCCGTCCCCCGGCGCCCGCCGATCCGCCCCGTGCGCGGGGTCTCGTTCGAGGTCAGCCAGGGGCAGCGGCTCGGCATCGTGGGCGAGTCCGGGAGCGGCAAGTCGCTGACCGCGCTCTCGTTGATGCGGCTCCTGCCGCCGCGCGCTCGGATTGCAGGCGGCGAGGTGTTGCTTCGCGGCAGCGACCTCGCGCGGCTCTCGGAGCGGAGGATGGCACGCGTCCGCGGAGGCAGGCTCTCGATGATCTACCAGGATCCGATGTCCTCGCTGAACCCCTTGCAGCCGATCGGCCGCCAGGTCGGCGAGGCGATCGTCGCGCACGAGAGCGTCGGCCGGCGCGAGGCGCGTGACCGCACCGTCGAGGTGCTTCGGGACGTCGGGCTGCCGCAGCCCGAGCGCCGCTTCGACGACTACCCGCACCAGTTCTCGGGCGGGATGCGACAGCGGGTGATGATCGCAATGGCGATCTGCACGAATCCCGACGTCCTGATCGCGGACGAGCCGACGACCGCGCTCGACGTGACGACGCAGGCGCGGATCATGGAGCTGCTCGGGCGCATCGTCGAGGAGCGACGGATGGGCGTGATCCTGATCACGCATGACCTGGGGCTCGCGTCCTCGTTCTGCGAGGACATCCACGTCATGTACGGCGGCAGAATCGTCGAGAGCGGTCCTGCGCCGGCCGTGCTCAACACGCCCGTCCACCCGTACTCGGAGGCGCTGCTCGAGTCGATCTGCAGACTCGACCGGGACGTCCACAGGCCGATCGCCGCGATCTCGGGGCAGCCGCCTCTGCCGCACCAGCTCCCGAGCGGCTGCCCGTTCCACCCGCGCTGCGCCTACGCGCAGGACGTCTGCGTCGAGGTTCCCCCGCCGCCGATCCCGGTCGACGGCCGGGTGACCGAATGCCACTTCCCGCTCGAGGAGGCGCGCCCGTGACGGCGACACAGCACAAGCCCTCCGAACTGCCGAGGACCGCCGAGGGCGGTCCGCTCGTCGTCGTCGAGAACCTGACTCGCCACTTCCGGCTCGGCCACCGGGCGTCCGCGCGCATCGTGCACGCGGTCGACGACGTGTCGCTCACACTCCCGCGCGGCGAGACGCTCGGCCTCGTCGGCGAGTCCGGCTCCGGCAAGTCGACGCTGGCCCGGCTCCTGCTCCGGCTCGACCAGCCCACCTCGGGACGCGTCCACTTCAACGCCCAGGACGTCTTCGCCAGCTCAGCGCGCGAGCTCCGCCGCCTGCGCCGGGAGATGCAGATCGTCTTCCAGGACCCGTACGCGTCTCTCAACAAGCGCAAGACTGTCGAGCAGATCGTCTCGTTCCCGCTCGTCGTCCACGAGCGCGGGCTGACACGCAAGCAGCGGGCCGCACGCGTTGCCGAGCTGCTCGAGCTCGTCGGCCTTCGCCCCGAGCATGCGGCGGCGTACCCGCGGCAGCTCTCGGGCGGTCAGTGCCAGCGGGTCAGCATCGCCCGAGCATTGGCGCTGAACCCGAGCCTGGTCGTCCTCGACGAGGCGGTCTCGGCGGTCGACGTCTCGATCCAGGCGCAGATCCTGAACCTGCTGCGTGACCTGCAGGAGCGGCTCTCGCTCACCTACCTCTTCGTCACGCACGATCTCGCGGTCGTTCGCTACATGGCGAACACGATCGCGGTCATGTACCTCGGCAGGATCGTCGAGCTGGCGCCGCGGGAGGCGCTCTTCGCTCGACCGCGCCACCCGTACACACACGCGCTGCTGTCGTCGATCCCGCCGGCGCCGGGCGTCGAGCAGACGACCGAGGTGGTGCTGCGCGAGGCCCTCGCGTCCGACACCCTCCCGTCGGGCTGCCGCTTCCACCCGCGCTGTCCCCTTGGCCACCGCGAGATCTGCCGGATCTCCGACCCGCCGCTGCACGCGGTCGGCGCAGGTCACACCGTCGCCTGCCACTTCCCGCAGTCGGCGGAGAGCCTCGTGGCCGAGGCGGCGCGAGAGACCACGTGAGTGCCGTCCGGCGGTGGGACGCGCTCACCCGCGACGAGATCGCCGCGCTCGCCCCGGACACGCTGCTCGTGCTTCCGGTCGGGACGGCGGAGCAGCACGGGCCGCATCTCGCCACCGGGACCGACGCGCTGATCGCGACCGCGGTCGCCGAGCGTGCCGCCGCGGCCTCCTCGAGGCCGGAGACGATCCTGCTCGCGCCGAGCCTCGCGTACGGCGCCTCCCACCATCACCTGCCGTTCGGGGGGACGCTGTCGCTCGAGGTCGCGACGTTCCAGCTCGTCCTGCGAGACCTGCTTGCGTCCGCGGCCGGCGCGGGTTGCAGGCGCGTCTTCGTGCTGAACGGGCACGGCGGCAACGCAGCCGCATGCGAGATCGCAGTTGCCGAGGTCTCGCGCGAGCACGGGTTGATCGCCGCGACGGCGCTCGTCTCCGATCTCCTCGACGCAGAGGACGTCGAGGGGCCCACGCGCGGCCATGCCGGCAGCTTCGAGACCTCGCTCGTGCTCGCGATCGACCCCGACCGTGTCCGCCCGGACCGTGCTGCTCCGTCGCCCGGCGGCTCCGTGCGAGCCCGGCCGCAAGGGCTCACCGTCGGCGAGCCGGGCCGTTGGGAGGCGTTGGACGGCTACACCGACCGACCCGACGAGGCGTCCATCGCGCGCGGCGAGCAGGCTCTCGCAGCGTGCGTCGCGGCCGTCGCCGCCGCGTTCGAGCACGTGGCCGGAATCGGTGCCTGACGCGGCCGGAGCGACGATCGCGGCCGTCGAGACGGCGACGGTCAGCGCGCGCGCCAAGCCGGCCCTGAAAGTCCGCGGCGCGCGCACCGTGCACGACGCGTCGACGTTCGTCCTCGTCCGGGTCGTCACGGACGGCGGCGTCGAGGGCTTCGGCGAGGTGAGCGCAACCGCCGCCTGGAGCGGCGAGGACGCCGTCACCGCCACGCACTTCGTCCGCGACCTCCTCGGACCGCGGCTCCTGGGGCGCCCGCTCGCCCCGGTCTCCGCCCACGCCACCGAGCTCGACCGGGTTCTCCGTGGGAACTGGTTCACGAAGGCGGGCGTCAGCACCGCGCTTTGGGATGCGCTTGGCCGCACGCTGGGCGAATCCGTCGCCTCGCTGCTCGGCGGCCCCTTCCGGCACGAGGTGCCGGTGAAGATCTCGCTCAGCGGCGACGGCGACGACCTGCGCGCGGCGTACGAGACCGCGCTCGGGCTCGGCTTCCGCTCCTTCAAGGTGAAGGTCGGTCGCGATCCGGCCGCAGACACCGCCAGGATCCGGCTCGCCCGCGAGCTCGCCGGCGACGATGCGCTGATCGGGGCCGACGCGAACGGCGGCTGGCCGCTGCCCGTCGCGCTGGAGACGGTTCCCGCGCTGGCCGAGAGTGGGATCGCCTTCATCGAGCAGCCCGTGCGCGCCGACGACCTCGACGGGTTGCGTGAGGTGCGCGCGCTCGGAGTCCCGCTGATCGCCGACGAGTCCGTCTACTCGCCTGCCGACGTGCTCCGGGTCGGCCGCGCCGGTGCGGCCGACATCGTCAGCGTGTACGTGGGCAAGAGCTCGGCGCTCGAGCGTGCGGTCGAGTCGGCGCGTGTCGCCGGCGAGCTGGGGATGGACGTCGTGATCGGCGCCAACGGCGAGATGGGGCTCGGCGCCGCTGCGCAGCTCCACGTCGCCTGCGCCTGCGAGCGGATCAGCGCGATCCCGCACGGGATTATCGGCCACCACTTCTACGAGGAGGATCGGTCGCTCGCCCAGCTGCTCGAGATCGACGGCCTCGTCGCGAGGCTGCCGGGGGGCCCCGGGCTCGGGGTCGAGCCGAGCGAGGAGGTTCGGCGGCGGTTCTCGGCATGAACGCCGGCGTTCAGGTCTTCCTCTACCCGGAGGAGCTCGAGCACGTCGAGCCGGACGCGCTGGCCGACCAGGTGCTCGAGCTTGGCTGCAACGCCGTCGCCGTCGCCGTCGCCTACCATCGCGGGCGCCGCGTCTTCCCGCGCCACCGGCGTATGAGTGTCCTCACGCGGACGACGGTCTATGTCGCGCCCGACGCGCGGCGGTACGGAGCGCTCAGGCCCGAGGGAACGGCGACGCCGCAGCTCGTCCGCTTCCGTGAGGCGTGCGAGCGGGCGGGGTTGGGCTTCCGGGCGTGGCTCGTGGGCCTCCACAACGGGGAGCTCGCCGCCGCGCATCCCGAGGCTGCGGCGCAGCTGCTCGACGGCTCCCCCGCCGGCCACAGCCTCTGTCCCTCGGCGCCGGCTGCGGTCGAGTACGTCGCCGCGCTCGCGGCGGACGTCGCCGCCCAGCTCGGTCCGGAGACGGTCGATCTCGAGGCGGGCTTCTACCCGGCCTGGGAGCCGTCGTACACGCTGACACTCGCCCTCGATCCGCTCTCTGAGCACGCGCGACTGCTCGGGAGCCAGTGCTTCTGCGGGTGGTGCCGGGAGCTCTTCGGGCCTGACGCGGAGGAGCGCGCGCGGGCCGCCGCAGGGCCGCCGTTCGGCGAGGCCGCGTCGGCCGACGGGATCGCCGCGGAGCTCGCCCGCGCCCGCGCCGCCGGTGCGAGCCGACTCGTCGAGACGGTGGCCGATGCGGTGCACGGGCAGGGCAGCCTCCTGCGGGTCTTCGCCTCCGGCCCGCCGGAGCAGGCTGCGCTGCAGGGCGTGTCGCCCGATTCGGTCGCCGCGGCCGACGCGCTCCTCTTCGGCTGCGGCCCGCTCCGCGGCGACGAGCTCCACGCGCGCTTCGACGGCCTCCGCACGCTCACCGGTCGCGCCGGCTCGGTCTCGACGAACTGGACGCCCGAGCGCACGGACCTCGCCGGCGACGCCGAGCGGCTCGCCTCGGCCGGAGCAGAGGGCCTCGCTCTCTACAACCTCTCGCTCGTCCCGGACGCGGGGGTGGAGGCGTTCCGTGCGGCCGCCGCCGCGTTCAGGGCGGGGGTGCCTGCTTGATGGTCGTCGACGGTCACGTCACCCTGGGCGAGAGCCGTGACGCCTCGCTCTCAGTCGAGCAGCTGCTCGGGACGATGCGCCGGCTCGGGATCGACCGCGCGCTCGTGGCGCCCGCCGAGCGGTTCGTCCCGGTGAACAATCGCCATGGGAACGAGCTGGCGGCCGAGGCCGCGAAGCGGTCGGGCGGCACGCTGCTGGCCTACGCGGTCGCGACGCCCTGGCTCGGAGACGAGGCGCTCGAGGAGCTCCGCCGCGCCCGAGAGGCCGGCGCCCGGGCGCTCAAGCTCGATCCCGCGCTGCAGGGCTTCGACCTGCTCGACGGCCAGGCCGAGCCGCTGGTCTCGTTCGCGATCGAGTGCGGCTGGCCCGTCTACATCCGCACCGGCACTCCTCCGCACGCCCTGCCGCTACAGGTCGCCTGGCTCGCGTCGCGGTTCCCCGAGGGCAGCTTCGTGCTGGGCAAGAGCGGAGCGACGGACTTCTCGCACGACGGTCCGGCGACGCTCGCGGCGGCGCTGAATGTCTACGCCGACAGCGTCTACGTCGAGTGGCCGACCGCACTGGCCCGCACCAATCCGCAGGCCGTCGGCGGCCGCGTCGTCTTCACGACCGACGCGCCCTTCGGCGACCCCGCGATCGAGCTCCAGCGCGTGACCGGGGCAGGGCTCTCCGGCGAGGTGGAGTCGGCAGTCCTGGGCGGGACGCTGTCGCGGCTCCTTGGCCTGTGAGCCTCGCCGATGACCTGCGGGCGCTCGGCCTGCGCGCCGGCGGCCGTGTCGTCGTCCACTCGTCGCTGCGCGAGGTTCGGGCCGCGCCCGGCGCCGTCGTCGACGCGCTGCTCGAGGCGGTCGGGCCGGAGGGCCTCGTCGTCGTGCCGACGTTCACCTACGACAACGAGAGCTTCGATCCGGCCACGACGCCGGGCCGCACCGGCGCCGTGTCCGAGGAGCTGCGCCGCCGGCCCGAGGCGGTCCGCTCGCTCCATCCGACCTACGCGGTCGCCGCGATCGGAGCCGGCGCCGCGGAGCTCTGCGCCGGCCACGAGCTCGTCGCGGCCACAGCCGCCGGCAGCCCGCTCGACCGGCTCGCCGAGTCGGGCGGCGTCGTGCTCCTACTCGGCGTGGGTCAGACCGCGAACACGACCGCCCATGTGGGCGAGTTCCGTGCTGAGGCGCCGTACCTCGACATCCCGTTCGATCCGGCCTGGCCGGCCGGCCCGTACGACCGCTTCCCCGGCTGCAGTCGCGCGTTCGGGGTGCTCGAGCGGCCGCTGCGCGAGCGCTGCGCCGTCCGCGACGGGCGGGTCGGCCGCGCGCACGCGCAGCTCATGCCCGGCCGGGCGGTGATCGAGGAGACGGTCGCGCTCGTCCACTCCGACCCGGCGGCGCTCCTGTGCTCCGATCCGGCTTGCTACCGCTGTTCGCGCGCGAGGGAGAGACTTCAGGTCTAGGGACGATCGATCCCGAGCAGTGGCAGCGGGTCCCGGGCGATGATCTCCTCGATCGCGTCGAGCGGGACCGGCGGCAGCTTCGTCCCCGCGATCGGATCGTTCACCGCCCGCAGGCCCGCGGCCGTCTCCGCCGGTGTCGCGATCGGGAAATCCGAGCCGAACAGGAGCTTGTCGAGCACGCCCCATTCGGTGGCGAGGCGCATCCCCTCGTAGAAGGACCACGGCCGGTAGAAGAGCGCCGAGACGTCCGCGTACAGGTGCGGGTGCTTGCGGATCGTCACGATCGTCTCGCGCTGCCAGGGATGGCCCAGGTGCGCCATGACGACGCGAAGCTCCGGGAAGCGGATGGCGACCTCGTCCATGGCGAGCGGATGCGCGAACCTCAGCGGGGCGTCCCGTACCGGCGACGCGCCCTGGTGGAAGAGGATCGGCAGTCCGCGGCGCTCGGCGAGCTCGTAGACGCGCAGCGCCGCGGGGCCGAGCGGGTCGAAGACCTGGTAGTTCGGGCCGAGCTTGATCCCCTTCAGGCCGAGCTCGCGGGCGCGCTCCAGCTCGTCCTCCGCTCCGTCGACCTCGGGATGGATCGAGAGGAAGCCGATCCGGCGGTCCGGCGCGGCGGCCACGAACGCGGCGACCGCGTCGTTCAGCGCGCCGTCCACGCGCGTCCGTTCACGGGCGATCGTGAACGCGACGGACACCTCGACGTCCCTGAAGGCCTCGGCGTAGTCGTCCCAGGTCGTCGTCGCCGTGACGGCGCGGTCCGGGCGCCAGGCCGAGTTGACCACGAGCTCGTCCTCCGGCACGCGGTCGCGGTGGGTGGGGACGTGCGAGTGGACGTCGATCATGCCGCGAGCAGCCGTCTCGGATTGAGCTCGAGGATCGCCCTGCGCTGCGGGTCGTCGAGCCCGAGCTCGTCGAGCTGGAGGATCCGCAGCCTGGCGTAGCGCTGAACGGGCTCGGGGCGGAGGCCCGCGTCCGTCCCGAAGAGGA
>Ga0136617_10005619_pt1 | contig 11223 bp, 10 predicted proteins | sample AntDrymUQ3222106_2_FD_129672 | JGI IMG/M metagenome (GOLD analysis project Ga0136617, IMG submission 129672) | Polar desert sand microbial communities from Dry Valleys, Antarctica - metaG UQ322 (21.06) | ecosystem: Environmental > Terrestrial > Soil > Desert | place: Antarctica: Dry Valley...
ACTTTCAAAAAGTTAACCGCATCAGTTTTCAGTCGCGTGAAATCATCAGACCTAAACCCGGGATCGAGCAACATCTGGCTGATGAGGCCGTAGTACTTATCCAGATTGTCTTCGTGCGTCGTACCAGTAAAAACGGTCATCTCTTTGTCGATCTGCCAGCCGAAGGAGGTGGCCATGGGATACATCGCTTCCAGAAACTGTTCGTACGTCATAGTGCGTGTGCCACCCTGGGCAAGCATCGCAGCAGTCAAAGCCGCGACCCCTTCTTTGCCCTTTGGGTCAGCGGCGCCGCCGCTCATGAACTGAATACGAAAGGTGACAAGCGGCGAGCGGTTCGGAAGCAGAACGCTGGCGATCTTAGTAGACATATTTTTCTGTGTGCGGCCCAGGGCGATCGCGGGAGTCAGGATGGCGAGACTGATGAACAGGCTAATAAGCTTGCTTGTGAGCCGGGTTATGAATGGGCGTCGCCTCATTTTCCACGCTCCTTTACTTCGTTCTTAGCGGATTCTTTCGGCTGTGGCGCCAGGGTGACGATAGTGCGGCTTTCGTCGCGGAAATACCTCGCGGCGATATCGCTTACGTCTTGCGGGGAGATGGTTTCCATAAGCTCCGCCAGCTTATCTATAGTCTCCGGCGTACGGCGCAGCGAGACGAACGGAGCGAGCGTGGAGGCGATAGCATTAGAACTGTCCATGGCCATCGCGAAGCTGTAGCGAAGCCGCGAACGTGTGGCGGCCAATTTGTCCTGGGGAATCAGTTCGGTTGAGTAGCGTTTGAAAGTTGCGAGAATCTGGTCGCGTACGTAGTCAATGTCCTTAGGATCTTTGACGCGCGCCAGTACGACGAACAACTCCGGATCCATCTGGTTGCTGAAGTCCGGTCCCAAAACATCCACCTTTTGTTCCGCTAAAACAAGCTTTTGATAAAGGTCTGAGTTCTCTCCGAACCCGACCTGCGCTAACAGGTCAAGGGCCATCTTGTCTTTGTCGACATCTGAATACGCCGGACCACGGAAGGCAACAGCGACGATCGGCAAGGTCGGTGACGGCCAGTCAACGTGCGCCTTGCGCGGTTCGGTCTGCTTCGGCTCGGCCGGGATTTTAGCCACATAGTCACCGCGTTTCCAGTCCCCGAAATATTTCTTGGTCAGGTCCAGGGCTTGGGCGCGCGTCACATCGCCGACGAGCACGACGGTGGTGTACTCGGGACGGTAGAAGCGCTTGAAGAATTCCTGACTGTACTCAAACTGATTTGGCATGTCTTGAATGTCTTTTAGGTAGCCCATGGTTGTATGTGAGTAGGTGTGCGTTTTGAAGGCGGTCTCGCGCAGCACCTCGTAGAGCTTGGAAAAGGGATTGGCGCTGTTCTTGTCGTACTCACCCTTGACCGCCAGCGACTCGGTCTGAAATTCCGGCAGGGCGTATTTCAAACGAATGAAACGGTCGGCTTCCATCTTCATGATCTCGTCCAGATCGTCCTTCGAGAAAGTCGCGTGGTAGACGGTGCGATCGTCTGATGTGTAGGCGTTGGTCTCTGCACCGGCGCGCTTGAAAATTGCTTCGCGCTGATCGGCGGTATAGTTTTCACTGCCGCGAAACATCATGTGTTCGAAAAAGTGTGCAAAGCCGCTCTTGCCCGGCTCTACCTCATTGCGCGAACCAGTCTGAACGACGATATAGAGAGCGACCAGATTCGGATAATCCGTCGGCACAGTTATTAATCTCAGGCCATTCGGAAAATCATCGGTGGTGTAATTGTATGGAAAGAGTTTGCGCGATTTCTGCTGAGCCAGGGCCATCACTGGCACGCAGATCAACAAAGACAGGATGATGATTAGTCTCATTCTTCATTACCCTCAACTAGCCAAATTTGATCAGTGGGAAGAGTGTGCTTAGTATACACTTACATCAATAACGTCTCCACCCGGTGTGCGTGGACCATATGCTCGCAGGGAGACCATGCGAAGATCGTGAAGCGACCATCCACAGAGGCTACCAGCGCCACGCAGTCAGGTTGATCCTGTACGAATTGCGCCGCCGAAAGGTGTCGCGTGCCGCCGAGTTCCAGTGGGTGAACGACGGTGGCCACGCCGTCTACGATTGGTTCCGTCACGATTACCTGCTCGACCTGTCCGCCGCCGTGACGACGACCGATCTTGGCGCCGAACGCAAGCAGCTCATACTGATCGCTGATGAGGGCCGCGCCATCGACGGCTGTTAGACCCGCAATCCCGTCTACCGCATCGATGAATGCCTCCTGCCAGTTGGGCTGGCTCTTCTCAGACGCGCTCTGCCGCATCAGCGCTGCCAACTCTGAGAAGGGAGGCGTAACCAGATACGAAACTGGCTGTAAGATCGACTGCCGCCATGTCTCCGAACGCTCAGGTACGACCAGCAATGAGCCACCGCGCCCGTGGGCGCGCATAGAAACCGACAGTTGCACCAGCACATTCACGGAGTCGGACTTCGACGTTCGCGAGCCGAAGTCGAGCAGCGAAGTGACTAGCTCCGGGCAGTCGGGTAAACCCGAACCCGCTTCGTCCACCATTTTTATCTGGTCGCCCTTGAGCACCGCGACGTTGACATACTTGCCTTGCTCCTGGCCACGACGGTACTTAACCACCAGCAGGCCTGGTTCGATCACCTCGAGCACGAAGCAGAGTTTTGGGATCGAACGGGTGGTGCCCCAGACGCGGAGGGCGGAACTCTCGTCATGGTCGCGCCAGACCCCGAGATGGATTCCGGGACGTTCAACGGCAGGTGCCAGCCGCGAAAGTACGGGTGGGGTAAGCGGGAACCGTCGCTCAAACGTGAGCGGCTGGCCCGCCTGCTCTGGGGGGAGAAAAGCGAGTGATATTTTCGGAGGGTAACCTTCTTCGCGCCTGAGACTGGCCCAGAACGCGGCATCGATAATGGCCTCGACCGCGGCCGCATCCGGCTCCGGCGCCAACTGCTGTCGGCTGCGCTGGCGCGCCTCCGCGAGATGGCTAGCGAAGTATGCCTCGACAGTCGCGGCAACCGCTCGAGCCGCCGGATACGCGGGCAAAGTCATAGTGTCAAGGTGCTCAGACATTCTAAAAAACGTACCAGCTTTTGCGGTAAATGGGAAAAGGTAAAAAGGGGAAGAGGGACACCGAAGATCGGCGGGGTCAATTGCGTTAATCCTCATCCCATAACTTGATTCGACGAATAGGCCCTCGTTCCTTTCATACTTTTTCAGATCTGAGACCTGAAATTTTTGATCTCAGATTTGAAATCTCAAATCCAGGTTCTTCCCTTAACCCCTCTTACCCGTTTACCCTTTTCCCCCGTTCATCACATGCCGAATTAACTTTTGCAGATCCTCCACGGATTGAACACCACTAAGGGCAGCCTTCCGATCAGCAACAAATGCGGGTACACCGCTGACTCCGATCCTCGCAGCTTCCTGTTCGTCCTGGAGTACGCTCTTTTCAAACTCGTGTCTCTCAAGAGCAGAGCGCAGCGAATCAGCGTCCAAACCTAGATCGGCTGCCAGCGAAGCAATCACCCCAACGTCGCCGATGTCTTCGCCCCTTTCGAAGAAGGCGCGAAAGATTGCCTCGTGATAGTCATCAAACCGACCTTGAGTGCGAGCCCAGTGGGCCGCTTCGTGCGCCGGCCTGGAGCGGGGCTGCAAGGGAGGAAGTTTCATTTTCACCCCCAGCTTTTCGGCCAACGGGTAAACTGACGTACTCCAGGCGCGTTGCAGGTAATCACCTTTTGGATCCAGGGTCGGTACTGGTTCAGGCCGCAACTCAAACGCTCGCCACATGACCTCTACGTCAGGGTCAGACCGCATTAGTACATGAACGGCTGGCTCCGCCAACCAACAGAACGGTCAAAGATAATCCGAAAAGATTTCTAACTTAACTTTGTTCACATCTGACTTATGCTATCGTTGGGCGCCTCCTGCGAACCGTTTTTATTCGGGTTGGTTTAATCCATTGCATTCGCTCGCCGGGGTTCCTCTGAAACTGGTCTGGCAACTTCAATACCTCTTCCCAACCCGAATTGTCCGCGCGCATTTGGGCCGTGAGATCGTCGCGAAGTTTTTGTAGTTTTCCGCTGAGAGTATGGGGATAGTTGTTGATGTCGGCAAATCTTTTGCGCTGCTCTTCGACAAATGCTTTCTGTTTTTCAATAGACGGAATTGCGGAATGCTGGCCATTCTCCCAGAAGGGAAGTAACAGACGTTCGACCCGCGCGGTGCCCGGAATCTGAATCTCCTCGTCGTCCAATCCAGTCACGTCGCCCAAGTAGTTTCCCTGCTCATCGATGCCCCGAAACACCTGCAGTCGTCCCGGCAGCGTGATCTTTTCAATCGAGTTCGACGCTTTCAAGGTTGGCTGACATTCGATGAGACATTGTTTGAAGATTACGCCGGCAACGGCCCGAACTTCGCTTGATAGCTTGGTGCCGATTCCAAATCCCGCCGCTTCGGGAAATTCCTTCACAATCGCCCGCACCTTTTCGACGTCGAGGTCACCGGTAAGGTTTGGTCTCAGACCGTGCAGTCCATTTGCTTCGAAAAAGCGGAGACACCAGCGTCCCAACTCAGCCAGATCGCCGGAATCAACGCGAAATCCTTTAAAGGCCCGCCGCCTGGCATCGGTGGAAGTCGCAGCCATCGCGGCATGTACTGCACCCAGGTAGACGTCGATGGTATCTAGCAGCAGAGTGGTGCCATTGGGATTCGCGTCGAGCCAGCGTTCGAAAGCAACTTGCTCGAAGTGCTTCGGCTTGTGGGTGCGCGGTTCGATCTCCGGTTCATACATGTACTCGATGTAGGCTTGCTGCCAGTAATGAGCTTCGGTGCCCACGGCGGGGATATCCAGGCGGTGGGCCGCTTCCATGTTAGAGGTGTCGTTGAAGCCCCCGATGAAAGCGTAAGTAGCAATGTCGACCGCGCGTTCAATGTCGCCATTGCGGCGCAGAGAGAAATCCGACAACCAGCGCTGGTCGCCCGCCGCCATGCGAAACTGCATCGCGGTGCTGGCCGTAGTCATCGGCAGATCGAAAGCGTGCTCGAACTTGATCTCCTGCGCTTGAGTGAGGCCAAACGCTCCTGAGATGTCAGCAAAGGGCTGTTGCGCAAAGACGATTGTCCCCGGGCGCACTGTGCGGATGGCGCCGACGAAGTACATGTCTTCAATTGCCTTGGCGAAGAGCTTGAGACCGGCGCGATCCTGCTCCAGGAAGCGGAGTCGAGGCCGATCAATTTGACTGTCGACCAGGAGCCGCACCAGACGTTCATGGCCCAAGCAAGGGGCGAAGGGCAATTTCCGCTGCGTAACGTAGAACGTAGCCTGCGCCTCGCTGAGGTTCCGGTCATGAAGGCGTGCGGCATTCTTGTAAGACGCATCGCCCATTACGGCGTGATAGCGATCGAAGTTTAAGGTGCCCATAGAGTGATAAGTGATGAGTGATAAGTGATAAGGCAATCAAAGGCGCTTTAGCGGCGCCTAGTTGCGTCTAGTCTTTATCTTCTGTGCAAGACCGACGATCATTCGGCCTATGTGACCCAGTTCATCATTAGCCTCCTCATAGTCAGGTTGGCTGAGGTAGCCGAGTTCTCGAGCAATCAGAATCTCCGTGGCAAGCTCACTCGCAGAACCTTGGGCATTCGAAAGAAAGTACAAGAACTCTTTGTCTGATTGGCGACCGGCGCCCTCGGCAATATTTGCTGGCACGGATACTGCGGCTCGCCTTATTTGTGATGTGAGTCCAAATCTCTCCTCTTTGGGAAACGAAGTTGTTAGCCCATAGAGTCTTACTACAAAGTCTACCGCTCTTTTCCAGAGTTTGAGGTTTCGTGAGGTCTCATTGTATTTTTCCTTTCAGTGTGAGGGTTCTGCCTTATCACTTATCACTTATCACTTATTATCACTTATTATTACTTATTACTTATCACCACTTCGTTGTTATCTGCCAACTGCTCCTGCCTCCTGCTCCTGGCTTGTGACGATCTCCGCCCCCGCTTGACGCATTTCATCGATAGCGCGCTCACCATCACCGGGTTGTACCTCCACGGGGCGCATCGCATCTTTCAAGGCCTTGACGTGGAAGCCGTGTTTGAGTGCATCGAGGACGGTGTTTTTGACACAGTAGTCTGTCGCGAGCCCGGCTACCCACACGTCTTCAACTCCAAGTCGCTGTAACTGCAGGGCCAGATCCGTGCCGTCGAAGGCGGAATAACTGTCTTCGTCGCCAAGACCCTTTGATATTACGCGGATATGCTTGTCATCGAGCAGGTTGGGGTGAAACTCGGCGCCGTGGGTATTCTGAACACAATGGATCGGCCAGGTGCCACCATAGTCCGAAAAGTGTTTTGTTTGGGGCGGATGCCAATCACGGGCCTTGAATACCGGTTCGCCGCGCTCCAGAAATTCCGTTATCAGCTTGTTGAGTGGTTCCACCACCTCATCGCCATGCCCCACTACCAAGGTCCCGCCCGGACAGAAGTCGTTCTGCACGTCGACCAATAATAGTGCTCGCTTTTTCTCTTCTGTCATAACGACTAACCTTTGCAAAAGACTCTATTACACACGGATGAAAAGTTAAAGCAGCGGTTTCCGGCCGGGACCACCGCGCCACGAGTTGGCGTGCTAAACTGGACTTTCCCAAAATAATTGTCTGGTGTCGGTTTGAGATGCCTGCTGGAGGAGAATCGATGGAACCGGATGGGCTGCATGTCTCACTCGGAAACTACAGCGGTGTGATAGCTGATACGCTCGCGCAGGCCCGGCGGGACAACGTGGTCCAGCGCATCTGGAGCAAAGACGCTTCGCTTTGGAAGACGGATGCAGCGCACCAGAAGATAATCCGCAACTCGCTTGGTTGGCTGACAGTAGCTACTGAGATGAGCGCGGTGGCGGACGATCTAATTGACTTCGCCAACAAAATACGCGGACCGGGTGGATTTAAGCACGTGATGCTCTGCGGTATGGGCGGGTCGTCGTTATGCCCCGAGGTGATTCGTCAAACATTTGAACAGCAATCAGGTTACCCGAAACTTCTCGTTCTGGATTCAACAGATCCGGACGTTCTGTCCTCGTTCGCGAACCAGGTTGATATTGATCATTGTCTTTTCATCATCGCCTCCAAATCCGGCACCACTACCGAGCCGCTGGTTTTTTACAAATACTGGTACAACCAGGTCAAGCAACGAAGGCAAAACCCAGGCGAGTCTTTCGTCGCTATCACCGATCCCGGCACCCGAATGGTGGAAATGGCGACTGAAGATAATTTTCGACGCATCTTTGTTAACCGTCCAGATATTGGCGGGCGCTATTCCGCTCTCTCCTACTTCGGGATGGTTCCGGCTGCCCTGATAGGTGTGGACATTAGAAAACTGCTAAGTCGTGCTGAAGGAATGATGCGCTCTTGCTCCGCGGAATCAACCGGTGAAAGCAATCCGGGAGCGTTGTTGGGAGCAATTGTGGGCGAGTGTGCGAACGCCGGGCGAGACAAGTTAACCATTGTCACGGAACAGCCCATTGCTGCCCTTGGCTTGTGGATTGAGCAGTTAGTCGCTGAGAGCACCGGGAAAGAAGGGAAGGGAATACTGCCCGTCAACGGCGAGCCACTTGGCCCACCTTCGGTCTATACCGACGATCGAGTCTTTGTGTCCATCGCAGTGGGAAAGTCGGACGGTGAAACATACCGCGCTCTTAAGGCTCTCGAAGCTGCCGGACATCCAGTGGTTTACCGCAGTCTGAAGGACTCCTGTGACTTGGGAAAAGAATTTTTCCTGTGGGAGTTTGGGACGGCTTTCGCCGGCTGGCGCCTCTCTATTAATCCGTTTGACCAGCCCAACGTGCAGGAATCGAAGGATGCCACGAGGGACCTACTGGAATACTTCACCAGACGAGTCAAGCTTCAGGAACAAACGGTCGTTGTGAGCGATGGTGTGCTGACTGTCTATGCCGATGATCAAACTCGGGCACTCCTGCCGTCAACTTCGGTGCTGGAGGCATTACGAGCGCATCTTGCCAGAGTGAAAAGGCGCGACTACATAGCCCTGCTCGATTACGTTGAGGAGACTCCTGAAAGCGAAGCGGCTATTCAGACGATCCGAACGTATCTGCGCGATGTCACCCGGTGCGCTACGACCACGGGTTACGGCCCGCGGTTTCTTCATTCGACCGGGCAGTTGCATAAAGGAGGGCAGGACACTGGGGTGTTCATTCAACTCACGGCGCCTGACAAGGTCGACCTGCCAATTCCGGGAGAGTCGTATACTTTCAGTATCTTGAAGCAGGCGCAGGCACTGGGTGATTTTCGCGCGCTTGCATCGCGCGGCCGGCGGGCAATTCGCGTAGATCTTGGCGAAGATGTGCTCGAGGGACTAAAGCGACTGCGGGAGTTGATCGAGCGGGCGTTTCAGGAAGGATTGGGTGCAAGCCTCCCTTCTGTATAGACCGGAGACACGATGAACAACTGTGTGGGGACATGGTGAACACAGAGTCAGAACAGCGAGCGGTAGCGACCTGGTCGCCCGCGCGATACTCAACACAGAAGCAGAAGCCGAGAACCAAACAACAATTGACACAGCTTGAGAACTGCAACAGCCCACCAGGTCGCTACCGCTGCCTGTTCTGTATTGAGTGCTGATTGCCGCCCCTTGGTGTTCGTAATTGCCATGACAAAAACAGCGAACATTGGACTGATCGGTCTGGGCGTGATGGGCCAGAACCTGACGCTCAACATCGAACGCAATGGCTACGCTGTCGCCGTTTTCGATCGTGAGCCGTCCGTGCGCGGGAAGTTCATCGCGGAGACCACGGGAAAGCAGATTGTTGATTCGAGTTCGCCCGAGGAGTTTGTTCGATCCCTTGAACGCCCGCGCAAGATAATCCTGCTGGTGAAGGCCGGCGATCCTGTCGACTGGACCATCAACCTGATCAAGCCGTTTCTCGAGCCGGGCGACATTATTATCGACGGCGGCAATTCACACTTCAAAGATACTGAACGCCGTGAGCAGCAATTGAAAGCTGACGGATTATTCATGATTGGGTCTGGCACTTCAGGTGGGGAGAAAGGAGCGCTGCTTGGCCCCAGTCTGATGCCCGGCGGTGACTGGCACGCCTACGAACAGATTCGACCCATCTGGGAAGCGATTGCCGCCAAAGTCGAAGACGGGCCGTGCGTAACCTACATCGGTCCAGGTGGCTCGGGCCATTTCGTGAAGATGGTGCATAACGGCATTGAATATGGCGACATGCAACTCATCGCGGAAGCTTACGACGTGCTCCGTAATGGATTCGGCCTTTCCGCTCCCGAGATGGCGGATATTTTCCAGGAGTGGAATAGTGGCGAACTCGAATCTTACCTGATCGAGATCACGTCAAAGATTCTGCGCGTTAAGGATACCGAAACGGGGCAACCGCTCATTGACCTGGTTTTGGATCAGGCTGAACAGAAAGGCACTGGAAAGTGGACCAGTCAACTGGCGCTTGATCTTGGTGTGCCCATCCCAACCATTGATGCCGCCATCGCGGCTCGGAACATCTCAGCTCGCAAGAGCGAACGTGTTGAAGCAAGCAAGAGGATTAGCGTACGCACAACGGGCAAATACGGCAATCTGAACGAGGCGTTCAAAAACGGGGTGCGCGATGCGCTTTACGCGTCGAAGATCTGTTCATACGCCCAGGGCATGAGCTTGATCAAGGCGGGTTCAGAAGCGTTCAATTGGAACATCAATCTCAGCGAGGTCGCGCGCATCTGGCAAGGAGGATGCATCATTCGCGCCAGGTTCTTGAAGAAGATTAAGGAAGCGTACATAAGGGACCCCAATCTCCCCACCCTATTCCTGGATCAAGAACTGAATTCTCGAATTGAACAAGCTCAGACGCATTGGCGGGTTTTGGTGAGCACCGCGATGCAGCAAGGTCTGCCAATGCTGGCGATGGCATCGACTCTGGGTTACTTCGACATGTATAGGACTGCAAATCTACCCCTAAATCTTACGCAGGCGCAGCGCGATTTCTTTGGTTCTCACACGTACAGACGAGCTGACAAGCCCGAGGCCGGACCTGTTCATACGGAATGGGAAGAGTTGCTCGCCAAACAAAGGCGTGAGTCTTGAGTCCACCGACAGGCGCGAGTCTGGCTGAATTTTGCCTCACCAAAAGAAATATACCAAACGAACAGGCTCGAGACACACGAGGCCTGTTCGTTTGGTTGTACACGGAAGGCTAAGCCTTTCGGGTTACTCGACTAACAACTCACAAAGCCGAGCAGCCAAAATACAAGTATGAAGATCAGTATGGTGGAGATACACCCGCCACCAAACTTCCACGCTGCGGCTCCCGCCAGGAGTCCGCGTAAAGGTCCCTGCATAGCATTTCTCCTACACTGGCAACTTTCGGTTGAAATTTACCGGCACGGACTTCACGTCTCCGGCAATCAAGCTGCTATCGGGCCGCGGCCGCCTTCTGCTCGCCTTTGGCTTTTTCCATGCGCGCTCCCAGTTCCTCGATCTCTTCTTTACTGAGAACTTTTCGCGCCTTCTTAAACATCTCGCCTTCCTCTTCTTCGACGTGATGTTCGATTTGTTCCTTCAGCACAGTGAACTTGGCGGTCCACTTCTCGTCGTCTTTAACCTCTGCTTCCAGTTCGCCGAGCAATTGCTTCACCAGTCGATGTTCTTCGAAAGCCTCGAGCGTAATGTCTCGGGACTCCTCGGCCTTCTCCAGAACCGGATAAAAGATCTTCTCCTCGATCCCCGCGTGGATATTGAGCTCAGCTTTTAATTGCGTGAAGAGTTCTTCTCGCGTTTTGAGTGCACGCTCAATGGTTCCTTCAAGCTTCTCCAGGATCCCAGCCACCTTCTCATGATCACTCTTTAGTAGTTTAAAAGCGTCCATTTGGATTCATCACCTCCATTTTGGATTCGAAATGCTGCACGGTATCGAGACACCGCGTTTGCATTGAATGTTACTGCCGCAAGCGAGATGCCAAACCTCGCGCGCGGCCTTAACACAAAGCTTAGAGGGGCCAAATTAGTGTTCTTATGTTAGGAGCCTAAGCTTGATAGGACGACTTGACTCGAGGAGCGGCTGTGTGAAAATCCAAAAAAGTGGTTACGGCAATTTGCAGTTCCAAAAATTCTGCAAGCGGGGTGAATTTGCAGGTTGGGAAGGTGGGCAAAGCGTAGCGCGCCCCCGCTCAAGCGTAGCGTCACCAACTTTATTTCTTC